>SL_4KL_010_BRINEDRAFT_10000395_pt1 | contig 22109 bp, 18 predicted proteins | sample SodLak_010_BRINE_2_FD_10664 | JGI IMG/M metagenome (IMG submission 10664) | reverse complement strand
CGTCGGCGATCTGTTTCGGGAGCCGACGCATTTCTGGCGCCCAGCCAATGCCGCCTTCACGGGGTTTGATCGGAACCACGAGCTCGGCCGGATCCGCCTCGTCGAGTCTGGTCTGCAGCCCGCGCCAGCCATCAACAGTGGTCACGGTCACGGCCATCTCGGGCTCGACAGCACCGATCAACTGTTCGTACCGCGCTGGCGAGATCCGAGTCCCGACAGCGATTGCTTCGACCCCAACACCGAGCTTCTCGGCGATTCGCTTGACGAGATAGATACTCTCCGAGAACCCTTCGTGGTAGCCAACGGCAGGCGGTAACACGAGCAACAATCTGGAAGTCGTGTTGATCGGCCGGCCCAGCCGCGAAACGAGCACCGGATCAGTTGTCTGGATTCGAACCTGATCGATGGTGTCACCGAACACGCGTCCGCTGAGCGTTTTACCCGGCTCCCAGCCGAGCAAGACGATATCTGCCCGGGTCTCGACAGCAGCGCGAGAGATACCCGAGGCAACGTTGTGGTTCACCCGGGTCTCGACCGCGACCGGCACCTCCGCGGCACTCCCGGTTTCGGCCGCCTCTCGGAGATCGGCCTCCGCCCCAGCAAGCTCCTCGTCGGTCGCGTCGGGTTCCAGCACGGTGAGTAGATGGACCGGCGTCGATGCCGGACTATCTTTCAGCACGAAAGCGAGTTCGAGCAGCCGCTCCTGTAGCTTTGCAGTCCGGGAAAGCGGGAGGAGCACGCGAGGATCGTAGGGCTCGCCGGTCGTACTCTCGACATCCTGTGCAGTCGCGAGCCGGAAGCCGTACCGCTCGGTCAGCCACGGGCTGACGACCGCAGTGACGAGAATCATCACCACGACCGCGTTGAGCACGTCAGCACTGAACACGCCGACCTCGAAGCCAAGCAGCGTGATCGCAAGCGCCGCCGCAGCCTGCCCGACCGAGAGCCCGACCAGCACGCCAACCTCGTCACGGCTGTATCCCTGAATCGCACCCACCGCCGCGGCAGCGAGTATCTTCGTCGGAAAGAGGACACCAAGAATAACAGCGGAGATCCACAGCGTCTCCGGGCCGGAGACGATCACCGCGGGGTCGACGAGCATCCCGACGTGAAACAGGAAAAAGGGTATGAAGAAGGCGTTGCCGAAGAACTCGATGCGGTTCATCAGCGGGCCGCCGCGGGCGATCTCGCGGTTGAGTGCGATGCCGGCGACGAACGCGCCGAGGATGGCGGCCAGTCCGAGCCCCTCAGCCAGACTCGCCGCGGCGAAGACGAGGGTGACGACAAAGAGGAACTCGAAGTAGCTCTCCTGACTCGTGTTCCGGAAAAACCACCGGGCGAGTGGTGGTATCGCGAGCCAGAGCCCACCGAAGAGGATGAGGAGTGCAACGAGGATCTCGCCGATCAGCCAGATCGTGAGTCCGTCCTGAATCACACCGAGTGCGAGCGCGAGCACGATCAGTCCCGCAGTGTCAGTGAAAAGAATGCCACCGAAGACGGCCGTGACAGCGCTGTTTTTCGTCAGGTTGAGTTTGTTCACCACGGGGTAAGCAAGCAGCGTGTGTGTCGCAAACACCGCTGCGAGAAGCATGCCAGCCCAGACGTCGAAGCCAAGCAGGAGCATACTCGCGCCAGTCCCAACGACGAATGTGAGTCCGAAACTGACCGCCCCAAACAGGAACGCGTCCTGTGGCGCGTGAAAGAACCGCCGGAGGTCAAGCTCCAGCCCAACGGTAAAAAGGAGATACACCAGCCCGGCGTTGCCAAGCAGGATGACTGCATCACTGCGTGCGAGAATCCCGAGCCCGTTCGGTCCAAGCGCTGTCCCAGCTAGCACGATCCCGACGATCCCTGGCAGCCCGACGCGCTCAATGAGGATTGGCGCAACGAGAAAGGAAGCAAGCGCAAGCGCCAGCACCACCACGGGCTGCTCGAAGGGAATCACGGGGAGAAGCTCGGTCACCGCTCCGACGACGTCGGTCATTCAACGTGTGTGCAGTCGAAAGGCCAGCCCATTAAACTGTCTCAACGAACTGCTGGGCCTGTTGGCGGCCGTCGCGGACGAGTTTGTTGATGAACTCGGGATCGCGGTCGAGTGTGGTCAGAACGAGAGTCCACCGACAAGCTCCGCCGTCGTCGGGCTTTGCCCGACTGCCTGAGGGATCTTTGATCCCTCTCCGTTTACGGCGGAGAAGGTGACTTCCAAGAACTCTCCCAATTCTGGTCATAGTGATTATTGCGAGTCTTTACCGCCGTGGCGATACAACAATCACTCCTCAGCGCCTGAAAAAAACCGTTGTTCGAATCACCTGCAGAAAATAACCGCAATAATCACTATCAGTGGACCGTCGACGAAAGAACTCAGGCGGTGACTTCGTCACCCTCGCCGACAGGATCAGTGAGAGGAAGGTCAATGTCGATAGCGTCGTACCAGACAACGGGTTGCTTTGCGTGCCCGTCCTCGACGAGTTCGACGAGATGAAGTTCTTCGAGTTCCGTCAGGTTGCGATGAACCTGACTCACATCACGGTCGACGAGACGGGCAGTCTCACGGATACTGGATGGGGTGTGCTGGACGATCGCTCTGAGCAGTTCGAGTGATCTGGGGCGAGTTACTTGGTGGACATCCTCTGGATCGTGGTAGACAACTTCGAGATGCGGCTCTGGTGTCTCACCACGATCGAGTGCAGCCAGCGCTTCTTCGAGTTCGTGATCGCTTCCCTGACGAAAGCGAATCTTGAGCGTTCGGTCGTCGTCACCGCCAGCCATGGAGGATGTATATTCTCGAAGCAAATGAGTGTTGTTCCGGATAACAACAGATGCAGCAGAACGGTTAGCTAATGTGAATCGCAGGCTTCCCGGGTTTCGCTTTTCGTGCCAGCGTTTCGTCTGTCTCGGCCCGGCGGACGGTCACCTCGGTGTCGAACTCGTCACGGAGCAGCCACGCCGCCCGGTGGAGCAGTTCGAACTCCGCCTCGCCGGGCAACACTGGCCGAAGCTCGCGTTTCCGGTCCTGTAGCTCCCCAGCGTAGGACTGAGCCGGCTCGCCAATCTCCTGCATCTGATCCTCGCCCATGATCTTGCCGACGAGCGCATCGGTTTCGGCCGCGTCCTGAGCAATGCGATAGGCGTCGTACTTCCAGTCGGGCGCGACGACGATTTCGATCTCGTCGGGGTCGGTAATCGAGGCCACCTCGGTGATGTCGCGAACGTCATCACGCAGCGTCTCGACAATCCGGCGTTCGGTCTCGAACCGGCTGGTATCGCTCGTTGGTTCTGGCCAGTTGGCTTCGGCGACGAGGCCGTCGCCGCGAAGCATGTTCCAGAGCTCCTCGCCAAGGTAGGGGGTAATGGGGGCGATCAGCCGGGCGAGGACACTCAGCCCGCGCCGGTAGACCGACTCGTGGGGTGTCTCGAACTCGCGGTACTGGCCGAGCAAGCCAGCTAGCACGCGGATCTCCGAGACAGCCCGGTGATAGCGAAAGCCCTCGTAGTGTTCGGTCGCCGCAGCGACTGTTCGGTCGATCTCGCGGGCGACGTACTCGTCGTGCGGTTTGCGGTCACTGCGGAAGTTGCGCTGTTCACTGAACGAATCCACCATCCGGAACAGCTGTTGCTGAAGTTCGTAGGAGCTGCTCACGTCACGAGCAGTCCACTCGAAGTCCTGCTCGGGGTGGGCCGCCGAGAGGACGAACAGCCGCGTCGTCTCCGCGCCGTACTCGTGGGGGCTGACGACGTTGTCTTTCGTCTTCGACATCTTCTCGCCGCTGTGAAGCACCGTCCCCTGATTGATGAGCTGTTGGACGGGTTCGCGCACATCCAGCTCACCGATATCCGCCAGTGCTCGGGTAAAGAAGCGGATGTAGAGCAGATGCAAGACGGCGTGTTCCTCGCCGCCGACGTAGACATCGACAGGGAGGGCATCATTTGCCAGCTCGGTATCGAACGGAGCGGTGTCGAGGTCCGGCGAGAGATACCGCAGGAAGTACCACGAGGAGTCGATGAACGTGTCCATCGTATCAGTCTCACGGCGAGCGGGTTCGCCACACTCTGGACAGGTGGTCTCGACGAATCCCTCGGCCTCTTCGAGTGGGTTGCCACGGCTCTGGACGAACTCGGGGAGTTCGACCGGAAGCTCGTCTTCGGGAACGGGCACTGGCCCACAGTCCTCGCAATGAACGACCGGGATCGGCGTTCCCCAGTAGCGCTGGCGGGAGATCAGCCAGTCCCGGAGCCGGTAGGTGACATCCTCGCGGGCCTCGTCGGTGTCTGCAAGAATGCGTTCGCGTGCGGCCGAACTCGCAAGACCATCATACTCGCCGCTTTCAGTGAGCATCCCCGCGTCGGTAAAGGGCGTCACATCGGTGTCGACAGGCGTCTCGTCGATCGGTTCGACCACCTGCTCGATCGGCAAGCCCTGCTCGCGTGCGAACGCGTGATCACGTTCGTTGTGTGCTGGCACGCCCATCACCGCACCAGTCCCAACGTCGTCAAGAACATACGAGGCGACATAAACCGGCAGTTCGTCGCCAGTGACGGGATTGATCGCACTCGCTTCAGTCTCGACACCAGAAAACTCCGCAAGGTCGTCTGTTCTAGCGTCATCAACGTAGCTGGCGACCGCGTCGTCGGTCGCTGCAAGTTCTCTCGCAAGGTCGTGGCCCGGCGAGACGGCGAGATAGGTCGCGCCACAGATCGTATCCAGGCGGGTTGTGAACGTGTCGACGCTGGCGATATCAGCTTCGTCGATTTCGGTATCGGTCACACCGACGAGATCGAAGGTGACAGTTGCGCCCTCTCGTTTGCCGATCCAGTTGCGCTGGATTTCCCGGACACTCTCGGGCCAGCCATCGAGGTCGTCGAGCCCCTCCAGAAGTTCATCGGCGTAGTCGGTGATCGTGAAAAACCACTGGTCGAGTTCGCGGCGACCGACCGGAGTGTCACAGCGCCAGCAGACCTCGTCGTGGTCGTGGCCTTCGACGACCTGTGCGTCGGCAAGCACTGTCTCACAGTCCGGACACCAGTTGACGTCGGCGGCCTTGTACTCGACGAGCCCTTCCTCATAGAAGCGCCGGAAGAAGTACTGGTTCCAGCGGTAGTACGCTGGCTCGCAGGTTGTGATCTCCCGTGACCAGTCGTAGCCAAAGCCAAGTGTATTCATCTCCTCGCGCATCTGGTCGATGCAGGCGTCGGTCCAGGATTTCGGATCGGTGTACCGTTCGTGGGCAGCGTTTTCCGCCGGCAATCCAAAGGAATCCCAGCCCATCGGGTGAAGGACGTCATCGCCACACATGCGGCGGTAGCGAGCGTAGGCGTCGGTGATCGCGTAGTTTCTGACGTGACCCATATGCAGCGTCCCGGAGGTGTAGGGAAACATCCCGAGGACGTAGGTCGGGTCGCTGGCATCTGCCAGTTCGTAGACAGCCTCCCGATCCCACGTGTACTGCCAGTATTCCTGCACGACCTGTGAGGAATATCGATTTGCCGGACTCATTGTCTAGCGGTTGCCACGGGACGGCAAAAGCGTAGTGGGTGTGAACGAGACAGCATGTCGGGAGAGAGCGTCCAAGCCGGGACGAACAGGGCTGTTTCTCCTGTTGTGGCCAAGAGTGACACGTCCTTCCGTCCGCATCGAAATGCCTAATGCTGCGAGAACGAACTGAGTAACACGAATCCGGCGACCGAGTAACGCGAATGCAGCGCCGGAAAACGAAACACAGTGGTTCTGCATACACCCACCACCGCACCAACACATGGCAACGACCACGATCGAGCAGTGGACGCAGCAAAACGGCCCCTCCGTCCAGGCTATCTTCGCGTTCAATATCATCTTTGCCGTCCAGTTGCTCGCTGCGGTGATCTACGGCGTCGTCTTTCAGGTCTCACCGGTCAGCCTGCATATCTTTCTGATCCCGTTTCTCTGGATCACGGTCAGCATCATGGCCGTCTGGTACACCGATCCCGTGGAAGCAACTCCCAGGCGGAAGGCACTCGCAACGGCAGTCAGCGGCGGCTTCTTTCTTGTCTTTCTGTCCCTGTCCGGCGCTGCCGGCACGTCGACGGAGTTGTTCGCGCCCCTGACTGGTTCGTCGGGATTCGCGGTGACAGCAGACCGATCGCTCGGCTGGGCACCAGTACTGTTTTACTCTGGTGAGTGGATCGCACTCCGGATCATTCCCTACCAGCTCATCGGCTACGTCGCGCTGTCGTATCTCATCTACACTGCCATCCTTCGGCTGGCGAGTTCCGCGAAGGCAGGCCTGCTTGGACTCGCGCTCTGTCCCGGCTGTACCGCAGCGCTGTTCGCCCCGGTGTTTGCAAGCACTGCCGGTGTCTCCTCGGCGTTTGCGCTGTTTGTCCGCTACACCTACGAGATCTCGACAGTGTTCTTCCTGCTCGCTGTCGGGCTGATCTACTGGGAGCCCTCGCTCAACCGAATCAAAAGCGCAGCCGTCACCAACGTTCCCGCGATCACGGCTGGTGTTGCGGCCTTCGTCGGCTGGGTCCACCTGTTCCATCCACAGCACGGTATTTTCCGATTGATCGAGTTCGCTCAGGTCGGTGCACTGCTTGATCCCCGGCCGCTTGCCTTTACGATCTCGGGACTCGCGATCTTCGCCGGGATCTTTTTGGCTTATGTCGGGATCGAACGGAAGAAGCTGTATCTGGCCGGAATCGGGCTGATGATCGTCTATATCCTTGGCTACGCGATGTGGCACACAGCGCTCGATCATGGCGCATTCTGGCCGTACATCGAGGGCCACGGCCACAGCGACCAGCAGGTGATCGAGACCGTCGTTGGTCATCTGCTGAATGATACGACGGCACTGCTCGCCAAGATAGCTGAACTCACACTGCTTGGACTGCTCGTTGTGCTGTACCGCCAAGAGTAGCGTCGTGTTGTACCGTCGGGAGCAGCGACGACGCTACAGCAGCTCCTCTGGATCGAGATTTCCGGCCGCAGCCTCGCGGAGCTGCTCGTCTGAGAGCATTTCGACGACAAAGTCGGGCATCTCGTCGGGGAGATCCTCGGGAATCGAGACACTGGCTGTCGACTGCTCTGATCCGCTCGACGCGGCATCAATCCCACCATCGGTGACCGAATCACCGCTGGAGAGTCGACGGACAGTCTGCTCGACTTCGGTGACCATCTGTGCCTGCTTCTCGTTTGCCGCAGCCAGCTCGTCGATCTCGCCGGCGACCCGGTCGGCCTGAGACACAATATCGTCGACCATGGAAGCGATCTCTTCGGCCCCCGCTGCCTGATCGTCTGCTGCCTCGGACACTTCGGCGATTCCCTGCGCTGTTTCGGTGACCGCCTCGACGATATCCGTGAGATTATCCATCGCGTCCTGTACGCGCTCTACTCCTCGGTCGACCTGCGTGGTCGTCTCGGTCAGACTCTGGACGGTGTCTTCAGTGTCCGCTTGGATCTCCTCGACCATCTCCTCGATCTCGCTGGCGTGGGTCTGTGACTGCTCGGCGAGGGATTTTATCTCCTCGGCAACGACGCCAAACCCATCGCCCGCCTCACCTGCTCGGGCAGCTTCGATACTCGCGTTCAGGGCGAGCATATTCGTCTGCTCGGCGATCGAGTTGATCGCCTCGACGAACTCGTCGATCTCCGTGACACGTTCCTGCAGTGTATCCACGTCCTCGACTACGTCGTCGACTGCCTCGCCAATGTCGTCCATCACATCTGCCGCATCGTCAGCCGCATCTTTGCCATCGAGTGCGAGCGTTTCGGCCCGCTCGCTTGCGCCCTCGACCTGATCTGCTGTCGCGGCGACTTCTTCGACTGTCGCCGAGAGATTCGAGACTTCGCTCGCAATCTCGGCGATCTGTTCGGACTGTCCGTCGGCAACATCACTGATCGTGGTGGCGCTTTCTGCTACGTCTTCGGCGGTTGTCCGCAGATCACTCACGGGCTGTTCGAGATCCTGCTCCACGTCAGTCAGCAGCTGTTCGTGGCGGTCAACCTGCTTGGCAAGTCGCTGACTATAAGAGTGGATGTAGGTATCGGTCGCAACCTGCATATCGAGGTTGATGATGCGCAAGATTGCGAGCATATCAGCGATTGCATCGTCGACCTCCGTCTCAACCGCCTGTTCGATCTCAGAGCGCTCGGGTGTGGGGTCTCTCTCGCCACCCCCGTTCTCTGTACCGATCTCCTTGGTCAGTCTGTCGGTGACTGAGTCGACGAGTTGCTCGCCGACGAGCGGAAGAATCAGATCGTAGTAGACGCCGTACTGGCCGATGTACTGCTTCATCGGCATATCCAGCATATCGTGGAGTTTGCCGATCCGAGCGCGATCACGGAAGTAATCGAGGTCGTACTCACCGTCGGCGAGTGTGACTAAATACGCAGACTGGGTCCGTTTGAGCTGGCTAACGTTCTTCTCCGATCGGCCGATCACCTCGACTGTCTCCTCGTAGTCAGTAAGGTTCTCGTAGAAATCGTCGGCGATCTGCTCCGCGTTGGCTTCGAAGCGCTCTTCGTACTGCTCCAGACGCCGAACGTCCTCGTCGCTAAACCCGACGAAATCTTTCCGCCACTCGATTTCCGCCTCGTCGAGATCGATCTCCTCGACGAGGCTGTTGATATCCAGCTGATCGTTTAGTCCACCCTGCCCAAAGTCGTCCCGCCCATACTCCGCTCTTTCCGACATAGGTGCCACCTATGCCACGGCAGTATAAAAAGCCCGACCGGGAATTCTCAACGGTGATAAGGTCGCAGTGTTGCAGTTACGGTTCCGTTTTTCTCGTTGTCACGAATCCCCGTGCGTAGGATCGAAGCGTGTGTGCAGAGACCGCCGAGACAGCACCGACGAGTGCTGCCACGCCAGCCATCACACCAATCCCGATGAACTCCCCGCCGAGGAGGTGATAGGCCTGGATAAGAACCAGAAAAGAGAGCGCGCCGACCGCCCCCCACAGGAGACTCGATTTTGTTTCTGGTTGCATCGTCCTGGTGGCTCCCAGCTTATTTCGTTGCGATTGCTTCGATCTCGACGCCGACACCTTTCGGGAGTTCGTCGACGGCGACCGCACTTCGTGCCGGTGGCTCGTCGTCGAAAAACGACTCGTAGGTCGTGTTCATCGCTTCAAAGTCGTCGATATCATCCAGAAAGACCGTCACCTTCAGCACGTCAGTCATCTCTGTGCCGGCCTCGGCGAGGACGGCTTCGAGATTCTCCAGTGCCTGCTCGGTCTGCACGTCGATGGAAGCACCGTCGAGGAGATCGCCGTCGGGAGTGAGCGGGATCTGGCCCGCGGTAAAGATCAGATCGTCGGTTGCTGTCGCCTGGCTGTAAGCACCCACGGCTGCCGGTGCGTCTTTCGTGTTGATGATTCGTTTCATATCTACTGCTGACACCGCAGCAGGTATAAAATCCAGCACTGTTCATGAGGTCGGCAGCGGTGGTGTTTGCTGATAGGGAGTGTGTTGTGTAATGTCCCGTACGAGCTGTCTCGCCAATTCTTGGAAAGATCGCGTGCAAAAGTTAAACGCGCATATGCAGCACACTGGACATTACTCAAAAAGGAAAGCTAATCGCTCTCTGCACCCGATATATGTGTTTCACTGGCGTATAATAAACCATGGAGAAAAAGTCCGAACGTCGATGTCACTTGTTGATCGGCATCTCGGTGGTATTACTGACGATCGGAATTGGGTATTTGGTTATCGTCGGAACAACGTTAGCTGATTTTCTGGTGATAATGGCAGGACTGTTCATCTGCTGGGTTGCGTTCCTCTTTTGTCTGGGAAACGCCTCATTCTGGAAGTGAAAAGCGAAACGAAAACACGGTCCGCACCTTTTTGTAGGAGCCAGCGAACAAGACTAGCGTGAATCGAACGGCCGCGTATTTTTCACTCTTCCTTGCGCTCCTTGTTGGCTTCGCAGCAGGCGTGGTCGACAGCGTGGATATCGGTCTTGGAGAGATCAACGCTGTTCCAGTCGAAACGCTGCTCTCACAGTTCTTTTTAGTTATCGCAGTCGTTCTCGGCGTGTTCGCCGCCTACGCCCTGTTGCTCGGCTTCCTCTCGGGACAGACTGACGACAAGCGCCGGAAACACGACCTTCGAAACATCCTCAGATTTCTGTTCATTATCGTCGGCTTTGTCGGTGTGTTCGGCGTCCTCACCCAGCAGTATCTGGGGCTTTTTTTCTCCCTGGGTATTGTCGGCTTCGCGGTCACGTTCGCACTCCAGCAGCCGCTGTTCTCGCTGATCGGCTGGATGTATATCATGATAAAACGCCCCTACAGCGTCGGTGATCGTGTCGCGATCGAGGGCTCGAAAGGAGACGTTGTCGAGGTCGACTTTTTTGTGACCACAGTCTGGGAGATTGGCGGCGATCTCGTCTCCTCGAACCAGCCTTCTGGGCGTGTGATTACCCTTCCGAACAGCGTTGTCCTCTCTTCGCACGTGTACAACTACTCCTATCAGGAGTTTCCGAACGTCTGGAACGAACTCTCCATCCAGGTTGCCTACGAGACCGACATGGAGTTCGCCCGACAGCTCATGATCGAGGAAGCTGACGCCTATCTCGGTGATGAGATGGAGCGGGCAATCGAACGCTATCGTGCGAAACTCGCCGAGACGCCGGTCGAACTCGAAGTCCGGGAACGACCCTCGGTCAACATCACACAGGGGGAGTCCTGGGTCGAGCTAACGCTGCGATATCTCGTCCATCCTCGGCAGGGTCAGCGCGTGCGCAACGAACTGTATGAGCGGATTCTCGCCCGGATGAACGAACATCCCGACAGGGTCGCGTTCCCGGTCAGCCGGAGTCGGTAACGGTCCGGTCAGTCGGTGTCAGTGACCGTCACGGAGCGAGCGGCTCGATCACTCGTGCAGTGTTCTTCGAGAACACTTTGCGCATCGCATCCTCCGGGACATCGAGGGTGAGAATCTCCATGATTGCGACGTTCGGATGCAGATGTGGCGCACCACTCCCGAACAGCACACAGGAAGGGTGTTCCATCATCGCCCGTTCGAGCGGATCACGAAGCTGAACGAAGCTCGTATCCACAAAACAGTTCTCGTACCGACCGAGCAGCTCGATCGTCTCGCTCATCATCGACTTCTCCAGTGGATACCCCCCGCAATGTGAGATGACGAGGGGAAAATCGTACGCAAGCAGCGTCTCCTCGATCATCGACGGCCCAAACCCCCGGCCCCCATAGGTGACCACCGGTAGGCCAACGTCGGAGAGCTGTTCGAGCACCGTCTCATCTGGCAATCCATCAGCGACAGGATCGAGCAAGAAGCCATGAAAGCGGTCCTCGTAAGCGTACTGTTCGATATCATCAGGCGAGGTGTGATCATCGGATCGTGACCGCGTGACGTTTCGCAGCCGTGAGCTGACACCCTGCCCGGGATCACGCGCGCCGTTGATTCGCGCGAACGCGACGAACGAACGATTTACTGCCATCCTAGCGACGGCGTTGTTTGCTCGCAGATACGACCCCTCCCGCCGCGGCGGAAAGACGAGCGACTCGACGATCCCCGCCTGCCGCATCTCCCGTTCGATCTGCTCTGCGTCACCGATTCCACGGGGCCGGCGCGACTCGTCCGGCTCCAGCTCCACATGCGTGTCCACCACCCGAAACCCATGCTCCAGCTCCAACATCGACCGAGTAATTGTACCGGGGGCACTTAACACTCCACGCCACATCGAGCACGAGTGACAAGAGTACGGTCCACATCGAACCGGATTCATCGCCCAACGCGTGAAATTAACGCCGCCTCTGCCCGCGAGACGCCAATCTGTCACCCCACGAACACACTCTTTTGAACTGTCAGCCGACGCCAGAGTGATAACATTTATATAGAACCGCAAACGACATTTCAAGCGAGGTAATCATCAATGTCACAATCTGGCCAGCGACGCATGGGCGGACAGCCTATGTTTATTCTTAGTGAGGATAGCGAGCGAACCCGGGGTGACGACGCCCAGTCGTCGAACATCTCCGCCGGGAAGGCGGTAAGCGAGTCCGTCCGGACAACACTCGGACCGCGTGGGATGGATAAGATGCTCGTCTCCGACGACGGGGATGTCGTAATCACCAACGATGGTGCGACAATCCTCGACGAGATGGATATCGAGCATCCCGCCGCACAGATGCTCGTCGAAGTCGCAGAGACCCAGGAAGAGGAAGTCGGCGACGGAACGACGACAGCATCTATTCTCGCGGGCGAACTGCTCTCCCAAGCCGAGAACCTCCTCGAAGACGACGTCCACCCAACGACGATCGTCGAGGGCTACCACGAGGCCGCGTCGATCGCACAGGCGGCCATCGAGGATAACATCATCGCGACCGATCCTGACGACGACCAGCTCCTGCAGGTCGCCGAGTCCAGCATGACCGGCAAGGGAACCGGCGAACTCGCCGCGAGCGATCTCGCCCAGACTGTCGTCGACGCAGTGACACACGCCGACGGGCTCGACCGCGACAGCATCACTGTCCACGCTCAGGTCGGTGCCGCGACCAGCGCGACCGAGCTCGTCGAGGGTGTCATCGTCGACGAGAGCCGCGTCAGCGAGGAGATGCCACGCTCCGTCGAGGACGCCACGATCGCGACGATCGAGGCCGACCTCGAAGTGAAGGAAGCAAACATCGACGCGGAGTACCAGGTCTCCAACGTCGATCAGCTCAACGCAGCGATCGAGGCCGAAACCGAACAGCTGGCCGAGTACGCCGAAGCGATCGCAGCGACCGACGCCGACGTCGTCTTCATCGACGGCGATGTCGACGACCGTGTCGCCAGCGATCTCCTCAACGAGGGACTGCTCGTCTTCGACGATGTCGATGGCGACACCATCGAATCCGTCGTCGCCGCGACGGGTGCAAACCGCGTCGGCTCTGTCGACGCCCTCGAAGACGAGGATCTCGGCTCCGCCGAGTCAGTCAGCGTCGAGCGGTTCGGCGACGACGAGCTCGTCTTCATCGAGGGTGGCGCGGCCGCCGAGGCTGTCACGATCTTCGCCCGCGGAAGCACCGAACACGTCGTCGACGAGATCGAACGCAGCCTCAACGACGCGCTCGATGTCGTCATCGCAGCGCTCCAGGCTGGCGGTGTCGTCGGCGGTGCTGGCGCAATCGAGATCATCATCGCAGGCCGCATCCGCGACGAGGCCGCAAGCATCGACGGCCGCAAGCAACTCGCCGTCGAGGCGTTTGCCGACGCTGTCGACGTACTCCCGCGTACGCTCGCGGAGAACACCGGCATGGATCCGATCGACGCGCTCGTCGATCTCCGCGCCGAACACGAGGGTGGCACGGCCGCTGGGCTGATCAGTGAAGGCCAGACTGGCATCGTCGCCGATCCGATCGAACACGGCGTACTCGACCCTGCTGCAGTCAAACGCGAGGCCATCGAGAGCGCCACCGAGGCATCGACGATGATCGTCCGGATCGACGACGTCATCGCCTCGAACTGACTGGTCTGTAGCCTCTTTTCCGAACCACGGGTTATACATATCAGCCAGCTACCCAAAGTCACTCAGTGACTGCTGGCCGTCTGGCTGCCTCTCATCGCTGTCTTGTGTTCGATCACGCCGCTGACTTCCGCCCTCTCCACCAGCACTATCCCGACCAGCCCAGGCAGAAAGCGAGGGTTGTTGCTCCGAGCCAAAGGAGAGATTCGAGACACGAACGCCGAGCTTTCGGATCCGCTCACCAGTAAACTCCTCAAATAATTCCTCGGCAACCTCACCGACGAGTTCGTCATCCGCGACGGGACCGGGGAGCGATTTTGCCCGTGTGTTGACCTCGAACGGCGGTTTGACGGCCTTGATCCCGATTGTCTGATACAAAACGTCACGCTGCTCTGCCCGCTCGGCAACCGCCGCAGCGAGTGTCCGGAGGCGCTCTCGCTGCGCGTCGGTATCGGCTGTCGCCTCGGTGAACGCTGACTCTCGTGAGAAACTCTTCGGTCGCCCCTTCGGCTCNACTTCGCGACCATCTTCACCCCGAGCAAACCGATAGACACGCCGACCACGCTCACCAAAGGAAGCTTCGAGCGCTGCCGGATCCGCACTCGCCAGCTCACCTGCCGTCTCGATTCCCATTTCCCGCATCTCGGCTGCTGTCACGGGACCGACGCCGTGGACTGCCTCGACATCCAGATCTGCAAAAAACGACTGAACCTCGCCGGGTTCGACGATCACCAGCCCGTCAGGCTTCTCACGGTCGCTTGCCACCTTCGCGGCGCTCATCGTCGGCGCGATGCCGAGGCTTGCAGTGACGCCAACCTCCACACGGATCTCGGCTTTTAGCTCCTCGGCGAACGCCCGGAGCTCCGCGCCCCACTCTGCTCGGTCGGTCAGATCCAGGTAGGCCTCGTCGATGCTCACCTCGCGGACAGTGGCCGCCCGCTCGTGGAGAATCTCCTTGATGTCGCTTGCGACCGACTCGTAGTACTCCATATCAACGGGGCGGTAGAAGCCAGCCGCCTCGACACTCAGGTCATCGTCCTGTGCCGCGTCAATCTTCCGTGGAAGCGATTTGAGTGCTTCGGAGATTGCTTGGGCGCTTTCGACGCCGAACTCCCGGGCTTCGTAGCTTGCCGTCGCCACCGCGCCGTTTGTCGTTCCTGGTTCGTATCCCATCCCGACAACAACCGGTTCCCCGCGCAGTGCCGGCTCGCGCAACCGCTCACAGGCTGCATAAAAACAATCGATGTCGGCGTGGCAGACGATCTGATCCGGACTGGAGACGCCTGGCAGCCGACCGCGGTTGGCCATGCGCCGCCTTTGACGCGAGCACAGTAAAGCGTGACTGCCGCTGGCTGGTGGTCTTCGTTTGTTACTGTCGTTTCGGCCGAAAAGAGCGGGGACCACCGCAGTTGCGACTGCTTCGTCTCAGCTGTCCGAGAGTTTCACAACGCTTCGGTCGGTGGCAAAGCTACCGTCGTAGTAGGGGTCATCACCCGGCGAAACGACAAGATCGTACACGCCCTCGTCGATCTCTTCGAGGTCTTCGTCGTACTCGCCTGTCGTCTCTTCGAGGGCCGTTCCGTCACCAGACGAGAATCCGTTGTCAGCGCCGACAAACCCACCGGTATCGAAGCGGACGGTCGCCTCACCGCTGTCGTCCTCGTCAGTGACGGTTGCGCTGAATCTGACGTTTTGCTCTTCGAGAGCACCGAGAGTCACCGTCGCCGAATCCGTGTCCGCGAGCGAGAGTGTTATTTCGGCTGTCTCCCCGGTATCGATCGGCTCGTCTTCAGGAGCTGGTGAGTCGATCGCAACCTGCGGATCAGCCGAGCTATCGCTTTCGTCTTCTTCACTCGACTCGACGATCGTCGCGTTCACTTCGGCAAGTGACTCTTCATCTTCTGCCAGAACCTGCACCGCTCCATCTGCCCCAGCTTCGAGTTCGTTCGCGCTTGTCATCTCGACAGAGAATGTTCCGTCTTCACCGACCGTTGTCGACTCGATCAGGAAATACGGCACGTCTGCTCCCGCTCTGGATTGTGCGATTACCTCCAGTTCAACGTCCTGTTCGACGGGCGCAGTTCCCGAAATAACTGTGCCAGTCGGATCGATCTCTATTGGCGTCTCCTGATCAAACACGACCGTCTCGTCCGCTGCAGTCGATTCGTCGCCCGATGTCGTTTCGCCACCGTTCGAACTTTCGGAATTCTCGCTGTCTCCGGAGTCATCGAGTAGCGGAACGCCGGCAACGACGCCGAACAGTCCGATACCCACGACGACAAGCAAACTGACCGCGATTACGCCGAGCTGTTTCTGGTTCATCCGTCCACCCCACGCTGTGCTGGAGGGCCGATTCGTCGTCTGTCTGTGCTGTGTGGCGACATCAGGTGCGTATTGTTAGTATATATTTATTGATCTACTGTATGCTAAAAGCTGATTTTGAGTGCTGTTCGCTCTCGAACGCGATCCACTCGGCTACACAGTGAGTCACTTGACTACAAAAGAACGTGTCGTGGTGTCTCGTTGCTGTTCGCCTGCGAGGGTGGGGCCTACATCATGCCGCCCATACCGCCACCCATGCCGCCCATGCCGCCCATACCGCCGCCTGGGCCGCCGGGCTCTTCTTCGCCTTCGGTCGAGAGATCGCCAGCAGAGATGATGTCGTCGATCTTCAGAACGAGATTCGCGGCCTCACTCGCCGAGGAGAGCGCCTGTTTCTTGGCGCTCGCGGTCTCGACGATTCCTGCCTCGAAGGTGTCCTCGATCTCGCCGGTGTTGACGTTCAGGCCGGCGCGTTCCTTGCCGTCCTGGTGGGCTGCGCGGAGGCCAACGAGTGTGTCGATGCTGTCCTGACCGGCGTTCTCGGCAAGCACTCGGGGAACGATCTCCAGTGAGTCAGCGAAGGCCTCGATCGCGAGCTGCTCGCGACCGCTGACGCTGTCTGCGTAGTTGTTGAGCCGCCGTGCGAGCTCGACTTCGGGTGCGCCACCGCCAGGGAGTGCCTGTCCCGTCCCGGCTGCGCTGCCAACGACGTCGAGTGCATCCTGTACACCGCGTTCGATCTCGTCGACGACGTGTTCGGTCGAGCCACGGAGAAGCAGCGTCACACCGTGGACCGTCTCGCCGGTGCCCTCGACGTAGAACAGCTCCTCGTCCTCGTCGCGGGTGATCGAGCCGCTGCCGAGGTGGTCTTCGGTCGCCGTCGCAAGATCCGAGACGACATCTGCACCGAGAACCTCGCGAAGGAACTCGATATCGGAGCGTTTGACACGTCGGACTGCGAGGATGCCCTCCTTCGCGAGGTAGTGCTGGACCATGTCGTCGATGCCTTTCTGACAGAAGACAACGTCAGCACCGATGTCGACGATCTGATCGACCAGCTCGCGGAGCTGTTTCTCTTCCTGATCGAGGAAGTCCTGGATCTGGTTTGGATCCGTGACGCTAACCGAGGTGTCTGCCTCGGCCTCGTCGAGTTCGAGCGCGGAGTCGACGAGCAGCGTCTTTGCGTCGTCGAACTCCGTCGGCATGTTCTCGTGGACTGGGTCCTTGTCGATGACTGCGCCGTTGAGCAGCTCGGAGTCGCCGGCCGAGCGGCCGGTCTGTGTCTCGACTTTCAGGAAGGCGAGATCGACGATCGTCGAGCCATCATCGGCCTCGACTGTGACAGCCTGCGTGGCCTCGACGATGAGATTCGCGAGGTGTTCTTTGTGCTGTTCGGCACCCTTGCCGGTCATCGAGGTTTCGGCGATCTGGCCGAGCACCTCGTGGTCGTCGCTGTCGATCTCGACGGCGATCTCGTCGAGTTCCTCACGAGCCTTCTCGGCGGCGAGGTTGAATCCCTTGATCACTGCGGTTGGGTGGATATCCTGCTCCAGCAGGTCTTCGGCGTTTTTCAGCAGCTCGCCCGCGATCGAGACGGCGGTCGTCGTTCCGTCGCCGGCCTCGTCTTCCTGTGTGCGGGCGACCTCGACGATCATCTCTGCGGTCGGGTTGTCGATATCCATCTCTTCGAGGATGGTCACACCGTCGTTCGTGACGACGATATCACCGAGCGATGTGACGAGCATCTTGTCCATCCCCTTCGGCCCGAGCGTGGAACGTACTGCCTCCGCGACCGCGCGGGCGGCAGAGATGTTGTGTTCCTGTGCGCTCTTGTCCTTCATTCGCTGGGCGTCCTCGCCCAGAATAATCATGGGCTGGCCCTGCATCTGCTGCTGACTCATATCAAGCGAAAGTTTGCATGTGGTTCTATATAAATGTGTGTGTTATCCGGTCGGTTTACCGGCAGCGCTGACCGGAAAGCAGCGACAAGAGCTGTTCTGTCTCCGGAAACCGTGTTATCTTCTCGCACGGGCGGGAGCTGTCCAGATTTGATTTATATACTGCTCGAAGCGCTCGACAGTTGCCAAGAGCAGGGGGCTGATATCCCAGATCAGCCGCCGCCCTGTTGGGTCGCCGACTCCTCGGGCTGATCGGGAATCGAATCTGCCTCGGGTGTCCAGCTGAGTTCGACCGTCCACTGTCGATCGCCGTCCGTTGCGGTCTCGTACTCGACCAGATCGACGTTGCCCTCGGGCTGTGGCAGTGCATCGTAGTCGGACATATCCGTGTCGTATCTGGCTGTGATTCGTTCGTCCAGCGTCCGGAGGTAGGCGTCTAGTTCCGCCCCGTCGAGTGAATCTTCCCGCCGAATCTGGTCAGGGCTGGCTCCCCCGCCGAGACCGCCCGGTTCGCCGGAGCTGTGATCACCAGCCACTGCGTTGATCACAGCACCGAGCAGGAGGACAAGCGCAGTGAAATACAGATAGGTAATAACGACGATGACGCCGCCGGCGAAACTTCCTGCGCCGGGATCGGAGAAGGTGAGATACACCTGAAAGAGACTCTGGAACGCTGCCCAGCCGACAGCGGCGAACAGCGCACCGGGGACGACATCCCGCAACCCAAGGTCGCAGTCAGGAAAGAGATAGTACATCGGGAGAAATGCAACGAACAGTCCGCCGAGCAACACCAGCGGCATGAGATACTCGATGACCGGAATTACGTCTGCAAAGAGGGCGACGACAGCGCCTGCTCCAACTGTGGCGACTACCGCGATCCCGAGCGCAAAGAGGACAGTCAGCCCATCTGTGAGCTTGTTCACGAACGAGCTTTTGGCTGTCGTCTCGTAGATCTCCGAGAATGCCGTATCGAGTCCGCGGAAAATCTTCAGTGCCCCCCAGATCAGCACGACGAGCCCAATGATAGACGCGCCGCCAGCGCCCCCATCTTCCTGGAACACCTGCTCGACAACATCTGCGATCGCGCCCGGCAAATGCTGGTTGCTCAACTCGATGATCCGAGCTTCAAGGCCGCCGCCGATGATGGTAAGCAACAAAAAGAGGAGAATCAACAGTGGTGCCAGCGAAATGAACGCGCTGTAGGCGATCCCTCCTGCCATGAACGTCACATTCTTCTCCGAAAACTCCGTGTAGACTTGCGTCAGGAACTCTCGTACGCTGGCGACCGAAACCATACACAGAGTAGGTGTTCTGTCCAAAAAACGACGCTGCCGGCGAGTGCTTGCCGAGACGGTTGGTCGCGTTTGTTTCGCTGTAGAAACAAAATTGAGCTATCCACCGTGTTACACCCCATCCAAACCACAGCGACCGCAGCCGTTATATATTAGAATATTATAATATAAGCATACACTAAAATGGAAGCAGAAGACGAGATCGAGTCATCACGATGTTGTGCAGCCAGCCACTCGCTGACAGAGGAGCAACTCGCCGCGGATGTTCAGACACTCACAGCACTCGGGAGCGACACCAGATACGAGGTACTCAGGTTGATCGCCGGTTCGGAGGAAGGGGTGTGCGTCTGTGAGCTGGAACCAGTACTCGGGGTGAGCCAGAGTGCGATCAGTCAGGCGCTATCGCGGCTGTTCGGCGCGGGGCTGGTCGACCGGCGAAAGGAGGGCCGCTGGCGGTACTATACGGCAACGCCGCGGGCAGAGAGACTCCTCACTGTTCTCGACGAGACACGTGAATAAATCATAAAAATGACGGAAAACAACGAGACCGATCCAGCAGAGACACGGAGCGAAGTGCGCGAACAGTACGCGGCCATCGCCGATAACTCGGGCTCCTGTTGTGATTCCGACACAGTCGAGGAGAGTACAGACTCCAGTTGTGGTTCCGACACAGCACTCGACAAGCAGGCAAGCAAACTCGGCTACGACGAGCAGGAGATTGCGACCGCAGTGGAGGGCGCAAATCTGGGCCTTGGCTGTGGCAATCCAAAGGCAATCGCGGAACTCGAAGCAGGGGAGACAGTGCTCGATCTCGGCTCCGGTGCAGGGTTCGACTGTTTTCTCGCTGCCGAGGAAGTCGGCCCGACCGGCAAGCGTCGTCGGTGTCGATATGACCCCAGAGATGATCGAGAAAGCCCGAGAAAATGCAACAGAGCATGACAACGTCGAGTTCCGCCTCGGTGAGATCGAACACCTCCCGGTGGCAGATCGGACTGTCGACGTGATCATCTCAAACTGTGTGATCAACCTCTCGCCGGAGAAACCACAGGTGTTTCGGGAAGCCTACCGCGTGCTCGAACCCGGCGGGCGCGTTGCCATCTCCGATGTAGTGTTGAGTGCCGACCTGCCAGCGGAGCTGACTGACCTCTCGTCGGTCGCCGACTGCGTTGGTGGTGCAGCCACCGTCGAAGCGCTCGAAGCGATGCTCGCAGAGGCTGGCTTTGTCGAAATTCAGATCGATCCAACGGAGGAAAGTGAGGAGTTCATTCGCGATTGGGACGACGATCACGACCCCAGCGAGTATATTGTCTCCGCGACGATCGAAGCGAAAAAACCAGCCGACGTAGCCTAGTTATCGGGCAAGGGATGACATTGTGATCTGTCGGACGGACTCATATGCACCCATCGACAGTGTGTATCACTGCTTTGATTATCTCGTGCGTGACTGACCCACGAGTAGCGAATACAGATCACGAGAACAGGTTTGAACGACTGCGGTGACTCGGCACCCGGCGACAGATCACTCTTGCGGTCGATACTAACGTGGTGAGAACACGGTCAGGAATTGATCTCTTGGAACTGATCGAGGAGCTCTTCGGTCGATTCGCCACCTTCGTACTTGACACTGCCGTGATACTCGTTGCGCTCGTCGTCGAAGCTGGCGTCTACCTCACTGTTTTTTCGCTCGCGACGTTCGTGCTCCTCATCATCATATGCTCCCATCGACATTGTGTAACACACCCATGCTTTGGTGTTTGTAATAATCAATCTAACGTTTGTTACGAGAAGGACAACAATTGTCCAGCGAAATCAGAGAGACCGTGGCAAGGCTGTCCGAACCAACAGGGTCGAGCGGGCCGAAGCTATCAGTTTGTGGGAGACCGACAGCGTTTTTCGACCCGCGGTCGTGTGCTCTGCCGTGAACCTCCGTGGCGTCGTCACCGAGGTCGGTGACCAGCGAACTGTCGATACACAGTACGGCGACTCCGAGCTGTGTGAGCTGACTGTGCGACCCGAACGAGGCAAAGCCGAACCGACGACAGTCACACTGTGGGGCAAATGGACCGAGACTGCCGGGTATCTCGAACCCGGGATGGAGATCGCAGTCTACGACGCCGAACAGAAGGAGTACCGGGGCGAAACCCAGTACTCGACGACGGGGGAGACGATGGTCGTCGTCGAACCCTCGTTTCTGGTGGACGTGACCGACATCCGCGCCTGGGTGCAGTGTCCACGAATGTACTACCTGAACAAGCTTGGGGGAACTGAACTCGCTGAGCCGGTCGTCAAAGGAACGATCGTCCACGAGGTCTTCGGCGATCTGCTGCGCGGCGAAGATGTCGAACAGGCAGTTCGTGAACGCGTCGACGAAGCCGGACTCGATCTTGGCCTGCTCGGGATGGATCCGGCAGCGATGACTGAAACTGTTCGCCAGCACGCTGACGCGATCGAGGGCTGGCTCCAACAGGGAACGCTGACCGAACGCGACGAGTGGCGCTCGGAGCAGCTGCTCGTCAGCGACCGCTACGGACTGAAAGGACGGGCTGACGCTGTTCGACGCGGTGCGCCGGTCGAACTCAAGACAGGCAAGAACACGAAACGCGACCCCCGTTTTCAGGACAAGGTGCAGGCAGCCTGCTACGCGCTTGTTCTCGGTGAGAACAGCGGTGATGGACACCCGGACACTGGAACGCTTTTATATACGAAAAACGCTGCCGTCGAACGAACCGAGGAGTCGGGCGATCTCTCACCAGCAAAGGATTTCTCGATCAGCAGCGGATTTTTAGCCTTCATCGTCCGCGCTCGAAACGAGATTGCCGCCATGGAACACGGGATGGGCGTTCCGACTGGCTACGAGGCCGACGCGAAGTGTGAGTACTGTTTCGAGCAGGACACCTGCATGGCAATCTCCGGCCGGCTGGATCAGGAATCGAAAGCTGGCCAGCTTGGCACCGCAATCCCCGACGAGGAACGGGAGTACTTCGACCGATTTTATAAAGCGATCGAGACCGAGCGACGGGCAATCCACCGCGAGTACGCCAAACTCTGGGAGCAGACGCCCGACGAACGAGCGGCCGACGACCGCGCACTGATCGATCTCGAACCAGCAGGAAGCAAACAGCTCGACGACGGCCGGTGGGAGCTGCGAGCAC
>SL_4KL_010_BRINEDRAFT_10000394_pt1 | contig 22130 bp, 19 predicted proteins | sample SodLak_010_BRINE_2_FD_10664 | JGI IMG/M metagenome (IMG submission 10664) | reverse complement strand
CCAAACTGTTGAGGGGACTATTCTCTCAGAGCCAGGGTATATTGTACTCGTCTGTGGATCTGTTGGAGCTGTTGCAGGTACTACCGCCGGAGTTACAAACGCTAAATCACTTCAACATATCCGTTTTATTGATCCCCAAACTGCTGATGCGGATGATACAGCTGACTCCTTTGTAGATCGGGGTGATATAGCACAATCTACACTGTCAACTGTTTTTTCTGACACTGATCGACAAGCGATTTTACGATATTTTGTTTATTCTGGCCGTCAAGCAGCACAAATTAGCGAACTGGTGGAGTATCTGATACCACATACCCAAGATGAGATACAGCCAACTGATACAGACTACATGTTTCTTCATGGACAGTACACTGCAGCGCTATACAATGAGCATATCCCCAAACTCGAAGCGGTTGATATCATTACATACCATCATCCAACGGCCACAATAACGTACCAACTGGACCAATTCGATGAATTGGAGGTCATCCGCATAATTCAATCACTAAGTACAGACTCGTTTTTCACCTCATTTTGATCTACTGACTTTATTTTAAGTGATAGACAGTAGACCTTTGTATTCGTACTGTCTCATTTTTATAATGAGTTCTATCCGTCCATCTGAATTGGACGATCGCCGAAACGCAGATGATGAACTGTTTATTCTCGATATCCGGCCATCGACTGATTTTCAACGTTCGTCTATCGAAGGTAGCTACAACATTCCAGTGTATAACGCACTACGAAAAGGCGATGAATCACCGCTTCGAGACGAACTTTCAGCAATTCCGCGCGATATAGAAATTATTGTTGTCTGTAAGATGGGCATTGTTGCAAAACGCGCCACCGAAGTGCTCACAACCGAAGGATACGATGCATCAACACTCAAAGGAGGGATGAGTGGCTGGTCAGGATACAATCGTGGCTCGATCGGCTACAAACTCCGATCGTTCTTTTGGAATTGACAATCGCATCTGAGCGCCTCATTCTTACTCGGCGGGGTGAGGAGTGAATACGAATCGAGCACCACCAGCACTCCCAGTTGTTACGTCTACATTCCACTCATGTGCGGTTGCGATTTCGTTGACGATCGCTAACCCAAACCCAGTGTTTTCTGGCTTTGTCGAAAAGCCAATCTCAAAGATATCATCGACGAGGTCACGTGGAATTCCAACACCTGTATCTTCGACGTAGAAGCTGTCTGTCTCCGGTATGTCGCCTACTGTTATTGTTACTGGCTGGGTATTGTGTTCGATTGCATTTCGGAACAGGTTCTCTAACAGCTGTTGTAACCGTCCAATATCCGCAGTAATAGTTCGGTCTGTTTCGATCTGTAAGTTCGCATCCCCAGTTACGACTGCATCCCATGCAGTTTGACAGACCTTTGGGATGGAAACGACCTGTGTCGCCCCAATCTCTGTCCCATCCTGTGCAAGTTGGAGTAAATCTTCAATGAGTGTATTCATCCGTTCAACCGCAATCTGGATCTGGTCTATATGCTCACTCTCACAGTCATCGTTGAGCAATTCTATCCTTCCCATTGCAACGTTTAATGGCCCTCGAAGATCGTGGGAAACGACGCTCGCAAACTGACCCAGTCGCTTATTTTGCTCTTTGAGCTTTCTGTGTTGCTCTTTTTGTTTGGTGATCTCCCGGACAGTAACCAACACCCCATTAACCGGGTCTTCGTTCAAATAGTTTTGTGCCTTACTTTCGAACCAACACCAGTTCCCAGAGGCGTCCTGAACTCGATACTCTGCTGTGACGATTGTTTCGGTATCTTCGAACAGCTGTTGAAACCGTTCGATTACTGTCTCAATATCATCCGGGTGGATGTATTCTGTCGGGTGTTTTCCAGTAACATCAATTGGCCGAACGGCTGCTGCGTCAGAAATTGGGCTTTGGTACTGGACATTCATTGACGCATCGAGAACGAGCATGAAATCTGGGGTGTTCTCGACAAAGAATCTGAACTGTTCAAGCTCCCTTTCACGCTCTTTTCGATCGGTTATATCTGAGAAAATTGTAATAAATGCACCCTCTCGTGGTGAAAACACAGACACATCATAATGTCTGTTCAGTGCCGTTGAGTACTCTTCAAATGAAACACTCGATCCCGTAAGGGCCACCTCTCCAAAAATCTCAATAAACGGATCATTTTCAAGTCCATCTATTGTCTCCGTCCCGCGACGCCCGATAATCTCCTCTGCAGCCACCTCCATAATCTCCTCAAACCGTTCATTGACTTGTAAATACGTGTAGTCGATCGGTTCACCATTCTCATCCGTAACGATCTCTTTGAATGCAATTGCTTGCAGTGACTGTTCGAATAACCCTTCCAGAAGTTGCTGGTTCTCTTGCTGTCTGGTGACGTCGGTATAGACCCACAAATTTGCACAGCCATTTGGGAGTTCATACGGTACATAATCACGCTCGATCGTTCGACCATCAACGAGTGTGAATGTTTCACCCTCGACTGGTTCCGTCACTTGTAATCGTTCATCAATTGATCGAATAAACCGATCCGGATCTTTGAACTCGTTTTTAAGTTTATTTGCAATATCCGGACAGTATGCACCAATGAAGGTCTGTTTGGATTCAGTAACTTCAAATATCTCCAGTAGTTCCTGGTTCACCGCGAGAACCTCTCTCGACTGATCTTCGACGAGTACACCTACCGGAAGGTTCTCAATAAGCGTTTCAAAAACCGCTTGTTGTTCTGTGATCTGTGATTCCGCACGGCACTGTGCTGTTGCGTGCTCAATTCTATTGGCAAGGAGCTCATACTGTTCTGTCGCGGTTTGTTTCTGTAAATAGTCAGTTACACCCGCTGATATTGCTTCGCTTGCAACCTCTTCGCTCCCTTTTCCAGTAAATAAAATAAATGGGAGATCAGGATGATTCTGCCGAACCTGTTTCAAAAATTCGATTCCATTGAGCATCGGCATATCATAATCGGAGACGATACAGTCGATGGCATTCTCCTCTATCGTCGAAATTGCATTTTTTGCTGATGTTTCCGTTGTCACTGTGATTCGATCGCTATGACGGTTGAGGAATATCGATGCCATCTCAATAAATGTCGGATCGTCATCAACATGTAACACGTGAATATCCTGATCCATGATATGTGTCTCTTATAGACTGTCAGACAGCATGGTAAATAATAGTGCTATGGTTTCGTTTTGATTGCTTCTTGTTGTATCGTCGGCTGTTCGATGACAAATGAGAGAAGCTGATCAGCATACGATGCAAATGGTGGGCACATAACTCCAGCATCTTCGAGCACAGGTCGTGTTTTTGGGTTTGCGTATCGGGTCGGATGATCCAAATAATCAATCGTTGCAGGCTCTGCGGGGAGCTGCAACCGTTTGAGCACGCTCATCACCAATTTTGCTGTTCGTTTCGATGTCGGTGCCGGTATCACTCTGCGTCCAGTTTCGGTTGCGATTGTCGAAACAAACTCCGGGGCGGAAAGTGGATGTGGGTCACAGAGCTGATATACATTACCACACGTATCTGCGCTTGAACGTAGCGCATCGATCGCATCAATGACGAAATCCTGTGGAACAACATTGAGCTCTGCAGCAGTACTTTTTGGGAGCTTTGTGATAACTGAACACCAACGTGGTTGACGTAGCAGTAACCGAATTAGATAGTATGGTCCATCATACTTTCCAGTTACGCCTGTTTTGCTATCCCCAACGACGATTGAAGGTCGATAGATCGTTGCCGGAAATCCGTCGTCCATTTTTTCTTGGACACGTACTTCGGCTTCATACTTGCTCCACTCGTAGTAATTATTGAACTGTTGGCCCTCTTTCAGGTGTGATTCAGTAAAGACACCATCGTATCTACCGCTTACGTAACACGTGCTTACGTAGTGGAACCGATCGACACCAAGTTGTGCTGCAACACTGAGAACGTGTTCCGTCCCACGAATATTGACCGCCCTTGCAATGTCTGGATCCACTGCCAAATCATATACTGCTGCAAGATGGTATAGCTCTGAGACGGCTGTTAGTTCGGGTAGTACATCCGAAAGTCCCAGCTCTGGGCGTGTGATATCCCCCTCGTATAGTTGTATTGCATCTCGGTCGCTCGTAATCTCTTGAGCGCGTTTCTCTGCACGTCCTCGATAAGCTGGTTGGATAAGACAGGCAATCGGTCCATCTCCGTGATCGATGAGGCGCTCAACAAGGGCTGACCCAAGAAATCCAGGAAACCCAGTCAGTAAGACCGTTGGTTGAGGAGACCTTGACTCTATACTCATCGAAGCCTCCTGTAGGACCCCATCTGTTTACTAAGGCTCTGTATGCGCCGCTGTATCCGTGTGAGTGCAATCAACCCGTGTATGTACCACGCGTTCGGGAGAAACGCTGGTGCCGTAATGGGACCCACCTGAGACGTTGCTACTGTCTTTGGTTCCATGAATCGATGGAGGCCTTCTGGTCCGTGTCGCCGTCCTAATCCGGAGTGTTTGACGCCACCCATTGGTGTGTCGACTGCAGCCCAGCCAGCAATATAGCCATCGTTGATGCACACTGTTCCACAGTCAAGCTGACTGGCGACCGTCTGGGCACGGTCCTGGTTTTTACTCCATACGCTTGCGTTTAGTCCATACATCGAATCGTTTGCTTTGGTAATTGCTTCAGTGACACCAGAGACAGAATATACCGATACGACTGGACCGAATGTCTCCTCAGTCGCAACCTGCATCGTTTCAGTCACGTTTGTGAGCACGGTTGGTTCATAACAGAAGGGCCCAATATCCGTTCGTCTCCGTCCCCCTGTCAGAACCTCTGCACCATGTGTTACCGCATCTGAGACGTGTGATTCGACTCGATCGAGCTGTTTTTGATTAATCAACGATCCCATCTCGGCGTCGAATGTTGTCTCCGTCCCAAGTGTAAGCCGCCTTGTTGCTCCAATAAACTCGCTTATGAACGAATCAAAGACCGACTCATCAACATAGAGTCGCTCCGTAGACAGACACAGCTGGCCTGCATTTGTAAAACACGCTTGGACAGCACCGCGGGCCGCCGTCTCTATATCTGCATCATCAAGCACAATCAGTGGGTTCTTTCCACCCAACTCAAGTGAGCAGTCAATGAGGTTTTCACCTGCACGCGCTGCAACAACCCGGCCGGTTTCCGTGCTTCCTGTAAACGTAATGTAATCTACCGTATCGATTAATTTCGACCCGACGACGGCCCCCTCACCGGTTACGACTTGGAAAACGTCGTCTGGAAGCCCTGCCTCAGTGAGTAGCTCACACAGTGCAAGTGCGATAAACGGTGTCTTTTCATCCGGTTTGAGCACAATCGTATTTCCGCCAATGAGCGCCGCAACAGCATCCGTCACCGAGAGTGTCAGTGGGTAGTTCCACGGTGAAATCACCCCCACAACGCCAACTGGTTCATATACTACTTTTGCAGTCGTTGCTGGTGGCAGTGCCCCGCGACGAACTGTTGGCGTGAGTTCATCCGTCACACTCTCTGCATAGTACGAGCACGTCTGAGGGACATCAAGTAGTTCCTCAACCGCATCGGTTCGCGATTTCCCGGTTTCTACCTGCACCAAATCCAGTAGCCATTTTTGTCGTTCAAGCACAAGATCAGCAAACCGGTTTATGATTGCACTCCGCTCCGATATCGAGGTCTGTTTCCACGATTTTTGGGCTCTTCGGCTTCGTTCAACAGCACGCCCAACTGATGCTTTCGAACAGTTTGGAACTGCGCCGATCGATTCATTTGTTGCTGGTGCAACTACGTCGATCGTTTCCGACTCAGGTGTCCGAACCAGAGCCGCAAGGTGCTGAAGGGAACGTGTATCAACTGTGGTTGTCGAAAGCACACGTGGCTCTGTGTCTGAGGAGGACATTTCGTATCTATCTGTATATTTTCCCGACTTACCGTATAGCTACACGATTTTCCGATGTGAGAACGGAACTACAGTTCACGCCGTGTTTGGGTCGTGGTTCACTCGATTGAGATTGCTGTAAGAAACACATCTTCTCGCGGCCGATCGGTGTCATCAGTTTCGACCGAACCGATGTTGTTGACGACGTCCATTCCGTCAGTCACACGGCCAAAGACGGCATGTCGATCGTCAAGATGTGGCTGTTCACCTAGTGTGATAAAGAACTGTGAGCCATTTGTATCCGGGCCTGAATTTGCCATACTGAGTACACCAGGGCCATCATGCCGGAGCGATTCGTGGAACTCATCTTCGAACCGATAGCCTGGCCCACCACGGCCAGTTCCAGTCGGATCACCTGTCTGTATCATAAATCCATCAATGACGCGGTGAAAGAGCACATCGGTGTAGAGTGGCTCCTCGGATATTTCTTCGCCAGTCTCGGGATCGATCCACGCCTGTCTACCGGTTGCAAGGCCAACAAAATTGTTCACTGTGTTCGGCACCCGGTCGTGGTATAGTTCGATCGAGATGTCGCCCATCGTCGTCTCTATCACTGCATCGATTGAGTCAGTCTGTGTCCCTGTCGGGTTCGCTGCTGCTGTATCGTCTGAGTCTGGTACCTCCTCCGTTGGTGAACTGGCAGCTGATTCCGATTGTCCTCCAAGACAGCCAGAGGCAAACAGTATACCACCCGAAGCAAGTCCTACGAGAAGCGTCCGGCGATCTGTGGATTTTACGGAGGTCACAATAGAAGCTATTTCACAGCGATAGAATATGACTGTATGGTCTTGCGGCGGCTGCACACAGCAAACGAGGTGTTTTATTTTGTACCTGAGATGAGTGTGTATGTCAACTAGACCGTTTGTTATTGTTGGTGGAGATGCTGCCGGGTTAAGTGCTGCAAGCAAGTGCAAGCGCGAGGAACCAGATCGCGATGTGATCGTTTTTGAAAAAGGAAATTGGATCTCATACGCCCATTGCGGACTTCCGTATTTTATTGGGGGCGTTGTTGACTCGCTTTCGGACCTTCTCTCACTCTCGCCGACACAAGTCAGAGAGCGTGGAATCGATCTCCGCCGAAATCATGAAGTGATCGCGGTTAACCCAGCAGAACAAACGGTAACTGTTCGCTGCGAAAAGACGACGTTCGAACAGCCATTTGGCGATCTTCTCATTGGAACCGGTGCTCGACCCGTTTCTGGACCGTTTGATCTTTCAACGCTTGATGGCGTGTTTACGGTGCATGGGATCGATAGTGCCGCAGCGATCGATGCGTATCTATCTGATCCGGAGGCGTATGATGAATCTACGCTTGGAGAAGGGCCGGTTGATCGCGATCAAATTACTCATAATCGACAGTTTTCGTCTCCACATACGGCAGCGATCGTTGGCGGTGGCTATGTTGGCGTTGAGATGGCTGAAGCGCTCATCGAACGTGGACTTGATGTACACCTGTTTCAGCGTTCGGGGCATATTCTCCCACCGTTTGGCGACTCGATCGCAGCTGTTGTTGAGCCGCATCTACGTTCAAAAGGTGTTCACGTCCACACAAACACACCTGTCACCAGGCTTGTTGGTGATGACGATGACCGGGTTAGTGGCGTCCAGACTGCCTCGGAAACAATCGATGCGCAGCTTGTTATTGTTGGCGTTGGGATCCGTCCGAATACCGATCTTCTCTCCGAGACCGAGATCTCGATTGGCGAAGGCAGTGCGATCCGGACCGACGAATACGGGCGTACGTCACTCCAGAATATCTACGCGGCTGGCGATGTTGCAACATCAACGCACACCGTTACTGGTGAGGAGACGTGGGTTCCGCTCGGCCTTACCGCAAATAGAGCAGGGCGAGCGATTGGAACAACCGTTGCCGGTACGGAAACGTCGGTTGGTGAGATTGCAGGGACTGCAGTGTTGAAAGCGTTTGATTTGGAGTGTGGTCGAACCGGAATTATTGACAAAGATGATGCGCGAAATCATGGATTCGACCCAATTTCGGCGACAATTACTGCGGGCTCTCGATCGGGCTACTACCCTGGAAACTCCGAGACCACGGTTACATTGGTCTGTGATCAACAGACAGAGCGACTTCTTGGTGGTGCGATTGTTGGCTCCGATCGCGCAGCCGTCCGCATCAATACGATCGCAACCGCGTTACAAGCAGATCGTACCGTTTCCGACGTTGAGCAGCTTGATCTTGCGTATGCTCCACCGTTTAGCCCGGTGTGGGACCCAATTCTTGTCGCGGCAAAAGTTCTTAACGGCAAACTCTGACACACATCGGGTCGCTTTTGAAATATCTTGTTTGGATCCTGAGTATGCTCTCTAAAGAAACAGCGAGAGTTCCACGGGTCACCTGACCCGTGGTCGTTTACACCATTACGGAGATATCTCTGTAATAGAGCTAACTGGACCCCCCAAAATGCTCATAACTCGGCTTCCTAACCAGTTTGATTTAAATATTCAAAGTCTGTATATTTACATGTGAGCTCAGTAGAGTCTAGCTCTCAGTTTCGAGTATCTGTCAACAATTTGGGTGGAATTGATTCAACTGTTGTTGAACTCGGAAGTGGGGTAAACGTTTTATCGGGCAGGAACGCAACCAATCGAACATCGTTTCTTCGGTCAATTATGGGTGCATTGGGCAGCGATCGTGTATCGCTAAAGGCAGATTCCGAGGAAGGATCCGTCGAACTCGCGCTCGATGGTGAAACCTACACACGGACGCTGGAACGCCGAAACGACGTCGTCGTTCGCTCTGGTGAGCCATATCTTGATGATTCAACCGTTGCTGATCTATTCGCGTTCTTGCTTGAATCAAACGAAGCAAGACAAGCAGTTGCCCGCGGTGATGACCTTCGGGAACTCATCATGCGTCCGATCGACACAGAACAGATCCGGACAGAGATTGAACGGGTTCGATCGGATCGAAAACGCATTGATAACGAGATCGAACGGATCAAATCGCTCAAATCCAAACTTCCAACACTTGAATCTCGACGAGGTGATCTTCGCGAACAGATTGCTGAAGTTGAGGCTGAACTCGAGACAAAACGAAACGCACTGGACGAATCTGAAAATAAGAACTCTGATGACTCAGACCAGTCGCAAAAGCGCGAACAAAAGCTCAGTGAGCTTCAATCAGCGCAATCACAGCTTGAGAATACCCGGTTCCAGATTGAAACTGAAACAGAGAGTATCGAGACACTACAAGCAGAGATCGAATCGCTCCATGAGGAGTTAGAATCGTTGCCGGACACAATCGATATTGACCCGGCTGCGATCGATGCAGAGTTGGACCAACTCCGCGAGAAACAGTCATCACTAAACGCAAACACGACACAACTACAGAGCATCATCCAGTTCAACGAAGAGATGCTCAATGGAACGAACGCAGAGATTGCGGCCGCTCTCCGCGAGGATGAGTCTCAATCTGTCACTGATCAGCTCCTCGCTGACACAGACAGTGTCATTTGTTGGACCTGTGGAAGCGAGGTTGAGACAACGCAGATCGAATCCACAATCGACTCGCTCCGTGATCTTCGCAAACAGAAACTATCTGAGCGATCGCAGATCAAATCGAAGATCAGTGACCTCAAAACGAAACGACAGGACGCACAAAAGAAATCACAGCGGAAGTCATCTGTCTCTCGGCAGATCGACCGCGCCGAACGTGAGATCGAAGAACGGAAAGAGCGGCTTCAATCGCTCAAAGACCGTCGCACGGAACTTGCAACCCAAGCGGAAACGCTCGAAGACGAAATCGAGACGCTCGCTGCTGCGGAGGAGAACGAAACGCTTGATCAGCACAAAGCGGTGACGAAACTTGAGCTTCAGCTTGATCGACTCACTGATAATCTAACCGCCCTCGAACGTGAGATTGAAGAGACTGAAACGGAGATTGATGGGCTCAGTCAACTCGAAGACGACCGAGAGGACGCAACGGAACGACTTGCTGAGCTCCGAACCAAGATCGAATCGATCGAGAGACAGTCCGTTGACGCATTCAATACGCATATGGAATCCGTGCTGGATATCTTAGGGTACGAAAATATCGAACGGATCTGGATCGAACGGACTGAAAAAACGGTTCGAGAAGGCCGTCGCAAAGTTGATCGATCAGTATTTACGCTGCACATCGTTCGTCAGAATGAGAACGGTGCTGCCTATGAGGATACGATTGATCACCTAAGCGAAAGCGAGCGGGAGGTGACTGGGCTCGTCTTCGCCTTGGCTGGCTATCTTGTCCATGACGTCCATGAGACTGTGCCGATTATGATCCTCGACTCGCTTGAGGCGATTGACTCAAATCGGATTGCACAACTGATAGAGTATTTTGAGGCATACGCTGATACAATCGTTGTTGCGCTCCTGCCTGAGGATGCGGAAGCGCTTGATTCGAGCTATAACTACGTCGAAGCAATATAGCGCTCACCAGTTTGACTCTGACGCCGTTTTCACTATCTTAGCGAGAACGATCCGCTGCTCTCATTCATGTTGAATAGGTAGCTATTGTGAGATAGGTGCCTATTATAAAATTGGTTATGTGCTCCCTTGTACACTGTTCTTTAGCTTTGTGAGACCAACGTTCAGAGTCGTTCCCTTTGAAGCCGATCGGTCAGTGCATCAAGATGGCCGTGGCCAACGACTGCGACGATTGACTCTGCATCTTTCGAGAGCGACATCAGGCGTGCTGCCATATGCTCATCACGGGTTACGTCACGAACATGCGCTGCACGCGGTGGTTCAAGAGCGTTCATAACCGCTTGTGCACGTTGTATCTGTCGCATCTCGTCAGCCGCTTGTACAGTCGGATCATCGTCTGCTGTTGTTTCGTACGAAATTTGATTCTCTATGGACCCGCTGTCGTCTGTCTGGCTTGTTAACAGGCCATATGTTGCGTATCGAAGTGTCGTTTTTGACATCGAAAACAGGTTTCCGAGCACATTCCGTGTTGTGCCTACTGAAGTCCGATCTTCGTGCAACTGTCTGAGCAACCGGTACACAAATCGACACGATGGCCCATCGATACCGACTACATTTGTCGTCTCTGCGGCTTGTATTGCCGAACTCATCTCGCCGCCATACGCTGGTGGTGTCTGGGTGTCATCTGCATACCTCCGGAAGAGTGAGAGTGCAAGCGGTGGTAATTCAACCGCGAGGAGATCGGGTTGATTCATCGTGAGGTACGATCGGACCCGATACTTGCTTGCAGGATGATCGTGAACGACACCGATCAGTGTGATACGTCCGGTTTGCGTCTCTAGTTCTCGGATGTGATCGCCCGTTACTCGTGGATCTGTCGCTGTTGTTTTTTCAGTCATTGTGCCCGGTCTGTTTCTTTTTATTTGAGCCCCAGTTGCCCGAGTGGAGTTATCTTCGCTAGTTGGAGATGTATAATAAGCTTTGTTTACCACCGGTCCATTCCGTATTTCCAATAGGTCCGTTGATCATCACGTTTCGTTCAGTCGTGCAAACACGTATGGGGCTTGAGACTATACTGCAAATATGGTTGCTGTAGGCGATCGTGCACCGGATTTCACCCTGCCACTTGCAGGCGGAGACGCATATAATGATCTTACTGAGTTTCAACTATCTGCAGCACTTGGGGACGGGCCGATCGTGCTCGCATTCTATCCGGCTGCGTTCACCAGCGGTTGCACTGAAGAAATGTGTGCATTCCGAGACTCAATGGCACAGTTCAATGAACTCAATGCTACAGTGTACGGTATTAGCGTTGATCTCCCGTTTGCACAGAATATCTGGATTCAATCAGAGTCGTTGAACTTTCCGATGCTCTCGGATTGGAACCATGAGGTAATAAAAAAATACGATGTCGTTCAGGAGGATATGTATGGAATGGTCGAAGTTGCACAACGAAGCATTTTCATTTTGGACTCGGATGGTATTATTACGTATAAGTGGGTTCGAGACGATGATAACCCGGATTTCGAGTCGTTTATATCCGACCTTCGTGACGAGGTTGAAACGATTACAAAATGAGATCCTAGAGCCACAACACTCTTTATGACTCCCTTCAGTAGTAGGTGTGTTACATATGCCGGAGAAACAGACAACCCCTGAGTGGGACTTTTCTGAGCGGGATATCCACATTCTCCGAGAGCTATCTCGGGATCCACAACTCTCTTCTCGTGAACTTCGTGATATTTTGGATGACGAGTATGGAATCAGTGTCTCTCACGTCACAGTTAGCGAATCGATTAGACGAATGCGCGACCATAATGTGTTTCGTGAGGCAATCGTTCCGAACGAAGAGTACCTATTCTTTTCACTGTTTGAGTTCCAATTTAATCCAGAGGGTTTCGAAGCGAACTGGCGTGCTGCGCTTGAATACATTATGAATGACAAACATACATTCATGTACTTTCTCTCGGATGGTGAGTATCAGTGGAAGACAATTATGATGTTCCGCGATCGCCAACAAGAGTCAGAATGGATTCATGAGTTTTACAAGACGCATGGCGATCTGATCAACAATCTCCGAAATTCGGTCGTTACAAACGTGCTTAAATTTGGGACCGATCCGGAACTGTTCGACATTTTCAGCGAAGAAGACGTGTAAGTGCCTGATTCTGCAAGACTAACTGAATTCGCCAAAGCGAGTTATTATTTCAAGCTCTTCCATCGGTGGCTCATCGAATGCATCCCGTGCGATCGATCGTCGGTGCACCTCATCAGCCCCATCAACGATACGGAACTGTCGAACGTTCTCATAAAAGTTTGCGAGTGGCAAGTCACGCCCGACACCATTGCCGCCACAAAACTGCAGCGCATCGTCGATCGCTTCCTGTACTACATTTGCGGTAAATGTCTTTGCCATTGCAACCTCAACCCGTGCTTGCTCGCCCGCTGCGATCTGTGCAGCTGCGTGTCGGACCATTGTCCGTGCTGCATACAGTTCTGTTCGTCTATCAGCAATCCGAAATCGCACGCCCTGTTTCTCTGATAGTGGCTCACCGAACCCTTTTCGATCGCTCAAATACGCGGTTGCGATGTCAAGCGCACGATCAGCCATTCCGGAATATCGCATACAGTGAGTGAGTCGGGCAGGTCCCAGTCTCTGTTGTACCAGCTGAAAGCCACTATTTACCTCACCCAGTGTATTCTCGATCGGAACACGAACGTTATCAAATCGAATTTCGGAGTGGACAGTTCCAACAAGATTTTCACCAACATGTGGGATGTCTCGAACCACCTCAACTCCATCAGCAGTGGCTGGGACGAGAATGACTGAACAGCCTGCGTATGGATGCGCATCGAAGTCCGTTCGTGCAAATGTTAAAAATACATCGGCGTTACTCCCACCCGTCGTCCACCACTTATGACCGTTGATAACCCATTCATCTCCATCTTTTTCGGCTGTTGTTTGCAGCATTTTTGGGTCGGATCCACCTCCTTGTGATGGCTCTGTCATTGCAATTGCTGAGTTTTTATCACCTGCTGCGATCGGTCGAAGCCATCTCTCGTTTTGTGCGTCGGTTCCTGCGATGACAAAGGTGTGCATATTTCCCTCATCAGGTGCTGCACAACGCAGTGCAAGTGGTCCAAGAAGGCTTCGGCCTGCCTCTTCGAATACTGGGAGCATTTCACGAAACCCTAACCCAAGTCCACCATACTTTTCTGGAACTTGTGGTGCATAGAGGCCATGGTCACGTGCGCTCTCTCGTAGCTCAGCAACTGCCTCATCGGAGATTGGTCCATCACCCAACCACTCTCGCTCAACAGGGAGGACGACATCAGTAATGAACGATCGAACGTCTGCTGCAACACGAACGGCCCGTTCGCCGTCATTATACTTCATAAATCTGTATTTTTACCAGTGTTAATAATAGTTCCGGATAAAACCGCCAAAATAAATATATACGGGGGAAACAAGTGTTAAGTCAAATATGAGACCTTACAATGTAAGTCCAATTAAAAAAATAGCTATGCTGTGTTCATATATCAGGGTGTGGTTGTTAAATGGTTGACCAGTCGTACGTCGATCGGCTAGTTGATCGAGATGCGCTTTCGAACTATCTGGAAGCTGAACTTGGCCCAGCAGAGAAATTTACATTTGAGCGCCACGATGAAGGGCACTCAAACGAGACGCTGTTTCTCACTTGGGGGGAGAAAGACCTTGTAATTCGTCGTCCTCCCCCTGGAAAAACTGCAGATACTGCACATGACGTACTCCGTGAATATCTTGTCGTCAGTGCTCTTAATGACACATCTGTTCCGGTCCCGACACCGATCGATTCGTGTACGAATCAGGATATTATTGGGAGCGATTTCTATATCATGGAGCGGCAACATGGAGATGTACTCCGTTCATGTGAGCCTGATAGATTTCAGAATCCAGACGCACGCGAACGAATCGGATATGAGCTTATTGAAAGTCTTGCTGCCGTTCATGCTGTTGATTACGAAGCTGTGGGATTGGAGGGATTTGGCCGTCCGTCGGGATATATAAAACGCCAGGTCGATCGGTGGACAAAACAGCTGGAGTGGGCGTTTGAAACAACACAATCATGTCGAGACGTTCCTGAACTGAGAGAGATCGGTTCTTGGCTTGCAGACAACATTCCCCCAGAACATGAAACGACGCTCGTTCACGGCGATTATAAACTTGATAATGTCATGTATGGCCAAGAGCAACAGCCAACGGTTGTTGCCATATTTGACTGGGAACTTTCTACGCTTGGCGATCCACTTGCGGACCTTGGGTGGTTACTGCTATTTTGGCAAGAAAACGGTGACCCGAAACCAGCGCTTCCCGGACTGATGCCGACGTTCACCACAAATGAAGGGTATCCATCACGAAATGAACTTATTTGTCATTATGAATCTGTTTCCGGGCGTACGTTCAATAACGAGCGATTTTATCGCGTCCTCGCTGCATACAAAATGGCAGCACTAGGTGAAATGTTTCTTGCACGCCACATCAATGGGGACAGTGATGATTCTCTGTACCCAAAAATGGAATCACAAGTTCCTCAGCTTTCATCCCAAACAACCTCATACATGTATGGAAATAATGGCTTCTTATGATTTCTTTCAAATAATAACTGAAAAACGTTCTATTATTGTATTTATAGAACTTACTTATATGGTTGATATGTGGTATCTTTCCACATATTTATATGGTATGAACTCACAGTAAAATTCGTTAACTATGGTAAAAGAAAACAGGAATTCAGACAACACTAATAAATTAACTCGCGATAAAAGGAATAATACGGTAACAAATTCCAAAATCCCACGTCGGAGGTTTTTACAGGCAACTGGTGCGAGCACTGCTGTAGCACTTGCAGGGTGTACTGGTGGAGATGATGATACAATCCGACTTGGAGCGTTGTATATCTTCTCGGGATTCGCTTCGCTATATGGGGACGAAGCGGAGCAAGGATTCGAAATGGCCGCGGAGGAAATTAATGAAAATGGTGGCATCAACGATCAAGAGTTGGAAATCATTTCTCGTGATACTGAGGCAGGAGCCGATACAGGAATCCGTCAAATGCGGAGCTTGATTGAAGAAGATGATGTTGATGGGCTCTTTGGACTTGATAGTAGTGGCGTCGCCCAAGCGATTGCTCCACAGGTCGCAGAAGTCCAGATGCCGTTTATGATCACACACGCTGCGACACCGTTTGTAACTTCTCCGGAAGGAGAACACGATAATTCCGTTGGAAACGACTATGTCTTCCGCAACTGCAACAGCCTTGCACAGGACATCTATGGGGCTGCACTGACTGCAGAAGAACTCGATGCACAAGAATGGGCAACCATCGGTCCAGATTACGCATTCGGATATGAGACATGGGACTATTTCCAAGCGTTCTGTAACGGACTCGGAGTCGATGCTGAGTTCACAACAGAGCAGTATCCAGCGCTGGAAACAAGCGACTACTCACCATATATTAATTCTGTATTAGATGCAGAGCCTGACGGTGTCATTACTCCACTTTGGGGTGCCGATCTGACCACATTTGTGAGCCAAGCAGACGACTCCGGCTGGTTTGACCAAATTGATTACACGTTGTTCAGTGTTGGTATGGGAACTGATCTTCCAGCGGATGGGAGTCCGCTCCCAGAAGGTGAGCATGCGTCCACCCGATATGACCCATTTGTTCCTGATGCCGATGCGAACAACACTTTCCGTGAGAACTATGTTGAGGAATACGACGGGCTTCCAACCTACAATGCAGAAGGTGCGTATCGAGCAGTCTACCTTTACAAGGAAGCGATCGAAGCAGCAGGGAGCAGCGACCCGGATGACATTCTTTCGGAATTCAACGGGATGGAACACTCTGGCCCTGTTGGTGAGTATCGGTTCGACGAACGGACAAACCAAGCCACAGTTCCATCAATCTGGGGTGTTGTCACCCAAGACAGTGAGTATGAGAGCAACGTTTTAGACCCTGTCAATGTCTACGACGCAGGGCCAGATGAATTGAATGCTGCGCTTGAGGGGTCGGATCTACCAAGTGGTGTCTAAACTAATAGTGGCGATTATATTATGATATTAACAAACCTTGTGCCACTCATTGGTATCGCCGATATCATTGTCGGGTTGAGCCTCGGCAGTCGGCTCTTTCTCATTGCAGTTGGGTTGAGTCTTATTTTCGGCGTGCTTGGTGTACTCAACTTTGCCCACGGAGGGCTCTACATGCTTGGTGCTTATTTTGCACTTGCAGTCACAACTTCTATCGTGGATAATTTCTGGATTGCAGTGGTAGTTGGTGCACTTGCGGTCGGATTCGTTGGTGTACTTATCGAAGTTTCAACCATCAGGCCCTTGTACGAGCGCGCAGAGAGCGATCTCGATCAACTCATTGTTACCTTCGGGTTCGTCTTAATCCTCCATGAAGCAGTCCGGTTTATTTGGGGATCACAGCCGTATTCGATGGACCCACCAGCAGTCTTCGACTTCTCAGTGCAGATTGGTTCACAATTCAATGCATACCGACTGTTTGTGATTGTTATGGCTTTTTTCGTGATGGTTGGACTCTGGCTCTTCGTAAATAAAACGTACTTTGGGTCGCTTGTTCGAGGGACATCTTCGGATCGAGAAATGGCATCAATGCTTGGTGTTGATGTCTCACGGCTGTACACTGGCGTGTTCTTTCTTGGTGCCTTCCTTGCTGGCCTTGGTGGTGCACTTTCAGCACCGCTTCAGTCAATGAGCCCTGCGCTTGGTGATCAGGTGATTATCGATGCATTCATTGTCGTTGTGATTGGTGGACTGGGATCGATGAGTGGTGCATTTGTTGGTGCAATGTTTATTGGATTACTCCAGAGTATCGGCCCGCAGTTCATCGCTGCAGGCCACATCGCAATTCCGTTCTTAGCTATGGTACTCGTACTACTATTTAAACCAGAAGGACTATTCGGAGGGATCGGCGAATGAGTAGCGACACTGAGGGAATCTCTGATCGTGTAACCGCATTTGGATACCAAGCGGTCTCAGAAGGGTGGACACGTCAACGTGTCTCAATACTCGTTGCGTTAGGGCTTGTGCTACTTGCGTTTGGGCCAAGCTTCCAGGTGTATCTATTCACGGAGTTCCTGATTATCGCACTGTTTGCCCTTGCATTTAATCTCTTGTACGGGTACACCGGCCTGTTATCGTTTGGGCACGGGCTATTTTTTGCTGGGGGCTCATATGGCTTTGCGATCGTTCTTCGCGATCTTGGCCCCGTGATTACGGATACAGTCGGTTCAGCGCTTGGCCCACTGATTACAATTGGCGTGGGGGCCATCGTTGGTGTTGCACTTGTGTTAGTAATTGCAATTCCAGTCGGGTGGTTGAGTGTTCGATTAGAAGAGATCTACTTTGCACTCATTACGCTCGCCTTTGGGATGTTGGGGTTCTCTGTTATTATTCAGAATCCGGCAGGTATCACCAACGGAACGGACGGTATTTTGGTCCTGCTTGGAACGATCGAACTTGCGGGGATGGAAATCAGACTTGGAGATAGACAAGTATACTATTTCTTCACCCTTGCCATTGTGGCGACTTCGACGTACGCTATCTGGCGAATTGTCACTTCACCGTTTGGAGTCGTCTGTAAAGCAATCCGAGAGAGCCCCGACCGGGCAAAAGCGCTTGGTATTGATGTAACGCATCACCGTTGGATGACATTCATCATTTCCGCAATATTTGTGGCTGTCGCGGGTGTACTCATGGCGGGGCTCGCAAATGTAGCATCCCCATATCAGTCACACTGGAGCACAAGCGCAATTCCGGTGGTCGCAACCGTAATCGGTGGTGCAACGTTCTTTGCAGGACCGATTGCAGGTGCATTTGTCTACCTCTATGTACGGTGGGGTATCAGTCGCTTCCCTGCTCTCGAGGCACACTGGGAACTCTTTTTTGGAGCGCTTCTCATCGCGGTTGTACTGTATTTCAAAGCAGGAGCCGTCGGTGGAATACTGGTGCTTCGCGACCGACTCCGTAAGACCATGGGTAACAAAACTGAAACAGATTCAGAAACTGGAGGTGAAAATAGATGACAACAGTACTCAAAACAAAGGAACTACAAAAACAGTTTGGAAGTCTTACTGCAGTTGATCGCGTATCGCTGGAGTTTGATGATGACGAAATCACGAGTATTATTGGGCCGAATGGTGCTGGAAAAACGACGTTTTACAACCTTTTGACTGGTGTATTGCAGCCAACCGATGGCAAAATCTGGCTTCAAAAAAATGGTGATCTCAAGGATATCACTACGCTTGAGCCACACGAAGTTGCACAAGCCGGCCTCTCTCGATCGTACCAAATAACGAACATTTTTGAAGGACTAACCGTCCGTGAGAACGTACGTGTTGCACGCATCAGCCATGACAACTCACGAATGGATTTTCGATCACGTGCTGACTCTGATGATGAGATGGAGCGTGATATCGATGACATTCTTGCGTTGACAAACTTGGAGGAGATGGCTGAGGTTCCATGTGATGAACTTAGCCATGGTGAGAAACGTACCGTAGAGATTGCACTCGCACTTTCGATTGAGCCAAATGTCTTTTTATTGGATGAACCGACCGCGGGAATGAACCCGACAGAGACAACAAAGATTGTATCACTCATCCAACAACTTAACCGAGATGTTGACTCAACATTCGTCGTTACTGAACACAACATGGACTTTGTAACCGACATATCCGACCGAATTGTAGTCCTTGCAGAGGGTGCAGTGCTTGCCGATGGTGTTCCTGAAAAAGTACTGAACGATGAGCGAGTCACAAAAGCGTATCTAGGAAGTGAATCAACATGAGTATCCTAACTGTTGACGAAATTAATACGTACTACGGGAATAGCCACATCCTACATGGTATTTCGCTTAATATCGAACGCGGTGAAGTAGTGTCGCTGTTGGGGAGAAACGGCGCTGGTAAGACAACAACAATGCGATCGATCGCAGGAGTCTCTCCACCCCGAGATGGGACAATCAGGTACAATGAGACCGATATCACAGGTATGGATCCAAATAAAATAAATGAGCTAGGTATTTCATTCGTACCGGAGGACCGGCGCGTCTTTCCAACACTCACCGTTCAAGAGAACCTCACGCTTGCACACAACCTTGCGTCAAATCCACGACCTGTCGAAGAGATGTATGAGCTTTTCCCAGCACTTGACCCACTGCGGAAAAATAACGGCAGAAATCTAAGCGGGGGAGAACAACAGATGGTTGCTGTTGCCCGTGCACTCGTGCAGTCTCCTGATCTCCTTCTGTTAGACGAACCGACCGAGGGGCTTGCACCTGTGATCGTCGATGATCTAAGAGAGATCGTTCAAACCGTCGTAGACCAAGATGTTACAGTCCTACTTACCGAACAGAACGTCGATTTTGCATTTGATCTCGCAGAACGCGGATACATAATCGATACCGGAGATATCGTCTTCGACGGTACAGTCGAAGAGATTCAGTCGAGAGACGATCTGCTTGAAACATATCTTTCCGTTGGGGTGTCAGATGTCTGAAGAGCTTACACTCCGTCCGTTCTTTTGGCGTGCCACACGATTGTTTGGTGAAAAATCAGTCGTCTCACATACGCACGACGGCGAGCACCGATACACCTACGCTGGGTTTGGAGAGCGTGTAACACAGTTCGCAGCGGCACTCACGTCCCTTGGTATCGGCTCGGGCGATCGTGTCGGGACAATTGGGTGGAACACACATCGTCACTTTGAGACATATTATGCTGTTCCGTTACTCGGTGCGCAACTGCACACAATCAACCTATTGTTACACGATGAGCATATTCTGCATATTATTAATGATGCCCAAGATGATGTGATAATTGTCGACGCCGAGTCTGTTTCAACGATCGATCGGTTGTGGTCTGACATCGACTGCGTTGAAGATGTTATTGTCTTTGGGACTGATATCCCGGAAACAGATTCTGATCTCCCGTTGCACAGCTATGAATCCCTTATTGAGGCACATGAGCCGATCGAATCTTGGCCACAATTAGTGGAAGACATGCCTGCAGGGATGTGTTATACATCAGGAACAACAGGTCCGCCTAAAGGCGTAGAGTATACACATAAGATGATCTACGCACATGCGCTCATGGTGATGACGCCGTCTGCACTCAATATTTCCGAATCGGACGTTGTGATGCCAGTCGTTCCAATGTTTCACGTGAATTCATGGGAGTTCCCATATGCAGTCACGATGGCTGGCGCAAAACAGGTATATCCAGGCCCATCCCCGGATCCATCACATCTCGTTTCGCTCATTGAATCAGAGGGTGTCACACTTACTGCAGGTGTTCCAACAGTCTGGATTGATGTGCTCAACTATGTCACCGAGCATGGCGGAGATCTCTCATCGCTCGATCGGATTATTGTTGGTGGCAGTGCCGCTCCAAAAGACGTCATGCGGCGTTATGAGGACGAACACGATGTGACAATAGAACATGCATGGGGGATGACTGAAACGATGAGTATTGGTTCTGTCTCTCGTCCAAAAACAAGTATGGATGAGTGGGACCAACACCAACAGTTCACACAACGCGTCAAACAGGGATTACTCTCACCTGGATTAGAAATGCGTGTTGTAGACGATTCCGGTAATGAGATTCTATGGGACGGCACCGAATTTGGTGAGCTACTCGTCCGTGGCCCATCAGTCGTTGAGTCTTATTATAATCTCCCGGAAGCAGATACCACCGACTTTGTTGAGAGTGACGCGGGTGCAGATTGGCTCCGAACTGGCGACATTGCAACTGTTGATGAGTATGGCTATATCGAGATTGTTGATCGATCGAAAGACGTGATTAAATCTGGCGGTGAGTGGATCTCTAGTATTGATTTAGAGAACACAATCTTATCGCATGAGGCTGTCCGAGAGGCTGCAGTTATTGCTGCACCACACGATCGGTGGCAAGAGCGGCCCCTTGCAGTGGTTGTTCCTGAATCTACTGCGGAGCTCACTGTTGAAGAGTTGAGGGACTTTCTTGAAGAGACGTTCCCAAGATGGTGGCTTCCGGATGAGGTTCGATTCTACGATGAAATCCCAAAAACCGCAACCGGGAAACTTGATAAGAAAGTCCTCAGAAAAGAGATTGACGATCCAGAACTTCCGTACGCACCGGGTGAGAAATAGTGATCGAATCAACCGAATCGCTTGATATCGACGCTGTTCTCCCTGATTTATCAGATCGCGTCGCGATCGTCACGGGCGGGGGCCGAGGCATTGGTCGTGCAATTACGCTTGGGCTTGCGGCAGCAGGTGCAACCGTAGTCCCGTCTGCTCGAACCAAATCTGAGATCAAAACGGTTGCCTCCGAGGCAACCGAGTTTGATGTTGCAGCAACAGCAGTCACTGCAGACGTTACAGATACTGGTGACGTCAACAACCTTGTCAGTGAAACCGTTTCTACGTTCGGCCAGCTGGATATTATCGTCAACAATGCTGGATTCAATCCTACGCCAGCGCTCGGCGATCCAACGACACTTTCGGATGACGCGATCGACTCCGTGTTGGATGTCAATCTCCGTGGTGCGTTTCGACTGGTTCGAGCAGGAGGTGACCACCTCTCGGAGACAAATGGTTGTGTGATTAACGTTGCAAGTGTTGCGGGGCTCGTCGGACTGCCTCGTCAACACCCCTACGTTGCTTCGAAACACGGTCTTGTTGGACTGACAAAAAGTATGGCGATCGACTGGGCACCAGCGGTTCGGGTGAACGCGG
>SL_4KL_010_BRINEDRAFT_10000393_pt1 | contig 22172 bp, 27 predicted proteins | sample SodLak_010_BRINE_2_FD_10664 | JGI IMG/M metagenome (IMG submission 10664) | reverse complement strand
GCTGGCCAGCAGCCGCAGCTGCCCTTGGGCGTCCTCCTCTGGGCTGTCCGCCTGGCAGCCCCAGCCCTGCACCTTCACCCCCTGCCAGCCTCCAGGCCCCCCCGGTGCAAGGATGCTGGCCTCAAAGCATAGCAGCTGCTGTGCCGGCACCTCAGGCCCGCCTGCTTGGGGCCCTGCAGACACTGGCACCCGCTCCTGTTGCTGCAGCAGCTGAGGGCCCATGATGCCCTCCCCTGATGAGAGCGAGCCGTCGCATCCGCCGCCTGCCCCCTGGCCTGCCGCCCGTGCCCCCGCCTCTGCTGGCGGTGCTGCAGGGCCAGGCATGAGGAGCACAGGGAAGGGCAGCAACAGCGAGCAGGGGACGGGGAAGGAGGCTGAGGTGGGGCCCTGCACGGCCACGCCCTGTGGCAAGCCGAGGGTGAGGGGGTGGGCTGTGATGGAGCTGACCAGGTCGGACTGGTCGGACACCTGCGGGTGGGGGAACATGCCGCCAGTGCAAACCCCAGCATCAGGTTGGGCTGGTTATTGGACACAAGCATACAGGCGTGCACGCTGAACCCCGTGCGTGCCTGGCAAGCAAGCCATCAGGTCAGGGCAGACGGGCTGGACGCCAGTGTACGCAGGGCCGCATGGCACGCGCAGGCAACCTTGGGTCAGACATGTCGGGCGCATCCATGCGGGCACACAGGCTGCGCTGCGGGCATATGTTGAGCGAACAGAGCTCAGGACGTGAGCAGCTGGCTTCCTCCTCTCAGCACGCCCTCCCGCACTGTGTGCGGCGCCACCCAGGCCAGCTCACCTGCACCGACACACGCGGGCTGGGCTGCCCCTCCTGCACCAAGCCATGCCGCTCCACCCAAGCGCGCGCGAGCTCGGTCACGCCCGCGCAGAAGCTGGCCAGCGGCTGCCTCGCCAAGCTGCGCCTGTCTGTCAGCAGCTCGCACACGTTCAGGCTCACCACGATGCAGCCGGACCTGACGGCGCACTCGGATACGCAGCCGTCGTAGATGCTGCGGCCATGAAGGGTGGGTGGGCACGAGCGGGCTCAACCACCCCCCCTCATGCCCAAGAAGGCATGCTCTGCTGAGCTGCTTCCTGGCCATTTGGTGTGCCATTTGGTGCCCAGGGGGTGTGCCATTTGGTGTGCCATTTGGTGCCCAGGGGGCGTGCCATTTGGTGTGTGCCATTNGGTGCCCAGGGGGCGTGCCATTTGGTGTGTGCCATTNGGTGCCCAGGGGNCGTGCCATTTGGTGTGTGCCATTNGGTGCCCAGGGGGCGTGCCATTTGGTGTGCCATTTGGTGCCCAGGGGGCGTGCCATTTGGTGCCCAGGGGGCGTGCCAAGAGCGCTCGCAGCTGACCCAAGCAGGCCTCATGTTTCGGCTGGGCCCCAAGCAAGGTGCGGGCCCAAAGCGAGGTGTGAGCACCAAGCGAGGTGTGGACACCTTCCCAGCTCTTTTTGCGTGCCACCCATTTGGAGTTTGGACTTTGTGCATGCAGAAAGTACCACTTCATCCCACACCCTTTGGCGCAGCCCCTGCTGCTCGTGGGTGCACCCCAAGGGTCTGGGAGGGCCCGGGTACTTTGACAGAGGCTTGCACAAGGCGGCTTCGATATGGACGCACACAGCCTCGCACGGCGCCTGACGCAACACCTTCTACATGGTATCAGGCAGCGTATGACCTGGACTGCCCCAGGGGAAAGGGGGGGGCTTTCCCTGTTGAGGTGGCTGCTGCACTGCCCCGCCAAGGCGGAGACGCGCAAAGCAGCTGATGGGCGTAGCACACCTCACCTTGAGATGTCACTGACCACGCAAAGCAGCTGATGGGGGTAGCACACCTTACCTTGAGATGTCACTGATCAGGGCATCGACGCAGCCCAGGTCAAGGTCAGACGGGGTGAGCGGGGTGTCGATGGTGAGGACCACCTGCAGGGCACAGGCACAGAGGGTACTTGCTGTCTGCGCAGTGTCCTTAGCGGCGCTCGTGGCCCAGCCTGTGCCTTAGCCGCGCGCACAACCTGTGAGGCACAGGTGCAGGATACTCGCTGCCTGCGCCAGCGGACACCAACCTTGCCCTTCCTTCCTGTGCCCTGCCCTCCCTTGGCAGTCCAGTGGGGAGAAGATGGGAGGAGTGCAGGCAGGGGGTTGAGCGCATGCGGTGGCTCGCGCACTCGCTGCGCGCGCTGAGTGCGCTTCATGGATGGGCACACCCATCACGTGCCAGCCACACAGCCCTGCTGCAGCGCTGGCAGCCCAAAGGGAGCAGTCTGCAACGTCATTGCACAGCTAGGGTCCCAAGCACAGATACAGCATCAAGCAGGGCTGGTGTTGTTGGCAGCGTGCAAAGCATCACAAAGGCCTTTGTTGTACAAGCTTGCATCCGCCTTGACCTCAGCGCTGCACACATCCGCCTGCACACGTCCCCTTGCTATGATGGTATGATTGCACCATTTATACTTGAGTGCAAGCCTGATGTGCGCAATGTCCCTGGTGCAATGTCCGGGCTCCGCGCTTGCATTGTCCGGGCTCCGCGCTTGCATCCGCCTGCGTCACCACCGATTCCAGACTCAGATCCACACAAAAGCCAGCCGCAGCTCGCCCGTCCCCCGCGGCGAGACCAGCACTGCCGCAAAAATGGTCTCATTGCGTCACCTATCTGCCCCTGCCCTGTCGGTGGTACACTGTTGGCGGGTTGTCTTTCCCAGTGCCGGCAGTTGTCGCCTCCCAACAGACACCAACCAACTAACTCCTGACAGGGCATCAAGTAGGAGTCCGCCAGCACCAGGGCTGGGCCCTGGGCGCACTCATTTTGGGCACTAGCGAGGGCCACCCTCATTCCGGGCACTAGCGAGGGCCACCCTCATTTTGGGCACTAGCAAGGGCCACCCTCATTTCGAGCACTAGCAAGGGCCACCCTCATTTTGGGCACTAGCAAGGGCCACCCTCATTTCGGGCACTAGCGAGGGCCACCCTCACACGGCATCTTGCACGTGTCATGGGTGTTGGATTGGCCCGGCGCCAACCGCTAGAGAGGCTGAGCGGCTGCAGGGGCCCTGCCAGGTGTCGATGAATGTGTGGGTGATGGAGGCAGCCCCGTAAGCCCCTTCCAGTCAAGGCACTGGAGAAGAGGCGGCAGGGCTTCACGTACCGCTTCAGGTCATCAAGTACGGGTGTAGCTGCCGCAGTAAAGCTGCAAACACACCATGAGCATATGCCCCAGCCAGGCAAGTCACAGCCTGCATGCTTCACCTCACTCCATTTCTGCTACCTAGCAGCATCCAAGGTGGTTGGCAGTTGGCATCCGCCCTGTCCCACAAGCACCAGTACTAGATCACAAGGCACCAGTACTAGACTTTTGGCAGCAGAGGTAGTTGGGTGCACAGTGTTCCAGTACTCAGCATTTGGCAGTTGAAGCGAGCCCGGCTGCTGCCCACAAGTGCACACAGAGCATGCAGGACGGGAGCAGCAACAGGTGCACGCACTTTATGGCGTTGCAACCTGGAGCGATACTGGTGGCATGTATGGAAGGCAGCGTCAAGAGGCCCATCTGCTGGGTCATTGCCTGCAAGCACACATGCAGCCCCAGCACAACACCATTCGCAGTCAGTCGCATGTGCCCCAGCCAGGCAAGTCACAGCCCGCACCCTTTTCCTCACCTCTATTTGGAGGCAAAAAGGCACAGGCTGCCTGTTTCTATCACGCATGGCAACTTTATCCCATTGATCTGTCTTCCTACTTCAGCAGGCATTCACCAGGTGCGTTAACACATTGCGCTTACTTGCCCCGCATTGCATCAAGGCCCTCCCTTAGAGCAGCTGCAGCTCAGCACCATCACATTTGCCTGGTCTTGTGGTTTGTGCACCCTGGCTGTGCACTCATACTTTGACCCCGGGGGAAAACACCCTGGTAAGGCACGCTAGCCAAGGGGCCAAGCACTCCACCCTGCTTTGGTGGCCCACGACCAAACCCCCTCAGTGCTGCTGAGCTTGCTGGTTGACATCGACAAAATGCATTGTGGGACATCACGGAGGCCATGGTTGGGAGTGAGTGATGATGGTTGGAAGTTGGCCCGGGGCAGGCTCGCAGCGAGGCTGGCCCTAGACTATTCACCATATTTTCTCAGTTCAAGGTGCAGCCTTCAGTGACCCTGACAGGGCACCCACCCTTGCGCCTCGGAGCTTCTGTTTGGGGCCACCCATGGGAGGTCTCCAGTTGACTGCTTTGGCTCTCTCTGTAAAGCAGGTATGCCCTGTACATTTTGCGCCTCAAGCCCAAGAACACGCCCCCACATAAGGCAAACAGGCCAGATGCCTGCAGGAGGTTGGCAAGAAGTCTGATGGATAAAAGAGTAGAGTACGTGAGCTCAGGCCGCGAGGAAAGCAAGCATGGCAGTGCAAGGCGTGACACTGGGACATCGGTGAGCGGGGCAGCATGCGAGGACACGGAAGTGGCTGCATGCGTGACGTAAGGGAGCAAAAAAAGTTAAACTTTGCTCCAGAAACACTTCCCAAGGGGCAATGAGCCGCCTATGGGGCCTGGGCACTTGGCGGCACTGCTTCACTGCTTCCTCTGTGCAGCATCTAGCGTGTTTCCACGTCAAGCAATTCGCCATCAACCACATGGCAAGCAGCCGCAGCAGTCACGCTTCTGGAATGAGGGCCTGGTGCTTGCAAGCCAAGTGCCACGTCCCACCCTGAGGAGTGCCAGAGGTACGCTGTGACCCACGACCTGCGCCGGAGAGTGGACAAAGTCAGGAGGCAAGTCAGGCTTGTGATGCCAGCACAAGCACGTGAGCATATTCCTGGCTCATGTGGCAACCAGAAAATCTGTGTGTTTGTTGTACAAATGTGGTCCATGCCACTCACCGAAACATAGAATGCAGACTGGGTCCCGATGTGCGCCAGGACGAAAACGGCAAGAAGGGTGGCAGGCATGTCCAGGACGAGCTGAGAGGGAGAAGAGGCACAACAATGGTCATAGAGTGATTTTGTTGACATGCTGGCCAAAGCGCGTGCGTTTGCCTGTTGGCGCGCCTTCAGCCTGCAACTGCTGCTGGGCCCTGCATCTTGTTTGAAAGCACCTGGCCCTGCTCAGCACCCCACTTTCAGCTCGCCAAGATTCTCCCATTTCTTTGTACCCGCTAACAAAAGGAAAACCACACAGCCACGGTAGAGTATTAGGATGGTCTTTGCTGCACCACAGAAGCTGCAGTGCCCAAGGGACTGACTTCTCATGTTGGCCTAATGCGGCTGACAAGGCTGCGGCAGCACACCCAGCCAGCGCTTAGCACGCACCATTTGCGGCACAATAGTCAGAAGATTGGTACCCGTATCGAGGTACATGTGGACTGCTGGTGCGGTTCCATAGAGGGCCATTTGGCACACAACAAGGAACTGCAGGATTGCAAAAACTGCAAACCAGAATTGCACCTACACGCGCCAGGAAGCAGGTCAGGGGAGACTGTTAACTTTCATGCTCATTCAAGCATGTGAAATCAATGATGCAGAGTAGTGACACAAACAACCACTCCAGCACAGGGCCCACATAAGGTCTGCCAGTAGGCAGCCTTCCAGGCACCCCCAGTCCACACTCAGCATAGCTGACATGCATAACATCACTGCATTGGCAAGGCTTCTGTGGCTCACCCACCTTCTTGCATGGCGAAGCTGCTGTGGGGGAGGGCAGCGCTGGGCATGTGGAGCTGATTAGGGACACGTCGCGTGAAGCCAAAATGAAAACAGCTGTAGGCACCCAGTAGCGGGCGCCTAATGGATGGGCCAATGATGCTATCATCACCCCAACAAAAAGTTGCCCCCAGCGAACGAGGATGAGCCGGTGCACTGAAATGAGCCAGTGCGTGTAGCTGACATTAAAGCGCTTCATATAGCACCCGTTTGATGATGCACGCATGCCCCTGCCTGCCTTTGCCCCTCGTCCAGACGCTGCGGTGACCTTTCACTTTAGGCTTTGGGAGGAGGCAAGTTCGGGAGGAACGCGACCTAACCCGGTGTCATCTCTCCGGCTCATCCAACAGCTATTCGCGCGTGCAGTGTGAAGATGCATATTTCATGACATAATGTGATAAACTTTCTTACATTCAGTTATAAAGATGCTCCACATGCAGTAACGGCTAAAATAGTCGCCTTTAGCCTGTCTTCCCCATTTGCTCAGAGTGGCTCAAGAATCTCATGGGAATGTGTATGAAACGTAATTAACCACATGATGAAGCCGGATGAAGCCGCGTTGGCGACCCTCGTGTAGGAGGTCTAAATCCAGCCTCCTGAATCTCACTGACTTGCATACCTCTTCCACATTCAAGTCTTATTTTGCTACTTGAAAGATATTTTAGCTGAACAGTTGAATTGTAAATAATGTAGGAGCACGTTCGCTTGACTCATGCAGCTCAATTGGCATCTGCGCAATGCTAAGCCAATGTAAGCTCTTATGCAGCTCTGTAAGCGCGCTTATGCCACCCAGCAAGCGCGCTTATGCTGCTCTGTATAAGCGCGCTTAGTCCGTGCAAGCACTCTCCTCCCCTTGTCCTCCATTGAGGGGCAATTGCTCATGCCCTGACCCACAGCTGTGCACAAGGTGAGGAGATGGAGCGATTTATATGGAAGGGAGGAGCAGCGTCAGGCGCAAGCATGGAGGCCATACGCTTAGCCATCCTAAGCGTCAAATAAGTGGCTCTTAAGCGCCCTCTTAAGAACGCTTAAAGAGTGTCGGCTAAGCGCGCTTAGCTGTGTTCGTGTGCCCTTCCCCTGGTTTGGCCGAGCAGCACAACAATATTCACCACTGTATGGTCACTCTGGCAGTGTCGCAGAGTTAGGCCCATGGAAATAGAAGCAACTTCATTCATCATTTGGCTGACGATGACCAGCCAGCCATTCACCAACTAGCCTATCGATCAAGACCCTACCTTGTGGACATGCTATCCTTCCCTTAACTGGCGGCTAGCTGCACGCTCCATGCCAACTCACAACTCCACATCACATTTTCATACATCATGCATTATCAAAAAATTGCAAGCTAACGGATACTACTATCTTCCTATACGACATGGCGAATCAACACATCCTAACACATGGCTAAGAGTACAAGAAGGACAGAGCCAAAGCCCAACAAATCATGAATTAAGGGCCATGCGGGGCTTATCAGATTTGGAAGATGGTGTAGAATGGGACTAGCGGCTTTCAAAGACACATAGGCAACCGGCAAGAGCTTGGCATGGGTTGCACAATTATCATCTAGTCCGACTCAGGCTGCAGCTGGCTGCTGGGTGGACCCAATGGTCTTCACTGTCCTGACGCCATCCTTATCAATGACCTTGATGATGTACGCAGAGGGCGCGACAATCAATCTTCGCTTCACCTCTTCAATGCCCTGCAATATTAAGACACACGTCCACCTATCTTGGCCAATGCCAATGTGAGGCACTGAGCTTGCGGCCTATGCAGGAGAGCCACAATCATAAAATTAAGCACACGTCCTTTCCATGGGGACGGACACATTAGAGAAATTGGCAACAACCTTCGGTCATGCAAGACATAACTAAAGGAGAACAGGCTGGGTTACTAATTAGAGCCTGCAAATACAGGCAAAACATGCATGCTAAGGCACCAATTGGCATGCACGAAATACACGCACATGACACACAGATACATAAACACATCCATAAATAAGCATTTGCGAGCACACCCACACCCACACCCACACCCACACAATTTGTCAACAAGCACATAAAAAAGTGTGGCATCCGTACCTGCTCCATCATGTCTAATGCCTCTGCCTGAGTGAGGTCAGGTCTCCACAACTTATCAAAAAGGGACAGCACAAACATGGCACCTGCAGGAGAACCACACACGTGAGCACAGCAGAGAGGACACCGCGGGGGCTTTGCAGCCTATCATGATATGAAGGCATACAGGATAGTCATCACCTGTTCCGCACTTCGGATTGCACACATTTATGCATGAAAGGGAGCTCAGTAAAGATGCAGAAGCCGCTCTCAACCACGCACCATAGCCTGTCCCGCCTGTGTTGATCTTGTTTAAGGTAGCAAGGTAGTCCATCCAATACAAGGATGGCCCGACGTTCGCGTCGTAGCCAGCCAGCAGCAGGTTACAGTGGTAGGGGGACTGCACAGAGACCGAGATGGGAAAGGGCTAGGACGGCGTATTGTCAGTCTGCTCATGCATGGTGAGCTGGCTCAAATGCATGGATACGTGCATGCCAAGACATTGGCGTCCATGTGCATGAGCCCTAACCTGCTGGCTAGACTAAAAAAAAACATACCTTGCGCAGGGCCTTGGCCAGCTCTCCTCGCGTCAAGTGTGCCACGGCGTGCGTGGAAAGCCTGGTGCTGTTCCTCAGCTCGTAAAGCTTGACGTTGGCTATGATAAACTCGGTGAAGTTGACGCGATCCCCGGCCTCGCCTGAAATGCCGAACAGCTTGTTGGAGTCCACGGGCACCAGCTTGTCCTCGTCCTGCTTGATGCTGATAATAGAGTGTGAGGCAGTGGTGTCACTACATACCATGACAAAGTCGGGACCCTGGACACAGAGGGAAAGAAAGGCTGGGTAGGTCAGATCATGAGTTGCGTGCGTGGCCCAGACTGGTCCTGCACTTCCAAAACACCACCTTGATGCCCATAAGGTAGTCCATCTTGGCCCCCTCTAGATGCTTAAAGCCCAGGGACACGCGTTAATCTGATCAAATTGCTTACCACGCAAGAGCAACCATCCCTAAAATTGAAAAATTAGTTGTATCTCAAATGTATTTGGTTTCTTTGTTATGGCCTGTAGGGTCGAGGTCGTAATTCACAGCTGCCTTAACTAAGTATAATTTGATGCAACTCTCCGGCACTGCAAGGGCCACATACGATTGTGATTGGAGGCAGTAAGGCAAAGCAAAGTTCAAGGCTTTCTCAGGCCTTAAAACTTCCTGCTTGCACAGCTGAGCGAGGCACTGCGCAGATGCCGCTGAGCCAGCGCGCATCTAGGGCATGCCAGCCCATGCTCAGCTATGCCGGAGCATTTAGGAAGGCACAGGAGCGCCCTTGGAGCTTGCAAGATGAAGAGGGCTCCATAATATGCAGCGTCGCTGAGAACAAGCTGAACTCCCAGATGCTCCATGTGAGGACTACTATGCGCAAGGTCTTTTTTCAGATCCCTCTACCGATGATCTGTCGTGGCATCTACGCCAACACCCACTCTGCCTTGCAAATGGTGCTTCCTGGTTGCAACCTCTGCTGCGGTCTGCCACTGTGTGCAAGCGCTTCACAGCCATGCTTGAGTGGCGCACCATGGAGCGCAGATGCATTGCTGGTGTCCATGAGCTAGCCTCGCTGGCGCTTGCATGCCCTCAGCTCGCTATAGTTGTCAGCAGCACCTCTGCGCTTGCAGGATAAGATATCTGGGCTGCAGCCCCCCTCGTCCTGCCTCTCCTACCCTGCCTCATACAGAGGCACACCAGAACTGCGCAGCGCTATGGCTCGGATGGCCCAGCGCACATTCATGCAGGTATAGCATGCTTTGTGCAAGGGCACTCCTGTGCACACTGCAAGTGAACCGTACCACCAGAGAGCCTCTGCGCCAGGCAGAGGCCGTCATTGCCCTGGATGCTGCTTGAGTTGTGCTTGTTTCCAGTGGCGCAATCTTCATTAGTTGCTGGGTAAATTCACTAACTGGTAAAGCCAGGGCTTTCTCATTTTGCCTCGACTTATTTTCCTTGTTAGCTTGGCCCTGAGCCACTGGGGCAATTACATCAAGGACTCCTTACTATGGAGATTTGGAATGGAGAGACAATTGAGAACTGGTGGAATGTGGTGATTTATTTTTCCTCAGGGTGTTGAAATAGATCCCGCAAATCTTGCCGTCCTGGCGGGAGCTGGTGCCGTTTTAGATGTCCTCTTTTGGTGAGGAAATGAATGCATTTGTGCCCGCTTTTATGTTGGCCGACTGACCGCTTCTTTGTTAATGAGAAAATAGTAGTACTATGCCCTTGCAGAGCACATCCCCATTGCCATTGCTGCACAAGGCCTGCATTGTGGCATGTTTACATGGAGTGCAACCGCATCCCCATTTTTGCAAGTGCTCTGAAAGTGTGTTTGGCTTAGTAGAATAAATGACAGGGCGACCAGACATGTTTTAAGTCACCACCAAAGTGGCAGTTGCCACCTACATGCAAATGTTCAGGTGATCCTCTTAGGATGAGAACCCAACCTTCACCTAAGCCTATTACAATCAGCCACAGCTGCAAGCAACCAACTGGCCCTCTCTTTGTGCTCACAAGACTGCAGGTCATACCTGAACCTCTGCTTCCTGGTGCTTTACTGCAGGCTCATCTGCGAACCCAACGATGCAGTGCTTATCCCTGGCCCTATCTACCCCGCTTTTATGAACGATTTGCAGGTGCGCCTGCAGAGTGATACTCCGCAGAATGTCCACGAGATGGCGTTTTTACACCTCAGCACGGAATGTTTGTAGCATTTCGCATGTGCGGGCCCCAAGCTTCTTGAACATTCACATGTTTGCACTGTCACTCTTTGCCTGCATTATGTAACTACTGCCCCATGGCTTTCCAGGTCAGAGATAACACGCAACCCGTCATCTTTACTCTGGATGAGCAACAATGCGTCTCCAAGCAGTTGGACACTGTGTCTGCTGCTGAGGCTGCGCAAGGGAGGACGGTCCGTGCTTTCCTGCTGACAAATCCAAATAACCCATGTGGCACACTGTAAGGATGCATTTATGTCTGCATGCCTGCTGTTATTGCGTTGACATATTCATATCATTTCTCTGGAGGGTGGTGCTTTAAGGTCGTGCTTCCCGTGCATTTGTGGACACATTGGTTTTGGTGTTGGTGCACCTCAGATACATGTCACTGTTATAGACAATTTTGGCAGTTCATTGAATGCGGAGATGACAGCTAGCTGGTTGCAGGGCTTAACTTGAAAAGAAGAAATTAGGGTTAGATGTGGTTTGCATAAACATACCTCGCTCGGATCAGGCTCTGGCTTTGCCAATTCCCCATACAAGTAGTTGAACTGGCGCATAGTCTGGCGCCGCTCCTTCTCCCGCTGCTTGTATGTTTCGATGGCACGGTGGAGCCAGAGCCTGATCCGAGGGCATGCAGAGAGGGTTGTTTGTTCAATGCTTGCATTCAATGACTGTTTGCAAGACAGGCCATTCCAAATCTGTGACGATGCTGCACTCGGGTCATTCCTTGTCTATTCAAGAGCTGTACTTGCCTTAAATGTATGCTTCAAGCAAATATCAATTTTTGATTACATTTCCAGGAAGGGTGACTCTTGTCAGCGTGCATTCCATTACAGGTACAAGCCAGGGACAGTGTTGGAGGTGGCTAAATGGTGCTTGAGGAACAAGGTTCACCTGGTCAGGTGTGCTCATGCTCGTTGCTTGGATACTTCATTTGTTATTTTAGAGTAACCTTCAATTGCTCTGTGCCATGTTTCGCCATGCGTATCTTTTTGTCTGACCTTTGTCTGAATACAATGTCCCCCTTAAAGTACATGGGTCTGGGGTTGGCAGTCAGCCAGGTCATTAGGCTAATAAGTTTCAGGCTGGTCAGATCAAGGTCACAAGTTGCCTGCAATGGATCAAGTGAGGGCGGAGCTCCATGCATGATCAGTGAAGTTTGATACATCCATGAACTTGCCTTGGCAAATGTTATCTACAGAGAAGTAGCACACAGCTCCACCTTGGCTCTGCATTTCTTGCCTGCAGCGATGAGGTGTATGCAAATTCGGTCTATGGGAAAGATGCTTCTGAATTCCTGAGTGTGGAATTGCTGATTCGGAGTGAAGCCTCCAGCCTTCCACCGGAGGATGTGAGTGCAAGATGTATTGTCATGGTTCATGTTCGGGAAGTGCCGCAGCAAGCTGTGTCCTGTGAGAATGTGTAACACAGCTGTACCTGCCGAACAGGGCAGCTTGATGAAAACACACAAGGATCAAGCATGGCTGCAAGCATGAAAATGGATGAAGTTTGCCAAGACGTCCCCCTCTTTCCTCCTTTTAGGGACTGTCTGTCACAGGCATATTTCTTGATTCAGAGCACCGTTTAATGTGAATGTGTTGTCTTTGCCACAGGCTGACCGCATTCCTGACCTCGTGGTAAGCTTGACAGTTGTGGCGTGGTGACTAGCTCGTTAAGCCTTACACCTCAGGTTCAAGTCCACGCACAAAAAATTCACAAACTTCTCTTTACCTTTTTGTGATGACAATAGCACAATTATGCTCCACACATGAATCACTGGCCTGTCAAAAAATCTGCAGCCCATCAATGAAAAATGGTCTTGCATCTGCAATGCTGCAGCTTGCCACTTGCGCTGACATACAAGGCAGGCCAGCTGCATCCAAGATGCCCCTTTAGTTAACTGTAGCATCTGAAGCCCACAAATATGGTGTGTGGGACTTCCAATGTTGACATAAATGTGCTCACGACCACTTGCAGCATGTTGTGTTTGGCATGAGCAAGGACTTCTGTGCCAGCGGCCTACGTATTGGTGTGCTCCATACGCGCAATACTGCAGTGCTAACGGTGAGTCACAATGCATACATGTGAGCGCTGACACTCGCGTTAAATATATGCTTGCTGCTCATGCGAGGGCTCGTTATTTGGTGGTTGCCTTGCTGCTTCATGCTTGTTTTGTTTGTGTCCTTGAGACTTGCCGCAGGCCGTGGACAACTTATCTTACTTTCATTGCTGCTCAGCCCACACCCAATGGTTGGTAACACAGGTGCGCATAATGGCTCATCACAGGACCCAAGTTCATGGTTTGCTACCCGGAACCTGGTCTGGCAAGAAAGGTTTGATCATGGGTAAATGAAAGCCAACCAATCATATATCGGCTTGAAGAATTTGCCAGCGTCCCGATTGCAACAGGAGACACGGGTTCATCCTCCTAAATAGGGAAGGTGTCTGTTTCAATAATTTTGCAAGGACAAGGTTATTGCAGGTTATTGGGGTTGTGAAATCTACAGTGGATTGGAGATTTTAGAGTAGCTAGTGACATTTGCCATTAACATGTGTGCACCTATAAAGGTGACCTAATGACTCGAATAGACATACAATTATAGGCATGAGTTGCATTGAGAAGGATCCTCCCATCCCAATCATTGAATCATTCATCTCAATAAGTACACAGGCGATTTGAGATACTTTTGCTAACATTTCTGTCATTAGTGTTTTGTAAACAGTACACTGAATCATCCAGCGTAATACCATGCAATAGATGAATTCAAAAACCTGGCAATCATCATCTTTTTGTAGTTACTGCTCGTCACAGTGGCTTTGCAGCAATTTGCGTATGATGCTAGCTTGTCTTTGCCTGGTACCATTCATCACCTGTCGCACAACCACCTTGGTGCACCCAATTGGGACCCTTATCTTTATTTGAGCAGGCATTGGCAGATGATGCTTTCATTGATGCCTTCATCACAAGAAATCGGCAGTTGCTCCGTGCCTCTTATGAAATTCTGTCAGGTATGCAGGACCTGCGCGTAAATGAAAGGTACATGTATCTACGTTGCTGTGCGCGCCAGTGCATGAATGTGTGGTTTTGTCTCAGCCAATCAGGGCCCCTGCTGAGTTGCGGTAATTGTAACGTATGCCATTACTCTTCTGAGCATGTGGTCGTCGAATAAGCGCAGAAGCGCACTTGGTTCGTAGCTAACAACCCTTGGTTAGTGGCTAGCAACAATCTCCTGCATGCTGGTTGTCCCCTCTCATTTTGGCCAGGACGAAATGTTTCATGATTCAATGTTCATCCATGCCTGTGGCAGGTGAAATGGACAAGGCCGGCATTCCTTACACTCCAGCTTGCGCAGCGATGTTTCTGTGGGTGAGTATCTTGGCAACCTGTCTGCCTTGCTATTATTGTTCTGAAGTGTGGCAGGTCATGTACTTCGCTATGCTCTGTAGCTCATTTGGGCTACCTTGATGACCCAAACTGTTTGGGCCAAACAGCTTGCCAGATCTGCAACCTGTTTGCTGCACTGCCTGCGCAGATTGACTTGGGCGCTTGGCTTCCGCAGCTAACTTGGGAAGAAGAGGACAAGTTGTGGGAAGATATGACCAGCCAGGCCAAGGTTCTTTTAACCCCAGGTGGCAACGCGGGAGAGCACTTTACACAGACCTATCACATCGTGACTGTTGCTGGTGTTCATGTCCCAGGGAGCCTTCGTTGTGCGGAGTGATTAATTATGTCTTAGACACATCGTTTTCTCTTTGCAAACCTACATTGCCCACAATCATCCAAGCATACGCACAGTCTATGCAAAGCAGGAAAATGGCTGGCCGCATGATGGTCCAAACGAGCATGAGGTTGCCTAAGAAGAACAAGCCCCCTTCCATTTGTCCAGGCCCCCTGTCTTTTCCAATCCTCCCCATTGACAGGTAAAGCCTGCAAGGCAGAGAGGCCTGGGTTCTTCCGGGTGTGCTGGGCTTGGGTTCCCCCTGAGGCGCTACCTGTGGCTGTGCGAAGGGTGAAGACGCTGCTGGACGTGCGTTCGCAAGCAAGGCGCTGACTACCAACCAGATTTCAGAGGTCTCTTAGACGACATGGTCACATCCCTGCGTTTAATTTCTTAGACACACGGATTGTAGTTGCGAATAACTTGGCCTTGGAATTCTTCCTCTCATGCAACATTTTAATAAATTTATCAAGTGTGTGGTAATTGTGTGCATTTTCTGTCTCGAAGACGGTCAACGACTTACTGGATCAGATACAAATAGAATGCACAAAACATTTAATTACATGAATATTTTTAGTGATGGCACCACAGCAACCCAATTTATAGCCCTGCATTAGCAGCAGGATGAAGCTCAAGGTGTGGACAAGCTGGATATGCCTTCTCATAAGGGTTGCAACACACAATAGGAATATTCAAAAAGGAGAGCAGGGCATCTATAAGGAATGTGCCTATCTCCTGCAGGTGCACATGTGCTCCTTGGGCTCTGGCCTCACTGTTGAAGAAAGCTTTGAGCTCTACTGTGGTGATGGGGAGCAGGTCCTCCAGTGGCTTGGCTACGCAGCTTGTTCACGCCTGGCTTACATCAGGGGTAAGGAACAGACACAACAGACATAAGTGCACTGGTTGTGTATCAATTCTTGTTGGAATTGTTGATGTAGGCATGCAGGCCAATTGACCACATGTGTGTACTTGCGTGAAAGACTTGCAGGCAAGTAAAATCCGAGATCACATGAATGCAGGCCAGCCCATGCACATTTGCATGCATGTATCAAGCTAGATGCAAGTGCAGACGAGCATTTCAACTTATGTTGCATTTTCAACTTGTCTTTCAGGTGAAGTGTATGGGCGGTATGTACCCCAATCTGTTTGTAATAAGGACGGCCAGGCACAAGATGTGGACATTGTGCTAAATGAGATCTTTTCTGACAATGAAGATGTAATGGTCGAGTTTTCTAATGGGCCGCAGCCCTACCGGGTCAGGTGGGCAAAAGCTTGCGCTAGAAAGTGTGGCAAACCTCGTGGCTCAGGGGTTCAAGCCTTTTCATGTCGTGTCTCATAGGCTCCTTTGTTGGCGAGGTCAACAAGTGATGCCCTCGTGGCAATTGATGATGTTTGCAGTTTGCAATCCATGATAAGTCTTTCAGATTAGTCGTGGCTCACAAAAGCTCTGTTCGGATGGGTCCTCCGATTTGCTTAACGCACTGTAACTTAACCGCATGCTGATGTCTTCCAGACTGATCTGGAGGGGGGTTCATGGAATGAAGTTGTCCTGCTCCCTCATGTGATGAAGGCTTGCACTGCATTGGAAGCATGGTCGACAGAGCTATAGATAGAGTATAACATTTGCTGGAAATAGTGCCAACCTCGCCTGTGTGTGCATAATACTTCGACATGCTGCCTTGCGCACGAGCATATTTACCATTGCATTTACAGAGTTGCCCGGCAATGTTTTAGAGATGTGAGCTAATGGTATGCGCAGGTGGGAAGGCCGGCCAAAGACCCCTCCCTTTAAATGGGGTGACGAAGGAGAGATCTTACCTCCCCACAATACTTGGCTTCTTGAACTGGACTTGAAAGCAGAGGGCTTTGGTGCCTTTTATGACCAAGACATGATCAATGCCGACCCCACGGTTGTTGACACAGACCTAGCAAAGACTAAAGAGATCTTGATAGAGTACGCAGGAGCCATGCAGGTGGGTCTGTAAGTGTGAGAATATGACAGGATTGTGTGCACTGCCAGGGTGCATGACCAAGGGGATAACACTTAATTAGTTGGGTGCAACGTTTCACTGGGTTTAAATCCCTTTGCTTTCCGCAAATCCTACATCTGGGAACGGTATAGCAGGGGTACTAGGCTCACTAGCCAAGCTTCAAGTCTGCAACAGGACTCCTGTAGGAGCACAGACAGAAAAAATCCTTGGGAAAAGCCTGTTGTATGATCTTGCTTTACCAGATGGTCAGTGATTTTCAACCAATTACAACCAAGTGTACCACTTAGTGCTCAATTAAGTTGACACAGTGAAATTCACCAAGGAGGTCTATAAAGAAGATCTCCAGCCCTGTAGGAACCCAGCATGTTGGACAATCAAGGCTTTAAACTAAGGCAGTTTCTTTCCGGGCCATGCTCAGGTACATTCTTGCATGCGGGTTTGGTAGTGAAGGTGGTATTTTTTGGCATGGCTGGTTCAGTTGCCCTGTATTGCTTTGCTTCTCTGCAACTATGCCCACATAAATGAATTGTCAGGTTTTACCACCTGCACAATGCGGAAAAGAAGGTCGAAGAGGCATGTCATGTCAAGCTCATGTTGTACTGATGCCTTGTTGAGAGGCTTTTGCCTGCACTAAATGGAGGCCAAATGGGCCAGGTATTGTGGCCGTTTCTGGTCCGTCCCAATTTGCATGCAGTCATCTGATTGTGTTGAAAGATGATGATGGCTGGAACAAACATCATGGGCACTCTGCCGGTCATTGCAGCGAGCCGAATGGTATACTCGGGCAGGTCGTCCCGGACCGCCAGGTACCCCGCTGGCGCCCCGCCTGCGCCCCACCCGTGCAATTCGGTACCGACTTTGTCTGCGCCAGTGTTTTGGGTCAAGGGCAGGCGTGGGAGCGTGGGAGGGAGCGGGCGCGCTGCTCCAACCTGTGCCTGCACAAAGGTGCCACTGTCTGTCCCGCCACGCTGTGTTGCGCGGAGGTGCCTCCCATTGCTTGCAACAGTCACTTCAAACAGCACTGCTGTGCAGGGGGAGGGGCGGGCAGGGCAGGGGGGCTGGAGGGTGAGGGCGTGGCCAAGGTGCAGGCACCTCCCGATGCAAGCACGCGGTCTGGCAATGCGCTGTGCTTGCATGGAGAAGGGGTTGTGCGCCCCTTTCCCTCTCCGTTTTGTTTGCTCGAGCCCCTGAACCCGCCCGCTCATGGCTGCCCTGCTGGCCTGATCCTCATGCTGCTTACAGGTGGTTTTTTACAATCAAAGTGCAGAAGGCGCAAGCAGCGGTGATCAGCTTGGGCAAATAACATTGCCGCAATTCCGAGGCATCATGACGGCATCGAAGGTGCGTGCAGGTTGCGCTCTAAGCTTCATTAGATGGTCACAGGCTTCTAAAGGTCTCTTGTGGAGTCAGCTATTACTGCTGGGCACGGATGTTTCAAATTGAGATGGCGCAAAGTTTTGTTGGTTAATGAAGGGTGGGCATTATTGGCTGAAAGACTCATTAAACGTGTGCTCTATTCATCATATCTTGCCCGGATATTCCTTTTAGTCTTTGTGTTCAATTGAATAACATTCCACAGCAAACCCCTCTATTCCCATTATGCTCATGCAGGCAACCACCGCCTGCTTCCCAGCAGAAAATGTGGACAACATTTTTACCAGTGTGGCCACAAGCACTCAAACCCTGGCTCGCAAAGTTGACAACAAGAGTGGAGTGAGCACTTTTGGGCTGTTGGACTTCATTTTGGCGATTGTGCATGTGGCACACCAACGCTTCTCTGCAGAGAACCCGTCTCAAGTGAGTGTGACTAGCCAGCCTGCCCCCAAAAGACCTGATTTGGTTGCAAATCATACCAATTCCTGCCCTGCCAGTCACATTGTGTGGGACTTGCTGCTCTCTCGAGTTCCAATTAAATACCCCAAACATTTCTTGGGCAATGCAATACCTGCTCATTGCCAGGCTCCCACGAACCAAATACCCATCACTCCTCCTTACAGCCCTTTCCTGAGTACTTTGAACTTGATGAAGTAGTGAGTAAAGTCATGCCCATGCACTGATCATTTCTGAGTATGGTGATCGAAGCCTAATTGAGAATAAGCACATGTTGCCGACGCGTAGTCATTTGTGGCACGATCATATGCTGAACTGCGTATGTGCTTGTACAGGCCCCCTTCCAGCCACTCTCCCAGAAATTAAACTCCCTGTTCCGGGATTGCTTTGCCGTCCACACCTTCCCCGACATTACCAAGAAGCTTGCAAAGTTTGAGCCCTGCTTGCACAACCCGGCAGCACAGCTGCTGCTCAAGCGTGGCCGAAGGTGTGTGGTACCTTTTTTGCAGCTGCAGATTGTACTGCATCCTTGCATGCGTAGCCACATTGTACTACTTCCATTTCTGCATTGCCCATACCCACTGCGCTGTGGTCCACAGAGCAGGTTACCATGTTGCAGCGCAGCCCAGAATGTCACCGCCCTGTATGCACTTCCTAGAACAGACGTCTGGACAGAAAGTCGCTCGCATTGTTCAAGGTTGGATAGCTGCTGGATCCCATCAAAACAAGTCATCTTGTACACAGCACATGCACGCACCCAGCACCAGGTGCGCACCAGATGCATGCACTGGGCCTGCATTGGACGAGACCATGGACGGTCCAGATAAAGAGAAGGGATGACCGAGCAAATGCTGAGGGTATATGCATCTGGACCTAGATTGCTGCCATGTTGTGGTACTTGCACGCACAACCATCTTGATCCCACGATCCCTGCTGGCTCTGGTGCAGGTTGACGGAGCAGACCCTCGACTCTTGCCAGCTCAAGCGCGTGCGTGCCTCCATGGTGTCCGTGGACCTGCGGTGGCTGTGCACCCACCTGCAGCGGTGGAGCCTTCTGGGCAGGGACTTCAACCTGCAAGAGCTCACCACTATTGCCGCGTTTGCCAAGCAGGTGCGCGCCTGCAGGGCTGGTGCAGGGCTTGCTGTGCAGTTGCTGTGCATGCCGAGCACGGCATGTGGCAGTGTGTGTGAGGGTGCAGTGTGTGTGTGCCAGGCAGGCGCCTGGGCTATTTAGTAGATAGAGGTGCTGGCTGGTTGCTGAGAAGGTGCTGGGTCTGCTTAGAAGTGCCCTGTACGTTGAGCAGGAGGTGTGCTCAGTGAGAAGGGCTGGCGGAAGGTGAGCCAGCAGGTCAGCAGGGGCAGGCATGCAATGATTCTGTATGAGTCTGGATGCTGAGCTGGGATAAGTTGGACGTGGACATTCATATATGGCACAGCTGATTCAGGCTTTTCTCAAGTGCAAGGGCTGTGCCGTCCTTTGCGCTGAGAGGTTGGATGCATACCCACTGACTGATCAAGATACTATTGCTCAGCGCCGCACAGCAGGAAAATCTGTGAAAAGGACACAGTTGTTGGGATTTTAGCAGGGTTCCCGATGCTGCTGTTGGTTGGAATTGCCGCATGCTGCCCTTGCTGTTGCTTGGAATCCTTTCATGTGTAGCCTCTAATATGATGCTTTCAAAGTTGCCAAGCAAACTTCGTGCTACTTGAAATGGCAACATAGGACACATTGCTCAGGGTGCAATATCATGTGCCTTGTTTTGTATTTGCTGGTCCTTTTGCCAGGAATGCTGCGCTTGACTGAAAGCTGTCAAGGCTTTTGTGTCTTACATTTAATCCGCGCAGACGTCAACCATCCCTGAGGAGTTTGTCCTACATCCACAGCCTCTGAGCTACAACTATGACGAGTTTGAGCGTCTGCTCCTGGGCATCGCACATCACATCTACGTCACCAAGAAAAAAGGGGAGGCCTTTGAAGAGGTGAGCGATGGACTCTTGTAAGCAGGTCTGGAGTTTGGCACTTTGTCAATGTCACACAGCTTTAGGGAGGGGGGTTGAGAGCTAGTGGTCTAAACAAGCTTCATGTCCATGCTCAATGTGCAGCCTGCAGCCCCCTGTGAAGAAGGCTGCTGCTTGCAGTGGGGATTGCCAGCCCATTCGTATTTCTCCCAAAGGAATGGAAAAGGGCGGAATTACTGCCAAGCAGGCGGGGCTGTAGGGGCGCTGGCCATGATTATTTCCCATGCGTGAAAAAGAGGTGAAAAATCAGCAGGCAATCAGGGAAGGGGTTCCTTTGATTGCACGTGGAGGGACTCATAAACACAGCATTCTGATTACCAGAAATTGCCAGTCTGATCAAGGTTTGGAGGCTGCAGGACAAGATAGCCATGGCCTGCAGACTTTCATCTAGGCTGTATTTGGCGTCAATCACACGGGTGCTGCACAAGTGAATTACATTGACGTCTTGTGTGCGCCTCAAGAGCAATTTGTGCTTAGTTTCTCGAGGCGTCTTGACAAGAACTTTGCCTTGCATAGCTTCGAGCACATCCCGGCCTTGTGACTCCTAATTGATGTCTTTTGCAAGCAATTTATAATCCCTCCGTAAATCAAATATAGGGTTGCTGGAAACCGTTTATGGAAATTTTTTAACTTATATACCGTATATATACCGCGTATACACCCCGTATACCGTAGAAACCGTATACACCAAGAATCCCATCCCCCCCAATCAGACACCCAGGGGGGTCATTGCGTAGCAAGAGCAGGGAGCGCACAACCATTTGCTTTTTCCAATAAAAGAGTCCACAGAAAGTAGTGGCTTGTCAAGTTTGAATAAAACCAAGTGCAGCATCAACTCATGGTTGCATACCCTTAAGTGCTAAGCAGCCCTGTGCAAAGTGCAAACAGTTGTTATAAGGTCATAGTCTCATTCTACTTCCAGCACATTAATGACAAGCTCTCTTCCTCAACCCTTCACTCCTCCGTCTCTTCCTCGTCCTCACTCATTACGTCTGCAAGGGACAGAGCAACCTCCTCATCTAACCCTGTGCCCCCACTATCACTGCTGCTCCGGATATGACAGCTTCTTGGCCCGCTCCAAGGCCCAACGATTCTTGGTCTTGCTGAAAATGTTGCCAAAAAGCAACAAGTTGCGCTCAGAAGGCTCAAAGGCAGCCACCAGATTCTTGTGCTCGACAAGACGCCAGGCTGTGTTGCTGGTAAAGAAGAACTGCGCTAGGCACTAGGTTCCATGTTGCATGCTGCATTGCATGCTGGCTGACCATGTGCTGCGTGACAAGCTGTTGACCTGTGCAGGCCTGCTTGCTGCTGCTGGCTATACTATCTGTGTTCTCAGCTGCCCGCTTGAAGCCCACACCTTGAGTGGTGCTTGGCCCTGGCTGCAGCATTGCTTGCCCCTGCTCTATCCGCACACCTTTGCAGCCATTCCAAGTGTATTGATCTTTTGCTGACTCTGCAATATTCCTGGAGCTCTAAAGCTTGCCACAAACACCATCACCACCTTTGGTGCACTTCACCATGCACTTCAACCTGCCAACCACTGGCACGAGCACAGGCATCAAGGTCTTTCAGTAGGGTGCACGCTGCTTGCCGCCAATGCGCGCTGCATCCACCTGGCGCTTGATTGCGTGGGCTTCCCGCTCTGCTGCTTGCTTTTCTGTGACCTCTTCAGCCTGCTGCTCATGTGCAGATGCTGTCAAGCCTGCTTCTGCTGCTGCTGCTGCTGCTGCTGCTGCTGCACCTGCTGCACCTGCTGTTGTTGCAGTCCCTGACTCCACTCTGCTCCCCTCCCCCTCAGTCCTATGCACACTGCCTTCTTCATTCATGTTTAAATTAAGTCACCAGTTATCTGTCAAACAATGACAAGGAATCAATTGGGAATGGTGCGGATGTCCTAATAACCACTCATTTCGATGTTATAAATACCTGTATATGTACGGTTATAACCGTGTATGTACGGAGCAAACCGTAAATACGGTTTGGGTGTACAGGTTATATAACTTCCCCCCTCCCTTATACTTACGGTATATACCGTAGGTATGAATATACAGTAATGTATCATTATTAAGGTTGGGCAGGGGTCTCGCCGAGGCTCGCCGACGACGAGACTCGGC
>SL_4KL_010_BRINEDRAFT_10000392_pt1 | contig 22188 bp, 16 predicted proteins | sample SodLak_010_BRINE_2_FD_10664 | JGI IMG/M metagenome (IMG submission 10664) | reverse complement strand
GACTTAAGCCCATCGAAGCGGTTCGATCCACGAACTTCGAACGAGTTGAACGTTCGAACGATCGCGTTGTGTTTTTCGCATATTATCCGAATGCCCTGTTATACTTAAGGGCGTCGGATTCAAACCAAGCCGATCGAACTTCGATCAGCAATGGTGAACGCGGGGTGCGTCCCGCGCTTCTTCACATTATTTCCGAGGAGAGGGTTGTATTTAACACTCACGAACTAAATCCACTACGTCATGCGTTTTCATGGCTTGAAACTGTGTGTATTGGCCGCACAGTTCAGTTGTATAACAGCTCCAAACAATGCGAGACAACGAAATAGTACACAACAACGCAGAGAGATAAATTTACCAGCAATATAGCCTAATAAAAGTATATAAAAGCAACAGCTTCGAGCTGCCATTCAATCGTCTTGCTGACAATCGAAGCAACTCATGGGTATAGAATATTGCGCGGATGGAGACCGATCGGTCATCCCGTGCGCGTACACATGGTCCCGTCGAGTGAGGGCCGCGCACTCGGATAGCATTGGGGAACAAAGAAAACCCTGTCGACGACGGCCGAATACTAGTCGTTATTCTTCGATGTGTTCGATACCTTGCTTCGAGACGTTTGCTTCCGTGATCTCCTCGGGCATCCAATCAGGGCTGTTATCTGGGGCAGTTTCATGCCACGCCCATCCCTCGTAGATATGTATTTTGTCCGTCCCCTTCTCACGCAGGTGGAGGGGAACACGTTCGGCTGCATCTTCTGAATTTGCTGGCTCTAACCGGCGAGCAGCTTTGAGTGCAGCTTGTCGAGGTGTATTCCCGGAGAATACACTCGATTCCGATCCATCGTCTTCTCTGAGCGCGAAATTGCGCTTACCATCGTCACGTACCATGGTTTCACTCTCCATGCCAACCGAATACATGGTGTATTATAAATATATCGGGGAAATGAAGGCTATTCGGACCACCATTTATAAAGAACCCAGTGCTGCCAGTCGATTTTGTCTCTTTATGCAACGAAGTTTATTATATTAGAAGGGATAGTATGCTTGCGCGCGTATGTATCAGATCCGAAATTCGGTAAACAACACTTATGTATGCGCTATGTCGAAGGTCATAGCAGACACCCGCGATGGTTCGTAAGAAGAAGCTCAGCCCAAGTGGCGCGAAGGATGAAAATGGCGAGTATCACAACGTTCACGTAAACCTACACGAGGACGAACTCGCAGTTGCTGGTATGGATATCGGCGACGAAGTGTTCGTTCGCGTACGTGACGGGAAGATCATCATCCAAAAAGCAGACCCAGAAGACGTCGAACACGACTTCTGAGCGTCCTCACTATTTGTGAAAGTTACAACTCAAGAGCGATTGCTTCGTCGGTTTCATACTCATTCACTGTGAGAGGATACATAATGGAGACTTATGAGCTACTCAAACCGGTTCTGTTTCGGCTCCCACCAGAGACCGCACATCGGTTTGCGCATCAGCTGCTGGAGGTTGCACAAGACAGCCCAATCGAAGAGAGAGTGTCTGATCGCTACACAGTCAGTGACGATCGACTTGAAACAACTGTCTTTGGCTGTCCGTTCCCAAATCCGGTCGGCGTCGCGGCGGGGTTCGACAAAAATGCGGAAATTCCGTCGATGCTTGCAGCGCTTGGATTTGGACACGTCGAAGTTGGTGGCGTAACGGCTGAGAAACAGCCAGGAAATCGCCGGCCACGGATGTTTCGACTGCCGGAGGACGAGGCACTCATCAATCGGATGGGGTTCAACAATCATGGGGCGGACATCATCGGCGATCGGCTCACAGAGAGCACACTTCCAAGCGTTCCAATCGGCATCAACATTGGGAAGTCAAAATCGACAGCGCTTGCGGATGCACCGGATGATTATTGCTATACCTTCGAACGCGTTGCGTCTGCGGGCGACTATTTTGCAGTGAACGTGTCCAGTCCAAATACACCGGGGCTGCGATCGCTACAGAACCGCGATGCACTGGAGTCTATTCTTGGAACGCTTGTCGATGCAGGCGCAGATCCACTCCTCGTCAAGCTCTCGCCGGATCTTCCACGCCCAGCGATCGAAGATGCCCTTACCGTTGTCGGTGACCTGGACCTCGATGGTGTCATTGCAACGAATACGACAACAGCGCGCCCGGAGACACTTCAAAATCCAAACCGTGTCGAACGGGGTGGCCTATCAGGCAAACCGATCGAAGGGGCTGCAACTGATCTGATCCGATTTATTGCCGACCGAACAGACGTTCCAATCGTCGGTGTTGGTGGAATCTCCGATGCTGAAGGAGCATACAAAAAGATCCGAGCAGGGGCAAGCATTACGCAGCTCTACACTGGCCTTGTCTTCGAAGGGCCATCGATCGCCCGAAGAATCAATATAGGGTTACTCGAACTGCTTGAACGTGATGGGTTTGACACGATTGAGGATGCAGTTGGTGTAGATCTCGAATAAGATGAAATAAGATGGAATAAAATAGAGAGGTGTACCGTATCGTTAGTTGTTGACGATCACGATCGCATCGCCGGCTTCGATAAACTCACCCTCACCAGCGTACTGGCGCTCTTCTTCGACCTCAAACGCATCAGCGGCGAGTTCGAGCCCTGCAACATGAAGTTCGTCACCAACAAGTTTGTAGTCGTCTTGCCCGAGTGCAGCCTCAATATCAGGAACCTGGCTTCCGTACTGTGGACCGACAACCGAGTAGTCTAAGCTAATCCCTGTAATTGCGGATTCGATCGGTGCCTCGCCCTCATGGATGATGAGTTCGTTGATGTGCATGACGGACGTAATGTCATCTTCGAACGCTTCAACATCGCCGTACACTTCGACGGTCTGTAGCTCGCTGTTGAGTGAGAGCTGATTGGCGCTTTTGTACTTCCGAAGCGCGCCAACGACGTCGATCGCCATTGCACCAGCAGCTCGATCAGCCGAAATGCCGAGCGGCTGTGGCCACGGCTGCAGATGGACGCTCTCATCGTCCGTTGCGTACATATCTGCGTAGAGTTCCTCTGTGACATGAGCAAGGATTGGGGCGAACAGTCGGACAAATCGGTTATGTGCGGTTTGCAGCGTGTATGCCGCAGAGTCGTCTTCTCGTCCCTTAACCATCTCAAGGTAGTCATCACAGAACGTTCCCCAGAAGAAGCTGCGGAGTCGATCGCGGGCTTTTGAGAACTCACGCGTCTCCAATCTGGAGGTGATCGTCTCAATCTCTTCATCAAGCGCAGCAAGTAGCCATGCGTCAATAGCGCGGAGTTCATCCGGTCGGGCAACCGGTTCATCCGGTGTCATCGAATCGACGAGTTTTGAAGCGTTCCACAGTTTGCGGATCAGTTTCTCACCGGCACGGAGCCCTTTTTCTTGATATGGGAGGTCATCACCGATCGCACTGCCAGCGGCCCAGTACCGTGCTGCATCCACCGGATACTTCTCGAGGACTGCATCCGGGTCGACAACGTTGCCTTTTGATTTCGACATCTTCTCACGGTTCTCATCGAGAACCATTCCGTTGATCATCACTGAGTCGAACGGTACCTCACCAGTGTGTTCATAACATTTGATGACAGTGTGGAACAGCCAAAATGAGATGATATCGTGGCCCTGTGGCCGAACGCTCATTGGATAGATCTCCGGGCGGTCCATCGTGAACTCGCCGGCTGAATCATCCCAATCCCATCCGCTGTTGATGAGTGGTGTCAGAGAAGAGGTGGCCCATGTGTCAAGCACATCTGATTCAGGAATAAACTCGGTGTGGCCGCACTCTGGACATGCATCAACCGGTGGCTCATCCGAAAGTGGATCGACTGGAAGAGCAGATTTCTCAGCGATGACTTCATAATCACATTCTTCACAGTACCACACCGGGAACGGGATACCGGACGATCGCTGCCGAGAGATGAGCCAGTCCCACTGGAGGCCGTCGATCCAGTGTTTGTATCGGGTGAACATCTTCTCGGGGAACCACTCCATCTCTCGACCGGCTTGGAGGTACTCGTCTTTCTTATCCAGCACGTCAATGTACCACTGTTTCGTGACAAGGAACTCAACGCCTGTCCCACAGCGTTCGTGCACATTGACCGTGTGCGTAATTGCGCGTTTATCGACGAGTGCGTCAACGTCGTCAAGATCGGAGACGATCGACCCACGAGCCGCATCGGAGTGAAGCCCCTCATACTCGCCTGCAACGTCGGTCAGGTGGCCGGATTCGTCGATCGCAATCCGCAGATCAAGGTTGTGTGCTTGATACCACTCAATATCAGTCTGGTCACCGAAGGTACAGCACATGACAATCCCGGACCCCGTTTCCATGTCGACCCGCTCGTCTTCGATAATTGAAACTGTCTGTCCGAAGATCGGAATCTCTGCTGTTTTGCCGACGAGTTCCGCGTTCTCCTCATCATCCGGGTGAACAAAGACGGCGACACATGCAGGGAGCAGTTCTGGACGTGTGGTCGAAATAACGAACGAATCCCGTCCGCTCTCGGTTTCTGTTGTCAACGCAAACTCGATGTCGTGGAAGTGGCTGTCGTGCTCTGCGTCTTCAGTTTCGACCTGTGAGATCGCAGTTTCACACTCTGGACACCAGATTGCCGGTGCTTTCTGACGGTACTCTCTGCCCTGTTCGTACAGATCAATGAATGACAGCTGTGAGATTCGTTGAACCTCAGGTGAGATCGTTCGGTAGGTGTTCTCCCAGTCGATCGAGATTCCCATCGCCTGCATCTTCTCTGTGAACTCATCTTCATACGTACGACAGACCTCACGACAGCGTTTCTGGAACTCTCGTCGTTCGTAGTCTTGGTGTCGGATATCGAGTTCACGCTCTGTGAGCCGTTCTGAGGCAATCCCGTTATCGTCGTATCCGAACGGGAAGAGCACCTCATTACCACTCATTCGATGATAGCGTGCAACAATATCCTGCAGTATCGATCCGTAGACGTGGCCCCAGTGAAGGCTTCCCGATACCGTCGGCGGGGGTGTGTCGATCGAGAAAGCGGTGTCTGGGTCAACCGATTCATCCGGATACGCGTATGTCTGGTCGGTAACCCACGTCGACTGCCATTTTGGCTCGGCAGTATCGGGGTTATAATCTCCACGAGGCATTCTCGGAGAAAATTCGGCAGCGTTGGGTGTTAAACGCCTCGGTCCTTCGCTACAGCGTGTCACACGCTCTCGTGGGTGTGTTCCACAGTATGTTGAACGCCAGCAAGCGAACAGAAGTTTGAAAATAACGGTGCTGTGTCAACGTCTTCGATCGAAACGTCTGTTTCTGTCCATCCAAAATCAGCGACAATCCGATCGAAGACACGGTCGGTAAGTTCTGGATGGAACTGTACTGTCCACACAGGGGCAGATTCGTGTCGGGTCGCAAACAGCGGGTAGTCGTAATTGCTGTCCGATTGGTCGCTCGTAAGGGATGCGATCGCGTCCATCCCCTGACCGGCTTCCGTTACCATATCACCGTGGACGGCAGGGACAGCCGCAGAGACGTTCTCAAATAGCGGATCGTTCATATAGGTCGGTTCAACGAACCGATGTTTTGGACCCTTGTGTTCGACAGCCCCATCAAGAGCTGCATTGACCAGTTGGTGACCAAAACAGATACCAAGCGTTGGAATCTCTCGGTCAACCGCCTCGCGGACAAGTTCCATTCCCGCATCAATCCATGGCCGATCAGCTCGTTCATACACACCAGCAGTACTCCCGCTAATGACGAGCGCATCAACGCCAGCAAGCGACGGCGCAGCGTCATTGTCGGGGAGGATATACTCGGTAGACGGTGGGAGAAATCGTGGGATTTCAGCGCCGAGATATCGAAATCGCGGACGGATCTCATTTTGCACGACAAGGATCATTGTATTGTGATCAGTGATACGGTGAGAAAATAATTCCGCGAATGGATTACGACTGCGTGGTTGTCGGGTGAGCAGTATCGGTTGTCGAGATCATCGAGAGTGCAGTGTCGAGATCGTATCGGAGATCTTCAACGGCTTCCGTCCCAACCGAGATTCGAAGCAACGAGTCAGTGATCCCGAGTGCATCGCGCTCCGCTTGGGTAAGCGGTGAGTGTGTCATCGTTGCTGGATGCTCAATAAGCGACTCAACACCACCGAGACTGACCGCAAGCGGGAAGTGTTGGAGCGCGCCAAGGAACTCAACAACACCATCAAGATCGGTCGCCAACTCAAGCGAGAGCGTGCCACCAAAGCCATCCATCTGCTCACACGCAAGGTCGTGTTGTGGGTGGCTCTCTAAGCCAGGGTAGTGGACGGCATCAACTGCAGGATGCGCTTCTAAGAAACGAGCGATCGCCAACGCGTTTTGTTCGTGCTGTCGCATTCGCAGTGGAAGCGTCTTCATTCCGCGCAAGGTGAGATACGAATCAAACGGCGAAAGCATTGCGCCAAGGCCGATCTGTTGAAGGAACCCAATCTCTTCTGCGAGCGCATCGTTGTCGGTGACGATCGCCCCACCAATCGAATCGGAGTGCCCGTTCAGATATTTTGTCGTACTGTGGATCACAACATCTGCACCGAGCGCAAGCGGTTGTTGGAAGTATGGGCTGAGGAACGTGTTGTCAACGCCGAGTTTTGCATCATGGGCGTGTGCAATCTCAGCAATTGCCGCAATATCACAGAGATGGATAAGTGGGTTCGTTGGCGTCTCCATCCAGACGAGTGCAGTCTCGTCACGCATCGCAGCAGCGACGTTTTCAGGATCAGTTGCATCGACGAAATCAACACCGACGTTGAGCCGCTCGTTAAAGAAGCGTTTAAGCATCGATTTTGTGCCACCGTAGAGATCCTCAAAAGCGACAACGTGGTCACCCGGCGTAAGAATTGCCGACATCGTGGTTGCGATCGCAGCCGTTCCGGAGACGACTGCAAACCCATGTGATGCGCCCTCAAGTGCTGCAATTCGGTGTTCAAGCGCATTTCGCGTTGGGTTTGCGAGCCGAGAGTAGAGATACTCACCATCGTCTGCGTTAACATCTTCAAGACTCATTCCCTTTTCAATACGTGGGATCGAATATGTCGAAGAAAGATGAATCGGCACAACAACGTCTTCTACCCCTGGGGCAGGGGCTTGGTCACGCTCACCGTACGTGACCGACATTGTCTCAAACGAATTAGAGTTATTGTCCATGATAGATACCGGCACGTATTGTCACCTAAAGGTTTCGTTCAGGCAAAAATAAATGCAAGAAAGGAATATCCGAGGTAGAGAGATAACTGCTAGTTATTTATTGAGCGCAGCAAGATCGAGTTCAAACGCGGACACAGGCAGTTCGAGGTCGTGTTCGACGAGCACTGCCGGATGGATTTCACCAACGACGCCCACCTGCGCTCCATCGACAACGATCGAAGCAACGCGTCCGGGAATGAATGACGGGTGCTCGATCGCCGGCGTTTCAATTGCAACACCGAAGTCATCACAGAGCGCTTGTAGCCGCGCTTTTGCGTCCTCGTAGGTTGCGTCGTGTCGGGCAAGCACTGCACCGATCGATCGGTGTTCGCTCACGTTTGTGTTCTCGTCGGTATCTACTTTTGCCGCGAGGCCGATCTCTGTGAGATCCTGCGGATAGCTACGGTGTGTGTTGTTTTCCAACACCATCATCAGCGATGGCAGCACCCACGATCGAAGTTGGGTGTAATCCTCGCTATATGGGCCGGTGATAACGACTGGCTCGCCGGCCCCGAGGCTGTCCGTGCCCGGTTCGATACGCATGCGATCGTAGTTCTCTTCCGCAGAGATCATATGGAAGTTGAGCAGGTCCTCAAAGCCAAGCCCGACAAGACTAGCTCGTGCGGCATCCTCAATCCGGGTCCGTTCGTGTCGGCCACCAACGGTTCCAACATCGGGGTATGTTGGTTCGAGTTCGTTGAAACCATACGCACGGCCAACATCATCGATCAAATCGTACGCATGAAGCACATCAACGCGATATGGCGGTACCGAAACAGTGTATGTGACATCCTTGCCAAGCGTGTACGTCGCATCAAGCCCCGATCGCTCAAAGAGATCTACAACATCGTCTGAACTCAGTTCGATGCCGAGCATCCCTTCGATCGCATCGTGTGTGACCGACTTTTCGTTCAGTTCAAAATCCGGCCGGAGCAGCTCTGCACCGCTCTCGGAGTACGGTCCATCCGCATGTGGGTAGTGAACCTCGACGTCTTCGATTGTCCCGCCACGTGCATCGAGCGCATAGCAGATGATATTGCACATGTGGTCGATCGTCCACTGGTCGGTTCCGGTAAGCTCAATGAGGAGGTCACGTGAGTCAGTGGTGACCTCCGTTCGGCGGCCGTTAATTACAGGTGGGAACGAAAAGAGTCCGATCTCGTCATAGATCGCCGGATAGCGCTCATACTCGCTCACAAGATCGGCGTATTTTTTCCCGGTGTCGTGCTGTGCAAGAACGTCAGCAGGCGTGAGTTCTGCATCCGAATCAAGCGCAACGAACCGATCGCCATCGGGTTCGATGCCTTTGTACGTGATCGAGTTTGCAGTGGAACTCTCTGAGAGTACCTCACCTTTCAGCATGGTGAGATCGTGAATCCCGATCGCCCCTTTTGCGCGTTTCCGCCCCATCGTTGCATGGAGTTTTTCTTGCAGTTGGATGATTGAATCCAGCGCATCGTCTGTAAGATTCACGCCGCGAACGATCGCACCGGTTACATACGGCCGTTCGTCCGGAACGCTCTCATCAACCTCGAACACCCAGTCAGCGTCGTTCGTGTTCGGAACGTAGACGCCGCGATCGTCACCATACTGGTAGCGAAGCGATCGTGCAACGCCTTCAACGGAGAGTCGATCGAGACGATCGGGTGCAAACTCAAGCTGCATCTCTCCATCTTCGGTCTCACCCTCATATTCAAGACCAAGGTTGAACAGGTCGTTTTTCAGTTCTGCATCTGATTTGTCTTCTTTGCCGGTGAGCCGGCGCAGTTCGTCAGGGTTGACATCAACAACAGGCATTAGTAGAGCACCTCCGTTTCCCGCAGCAGTTCAAGATCACACAGCGTCCCGTGGACATCACGGATATCTTCAAAGCCGTACATTAACATGAGCAGTCGCTCAAGCGCAAGCCCCCATGCCATCACATCGCACTCAATGCCAAGCGGCTCAAGCACTTCTGCACGGAACATCCCCGAATTCCCGATTTCAACAAGCTCACCGGTTGTGGGGTGTGTCCCAAACAGTTCGAACGATGGCTCTGTGTACGGGTTGTAGTGCGGCTTAAACTGGATGTCAGTAATACCGAACTGTGCGTAGAACTCCTCGAACGTCCCCATGAGATCACGGACTGAGAGATCCTCAGCCATGACCCATCCTTCGATCTGGAAGAACTCAAGCAGGTGTGTTGGATCAAGCGTATCGTTTCGGTACACCTTCTCGACGGAAAAATATCGTTTCGGTGGCTCAATATCCGCCCCAGCGTAGCCGGAGAGATACCGCATCGAAAGCGAGGTTGTGTGCCCGCGCAGTGCGATCGCTTCCGCAAAGTCTCGGCTCCACGGAGAGTGATAGCCGTCACCATCTTCGCCAACTCCGTTTCGGTGTGCATCCTCAACGCGTTCGACAANGTCCTCGGGAACGGATTGGATCGGTGGCACATCGAGTGCAAATCGATCCCAGTGTGTTCGTGCGGGGTGGTCCTGNGGCATGAACAGACAGTCATTGATCCAAAAGTCCGCGTCCGCGTGTGGACCCTCCATCTCTTTGAATCCCATGCCAACGAGGACGTCTTTCACCCGATCGGCAGTCTGTCGAAGGATATGTTTACGCCCGCCTTCGATCGACGGTGCATCCGCCGCAACATTGTATTCAGTAAACTCAACATCGTCCCACTCACCGGAGGTAAGCATCTCGGGCGTGAGCCGATCGACTGTCTCTGCAACCTCGATTCCCTCCATCAACGCCGTGACTGCGTCGTCGGTAAGCGTCACTGAGCGAACAGTCTGTTCCGATCGAACGATGAGGTCGCGCCGTTCAAGCTGTGCAAGGATATCCTCGTCGGCAACAGTCTCACCGTCTGCAAGGCCAGCAAGGGCATTGTGTTCCGGGGTCAGTATCCGGGTCAGCATCCGGATCCGCTGACACTGCGCCGGAGTCGATCGACCCGTAGCCTTTGCGTGCAAAGTTCGAGAGCGCGATATTGACCTGCGGTCCGGCAAGTCCTGAGGCGCCGATGAGCTGGCCCATCTGGACCGGTTCAGTATCCGCGCCAGCGTCGATCGCGGCACGATACAGCCGGACTTCGGGGAGCCCGTCCTCAAGATACTCAGTGGCTTCAGCTGTAATCTCAGCGCTTGTCTGTACTGTTTCGTCGATCGAGACCAGTCCGTCGTCGCGCAGGTCAAACGCTGCTCGCGTGACGGTTTCTGGTTTAAGACCGGTGTTGTCGGCCAGTCGATCGACGGAAATTGATTCCGTCGCGCTTGCGGCTTCAAGCACCGCAAGCTGTGATTCTGGGAGTCGCATATCTTCTGTTGTTGTGTGCTACTGTGTGGTCGTCAGTTATCGCTTCCGGACTGTCGCTCGCAGCTACGTGACAGACGGAGTCGTTGGCTGTGTCAGTTCGATTCAATCTCGATCTCGATCTCAATCAGTTTCGAGCAGCACGATACGAACACGTATCAGCTGCGGTTCACCGATCGCTCACAGCAGTGAAAAGGGAAATCCGAACCGAGTAGGAGTCGACTCACGAGCGATCGGACGGCAGTCTGGTTCGGATACCATACTGTGATGCTGTGTGGGTATTTTCAAAAAGATTGCGTTGCAGTCAGTTTCGGTCCGCGTCGTCAGTGTGCGCCACCTGGACCACGGCGATCGAGGTCCAGATCGATATCAAGTTCAGAAAGCAGCTCACGTGCCTCTTCGCGCTTCTCTTGGTGGTCTTCGAGGAATGACTGCATCAGCTGTGCAGCCTGTTCCTTGCAGTCCCCACAGAGCCGTTCACCGTTGACACATTCATCATAGACGTGTTTTGCGAACTCGTCATCGTCGCTCGCAAGAAGATAGGCATAGAGCTCATACACTGGACATTTATCAGCCTCACCGCCCCGTTCACGCTGCTCGGCGGCCGTTGCGCGACCGCCGGTCGATGCAGACTTGACTTTATTATATCCCTCTTCAGGGTCGTCAAGGAGCGAAATATGGCTTGCAGGAATTGAAGACGACATCTTGCCGCCAGTGAGGCCGGACATGAACCGATGATAGATCGATGATGGCTGCATGAATCCAAAGCCACCGTTTTCAACTTCAACCGCTCGTGCAAGCTCTTCGGCGTCCGCGACCGTAAGCTCGAACGCATCAATATGGCCATCGTAGACACGTTTTTCACCCTCGATCGCGCCGATCATCGCCTCAAATGCGTCTTCAGGGCCGTGTCGGTGGAAGAATCGAACCCGTGGACGAAGTGGCTCTTTGCCTGCAGCCTCGAGTTTGCTCACAGCAGATGATTGTGCCGCAGCAAACGCAGGGGCGGCATCGGTGTCTGCGAGCCATGTCGCAGCGTCTTCGCACCGTACTGGCTCGTCGCCACCGTCGGTGAGCGCTTCGTAGGCGTCTGCAAGCAGTGGTCGCTCGGCATCGCTTGCCTCAAAGCTTGCGAATGCCTTGCTTACTTTGAAATAGCGCATTTTCACCGCTAAATCTCGAGCAAACCGAACGTGTGGGTCTTGATCGGGACCAACCGGAATCACGGTTGGCTTTGGCTCATCCGCGAGCTGTGGATACAGAATATCAGCCATCTGGGTGACAACACTCTGCATGTGTGAGACGCTTGTCTCCCCATCGAAGCCGTAGATTGCCTCAAATTCCGAAAAGTTCGCACGCGAGCCAAGCTCAAATGCAAGATCTTGGACCTCGCGGTTTGTGGACTGCCGATAGAGCGTTCCGTCTTCGGCATCAAAGCCAAGTGCGATGAGGCTGAGCAGGTAGTTCGTTGCATGTTCGTCGATCTCATCCCAGCTAATACCACGTGCAGAGTGTGCTTCGAGATCCGCAATGAGACCGTATGCATCCCCACCCTGTTGTTGATGCCAGATGAGTTCATCAAAGACGAGTTTGTGCCCAATATGCGGATCGCCAGTCGGCATAAATCCGGAGAGTGCAGCGAACGGCTCATCGTTCTGCATCGCCTCCGCGACGCGATCGTACTCGCGGTGCCCGAAAATAACCCCGCGACGCATCAGATAGTGTGGATGCGGCACGTCAGGGAGGAGCTCATCGAACGATTCGATTCCGAACTCATCGAAGAGCTTTCGGTAGTCGTCGATCGTAGACGATCCCCACGGATCGATGGCGACCGTATCTGCTCCGCTTGCTGTGCCACCATCGGTCCGTGCCTCTGATTGAGTATGAGGCGTCGTCTCTTCAGTCATGGTGTCAGGCGGCTCACCGAGAGCCACGTTATAGTTTCGTTCGCGCCGGTCAACGCAAAAACCATTCGTTTCCGAACCCCACCGGCAAGTCGGACATCCAGTGAGAGCTCTTTTGGATCGAACGCATGTTCCGGTGACACAACGCGAATCAGGTGTTCGGAGTGGGGGAGGTTTGAGACCGACTCGACGTTGTTGTACGTTCGGAAGTCCGCGCCGAATTTGAAGCCGGTTTTCGGCACAACACCGTTCGATCGTAACGTCTGGTAAACCGTTAGTCGCCGATCAAATCGATCGCCTTCCACCTCGCGGCCACGAGCAACGATTGCCTCATAGCTGTCATCGGAATCGGTAATATCGGTAAGCGTGAGCCGATCGATCGCGGCAAGCCCGGCTGCCTCAACTAACGAGAGCTGAATGGCACCATCAATGATTGCCGCACGACCCGACAGTGGCTGTCCATAAAACCCGGTTTCATACACGTGCTCGGGTGCGTCCCAACAGATGACTCGATCGCCAATCAGTGCGCCCTCGATCGTTGTATCAGGATCATACAATGACGAACCGTCAAACGATGGCTCAGCCGTTTCAAGATATGTGAGTTCGCTCTCCTCGTCAACGACAGCAAGCACTAACCCACCAAGTTCCGCTGCAGGGATCGGCTTTCGCTCACCAACGACCGTAATCCGATATTTAACAGCAGTGTCTGTTGGGCCCTTCCCTCGTGGGTACACCGTGAAATCGACCGCATTGTTGGTATCTTCGCCCGGCCAGCCGTCGAGAGCGGGCGATAGATAGAAGCCGCGATCGCGTAGATCAGCGTAGACAAGAAATCGCTGTGCGAAGCCGCTGTCGGTTCGTGCTGACTGCGTAAAGAATGATTTGAACGAGAGCGTTGCTCCGGTATCGGTTACAACAGCCTCTAGATCACCCCGAAACAGCAGATGTGCCGCTTCAACCCGTGAGAGTTCGATCTCGTTACCGCCGATAGGGCGGCCATATCCACGGCCGTCGTAGTACCGTTGTTTTGCGTCGCCGCCAACGGCTATCCGATCGTCGTGAAGCGTTCCGTTCATATCTGTGTGGGCGGCCTCGCGCGACAAAGACACACCGATCACTGTTCGATCGGAGAGAACGCGTCAAGCGGGCGTCCACCATCTGCGTTTTGTGTGTGTCGATCGCAGGTCCCATCCAAACAGCGATCACCACCAGTCGTGGTGAATACCGGAAGCCCACAGGAACACGTATCAGTCACACGGCCGGCTGGAATCGAGAATGTGGTTTCACACTCGGGATAGCCATCACAGCCGAGGAAGATCCGCCCATCCGGGCTTTTGACACGCAGTGTCTCCCCACAGTCGGGGCAACCCCATTCACCATCGAATCGATTGCGAACGGCGTCTGCAAGCCCTTCGCACCGATAATCAATGCAAAGTTCAAATCGATCGCCGCGTTCGACAGCCATCTGTGGGAGCCTACAATCGTCACAGGTAGTATCCAGAACTGAGGCACCGGCTGGAAGGCCGTATCGATCTCCACACGCCAAGCACTGCACATCACCTCGGATGCGAACAAATGAACCTTCACAGTCGGGGCATGTGCCAACCGGCGTCCCTGCGGCACCGATCGGTACCTCCCACTGCAGTGGGTTGGCGTTCGAGACAACCCGGAGCGTTTGTTCAGCCGCGGTTGCGACGATCGAAAATCCACGGTCATCGCTTTCGATCGTGATCTCATCCGGACGGGTGAGCCATGCAACCGGCTGATACCCATCCGCATCGTGAACAAGGACGGTCCGATCGGGTTTAACAACGATCAGAACCGTCCCCCGCTGTGTTTGCTCGCGTGTGCCAACGAATTCGGTCGTGCAGTCACCGGCAAACAGTCGGATCGTGTCAGTCGGCGCGCTATCCTCGGTGCTGTGCTCGGCTGCCATGAAGGGGCTGGTGCGCAATCATATCTAAAAGAGCGGACGGACTAAACTGTGAAACTACTCGATCGTAACGGTCCGCGTTGCCTGAACTGGAAGCAACGGCAGTTCAGGGAATGTGACCTCAAGTACGTACTCCAGCTCGGAGGCCGTAGGCGAGCCAAACACGGCGATCGGTGTGGTCGTCCGATCGGAGAGATATGTGGTCTTTTCGTTCATTTCGACGCCGTTCACGGTGACACGAACGCCGACTCGTGCGCCACCACCATCGTTGCTAACCGTTGCAGTGACCAGTTCATTTTCGCCCGGTGCGATCGAGTCAGGAAGCGATCCCCAATCAACGTCAATCTGTGGGAGTTCTTCGGCCGCACCAATAACGCGGTCGGCAACACCAGCGGTGAGCCCAGCGCGAGTGAGTTCGGTTGCGCCAGCAGCCGTGACTTCCTCCGGGGTCCGGATCCCTGCACCTGCAAGCGTCTCTGCGCGTCGTGAGGCAATCCCATCGATTGCGGTCAACGAGACCGCATTCTTACTGACACCGTGTTCAACCCGCGCCTCAACCCGACACGCAAGGTTCGCTGCGCGTGGCCCTGCAAACTGATCGAGAAACTCACACAGCGCAGCCAGCAGTCTGAGCGCATTCTGTTTGATAATCCACGCGTCGCTACGAAGGTCGCTTGGCGTTCGGCTAGCCATTGCGGCCTCCAAAATTGCGCGAACCTTCCGGTTGCCATCCTCAAGGGTGGTATCGACATCGCGAAGGATATTGTCGATCGCATCCGTCTCAGCCTGTCTCGCGGAAACGCTATCGAACTCCGTTGCGCCGGCGATCGTTTCAAGAATCGAATCAACAGTGAGCCGATCGTGCGTTGTCAGTTGATGGAACTGATGAGCAGTATCGAGATCGAGGTAGTATTTCGAGGTAAGTCGGCCCAATGCCGTCGCGCCAACACCCAGATCATCGTCCGTCGTGACGAACTCCCGATCGACGAGCCGTTCCAGTGATGATCGAACACGATCGCGAAGCCCGTTGAAATCGTAATCGTCCGGTTTCGACTGTGCGCGTTGGTAGTAGAATGTGGTCTTCAACCACGACATCACATCATCGAGGTCTTGAATCGTGCCCATGGCGATCTCGGCATTGAGATGCCCATCAATATCGCCAGCAAGCCGTGATTCGATTTCTTTGCCCTCCCGAAGCAGTGTTCGATATTTGTCAGCATCTGCGCGATCGCAGACAACCCAGCCATAGCCGACATCATCATAGCCTGGCCGTCCAGCCCGCCCGAGCATCTGCAGGATATCCAGCGGGCTAATATCCACTTCCCCTTCAAGCGGATCATGATATTTTGTATCCCGAATCACAACACAGCGGGCAGGAAGATTGACTCCCCATGCGAGCGTTGAGGTTGAAAACAGCAGTTGAACCGTTCCATCTTTAAACCACGACTCAACGCGATCGCGATCGGCTTTTGAGATTCCCGCGTGATGGAATGCCACCCCGTCAGGAATCGACTTTCGGAGCGTTTCATTATCGAGTTCCTTCGCATCGGTGTGGAGATCATAGTCTCCACGCGCACCCATTGGGATATCTTGCTCTGCGATCACATCACGTGACTTTGTCGCGGCACGAACGGCGTCCTGTCTGGAAGAGACGAACACAAGCGCCTGTCCACCATCGTTGATATGTGGTTTGGCAAGATCGATCGCTTTGAACAGTCGTCGATACTTATCCGCAAACGCGTTATCACCGTGGTTGTACGTCTTCACTTTCGCATGGAGATCAACCGGTCGATAGCCATCATCGAAGACAAACGTTGACGCAGGTGGTGCATCCAGCCAGGCAGCGACATCCTCGATGTTTGGCATCGTAGCAGAGAGTGCCACTACCCGTGGGTCACAGATGCGTCGAAGCCGAGAGATCGTTACCTCCAGAACGGCACCACGACCATCCGAATCAAGCAAGTGAACCTCATCGATTACACAGCAATCAATATCGGTAATAAATGAATAGCGTGCAGACGTATGCTTTCGCGTCGCAGAATCGGTTTTTTCTGGTGTCATGACCAGAATATCTGCGCGTGCTGCCCGCCGTGGATTTAGATCGCGCTCCCCAGTAACAACATACACTGAATAGCCGAGCGCTTCAAATCGCTCCCAATCTGACTCTTTTTCGTTTGTCAACGCACGGAGCGGCGCGATGAAGAGTGCGGTTCCACCGTCGCGAAGCGTTTTACAGATCGCAAGCTCAGCAAGGGCAGTTTTTCCCGAGGCTGTGGGTGCACTCGCAACGACGTTTTCGTCGCCGTCAATGAGTGCGGGCAGCGCCTCCCGCTGCATCTGATTGAACTCGGAAAACCCGAAGGCGTCGGCGAATTCGGGGACCGCTTCGGCGACCTTCANAATCGCTCACCGCCGGCGTGACTCATCATATGACGGGGAGAACTACGGAGTCAAAGGCGTTTCCTTCGCGGCTCTTCGNGACNANAGATATGTGTGAAGTAGTATTTCATAAAGATTTAACAGTGAGTNCTGGTAGCATATAGATGACATAGACAATCATGCAAGACTGACAGACAGAGTCAGTGAGATGTTGTCATATAGTTGGACCCCTATCGTATCATGAGTACACCACCACGATCGCAGATGACACGACGAACCGTTCTTGGAAGTATGGCCGGGCTTGGGCTGTTTTCGCTTGCCCCAAGCGGTGCTGCTGCCGATCGAATTGCAGACCGAGTCGAATCGGGAAATATTGGTGCCGATTCGTATCATCCTGGACACCCGCGGGTTGTCCACGTTGGTGAGAAACTGTGGAATCCGGTGTGGGTTTCGCCGGAGTTTATCAACGATCGGGATAACCTCGCACCGCGAGTGCCGAATCCGAGCGCTGAGCCAGAAAACTACGATCCTGATGATTTCAACTGGCGTGTCAAGGATCGACCCGAGGGCAGTAGCGCGGAGATCACATATCAAAGTTCGCTTCTCGATGAGCAGCCACGATGGGACGCCGAAAAAGACAACGTTGGAGAGTTTGAAGCTGATGTGGCGGGCAACTACACGATCGAACTGGAGGCACCGGATGGAACGCACGAGTGGACACTCTATGCATTCCCTGAAGCAAGCGGGGCGACTGGTGGCCCGCCTCGACTCGAATTAGATGCCACAGTTGATGATTCGTCGTTCACGATCGAGACAAACGGGGCGCTCGCACCGAACAGTCGCCAATCGCCACAGGATCTCGAAGCACACTTTTTTGCCGACGATCGGGACGCACTCGAGACGGCGGATATTGATGTAGATGGACTCAGTGCAGTTGTTGAGACCGCTGCGCTTTCCGATGAATCCGCTCGCGTACACGCGGTCGTCTACGATGGTGATCAGGCAAGCGTTATTGATACGATCGAACTCCATCCGGACGGCACGTTTGCGCTTCCAAACCGAGCGCCCGAGTGGATGGAAAATGGCGTCATGTATCAGATCTTTACGCGATCGTGGGCAGGACGTCGCGGGGAGACAACGTTTGAGACACTCATGAACGGTGATGAGATCGCCCGCGGTGTCTCATATCTCGATGAGTTAGGTGTCGATGTGGTCTGGCTAACGCCGATTCATCCCGCAGTCAGCCCCGAGCGAGAGCTGGCCGGCGGTGGGCCACACGGCTACGACATTACGGACTATTTCGATATTGCACCGGATCTTGTCCCCGATGGAATGGACAGCCTCGAAGCATATGAGCAGTTCATCGAGGTCTGTCACGAACACGATATCAAGGTTTGTTTAGATGTCGTTGTCAACCACTGTGGACGGTGGATGGACGAGTTCCAAACGACGATCGAACGCCAGACGTCAGCGCCGGAGTTTTGGCCGATCGTCGAAGAATGGGATACCGAGTCAACATACTTTGACTGGTTCGATCGACTCGATGCACCGTTTGAGCACGATGGGGAACCGCTCGAAGTCGCGCCACGAGTGACCGGCTTTTGGGACCTGCAGCTGCATCCAAACTTTAATTTCGAAAACGTGGCCGTTCGTGAGTACATGCTCGCATTTGCGGACTTTTGGTCCGGCGAAATCGGCGTTGATGGCTTCCGCTGTGATATTGCATGGGGCGTCCCACACAGTTTCTGGAAGGAGATGCGAGAGGTTGTGCGGGCAAACAACAGCGAATTCCTGTTGTTAGATGAGGCAATCCCAAACGATCGTGCGTTCTCGGAGAACGAGTTTGATATGCATTTTGATACGGAGGGATTCACCGTCCCGTGTCACGCAATTGCGCGTGGAGAAGCTGATATTGTCGAGCTATTTGATGCGGTTCGCGATCGGCAGAATCAGGGCTTCCCTGACTACTCGCTGTTTTTGAACGCGATCGAAAATCACGATGAACACCGAACGCTTAACGAGGCGTTGGATGGAACGCGTGGCGATCCGAAAAAAGCCCAGCGTGCAGTGTGGGCGGCAGGTGTTGCGCTGCCGGGCGTTCCATTCGTTTACTACGGGCAGGAACGGGCGATTTCCGTCTATGGAGACGGTCGCCATATGGGAGACGATGATACTCGTGACGAAGGGGATGTCAACCCTGGTGGGAAACAGCGCGCGTTCATGAATTGGGAGGAGTACGACGAGGAGCAGGTAGCCTTCTACAAGTCAGTTATTTCGGCATATCATGAGCTGGATGTGTTGAAACCAACCGCCGAACTCTCCGGTGCATGGCACAACAGCTTCGGAGACGTGCTTGTCTTTGGCCGGGATGCGAGCGGACTGGATGACGTGAGTGGGCCAGAGCGCGTTGTCGTGCTTGTCAATCCGGACCCCGGAGCGGCACAGGTGTTCCTTCGACCAGGCGTCGAGGGAACAGACCTCATTACTGGCGAAGACATCAGCCAAGATACACCGTCAAATGCAACCGAGGTTGCAGTAGACACGATCGCAGTGCTTGAGACATCGGATCTGCTTGAGATCGGTGCTGACGTCTCAGTATTCGATGTTGAGACAGGGACCGATTACGGTCCAGGATCATACGTCTATCCGGAAAACGAAGCCTACACTGCCGGCGCATTGGACATTGAGGAGTTTACGATTCACGAAACGCCACAGGAGTACCAGTTCCGGCTCTTGATCGAGGGTGATGTTGAGAACCCATGGGAGCTACCGGAAGGCTTCTCGGTGCAACATCTGCAGGTGTATCTGCACGATCCTGCGGAGGATTCGGGAACGACCACCCTACGCGATGGCGTCAATGCAACGGGAGAGGCGCCGCATCAGTACCGAGTGGTTGTCGATGGAGCGCATGGATCGCGGTTGGAAGATTACAACGGGAACGAACTGACAGCAGGGACGGTTCGCGTGAATGAGGTGACCGGCGGAATCATCGCCGCACTCCCAAAGGCAAGCCTCGATCGGCCGATCGAATCATACAGCGTGGCACCGATCCTGCTTGGATACGACCCAGACGAGACAGGCAATGTTGCTCGCGTGACTGCTGAACCGAGCGACACAACATTCGGTGGCGGTGTCGATGATGACACGAATCCAAACATTATCGATATCGTGACGGATGCGACGGAGGAGCGATCGGATGCACTCAGCTATGAGTCCGAAACACAGGCGGAGATCAGCTACATCCCGCTTGAGACGCCGTTTGAACACGTCGAAACGATCGACGTTGAAACGGGCAAGCCGTACGGGCCGGGAACGTATGCAGTACCAACTGGCAGCGATTACTATGACGGCGCATGGGACATCTCGGAGTTAACAATCAACGAATCGCGTGATGATGTGCAGTTCGAGTTCACGTTTGCGGAGCCGATTCAGAACCCATGGAACTTTGATCCCGGGTTCAGTCATCCATTCTTCCAACTCTATATCCACAACCCGGATACCGATGATGAGGGAACGACCAGTGGGCGATCGGGGACACACATCGAGACTGAAGTCCCATATCACACGCGTGTTGTGGTTCATGGAGAGGGAACGATGGGTGTTGAAGCAGCCGACGGGAGTGGAGTCACCCGTGATGTCTCCGCAGAGACAGATGATGAGACAGTAACGATTACCGTTCCACGACGTGCGATCGGCTGGGATCTCGACGAAAGTGGTATTGCAGTTGCGGCAACCGTGATGCCATATGATGGCTTCGGTGAGGGTGGGATCCGTCCGATCGGGGCGGATGCAGACGAACACACGATCGGTGGCGGCCAAAGCGACCTCCGCGATCCAGCCGTAATGGATATGGTAACGCCGGAGGGCGTCGATCGAACAGCCGTCCTCTCGGATTACGACTCTGACACGCGGCCGGCAATCCCGTTCGTCACGTTCGGTGAGCTACAGCGCGAAGATATTGTCGAACACGATACAGAATCAGCGGATGACGGCGACAGCCAAGATGATGAAGACGAACAGCGCGATACGAGCGACGCCGACGAGGCGGATGAAACGACACAAACCGATGATGGAATTCCTGGCTTCGGGATTGGGACCGGCGCAGCAGTGATCGGTGGGGGCGCATTGGCCGCGAAACGACTCGCCGATCGAAACGCAGGGTCGGACGAGCTATCAAAAAACGAATAGCTAAACCTCATGTTTTTGCCTCCCCGGACGAAGGGGTAGGTATGGCAAGCAGGCGACGGAAACCCGACTGGCTGAAGATGCGGCCCCCAGCAGGTCAGCGGTTCACCGACATCAAAGAAACCCTGCGCGATCGAAACCTCCACACCGTCTGTGAGGAGGCAAACTGTCCAAATCTTGGTGAGTGTTGGAGCGGCCGCGACGGACCGGGGACGGCGACATTCATGTTGATGGGCGATCGCTGCTCACGCGGCTGTAACTTCTGTGACGTCCAAACAGGCGGCATGGATGCGCTCGATCCGGATGAGCCGGAAAACGTAGCTGATGCGGTTGCGGAGATTGGGCTGGACTATGTTGTGCTCACGTCCGTCGATCGAGACGACCTCAAAGATGGCGGCTCCGCACACTTCGCACAGACGATTCGAGAGATCAAAGATCGCGACCCTTCAATTTTGGTCGAAGTACTGATTCCTGATTTTCAGGGAAACCGCAGGCAAGTACAACGGATTATTGATGCGCAGCCGGATGTGATCGCACACAACGTCGAAACAGTCGAACGGCTCCAGTGGCCGGTGCGCGATCGACGCGCAAACTACGAGCAGTCGTTTTCGGTTCTCAAACAAGTGAAACAGGAATCGGACATCTACACAAAAACAAGTTTGATGTTGGGACTTGGCGAGTACGATCACGAGATCTATCAAACGCTGTCCGACCTCCGGCAGATCAACGTTGACATCATCACCCTCGGACAGTATCTCCAACCATCGTTGTCGCACTTGGATGTGTTCGAGTACGTTCATCCGGATTCGTTCAATACATGGGAACGGGTAGCTGAAGAGGAGCTTGGGTTCCTCTACTGTGCCTCGGGACCGATGGTTCGATCGTCATACAAAGCCGGTGAACTGTTTATTGATGCACTGTTGCGAGAAGGGAAAACCGTTGCAGAGGCCAAAGCGACTGCAGCGGCCGCAGAGTAACATAGCCGACACGTTGCATAACGTCTATTGTCTTGTCGCCCGAATATTAGGGCATGGTTGAAGCAAAGACCCTCCTGAAATGGGCTGCGATCGGTCTGGCAGTGTATTTACTGATTCAGGTTGCCCAGTTGGTACTCAGTGTGGCCGTGAGTGCGGTGTTTTTGGCAATTCAGATAGCATTCCTGTTGTTGATGCTTGGAGCCGTTGGATTTGGAGCGTACTGGCTCTACAAAACCTTCGTTACTGACAGTAGCTCAAGTACGAGTAGAAGCCGCGAAAAGATCTACGAACGGTAGAATGCGCCCTGATT
>SL_4KL_010_BRINEDRAFT_10000391_pt1 | contig 22194 bp, 22 predicted proteins | sample SodLak_010_BRINE_2_FD_10664 | JGI IMG/M metagenome (IMG submission 10664) | reverse complement strand
AAGCGGGCACCAGCAGCCGACTGTGTCGTCTTCGCGGAGACGCCGACAACGGCCGCCGGTGCACACTTGCTCGACGTCATCGACGCCTGCGGGCCGACACCGCTTGTACTCTACACCGAGTCGGAGTACGGGCCGACGACCGCACGGGCGACTGACGGGATCGACGGCTACGTTCGTCGCGACGGCGATCGGGACGCGATCCACCTCGCCGACGAGATCCACTGGGTCTGTCACGAACCGGAGCGAGGGACGGCACAGGCCCCAATTCCGATCGCGCCAAGCGAGTCGGAGCCGGAGCCGGAGCAGATCGCCACCGACGGTGCCCTTGTGAAACGACAGCGCGCTGCCCAGCGGGAGCGACTCGACGCGATCGAGCGACTCATCGACCACGACGTCCGAAACCAGCTCAACCTCGCGAAAGGGTATCTGACGATCGCGAGAGAGACGGAACGGCTCGGCCAGATGACGGAGGTCGAGGCCGCCCACGAGCAGCTCACCGAGTCACTGGAGATGCTGTTGGGGCTCGCCGAGCAGCGAGAGGTGATCGCCACGGTCGAACCGGTCGGGCTACAGGATATCGCCCGCCGCGCCTGGGCACGGCTGGACGACGTCGACACCGACAACGCTAGCCTCGAGTTCGAGGGAGAGCAGTTGCTCGAAGCCGACAAGGAACGACTGACGGAAACGTTCGAGCAGCTGTTCCGAGTTCCCGTGGGGACAGCAGCCGGCACAGACGACGGCACGACCACAGTCCGAGTCGGTGCCTGTTCGGACGGATTTTTCGTCGCGTTCGAGGGTGCGTGTCCGACAGCGACACTGGAAACACTGCTCGAATCGGACGCCGTTCCGCCGGAACAGGGACAGGAATCGGTCGAGACCGTTCGCCGGATCGTCGACGCCCACGGCTGGTCGATGCAGGTCGACGCCCACAAAGAGGGTGAGACACGCATCGAGTTCACCGGGGCAAGCGCCGACGACACGGCTATCTTTCCCGACTCGCCGTCTGGGCTGAACCGGGATTCGGCCTCCGTGTCGGGACCCGGAAACTGATCAAGCGATGCGGCCGGGACGAATCTACGCGGCGTTCTCGATCGCAAGCGACGCGAGCAACGCTTCGAGCTGGAGCCGTTCGTTTGCTCCTTCCGTAATCCGGTAGTCCACTTCGCCGAGTCGTTCGAGCAACCGAACCGTCGCCCGCTCGGGGATGTCGAACTCCCAGGCCGATCGGTGGAGCTGGTCGATGACGTCGCCGCCGGCGAGGCCGCGATCGGTCAATAGGCCCTCCAGCGCTGCACGTGCAGCGGTGAAATCGCCCTCGATCGCGTGTGCGACCATCGCCTCGACCTCCTCGGGGCGAGCCGTCGAGGTGAGCGCGAAGACGGTTTCCTCGTCGACTGTCTCACCCATCACGGCGGCAGCCTGTAAGGCGTTGATCGCCTTGCGCATATCGCCGTCGGCGGCGAAGACGAGTGCGTCGACGCCGTCGTCGGTGACCGTGATTCCCTCGGTGTTGGCGATTTCGCGGACCTGGGCCTCGACGGCGTCTTCGGTAAGTTCCGTAAACCGGAACACGGCACACCGCGACTGGATCGGATCGATGATCTGACTGGAGTAGTTACACGAGAGAATAAACCGAGTGTTGTTCGAGAACTGCTCCATCGTCCGGCGGAGTGCTGACTGGGCGTCTGACGTGAGGGCGTCGGCCTCATCGAGGAAGATGATCCGGTGATCGTACCCCCCAAACGACGATCGGGCGAAGTCCTTGATCCGATCGCGAACGACATCGATTCCGCGCTGGTCGGAGGCGTTGAGTTCGAGGAAATTCTCGCGCCAGTCGTCGTTGTAGACCTCGCGAGCGATGGCTTGTGAGCTTGCTGTCTTCCCGACACCGGCTGGGCCCGAAAACATGAGATGCGGCAGGTCGTCCTGCTCGACGTACCGCTGTAGTCGCGGGATAATGTTCTCGTGGCCCTTGATCTCGTCCAGCCGTTCCGGCCGGTACTTCTCGATCCAGACTTCGGTCTTCCCGGGCGTCGGCTCCGCCGCCTCGGCGTCGGCCTCGCTCATACCGAGCGCAAGGAGTGGCCCGCAGATAAATCGCCCGAAGGGCGGCCTCGACGATCGGCGACTCGACCGACGATATCACGGCGTGGGGACTCTCATGGCCGCCAACCGGTGGTGTAGCCGTTTTTGTCGATCGGCGTTGTAGTCAACGGTATGACAGACACGAGACGACACTGGCGACTGCTGTTGTGTGCACTCGTGGTTGCAGTCGTCGCCGGAGCGGTCGCAACGGCGACGCCGATCGCCACAGCCGACGAGTCGGGGACCGGTGGGACGATCGTCGTCGAGGAAGGGGAGACGGTCGACGATATCGAGGCGGTCGCGGGGAACGTGATCATCGAAGGTACCGTCACCGGTGACGTAAACGCGCTGTCCGGCAACGTCGAGATCAACGGTGAGGTCGGCGGCGACGTCGAAGCAGCGGCCGGGAACGTCGAACTCACCGGCGACATCGACGGCGACGTCAGCACTGCCGGCGGGAACGTCGTCGTCGCCGACGGGGCGACGATCGGCGGCTCGCTCGAAGCGGGTGCCGGAACCGTCACGGTAGACGGGACGATCGACGGCGACGCCACGATCGGTGCCGAGACGATCGCACTCGGGTCGGACGCGGAGATCGCGGGTGACCTCCGGTACAGCGGCACACTCGAAGGGAACACCGACGCGGTCGCCGGCACGATCACCGAGGAGGGGTGGTTCGACGTGGGCATGGAGCCAACGGTCCAGCCGATCGCCGAGTGGGTCTTCGCGGTCTATGCGTTCGTGTTGAACCTGTTGCTCGGAGCGATCTTGCTCGCGCTGTTCCCTAGATTCTCCGGGGCGGTCGCCAGCCGCGTCGCGACCAGTCCGGTCAAAAGCGGTCTCGCAGGGCTTGCGATCCTCATCGGCGTGCCGATCCTGCTGGTCGCGATCGCGATCACGATCGTCGGACTCCCGATCACCGTCGTCGGCGCGTTCCTGTTCGTCCTGCTGGTCTGGATCGGGGTGGTCTATGGCCGGTTCGCCGTCGCCGCGTGGGTGCTCTCGTACGCGGGCGTTGGCAACCGCTGGCTCGCGCTCGTCGTCGGACTCCTCGGCGGGGCGCTTCTCGGGACGATCCCCTACGTCGGCGGCCTGCTCAACGCCCTGATCGCTCTGCTCGGACTCGGCGCGCTCGCGATCGGACTCTACGCCAGCCGCCGGGGACGAGAGACAGGACAGAGCGCGACGCCCTCGAGCGGCCCGACAGCGGAGTAAGGCGGGCAGTCAATCAACGCGCTCAAGACCGCGCGCTCGTAACCGGCGAGTATGCACGTCACCGTCGACGTCAAAGGAGAGGCGGTCCACGAGTTCGACCTCGAGACGGTGGCAGCCGAACTCGATCGCGAGCCGACCTACGCCGACCTCCTTGCCGAAGTCGACCTCAGCCCCCACGAGGTGAGCGTTCTCGTCGACGGCCGCCCGGTGCCAGAGGACCAGCCTGTCGAGAGCGACAACGTCACCGTGTTGCGCCTGATCAAAGGCGGCTGATCACTGTTCGAGTGCTTCCTCGACGATCTCGTCGACAGCCTCGTCGATCGTCTCACCGATCGGGGTGGATTCGTAGCTGGCGGCGAGTCGGCGGACGACCGCGTACGCGAGCACGGTCGCGATCACCGCCAGGATCAGGTTGCCAACGAGCAGGCGAACGACGATCTCCGATCCGGCGTCGATCGACACGTCGGCCATCGTGACACCCTCGACGGGGCCGAGCAAGACCACGCCAAGCGTGAAACTCGAGGCGTATACACCCCACTTGACGACCGGGTTGAACACCAGCACCGACGCGAACAGCGCGATCTTGCTGACCGAGTCGAACAGGTACCCGATCGCCACGAAGAGGAACAATCCAGCGCCAAGCGTCGGCAACATCGTAATGAAGGTCCCCACAGCAAAGCTTCGCGCCGTCTCTCGTGGCGTGTGCTCCGCTGAGAAGGCGCGCCGGAGCTCCGTACGGATTCCCGTCGCGTAGCTGCCGATCCGCGCCTGAACACGTTTCATTCCGGCTACCGTTCTGTCCCGGGACGCATAAAACGTTGGACCATCGGCACCGAGACCCCCGGCATGGTCGCTGTCGATGGTGACTCCCGCCGACGTGGTCACTATCGACAATTGCTCCTGTCAACGTGGTCACTGTCGACGGTGACTTCCGCCAGCACGGTCGCTGTCGGCGGTACCCCCAGTCATCGCAAACTGATGAAAGCAGGATCGTTTTTACCGTCGCCGGCGTTGCCCGATTCGTGACTCGTCTCACCGAACTCGAGGTTCGATTGCCGAACGTCGGTCCGGGTCCTGACCCACTCACACTTACCGAGTTGACCGACCCCGTCCTGCCAGCGGACCCGACGACGACCAGCGACGCCGACCCCGCCCACGAGTCGATCGTCGTTTTGCTTCACCGGGACCATCACGCCGGCAACTGCCGCCGACAGGTTCGGGCCGTCGCCGATCGGTACGACGAGTTTCGCGAGCGGGGCTGTCAGGTCGTCTCAGTCGTACCCGAGCCACGCGCCAGGGTTCGCGAGTGGCAAACGCAGTACGACCTGCCGTATCCGATCTGTGCCGATCCGGAAACCAACGCGGGCGAGACGTTCGACCAGCCCGTCCACCACGGCCGACTCGGCGACGCGTTCGATCTCGTGGGACGGATGCCGACCGCGATCGTCCTCGACGTCCGTGATCCGGGAACCGTCAGCGTCGTTGCGACCTATCGCGGAGACACGATCTGGGATCGCCCCGAAATCGACGCGTTGTTGACCGACATCGACCAACGGACGTGAGTGACATGTACGTCCGTACCGCAACCCCCGACGACGTCCTCGAAATTCGACGCATCCTCGATGCGGCCATGCTCGAACCAGGTGACGTCGAACGGCGGACTGCGACGAACGACGTCCTCGTCGCCGGCGATCGCCACGGGACGACGACCGGCGACAATCGCGAGGAGGGCGAACGGATCCTCGGGACGCTCGTCCTCGCGCCGCGCGATCGGGGCGGCCACGTTGCCGCGATCGGCGTCCGCCGTCGCCACCGAAACCGCGGGATCGGGCGGGCACTGGTCGAGCGAGCGCTCGAACGAGAGAAGCGACTGACAGCACGGTTCGACGACGACGTCCGCCCGTTCTACGAGTCGCTTGGCTTCGCGATCGAGCCGATCGACGAGCAGCGCAATCGCGGCGTCGTGGAGACGACAGAGCGTGTCCAGTAGGCGGTGTCACCGCCGGCGGCATTTATTACCGAGAACGTGGTACGACGTTTGCATGGCCCTACAACGGCTGCTCAGCGGCGATCCATCGCGAAGTTCGAAACTCTACCTCGCGATCGGCGTCCTCTCGCTCGTGAAAGCGATCGCGGTTCGAAACGACTCAGAGCGGTTCCGACGGGAGCTGGTCGACGCCGGTCTCTATCTCGGGACCGGACTCCTGTTGAGACAGTACAGCCAGCTCAAAGCCGAAACGGAGGCCGAGTTGAAGTCACAGTTACCAGCGTGGCTCGTGGATGAAGCCGGCGAGGAGTCGACGGGACTTGCCTCGGCTGCAGCCGAACGCTTCGGGGCCGACCCCGAACCGGAGCCCTCGCTTACGGACCGGGCCCGGAACGTCATCGCGAGCCGGTGAGGCGATCGGACACCGATCGATCGGGACGAGCCGGGAGCGATCGGTGGTCGATCAAGCGATCGATCCCGTGGCAGGTTTCGATTGCGATCGTGATCCCGGCGGTGGATTACGAAGAGAGGAACGGCGACGCTGGAACGACGGAGCGCTGGAACGACAGAGCGCTGGAACGACGGAGACACGTATCACGCGTACGGCGCGCGACGCGCGCCGTTTCCCCGAGTGCGAGCAAAGCGAGCACTCGGTCTTTTTTTGGTCCAGATTTTTTGTCGGGGTTGAGCACGCCGAAGGCGTGCGATCCCCCGACAAAAAAGGTGGGTGTTAGAACAGGTCCTGGGTCAGTTCGAGCGTCTCCTCTCGATCGCTCCAGTCGACGAAGATGGCAACGCTGGTCGCGCTGGTGATGATGTCTTGGACGTTGATCCGGGCGTCGGAAAGCGGGTTGACGATATCGCTGATGACGCCGGGCTGGTTTGGCAGTTCGCCGCCGGTGACGCGGACGACGGCCATCGGTTCGTCGACGGTGACACTCGAGAGGGCGTCGCTGGCGATGACCTCCCGGTGGAGGATGTTCTCGGCGGGTTCGGCCTCCTCCTCGTCGATATAGAACGTGATCGTGTCGAGTCCGCTCGCGACGGCATCGATGTTGACGTCGCTCTCGCTCAACGCCGCCGAAAGCTGGTGGAAGATTCCGGGCTGGTTGCGAATCGCGCGGCCGGCGACGGTGAGGCAGGCGAGAGGCCGCTCGCGTAGGTCGACGAGGTTCTGGAACTCGCCTTCGATGCTGGTCCCACCCGAGAGGAGGTCACCGTGCTGGTAGTGGACGACCCGGACGTTCAGGTTGCCGTTTTTGTACGAGAGCGCGGAGGGAGCGACGACCTCGGCACCGCGAAACGAGAGATTACGCAGTTCGTCGACCGAAATTTCGCCGACGTTTCGGGCCCCCTCGACGACGTTCGGGTCCCCTGTCATGACGCCTTCGACGTCGGTCACGATGACGACCTCGTCTGCGTCCATATACTTGCCCATCATGACCGCCGTCGTGTCGCTGCCCCCGCGGCCGAGCGTCGTAATCGAGCCGTCCGGTCCCTCCGCGAGGAAGCCGGTAATAACCGGCACCGTTCCGTCGAGTTGCGCGGCGACGTCTCGGGCGCGTTGCTGTGTTGCCTCAACGTTGACCTCACCGTACTCGTCGGTGATGACCGGCCAGTCGTCGCTCCCAGGCTCTAAGAACGTCGCCCCGATACCCCGAGCCGACAGTGCGGCTTTGAGCATCCGAACGGAGGTTCGTTCACCCATACTGACGATCTGTGCCCGATCGGCAGGCTCAGTCTCGAAGGTGATGTCGTCGAGTAGTTCATCCGTGGTCGATCCCATCGCGCTCGCGACGACGGCGATTTCGTGGCCGTCCTCGACAGCTGCCGCGATCGAATCTGCTGCACGGTTGATCCGGTCGCCGCTTCCAAGGCTCGTCCCCCCGAATTTGGCTACAACGCGCATACTGACACCTCACACACACAGTTCGGTTTCGTACCGTTGGCGTGGCTCATATGCCACTCCGTTACCAGAGCGGGCAAATAACTGTGTCCCATCGTTCCCGCTACTATCGTTGTGGCGACAGGAACGATCGTGAACTGTCTGGCGCGCCGATCGAGTCGCCAGACAGTAGTCGATCGGCGAACGGCCCCGACGACCGGGAGCAGGTGGGCGAACAATAGTCGATCGGCGAACGGCCCCGACGACCGGGAGCAGGTGGGCGAACAACTCGGTCGCCAAGCGATCCGTGCTGGCTCCCTCCCACACACAGACTCCCCCGGGCGCAGGCGGGATTTATATTTGCGGGTGTCATTACCACACGCAAATGAACGTACGGGACGCACTCGAAGCCGATGCTGACGCGCTGGCGTCGATCGCGGACTCTCCGACCGACGTGATGCGGAATCTGGTACACGATCGGACGGTACGCGTCGCAGAAGACGGCCCGCGCGACCCCAACGAAGACGTCGACAGTTCCCAGTACGCCGGCTCGAATCCGGAGGACCTCCTCGGGTTCATCAGTTTCGACGCACGGGAGGATACTGTCCACGTGACCCAGGTCGGCGGGACGGCAGCCGCCTGCAAGCGGCTGCTTGCCGAACCGATTCGATTCGCCGAGCGGGAGTCGATGGCCGTCGAGGTACTGGTGACTCCGGGTGCCGAACAGGTCGAGACGGCCGCCGAGGAACTCGGATTCCGACGACAGGGGAACGGGCCACGGTTCGACGGTGCCCGAACGGTCCGGTACCGGCTCGATCCCTGATACGGACAGTTGTAGTCAATTACCGCCGATCGCCGACTCGCCTTGGCGATCGGCAGTAACTAGTTACAACGATCCGTATGAATCGGGAGACCACCCAAACAGGGTAGGCCGAACCGCGATTGCACCGAGGCCCGACGATCGGGTATGGTCGCCGAGATACATCCCGCACTTCTGTTAGCCGGTGGGGCCGGTGGTGGGCTCCTCGCGACGCTCGCGATGGATCGAGTAATGAAACGACTCCCGGAGGGGACGACACCGCCGTTGATCGCCACAGGAGTGCTGACGAAGACGACTCCGGACGACGCACCGACTCGGCTCGCGACAGTAGTCCACTATTTTGCCGGTGTCGGGACCGGTGTCCTCTTTGTCTGGTTGCTGTTGCTCGGAGAGTTACTCACCAGCGTCGGACCAGGTATCGAGTCAGTGGGATGGATCGTCCTTGGCGTCAGTCCGGCCCTGTTCGTCCTGATGGTCGGGTTCTTCGCCGTGATCGTGTTGCCACGGGCGCGCGATGTCACGACACATCGTACACGCCAGATCCGCCGTGACTGGGCGATCGCTGCCGGGATTTATTTGTTCGTACTCTCGACGCTTACCGTCCTCGTGGTCTGAGGCGGGCGGCAGTATGATAGCCAGACCCGAGATATCAGATTGTCAAATAGTCTCGATAGTACTGTTACTAACTGTAGTATTGATTATATTGATAGTACTGTGAAAGTTTTGAACACGGTTCCCGAGAGATCGTTTCCCATGTCCTGTCAACGGTCCCACGGGGACTCGGTCGGAACCCGCGAACTGCTTTGCCTACTGAGCGACGAGTACGCGATGGAGATTCTTACGACGCTCACCGAGGAGCGGGCGACGGCCACGGAGTTAACGGATCGGTGTTCCGGCTCGAAAGTAACGATCTACCGGCGACTGAACCGACTCGAAGCCGCGGGCCTCGTCCAGTCACGGACGAGGATCCGGAGCGACGGCAACCACTGCCAGGTCTATTGGTGTCCCATCAGTGACGTGGCGATCTCGCTTGCCGACGGCGAGTTCGAGGCGACATTCGAGACGTCGCGTTCGCCACTGGCAGACGATCGAGTGTCCTAAAGTGTAACAATCAATCGTGTACGGAGGACGTGACGATCAACCGTAGTGACTCCCGATCGGAACGACGAGACGGGTCAACTGAATTTCTGGACCGTCACGTCGAGCGTATCGAGATCGACGATCGGGGCGTACCCCGAATCGGGATCGATGTTGACGCTCTTTTGAAAGTCGGTCTGGGACTGCCAGCAGCCGGAGTTGATCGCGAGGACGTTGTGGTACTTGCCAAAACCGAGTTTGTGGACGTGGCCCGTATGGAAGATGTCGGGCACCTCGTCGATGATGAGGTAGTCTTGCTCTTCGGGTGCGAGTCGCGTGTGCCCACCGAACTGCGGAGCGACGTGGCGTTTTTTCAGGAGTTGGTACATCGCCTTGTGGGGTTCGTCGTAGCTAGCTTTTTCTGCAGGCAGCTCCGCGATGACCTCGTCGAGACTGACACCGTGATACATCAACACCGAGACACCCTCGATCGTCACCGTCGAGGGATTGCTCACGATCCGGGAGTCGTGGGCGGACATGATCTCCCTGAGTTCCTCATCAAACCCGGGCTGGGGTTCGGCGAGGCGGACCGCGTCGTGGTTGCCCGGGATCATCACGATCTCGATGTCTCCTGGGACCTGCTTGAGGTACTCGTTGAACACCTCGTACTGCTCGTAGATATCGACGACATCGAGTTCCTCGTCCTGATCCGGATAGACGCCGACGCCCTCGACCATATCACCCGCGATCAGCAGGTACTCGACGTGCTCGCCGTCAGCGGTGTGAAGCCAGTCGGCAAACCGAGTCCAGGCGTCGTGCATGAACTCCTGGCTACCGACGTGGACGTCACTGATGAGCGCGGCCTGCACGTGGCGATCGGCCGTCGATGGATCGTGCGTCCGGGGCACGTCGGGGAAGTGCATCGAATCGACGAACGCGATCCCGGAGTCGTCGGCCAGCGTCCCCTCCATCGCCAACACCTCATCACAGAGTAGCTCGTGTACCAGATCGGCGTACTCCCGGTCTTTCATTACGAGCCACGGGAAGGTTCCGGTCGCATCCTCGAGTTCGATCAGCCAGTGGCCGCTGGCCGTCGATCGAATATCGTTGACCAGCCCAACCATCGCGACCTCGCTCCCACCCGGCATCGACTGGATTGCCGTCGCTGGCCGGTGGTTGATCCGCCCGCGAAGATTCGATCCGAGCCGTTCGAGCCGGTCGCGAAAGACCGAGACGAAATCCGCGTACTCGCCAATTCCCGTACTCTGGCCGGTCATATCGTTGCTAATTTCGAGCGATCGCAACGCCGGGTCGACCGATCGATCCGCCTCCGGTGGAGACCCCCCTGTTTCGACTGGAGACGTCCCACCCCCGTCGTGAGAACTCGTCGATCGATCTCCAGTTGAAACGGTGGGGTGTTCGGTTTCGGGAGTCGAATCAGGTTGGGCAGTCCCGGTTGCCTCTACCGTGTGGTCGGACGGCGGCTGCTGGTGGACGGATTCCGGGGGTGAAGCCTCGCCTGTCGCTGAATCTAGGGCCACGTCGTCTGCAGGTGTCGTTGCGTTGGCAGCCGTTTCGTCTGCAGTCGCCGTCGAGTTTGCAACTGCATCGTCTGCGGCAGCCATCGTCGCATCGGTATCGCTGTCGATTGGCGTGGCGACTGCAGCGTCGACGTGATCGACCGTGACGACGAGGGCGTCCGCCGGAAGTCCGTCGATCACGCGGGCGAGGACGGCCGCCGAATCGTCCGCAGAGGCGATACGCGTCACTGCTTCGCGTTCTGCGTTGTAGCCGCGGCTGGTGAGTTCGCTGACGATCCGGGCCGGTCCCTCTAATGGCACACCACTCGCATTGGTGAGAGCGGTCAAAAGCGTAGCGGATCCATCGCTTCCCGAAGCGGTCGGCCCTCGACAACGATCGAGCCACCTACCGAGGCAGGGAGTGACGATTGACTGGGTGACAGACCAGCCACATCGTGTGGCTTGCGGGTTCGACCGATGGCTGTGAGGGCAGTTCGACTGACGGCTGTGAGGGCAGTCGCTGGGAACTGTCCCGAACAGAAGGTTGATTGCCGGGCCCGGCAAAACACGGACGATGAGCGGTCCCGACCCCGGAGACTCCGCCGACAAGGCAGCCGGCGGCGATGATACAGATCGCCGACAACAGCCGTCGTCGGACGGCGACGACCCTCCGGACGAAACGCACGACGAACCGTCGACTGCCGACCCGACACGGGACGGCGACGACCCTCCACGTCGAGCCGGCGGCGAACCCGATGAGGGACCGGCGACAGCCGACGGCAATGGAACCGCTGGTGGCGAGGGAGACGCCCACACTACAGCGCCCGGACCAAACGGCGAGTCGCCAGATGGGAACGGCGTCAGTATCGAAGACGATGGTGTGGTTCGCTGGTTTCTACGGACCGACGACGGGACAGTCGTCTTCGCCCGTGACGTGTTGAGCAGCGTCGCAATCGTCGCCATCCTCGGTCTCCTGTTGTTCGGTCTCAGCGGCGTCTGGCCGCCACTCGTCGCCGTCGAGAGCGGGAGCATGGAGCCCAATATGGAACGTGGCGACCTCATTTTCGTCGTTGACGACGATCGGTTCGTCGGTGACGATCCTGTCGACGGGACTGGAATCGTCCCGCTGGAAAACGGACAGGAGAGCGGCCACGAGAAGTTCGGCAAAGCCGGCGACGTCGTCGTGTTCCGACCCGACGGCAGCGATCGGGAGACGCCGATTATCCACCGAGTCCACTTCTGGGTCGAGGAAGGCGAGAACTGGGTCGACACCAAAGCAACCGAGGAGTACGTCAACGGCAACAGCTGTGACGATCTGGCGGCCTGTCCTGCCAATCACGACGGCTTCATCACCAAAGGCGACGCGAATCCTGGCTACGATCAGGCCGGATCCGGTGGGGTTCAGACGAACCAGGTCGTCAAACCCGAGTGGGTCTCCGGGAAAGCGATGTTCCGGATCCCGTATCTCGGCCACGTGCGACTGACTTTCGATGCGATTCTCGGCGGAACGGCCACTCCGTCGCCATCGATCGTTGGCGCCAGCCCAGTTGAAACAGGGGCCACGGGAACCACTACGGCAGCGATCGGGATCGGAGGCGTCGCGGCGACCGGTGCCACCGCGGCCGTCGCCATCACACGACGGCGCTATCGAACTACCTGAGTGGACAGCGTACTCATGGCAGTCCCATACTGGTTCTACTCATAACAGTCCGATACTGATTCCAACGTCGTTGCAGCCAGTGCCAACCGATAGCGGGCTGTCGGACGATCGGGTCAGTTCTCGAACCGGGCCTGGACGAACGGCTGGACGTCGTCGATATCGCTCAGCCGCGAATCCGAGAGCAACACGGCCTCCGTCTCGTCGAGGGGGACCGAGAGGCTGATCTCTTTCGTCCGGCCGTACCGTCCCTTCGAGACGACGACGGCGTTGACAATCCCGAGCATATCAAGTTCGCTAATCAGGTCAGTCACGCGACGCTGCGTGAGGACGTCGGCGTCGATCTCTTCACACAGACGCTTGTAGATGTTGAACACCTCGCCCGTGTTGATGCTGTGGACGCCGTTCTTTTCGAGCAGGATGATCGCAAAGAGGACGAGTTTGCTCTGCGTTGGCAGGGTACGGACGACCTCAACGACCCGATCGAGTTCGATCTTATCCTGAGCCTGGCGGACGTGTTCTTCGACGATCGTTTCGCTCTGGGCGCGTTCGGCGAGCTCGCCTGCTGTCCGGAGCAAGTCGAGAGCCCGCCGGGCGTCGCCGTGTTCCTGTGCCGCAAAGGCCGCACAGAGTGGAATCACGTCATCGGAGAGGGCGTCCCCTTTGAACGCGACGTCCGATCGATGCTGGAGGATGTCTCGAAGCTGGTTTGCGTCGTATGGCGGGAAGACGATTTCCTCTTCGCCCAGTGAGGATTTGACCCGCGGGTCCAGAAAGTCGGTGAACTTCAGATCGTTGCTGATCCCGATAATCGAGACGCGCGAATTTTCGAGCTCCGAGTTCATCCGCGAAAGATTGTAGAGCGTATCGTCGCCGCTTTTCTCGACGAGTTTGTCGATTTCGTCGAGCATGATGACCACGACGCGTTCGTCGTAGTCGACGGCGTCGAAAAAGACGCTATATACCCGATCGGTCGGCCACCCGGTCATCGGCACCTCCTCGAACGAATTCCGGTCGGACTCGAGTTCCGCGATGCGGGTTTCGACCGCCGATCGCGTGTCGAAAGCGGTCGATTCGAGCGGATGGTCCGGATCGGTCGGGCCGTTGGCATCGATCGGAGACCCCTCTGTTTCGCCTGGAGAATCGCCAGACACGGTACCTGTGTGATCTCCAGTCGAAGCCGGATTGTCTGCAGGGCTTTGGCCTTCGGGATCGATATCACCAAACGGGTCGGAATCGTCAGCGGACCGATCCGGGGCGTCCTCGTAGGCGTCGAGATCGGCGAGTATCGATTCGAGTCCGTCGATCCGATCGTCGATGCGGGTTTTGTTTTTTTCGATGAACTTGTTTGCCAGCTGTGCGAGGACGCGATACTGCGTATCGGTTACCTCACAGTTGATGTACTCAACGTCACACGGGACGCTGTACTTCTGGGACGTACTCTCGAGTTCTTTGCTGACGAACTTGGCGCTTGCAGTNTTTCCCGTCCCGGTTTTGCCGTAGATGAGAATATTCGAGGGGGTCTCTCCCCGAAGCGCAGCGACCAGGATCGTTGCCATCTTGTTGATCTGGTCGCTCCGGTGTGGAAGTTCGTGTGGCGTATACGACGGACGCAACACTTCCTTGTTCTCGAAGATCGGTTCTCCGCTGAGGAGATCATCGAACAGCCCCTGGTTCGACTCTTCGTCGGCGATATCGGACGTCCCGAAATCCGTCGAGAAGCCAGCAGTCCGCGTGCCCTCGATATCGCCGTCGTTCCTCGTTGTTTCTGGGTCGTCGTCTGACATCCGTCGTACACTTACCCCCTCATTTCAGGTGGAACACGGGCCAAAAGACCGGAATAGTACCTCATAGATGGCCGCTGCGGCACGGCCTCTTATTCCAGGCGTCTGAACCGAGTCCAGTTGATGCAAACGAAACAGAGGAAGACCGTCGTATTAAATTCTTCCATCCGATTCAGTTTGACAACCAGGGTAGGGGGTACAGAAAACCAGGATCAGCCGATAGAAGCCCCAAAGAGGGATTTTATCTGAACAGAGACGAACGGCGGTCGGGTGAGATAGCAGGATAGCGCGGATTGACGACCGTTTCAGGTCGACATCCCCTGGATCGCAATCAACAGTTATCTCTCTCGTATGGGCGTCCGACTCTGTGAACGATTACCGCTTGTCGATGGGTTGCTCCAGTCGAACAGTCCTCCCGGGACTCGGGATTCGCTGTTGAACTGTGACCGACAGTCGGAGACGTGTTGGGGAAGTGGGGGGAAGCAAGAACAGGTAGAGAAGTGTGGTTCCTGATATCGTATTTTTGCTCTCGAGAACGGTTGCATTGTGATCGCGTAGCGGATGTCGCAAACGGACACTGTATAGACAATGTAGTGGGTGTTGCGAACGTGGTGTGAAAACGAATGTCGTTGCCTAGCCCCCCACCCCTTCGTTTCAGGTGGAACTGGTCACAACGGGAGGGGTGGGGGAGGGGAGGTTCTTCGAAGAGCAAGTTTTATAATAATTGTCGAGAAACAGTACCCGCACTTCTAGCAAAAGGAATAATTTACTAGAGAGAGTGTATCTTATTACTAGAGTCTACTAGATACATCCTCTCAGCCGAACTCGATTACTAGAGCTGTCGTTCTGTACTGATAGCCTCTCTTTCGTCCGATATCACCACTTCCGGAGCTGCTGCTATCCAAACTGGTGATCTCTCCTCTCGTTGTAGTCCACACCGGTGGGGACTCCTCCATCGGTCTCCACTTGAAACGAAGGGGTGGGGGTGGGTTCACGTCCGTCTCATTGATCAAAATACCGGTGTGCCAACAATACGATGATACATCACAACCGAATAACTTTCGAGACATCACAACGGAATAACTTTCGAGATGACATTCATTTCTGTTATACAATCAACACGTCTGACATAGGCTTAAGTGAATTCAGTTAGTAGTACGCGGAAATGCACCGCGCGGTGCTGGAGGTCCCCAAGGATGGGATTGTTCACAGAACTCAAAGATAGTATCTCTCGTGCGACGGATCGTCTGTTCTCCGAACAGGAACCGAAGCGAATCGGTATTTACGGACCGCCGAACGCCGGCAAGACGACACTTGCGAATCGAATTGCGCGTGACTGGACTGGTGACGCGATCGGGACGGAGAGTCACGTTCCACACGAAACGCGCCGCGCGCGTCGAAAGGAGGGCGTCGAAATCGAGCGCAACGGCAAATCGGTGACGATCGACATCGTCGACACGCCGGGTGTCACGACGAAAGTCGATTACGAAGAGTTCACCGACGAAATGGAAGAAGACGACGCGATCCGCCGATCGCGTGAGGCCACGGAGGGGGTCGCCGAGGCGATGCACTGGCTGCGCGAAGACGTCGACGGCGTCATCTACGTGCTGGATAGCGCAAAGGATCCGATCACGCAGGTGAACACGATGCTGATCGGGATTGTCGAGTCCCGTGATCTTCCGGTACTCATCTTCGCGAACAAAACCGACCTCGACGAATCGAGCGTCAAGCGCATCGAGGATGCGTTCCCCCAGCACAAGACGATCCCGCTGTCGGCGAAAGAAGGTGACAACATGGACGAAGTGTACGACAACATCGCGGAGTACTTCGGGTGAAAACACATGCCAAAAGCAACGAATACTGACGACCCGGACGCTCCTGATGGTGTCCAGATCGATCTTATCAGCGGTGAGCGAATGGATGGGATGGCGACGATGGAGAAGATCCGAATGATCCTCGACGGCGTCCACGACGGCAACATCGTTATCCTCGAAGAAGGGTTGACGCCCGACGAGGAGAGTCGCCTCATCGAGGTGACCATGGCCGAGATCAGCCCGGACGAGTTCAACGGGATCGAAATCGAGACCTACCCCAAATCCGAAACCCGTGACTCGTCGTTGCTGGGCCGGATTATGGGGTCTGAGGAGAAAACGACGAAGAAGCTGACGGTGATCGGACCGGCAAACCAGATCGAAACGCTTCACAAGGACGAAACGCTCATCAGCGCGCTCGTGTCCCGAAACTAATGCCACACGAATGCACGAACTGTGGCCGTACGTTCCCCGACGGCTCGAAGGAGATGCTCTCGGGGTGTCCCGACTGCGGGGGGAACAAGTTCCAGTTCGCACCGAAGACAGCCACGTCGTCCGATCGAGCCACCGACACCGGTTCGTCCTCGGGAGCGCACACTGCCGCTGAGTCCAGTTCGACCGACGAACGCGGTGTCACGGCACGCACAGCGGAGACGGTTCGTGACTGGGTCACCTCCGACTCGGCGGCGACTCACTCGGAGACAGCACAGCAGTCTCCCGACGCCACCGATGGGACCGCGCCACCCGGTGCAGATGCAGCGCGATCGGCCGCGGACACTGATCGATCGACCGATACTGATCGATCGACCGACACCAGTGAGTTTGCCGAGTGGCCCGACACGGCGCGGCGACCCGAGGATCGATCGACGGCGACCGATGACGCAGCTGCCCGGAGCACTGGCTCCGCCGATCGGGAAGCCGACTCGTCGGCGACGGACACCACGGATGCGACCGTTTCGATCGGGTCGGAAGACGAAAACATGGCTCAGGCCGATGCCAGAAGCGACGTCGTCAGCCGAGACGATCTTCCGTCGGAGCCGGCCCACGCCGATGCCGGCAGCGACGTCGCCGAGGCGTCCCAGTCGGGAGATACACAGCCACCGGACCACGGGCGCGTCGTCAGCGAGCCGTCCGCCGAGCAGCCGTCAATCGAGGACCTGCGTGCGGAACTCAACGAACAGTTCGAGAGCATCAAGATCGTCAGCCCCGGTCAGTACGAACTCAATCTAATGGAGTTGTACAACCGCGAGGAGTACATCATTTCCCTCCAGGAGGACGGCCGGTACGTCATCGACGTTCCGGACTCCTGGCGTGGTGACGACACCGAGTAGCTGGACGGGTTGCGTACACCCTCCGAAGTAGCTGGACGGGTTGCGTACACTCTCCGAAGTAGCTGGACGGGTTGCGTACACCCTCCGAAGTAGCTGGACGGGTTGCGTACACTCTCCGTTCGATCGGCGCGTCGTGGTTTCGGCCGCTCTGTCTGCTGTCGACTGTACTCGTCTCTCACTGTCCGCTGTACCTGCCGCCGTCACCCGCTTTCGCCACCGCTTCGTTTCGACTGCAGCTGTCGGCTGCAACTGTCCGAAAGACCATAATGGTAAATCATTATGTCCACTCGAAGCGGGGGTAATTGCCGTGGCTCACGGGTCGACCACGATCACGCGTCGACGGGGGTTCAACGCCCGTTCGGCGTCAGGAGAGCGGTTCGGGTATCGATCGGATGGGTGATTTGCAATGGCTACTATCTGTCGGCGACGACGCACCCCGAGAGCCAGTTGACGACGGTCAATCACGGCGAACCGTCACCAGAGACAGATGGATTTAAGCAACGTGCCCGATAGCCACCGAGTATGAGCACACCCACCAAGGTCGTCCTCGGTACGATCGCTGTCTCGGCACTGCTGTCGGTCCTGATTATCTTCCAGACCGTTTTCGTCTGATGTTCGAGCGTCGATCCTGTTCGACTGCGCTCGAATCCGTTCGCGAGCAGTATGCACCCGAGACGCAGGTGTTCGACTGTCAACGCGATTTCGAGACGCTGCCGCCGGAACAGGCCGAGGACCTCGGCCTCGTCGTCGACACACTCGACCCCGCGAGCTATCCCGCGGCGTGGCTCCCGGAAGATGCACCGACGTTGCTCACCCGTTACGTCAGTTCGGATTTTACGATCGGCATGCCGGGTGACGGAAGCGTCGTCTGGACACGCCAGACCGAGCCGCCGACGGTACTGGTCAAACCTCGTGTCGAGGGCTCTCCCGAGTCATTTGTCGACTTCCTGATCGCGGAAGCGTTCGTCCAGCTCGACCTCGGCGTCCCTGAACACTTCCTCGGGTTCTTCGAGGACAGCTATCACGACCTCGATAGCGCAGTCGCCCTCGACCCCGCTGGCACCTACCAGGTCGCCGCGGCGCTGTACGACGGCTGGGTCGGGATCCAGAGCCGCGACGTTTTCGCCGAGTGGCACGACGACCATCCGGAACTCGCCGATGCGTGGCAAGACGCCGGCACCCGACTCGAGGATCGCGTCGCCGACCTCCCGCGGGCGGTCGCTCGTGGTGACACCGACTTCGCGGACGCGACCGAACTCGCCTGTGCCGCACTCAAACACGCGATCGAGCTGCCGGCACCGTTTGCCGCCCTCGACACGATCGCGTACCGTGACCACGGGCCCGAGTATGCGATCCGATGGGCGGAGAAAACGTTCGACTCGCTTGCGGACTAAGAGCCGTCTGATCGCCGGTGAACCGCGAACTCTAGAACGTCGCGTCGACGTGTCCGTCTTCGCCGAGGTCGATTACGCCATCGAACAGCGATCGGAACTGGTCGACGAGCGCCTCGTCGTGGGGGTCTTCGGAGACGTGAAAGAGCCCGATCGCATCGTACTCCGCGAGTAACTCGAGGATCCGTTCGACGGCGTCTACGGCTTGCTCGTCGCCGGCGTAGTATGCGAGTTCGGTGACCGAGTCGAAACTGATCCGCAGTTTGCCGTCGTGGTTGTCGAGGAAGCCGTCGATGTGGGCGACGATGCCGTCGACGTCGTCGGGGGCTGCGACGTAGTGGACGGTATCGCTCGTCCGTCGGGAGTAGCCGCGTTCGATGCTCAGCGTATCGAGAATCTCGGCGCGCTCTTCGTCCACGTCGTAGTACTCGAGTTTCTGTTCGACTTCGCGGGCAGTGGTTCGCGTGGAGATGACGAGGAAGTTGTCGGTATCCGTCTTGAGAAAGTCGGTGTCGATTCGATCGGTCTCGCCGGTGCTTGGATGGAGGAGAAGGACGCCAGTCCCACCTGGGACTGTTTCAGGGGTGTCGTCGATTTCGAGCGTATACTCCATATTGGAGAGAACAACTTTCGGCACTGACTTAATACTGCGGATGTGTGTTCGGACGATCGATCGGTACTGGTCGCTCGCTCGATCCTGAGAGTCAGGTCATCCGTCTTCCTGGCGCAGAATAATCACCATCGAGAGCCCCGATACCAGCAGAATCACGAACGCCGGAATCGCGGCGTGGCTCATGTAGGCTGCCTGCTCGGCACGCCAGATGTGAGTGACGAGGGTGTCGAACCCGGTCGGCCGGAGCAACAGCGTCGCCGGAAGCTCTTTCATCGTCGTCAGGAACACGAGCGCCGCACCGGCGACGATTCCGGGGGCGATCAGCGGGAGCGTCACCGTCCGAAACGTTTCGATCGAACTCCGGCCAAGCGTTCGGGACGCCTCGCTCAGCTTCGGGTTGATCTGCAGGACTGCGGTTCGGGTGGAGCCGACCGATTGGGGCATAAAACGGACGACGTAGGCAAAAATCAACAGTGGTAGCGTCTGATACACGATCCCGGCGTAGTTCGCGCCGAAAAACACCAGTGCGAGCCCAATGACGATCCCGGGGACTGCGTAGCCGACGTAGGTCGCCCGCTCGAAGAGGTCACCGAGTCGACTCTGATAGCGCGCTGCGAAGTAGGCGATCGGGAGGGCGGCGATCGCCGCGACGATGGCGGCTGCGGCCGCGACGGCCGCCGAATTGAACGCGTAGGTCCACTGGAACTGGTAGGCCTGGACGTCGCTCGTCGCGCCGCCGACGAGCCACGAGCCAAACACCAACACGGGGAGGACAAGCGTTGCCACGAAGACGAGTGTACAGGCGGCCAGTGCGGGCCAGCGCCACCGGCCCAGTTCGACGGTGATCCCGTTTCCTGCTCCCGGGCCGCCTTCCGAGTAGATCCGCTCCTGGCCGCGGATCCGGGATTCGAGGGCGAGGATGACGACCGTGACGACGATCAGTTGAATCGAGAGCATCGCGGCGTAATCCAGATTCCAGCCACGGTACTCGACGTAGATCTGCCGGGTGAAGACGTCCAGTTGCATAAACGCCGGTGTCCCGAAGTCCGAGACGGCGTACAGCGCGACGAGCAGGGCACCGGCGGTAATCGCTGGCCAGATCTGTGGCAGCGTGATGCGGCGAAACGTTTCCCTGTAGCCGTGGTCGAGCGTGCGGGCAGCGTCGACGAGTGTGGTGTCGAACGTCTTCAGGGCCGCTCGCGTCGTCAGGAAAACGTAGGGGTAGGTGTAGAGGGTAATAACGAAAATCGCCCCATGGAGGCCGTAAATCTCGGGGAGCCGTTCGATCCCAAGTGGGGCAAGCAGCGACTGGAGTTCCCCTCGCGGCCCGAACGCAGAAATGTACGCGAGCGCACCGAGATAGCTCGGTATCGCCAGCGGCAGCGCGATCGCGACGGTCCAAAAGCGGCGAAAGGGGAGGTCCGTCCGAACGGTAAGCCATGCCAGGGGAACCCCAATTACCACGGACGACACCGTTACACCGGCCATCAACAGGATGCTGTTGAGCGCAATCTCGATCGATCGCGGCCGCACGAGAATATCCGTGGCACGGCCGGGGTCGACCTCTAAGGCCCGAAGGAAGATCCACGTGATCGGGAAGAGCATCAGCGCCGCAATTGCACCGCTGAGTAACGTCAGTCCCAGTGCGTGGTCTCTCCGGGCGAAGATCGACCCGGACTCGGTGGGTGGTTCGACGCGGTCACTCACGGGGGATCATTGCCAGTGGGGTGATTTATGGGTTCCTAACTCCGGGTTCGATCGATCGGATTGGTTCTGGACCGAGCCGTCTCCGTCTCGGTTTCCGTTTCAGTCGTCGGGGTTACAGGATACCGACGTCCCGGAGAAGGTCCTGTGCTGGCGTCACGTCGGCGAGCTCGTTGAGATCGAATTCGGGCGGGTTGAGTTCGTCGAGCTGGGGCAGGTCACCGACGTATTCGACGTCGTCGACGATGGGATACTCGGCGTTTAGCTCGACGAACTGGTCTTGAATACCGTCGGTGAGAACGGTTTCGACGAACTCCTGGGCAAGATCGATATCGGCTGCGGTGTCGACGATTGCGACCCCGGAGACGTTGAACAGCGAGCCGACATCGCCGTCGGTGAAGGTAACATTGATTGGTGCCTCCTCGTCGTCTTCGATCAGTCGGCCGACGTAGTAGTGGTTGACCAGTCCGATCGTGACCTCGCCGTCGGCGACGGCCTGTGGCGTCGTCGACCCGCCCTCGTAGTTGTTGATCTCGAGATCCTGGAGCCCCTCGACCCAGTCCCGGGTGTCGTCCTCGCCGTACTCGATCATCATCGCCCGGATAAACGAGAGAAACGAGCCGGAGTCGGTCCGCCAGCCCAGTTCGCCGTCGAACCGATCGTCGGTTGCGTACTCGAAAATATCGTCGGGAAGTTCCTCGCTGTCCCACTCGTCGGTGTTGTACGCGATCGATCGGGTCCGTCCGGAGACACCCGTCCACGTGCCGTCGGGATCGCGATAGGACTCGGGGACCGTCTCGACGACCGACTCGGGGAGATCGGCGGTTCGTCCAGCCGTCTTGAGTTGGCCCAGCGTGCCGGAGTCTTGCGTATAAAATAGGTCGGCGGGACTGTCTTCGCCTTCCTCTTCGATCTGTCCGACCATGCCGGCGGAGTCGCCGTACCGGTCGTCGATCGTGATCCCCATTTCGTCTTCGACCGCACGGAAGATCGGTTGGATCTGGTCTTCTGTCCGCCCCGAGTAGATAGTGAGTTCTCCGTCACTCCCCAGACAGCCGGCGAACCCGGTGGTGGCAGCGACGGTAGCACCTGCTGCCGTGAGGAACGTTCGTCGATCGGTCGTCGCGTGCTGGGTCGAACTGCTGTCGTGGTGTTGCATATCTAGTTTTAGGCTGGCCTAAAACACTAATAAGTTCCGATTATTTCCGGTAGAAACGGTGAGAGGACGAGACAGCGGTCGCTGTCCGATCGACCAAACGCCGGTGCCCACGGTTTTGGTCGACCTAAATCTCTCCGCTCAGTTCTTTTTAGGGC
>SL_4KL_010_BRINEDRAFT_10000390_pt1 | contig 22260 bp, 23 predicted proteins | sample SodLak_010_BRINE_2_FD_10664 | JGI IMG/M metagenome (IMG submission 10664) | reverse complement strand
TGGTGTGCCTCCTCGATGCAGGCGATCATCTCCGCCGCCGACGCCATCGCCGCCGGCAACCGCGAGTGCGTGATCGCCGGCGGGATGGAGCACATGAGCCGTGTTCCGATGGACGGCGACTCCTACGCGCACCTCCACCCGGAACTCTCCGAGCGCTACAACGTCTTCCAGCTGCAGATGGGGATGACCGCCGAGAAGGTCGCCGAGGAGTACGACGTAAGCCGGGAGACACAGGACGCCTACGCCGCCCGAAGCCAGCAGCGCGCGACGGCCGCGACCGAGGAGGGTCGGTTCGACGACGAGATCGTCCCCGTCGAGACCGAGGAAGGAACCGTCACCGAGGACGAGGGCATCCGTCCCGGAACGACCGCCGAGAAGCTGGCGGGGCTGTCGCCGGTCTTCACCGGCGACGGGACGGTCACCGCCGGCAACGCCTCACAGATCTCCGATGGGGCCGCCATCACGCTCGTAACCAGTCGGGCGTTCGCCGAAGACCACGGCCTCGACGTGCTCGCCGAGGTCGGCACGAACGCGGTCGCGGGCGTCGATCCGACGGTGATGGGGATCGGTCCCGTCCCCGCGACGCGACAGCTGCTCGACCGTGCCGGCACCAGCATCGAGGACTACGACCTCGTCGAGCTGAACGAAGCGTTCGCCTCCCAGTGTGAGTACTCCCGCCGCGAACTCGGCGTCGACGAGGACCGCTTCAACGTCAACGGCGGGGCGATAGCCATCGGCCACCCGCTCGGTGCCTCCGGCGCGCGCCTCCCGGTCACCCTCCTTCACGAGATGGTAAAACGCGACGCCGACCGCGGGCTCGCGACGCTCTGTGTCGGCTTCGGGCAGGGTGCGGCGATCGAGTTCATCCGATAACTGGCGACCGCAACCGCCTGTCCATCGGCATCGGTCCAACGGACCGGGTCGCCAGATCACGCGCTTTTAGGTCCTCCGCCGTGGGATCGGCTCGCATGACGTACACGCTGGGGATCCACGAATCCGTCGAAGTGGTGTTTCCGCCGGAGTCGTTCGACGACGTTCTCGACCTACCCGAGGGGACTGCTGTTGAGCTACGGGTCGTCCCACGCGATGACGCCGCCGCGCTTTCCGGCCTCGATGCGATCGTGACGTTCGCGTACGACGAGGCGTTTCTCGATACGGACCTCGAATGGATCCACTCGATCCAGACCGGCGTCGACCGGTTCCCCTTCCCCGATCTTGAGGAAGCCGGCGTCGCGCTCACGAGTTCGACGGGGATCCACGGCGACGCCGTCGGCGACACGGTCGCCGGCTACATGCTCTCGTTCGCGCGGGGACTCCACGTCTACCGGGACGCCCAAGGCGACGGTCTATGGGACCGCACGCCGCCAGCGCCGCCGTTCTCGCTCGCGGGCGAGCGGCTCTGTCTCGTCGGGCTTGGCGTGCTCGGTCGGGGGATCGCCGCGCGGGCGGCGGGGCTCGGCATGGACGTTGTCGGCGTTCGGCGGACCCCCACGCCGGTGGCGAACGTGAACGAGGTGTATGGGCGCGATCGGTTGGCCGAGGCGATCGGCGAGGCCCGGTTTGTCGCCCTCGCGCTGCCGCTCACGCCCGAAAGCGAGGAGCTCATCGGCCCGGCCGAACTGGACGCCATGCGCGAGGACGCCTACCTCCTGAACGTCGCCCGCGGGGCCGTCGTCGACGAGCCGGCGCTCATCGAGGCGCTCTCGAACGGGACCATCGCGGGGGCCGCCCTCGACGTCTTCGAGACGGAACCGCTTCCGGAGACGTCGCCGCTGTGGGACCTTCAAAACGTCATTCTCACCCCGCACGTCGCGGCCGCCCACCGAGAGTACGCCGCCCGGGTTGCGGCCATCGTTGGGGAGAGCCTTCGGCGGCGTGAGCGGGGCGAGGAGCTCGCGAACCGGGTCGTCTAAGCGTCCTTACACCTCATACGTCGCCAACCCGGCCTCGATCCGATCGAACCCTTCCTCGATCCGTGCCGAACTGTTCGCGAACGAGAGTCGAAGCCGCCCGCGACCGGCCNTACCGAAGCCGTCGCCGGGTGCGAGAACCACACCGTGTTCGGTGAGGAGATGTTTCGCGATCGGGAGGGCGTCACCGTCGATCCCAGGGTCTAAGAAGGCGTAGAAGGCGCCCTCCGGACGGGGACACGAGAGCCCGTCGATCGACTCGACACGGTCGACGACGAGGTCACGGCGACGTTTAAACGCCCGATACATCTCCCTGACGGGGTCTTGGGGGCCGGTAAGCGCGGCGATGGCCGCGTGCTGGGCGATGTTCGAGGCGCAGGCGGTCGTCGACTCGCGGACCTTCACCACCTCGTCGATCAGGTGGGTGTCGCCGGCGAGCCAGCCGAGCCGCCAGCCGGTCATCGCGTAGGTCTTCGAACAGGAACCGACGGTGAGGACGTGTTCCGGGCGATCGGTGTAGCCGGCGATGGCCTCCGGCTCGCGGTCGTAGGTGAGCGCGAGGTAGACCTCGTCGGCGATCACGTAGGCGTCGTGGTCGGCGGCGGCCTCGACCACGGCGCGGCAGGCGTCGGGATCGAAGACGCGGCCGGTCGGGTTCGAGGGCGTCGTCAACACGACCGCCCCCGTCTCCTCGCCTATCGCCTCGATCACCCGATCCGCGTCGAGGTCGAACCCCGTCTCGGCGGGCATGGGAACCTCCCGGAAGCGACCATCCGCGAGGCTCGCCTGGGTCGCGTAGTTCGGCCAGGTCGGGCCGGGGGCGACGACCTCCTCGCCCGGCGAGACGCTCGCGAGGGTCGCGAGGTGTAACGCCTCCATGCCGCCGACGGTGACGACGACCTCCTCGCGGTCGTAGGCGACGTCGTAGTCGGCGGCGAGCCGATCGCGGATCGCGTCCCGACACGCGGGCAACCCGGCGTTCGAGGTGTAGCCGGTCGCGCCTTCGCGGGCGGCCCGCATCGCGGCGTCGATGACGTGTTCTGGGGTGTCGAAGTCGGGTTCGCCGACTTCGAGTCTGACGAGGTCGCCGTCGTGACGCTCGGCCAGATCGAACATCACACGAATGCTCGACCGCTCGGTACGGCGAACGCGGTCGGTGGGGGTGGGCATGCGGGGGAAACGGTGATCCACAGCAAAAGCGATCGGGTATCGGAAACGACCGGAGCGGGGACCGGCCGAGCGTGAAGGGACCCCGGGGACGGTCCCTCACTCGGCCGCCTACCGTTCGGGATCGACGACGAGGTCGGTCGCTATCCACGCGTCCGTGTTGCCGTCCTCCAAGAACACGAGCCGTTCCGGGCGCGTTCGGCTCACCGTCACGGTCGGGCGGTCGTCCTCGACCAACGGCTCCTCTACCGCGTCGCGTTCGCCGTCGGCTTCGATCCCGTCTCCGGTACTCATTGTCATCCGTTCGGCACGGCGGAGGAATATAGGTTTCGGTCGGCCTAAAACGATGGGAAGGCCACTGGCTCGCCGGCATCGGAGGCCATTAACCCCCCGCGGGCGTCTATTCAGCCGATGACATCGTCGCTTTTCACGCCGCTTTCGCTTCGCGGAACGGAGATCCCGAACCGCGTCATGCTCTCCCCGATGTGTCAGTACTCCGCGAGCGACGGGCTCGCGGACGACTGGCATCTGGTGCACCTGGGCTCGCGCGCCGCCGGGGGGGCCGGGCTCGTGATGACGGAGGCAACCGCCGTGAGCCCCGAGGGACGGATCACGCCGAACTGCCTCGGCATCTGGTCCGACGCACACGCCGACGCGCTCGCGCCGGTCGCGGCGTTCATCCGCTCACAGGGGTCGACCCCGGCCATCCAGCTCGCACACGCCGGCCGAAAGGCCTCCCACCGTCCGCCGTCCGAGGGTGGCGACGGCATCCCCGCCGACCACGAGGACGGCTGGGTGACCGTCTCCGCGACCGACGAACCGTACCCCGAAGAATGCGAGGTCGCCGTCGAACGCCTTGATACGGCGGGGATCGAGGGCGTGATCGAGGAGTTCACCGCGGCCGCGGAGCGCGCGCTCGAGGCCGGCTTCGAGGTCGCCGAGGTCCACGCCGCCCACGGTTATCTGCTCCACCAGTTCCTCTCGCCGGTCACGAACGACCGCGAGGACGGCTACGGCGGCGATTTCGAGGGACGAACCCGGCTGCTTCGGGAGGTCGTCGGGGCGGTCCGCTCCGTCTGGCCCGACGGGAAGCCGGTGTTCGTTCGGATCTCCGCGACCGATTGGCTCCCCGACCGCGACTCGTGGGACCTCGAGGACTCCGTCCGGCTCGCGCCGCTGCTCGTTGAGGCGGGTGCGGACCTGATCGACGTCTCCAGCGCCGGGATACACCCCGACCAGCAGCTTCCGGGCACCAGCCCAGGGTATCAGGTTCGCCATGCCGAAGCGATCCGTTCGGAGGGTGAGGTTCCCGTCGCCGCCGTCGGCGGGATCACGGAGCCGACCCACGCCGACGCGCTCGTGCGCAACGATCGCGCGGACCTCGTCGCGCTCGGCCGGGAGCTGCTCCGACATCCCCACTGGCCGCTCGAAGCCGCCCACGAACTCGGCGAGGACGTCGACTGGCCGGTGCAGTACCGTCGCGGGCGGTTCGACTGAGCGGNAGCCGGAGTCGGAGGCCCGGGCGTTCCCGCTCCNCNCACCNGACCGGCCGGCCTTTTTATCCGTTCGACGCGAAAGNCCCCCTATGAGTTCCCGTGACCGCCCGCGAGACGACGACCTCGAGGAGCGGCTCGACGAGCTGGAGGACGTGCTCGCCGAGCTTCGCCGTGATCTCAAACGGGACGCCCGCGACCGTCCCACACGCAACCGCCCGGCACGTCCCCGTTCGACGGGCCGACGGGAGCCGCCGCTGCCACCCCGTCCCCCCCGGCTTTCGGAGCTGTTGCGCTTCACCGAACAGTACACGATCCCGGCACTCATCGCCCTGTTGGAGACGACGATCAAGTCGCTGGAGCTGGTGCGCGGGACGCTCCGGCTCGCGGACCCGGGTCGCGGCCTTAACCTCGACGACCGCTCCGGCGACGCCGCCGATCGCCTCGCCGACGTTCGCGACGGGGCGAGCGCCGGCCTCGCCAGGTCGCTCTCGGAGCTTCGAACCGCACTTTCGGAGGCCGACCTTCCGGAGGACGCCGCCTCCCGGTCGATCATCGAGGACGCCCGCGATCTGACCGCGGAGATCGAAGCTCGGATCGAGGAGGGCCGTCGAACGGCCGACCGTGCCCGCGACGATCGGACCGGCCGCCGTGGACGTGATGACGGGCGTCGTCGCGGCGACCGGGCTCGCCCGCAGGATCGCGGCCGCCCGGACGACCGGGACGCGACCGACGACGGGGTCGTCAGGATCGACGTGATGGACCCCGACGACGAGCGCGCCGACGAGTCCGATCTCGACGATGACGGCGATGCCGGGGCGACCGCCGACCCGGAGCCCGAACCCGAGCCGGCCCCCGAGGTCGACGTCGAATCCGAGTTGGAGTCGATAAAGCGGCAACTCGGCGGCGGCGATGCGGGCGACGAGGGTACTGATGCGGGCGGCGGCGAAAGTGAGGGCGACAACATGGCCGCGAGCGACGATGGCGAGGGTGGGATCGACGACGAACGCACCGATGAAGCTGCCGCCGACGAGGACGGGGACGTTGATGCCGATTCGGGTGACGACGACCAGTCCCCCTCCGAGGCTCGCTGACGCCGCCTGCGACCCGCCGGTCCCGAGCCACCGTCGCTTTCGGTGACCGGGTTCACCCTTCGGTCGTCAGTCAGCCCGTGGGCGTTTCATCCTCCGGCGTCGGAAACGTCGTTCCAAACATCCCCGCGGCGCGCTCGGCGGAGTCCGCGAGGAGCCGCGCGTCGTCGGTGAATATCTCCAAGGCAGCGGTGCCGTCGAACTCCGCGAGCGTCTCGCGAACCGGGTCGTAGTCGATCTCGCCCGCGCCGATCGGCAGGTGGGTATCGCCCCGGCGGCGGACGTCGTGGAGATGGAGATGAGAGATCCGGTCGGCGTGGCTCCGCAGGAAGCGCTTGATCGCGCCGTTTCCGCCCTCCATGTAGGCGTGGCCGACGTCGAAACAGACCGGGGCGTCCGTCTCGCGGACGAGGTCGCCGAGCACCGAGAGCTGGATCCCGTCGTGGTGGTGCCCGACGTTCTCGACGACGACCTCCACGCCCGCGTCCTCCCCGGCGGCGACGACCCGCTCAAGCTGTTCGGCGGCGACCTCCCGGAACGCCACGTCGTCGCGGTCGTCGCTCGTCGCGTGTAACACCGCCTTCTCCGCGCCGAGGTCGCCGACCGTTTCGAGCAGCCGGCGTTGGTAGGCGACGAAGCCGTCGTTCACCTCCGGGGCGTAGCTCGTGAGCGTGCCGCTGTATGGGAGGTGAACGAGCAGGTCGCGTCCCGCGAGGTCGTTCGCGAGCCGATCGGGGTTGATCGTCTCGGGCGGGAGGCTTCCGTCGCCGACGCCGATCTCGACGAAATCGAACGCCTGCGACGACGCCGCGACGAGGTCGAGGTCGACGCCGACGGTGCAGCCGAGTTGCATATCCGTCGTTGCGCCCGGGCGGGATTAATAGTTGATGTGGGTGATCCTTTATGTCCTGCCGGCCGTGTATCGGGTATGCTTCGTGCGGCCCTCTCGACGCCGTTCCGGACGGACGACGCCCCGGGCGTGGTCATCATCGGAACGGTTCTCACCCTCTGTTCGTGGGTGGTCGTCCCGATCTGGCTGTTTTCATCCCTCCTCGCGCCGTTTCTCCTGCTTCTCGCGCCGCTCGCGCTCGCGCCCGCGCTTGTGACTCGCGGCTACTTCCTCCGCGTCGTTCGCGAGGGCGTTCGCGACGGCAACGCCGCCGGCGCGCCGTCGTTCGTTCGGTGGGGGACGCTCTACCGCGACGGGGTACGATCGGTCTGTCTCACCGTCTGGTATCTCCTCCCGGTCATCGTCCTCGTCGGGGTCGCCGTCGCGGTCGGGCTGCTCGCGGACGCGAACCGGATCGACACCGTGCTCGTCGAACCCGCGCCGGTCGACATCGACCCGATCGCCGACGTCACCGTCGGGGAGGGGACGTCGGCGGGCGAGGGATCGCTCCTCTCGCTCCTTTCGGGGCTTTTCAGCGGGTTGGTCGGGGCGTTCACCTTCGGCTACCTCGTCGTCTACGTCTACCTTCGGCCCGCCGCGCTCGCGGTGTTGGCCGACACGGGTCGCCTCCGGGACGCGATCCGACCGACCCGTGCGTTCCGAGTCGCCCTCTCGGGCGAGTACGCCGTCGCGTGGCTTCTCGCGCTCGCGACCCTGCTGGGTGGATACGCGCTCGCGACCCCGTTCGTCCCGTTGCTCGTGGGGATCGCGTTCGTCTTCCTCCTCCGGGTCGCCGTCCACGCGCTTTTGGGTCGTGGCGCGGCGGCCGTCCTCGCCGCCGAGCGCGACACGGGCGGTTCGGCCGATCCGCGCGCTTCGGCCGCCGCGCCCGACGTCCCCCATCGTCACGTGACGATGCCACCGGCGACACCCGATCGTGGAGTTGCGGTTCAATCGGGGGAAGCGACCGACGGCGGCGGCCGGCCGGGCGAATCGACCGGTGGGGACCCCGTGTCCTCCCCGCCCGGGATCGGCCATGGACGTCGGTCCGCCGCCGAGGCATCGCCCGATGTGCAGGTTGGCCGAACCGTCCGTGGGCCACGGGTGGAACCCGAGGCCGGTCGATCGACCGATCAGTATGACTCCGGGACGGCCGGGCTAACGGGCAGGGAACCGCCGGACGAGGAAGGGTCAAACGGTGAATCGGAGGACGAGAAAGGGTCAAACGGTGAACCGGAGGACGAGGAACAGTCAAACGAGGGGTCGCCGGACAGGGGGTCGGGGGGCGAGGAGGCGGCCTTCGAGTGGGGCCCCCCGATCGAGGAGCGATAAGCGTATGGACGGTTACGGCTCCGGCCCGCCGATCGAGATGACAAGGGTTGATAGGTCACGAATCAAAGCCCCGATCATGCGTATCGCGAATCGGGGATACGGGCAGGAGGGCCGCGAGCGACTCGCGCTCGTCCCCGAGAACGTCGACGACCTCTGGCACCTCGCACACGTCCTCGAACCGGGCGACCTCGTCGAGGGCGACACCACCCGCCGGATCCAGCGCGATGACGATCGGATGCGCGACACCGGCGGGCAGCGCGAGCACCTCCACGTCACCCTCGAAGTGGAGGACGTTGAGTTCGCGCGCTTCGCGAACCGCCTGCGGGTCTCCGGCGTCATCGTCGGCTGTTCACGTGAGGACCAACTCGGGGCTCACCACACGATCAACGTCGAGGAGCACGACGAGATCACGGTCGAAAAACACTTCAAGCCGGATCAGACCGAGCGACTGGAGGAGGCGACGGAGGCGGCCGAGAACCCCGACGTCGCCATCGCCACGATCGAGGAGGGCGCGGCATACATCCATACGGTCCAACAGTACGGGACCGAGGAGTACGCCTCCTTCACCAAACCGACCGGTAAGGGNGAGTATGCACGCCCCCGCAACGAGCTGTTCGCGGAGCTCGGNAAGGCGCTCACTCACCTCGATTCCGACGCGGTGATCCTCGCCGGCCCGGGGTTCACGAAGAACGATGCCCGCGACTACATCGAAGCGGAGTTCCCCGACGCGCTCGACTCGGCGACCGTCGTCGACACCTCCGCGGCGGGCGACCGCGGCGTCCACGAGGTGCTCAAACGCGGGGCCGTCGACGAGGTACAAAAGGAGACGCGGATCGCCCGAGAGGCGGACCTGATCGACGAACTCACCGCGAACATCGCTCAGGGCGCGAAGGCGACCTACGGGCCCGAGGACGTCGCCGAGGCGGCCTCCTTCGGGGCGGTCGAGACGCTCCTCGTCGTCGACGAGCGGCTCCGCACGGAGCGACAAGGCGAGGGCGACTGGGGGATCGACATCAACGAGGTGATCGAAACGGTGGAGCGACAGGGCGGCGACGTCGTCGTCTTCTCCGCCGCCTTCGCCCCGGGTGAACAGCTTTCGAACCTCGGCGGGATCGCCGCCGTCCTCAGATACCGACTCTCATGAGCAAGGAACCGCGTGGCTACGACGAGGCACACTACTCCCAGCGGAAGGAGGGCGTCGACCGCTGGGTCGAACGCTACTTTTATGCCGGCATCGAGATCACCGTCCTCTCGACGCCCGCGTTCGTCCCGGTCGTGCTCTTTCAACACTTCTATCCGAACGCCATCCCGATCGCTGGGCTCACGGCGCTCATCGTCGGTTCGTTCTCGCTCACGCTCTTTCGTGCACAAGCGGTCGATTTCGGGCCGTGGCCACGCCTCGGTGAACTCTCGAGCGTCCCGCTCCGTGCGACCTACTTCTCCGCGACCTTCCTCGTGGCGACGTTCGGCGTCGGCGCCGTCGCCGCGTGGGTCGGGTCCCTGANCGTTGCGCCGCTCGGCGGGCTGCTCGTCCCGACGGTTGCGTACGCCGCGTTCCCCAGGGTCTACCGGATGGTTCACGGCGCGACCACCCGTCACCCGAGCCAACGGCCGTAACTCCCGGCGCATCCCTTCCGATCCGAATCGCTCACTCCCCCGTGAGCGCCTCGCTCGCCGGCGCGAACGAAATGGTCTCACCGCGCCCCTCCTCGACGGCTCGGGTGTAGAGCATATGTGCGGCCGCGACCGTCTCGATCCCGGTTCCGCCGGAGTCGAAGACGGTCACCTCCTCCTCCGCGGTTCGACCCGGGTGGCTCCCCGCAATGACTTCCCCCAGATCGGCGGCGACGTGGCCCTCGTCGATCAGGCCGGCCGAGAGCGCGGCGAGGAACGAGCCGGCGTCGTGTGTCGCACGGGCGCGGAGGTCCGGGACGTACGTCGCGCGGGCGATCAGTTCGGGGGGGAGTTCGTTGCGCTCGCGGTGATACTGTCCCATCGCCGTCACGTGGGTGCCGGGATCGACATCGCCGTCGTCGATCACCGGCTCGCTCGCGTTCGTGGCAGTGATGACCACGTCCGCACCCGAGACCGCCTCGCCCGCGTCAGCAACCGCCCGCACATCGGCGTCCAGCTCCTCGTCGAACGCTGCGGCGAACGCCTCGCGGTTCTCGGGAGTCGGTGAGAAGACGCGGACGCTCTCGAACGCCCGCACGGTGGCGGTCGCTTTGAGCTGGCCACGCGCCTGTGCGCCGCTGCCGATCACGGCGAGGGAGGTGGCGTCCTCGCGGGCGAGCGCGTCGACGGCGACCGCGCCGGCCGCACCCGTCTTAAACGGATTCATCGAGGCACCGTCGATGAGCGCCAACGGCTCGCCGGAGTCGGCGTCGAAAAGCGTGGTCATGAACCACGCGTCGCGCGCGTCGAAGCCGGCCGAATACATGTAACCCCCCATCGCGCCCGTCTCGGGCAGTACCGCGGCGTAGGTCGTGAACATCCCCGGCGGGGATCGGGAGATGAGCTTGGTTCGGGGTTCAGCGGGCGCTCCCTCCCCGATCTGTCGGTAGGCGTCCCGGACGGCGGCCACGTAGTCTGCGGGCTCGGCGAGGTCGTCGACGTCGGCGCTCGTGAGGAACAGGGCGTCGGTCATACGCGACGATCATCGGCCGGCGGCTAAATGGTATAGGCTGCGGCGACACGCATGGCTCAGCGATCGAACGGTTCGGAGAAGAACTGCCGTGTTTCGTGGTCGGTTCAGTCGGACGTCCCTGTTCCCGGCGGCGTGCCGTTCGTCCCACCCGTGTGGTTCGTCGGCGCGCCGACGTCGACGACTGGACCTTTGACGAACATCGCGTGGCCCATCAGGCCGACTGCGATGATCGCGCCTACGGACACGGCGAACGGCGTGGATAAGCCGACCAGAGTCAAGACCGCAGTGATTCCGATCAGCACCGCCGGGATAAGCCCGAGCACGTAGTCGTAGTATCCAGTCATAATACATTCNATACTATGTGGGGGGTTGTTATAAATATTTCCCATACCTACGCCGTTACGAGGGTGGCCTATATCTAGTGGTTACTCATAACTTATGAGTGACTATACGCCCCAGCGGCTCTCAGACCCGTGTCTGTGGGTATTTAACATACATGCAGGCTCCTGACCACGTGGTGGTCACCCGCCCGGGAACGCATCCGCGGGCGTGGGAGTCACCCGCGGAGCCTGCTCACCCGCGGAGCTTGAAATAGAGCGCGCGCCACCCGCCCAACGCGATCAGTCCGGTGACGAAGATAATCGCGACGAAGACGGGGCTGGCTCCCCCGGCGAAGACGAACTCCCGGAGCACGAACCCGATGACCGACGCGGGGACCCACGACCGGATCACGAGCGGGATCGACGACTTCGCCGTCTCGACGGCCCCGGCGGAGTACGCCCCGATGAGCGGGGCCATCAGCAGCCAGCCGATCAGAAACGGCGCATACACCCCGAGGAGGTGGGTGGGGTTATCGATCAGGAACGACGCCGGGAGGTGATTCAGCGTGCCGATAGTCAACAACACGACCAGCGCGAGCACGTCGCCGACGGCCAGCGGCACCGCCCCGCGGTCGAGGCGTGCCTTCATAAACGCCTGCGGATCCATACGCCACCGTCAGCGCTCACCCTACTTTGTAGGCACGGATCCGTCCTCGTGGGTCGCTCAGCTACCTCGTCGCTCACTCAAGCAGGCTTTCGCCGGTCATCGCCGTCGGCTGCTCGATCCCCATCAGTTCGAGGACCGTGGGGGCGACGTCACACAGCGAGCCGCCCTCGCGGATCGACCGCCCCCCGTCGTCGCCGGCGGGCGTCAGGCTGATGAACGGGACCGGGTTGAACGTGTGGGCGGTGTGTGGGTCCTCGGGCGTGCCCATATCGTCCGCGTTGCCGTGATCGGCAGTGACGACCGCCTCGCCGCCCGCCTCGGCGACCGCATCGAGCAGCCGGCCGAGCTGTTCGTCGACGGCCTCGACGGCCGCGACGGCGGCCTCGTAATCACCGGTGTGTCCGACCATGTCGGGGTTCGCGTAGTTCAACACGACGAGGGAGGGGTCCTCTTCATCGACGATCCGGACCGCCGCGTCGGTGAGCTCAGGGGCCGACATCTCCGGCTGCAGGTCGTAGGTGGCCACCTCGGGGCTCTTCGTTATCTCCCGCATTTCGCCGGGGAATTTCACCTCCCGGCCGCCGTTGAGGAAGTAGGTGACGTGTGGGTACTTCTCTGATTCCGCGATCCGCAGTTGGGTCAGTCCCGCTTCGGAGACGACCTCGCCGATGGTGTCCGCCGGGATCGTCGGCGGGAACGCGACCGGGAACGAATAGGTCTCGTCGTATTCGGTCATCGTCACCAGCTGGATGTCGGGTGCGTCGACGGCGACCTCCCACGCCGGCTCCGTGTCGGTTAACATCCGGACGAGCTGGCGCGCCCGGTCGGCTCTGAAGTTGAAGAAGATGACCGCGTCGCCGTCTTCGAGCGCGTGACCGCCCGCGATCCGCGTCGGCTCGATGAACTCATCCGTCTCCCCGCGGGCGTGCGCCTCCCGGGCCGCCTCGGCCGCCGTGGTCGCCTCATGGGGCGTCTCGCGCTTGACGATCGCATCGAAGGCGCGTTTCGTGCGGTCCCAGTTCTCGTCGCGGTCCATCGCGATATACCGGCCCATCACGGTGGCGAGGTCGCCCGTGCCCCGCTCCGCGGCGTGCGCCTCGACGTCTTCGAGGAATCCGTCGGCGATCTCCGGGGCGGTGTCGCGGCCGTCGGTGAACGCGTGGGTCGTCGCGGGTACGTCCGCCTTCGCGGCGGCGTCGATGAGCGCCTTGAGGTGGGCGATGTCGGAGTGGACCCCGCCGTCGGAGACGAGCCCCATGAAGTGGACGCGCCCGCCGGTCGCGGCGGCGTGTTCGAACGCCGAGGCGAGCGCCTCGTTCTCGGCGAAGGAGCCGTCCTCGAGCGCGTCGACGATTCGCGTGTAGGACTGTTTGACGACCCGGCCGGCACCGATGTTGAGGTGGCCGACCTCCGAGTTGCCCATCTGCCCGTCCGGCAGCCCGACGCGCCGGCCGTGGACGACGAGCTCGCCGTATGCCCCCCGCTCGGCGATATCGTCGAACGTTGGGGTGTCGGCCCCCCGTACCGCGTCCCGTCGGTCGTGATCGCCGAGCCCCCAGCCGTCCAGCACGATGAGCGCCGCATTCATACCCGTCTACTCCCCCTTCGGCCCTAAGGAGGCTTCCGTTTCGGATGAACCTCGCCGCCAGAAGGCACCACCGACCCCCCCAGTCGGCGCGCGCCTCCGAGCGCCTTTTAAAGGCGCGAGGGGAGCGCGCGAGGGAGCCCGCGGCCGAACCGGAGCCTGCGGAGGTCGGCCGCGGCGAGGCTGGGGAGGAGTGAGGTTGGGGAGAGCCGACCTTGCGACGGCCGGGGACCATCGAGAACACGTGCCCATACGCACCGATCCACGCACGTTCCCCGTCGCCGGTATTTATATACTGACCGCGCGCTGGCCGTTTCTATATATAAATCGCCGCCGCCACGTCCGCCCCTCCCCGCCGAAACCGTGGGGCGACGGGTCGTTCGGTCGGCGTCGGCGCCGCGGTGAAGGCAACGTTTTAACTCGCAACGGCTTACCCCACGTTAATGGACTCCGCGGTACTGCTCGATCTCCTCGGCAACGAGAACCGCCGGCGTATCCTCCGGCTTCTCGCCCACAAACCCTGTTACGTGACGGAGATATCCGAGTACCTCGCGGTGAGCCCCAAAGCCGTCATCGATCACCTGCGGAANCTGGAGGACGCCGGGCTGATCGAATCGACGACCGACGACCAGCGCCGAAAGTACTTCCACATCTCCCGCAGCCTCCGNCTGGAGGTGAGCGTCTCNCCGTACGGCTTCGGCGCGAAAAGCGCCTACCCGGCGAAGCGCAGCCTCGATATGGCCGGCCGCTGTCCGCACCTCTCGATGGAGGTACCGGCCGACGGCGACGGCTCCAACGACCTGGCCGACCTCGCCGCCGAGTACGGCCGCCTTCAGGAACTCGATCGCGAGCTCTCGTTGGCCCAGCGATGGGTCCACGGCCGGGTCGAGGACACGCTCGCGGCCCTCGATGAACGGCTCGGCACCGAGGCGGACAGCCGCTTCTTCGCGGCCACCCTCGCCGCGCTCGTCGAGACCGACGGGACCCCGGCGGCCGTCGCCGAGGAGGTCGGTGCGCCCGAGGAGGCGGTCCGCGACGCGCTCGCCCAGCTGACCGACGTCGGCGTCGTCGCCCGCGAGGGCGACCGATATCGGATCCGGTGAGGGGCCAGTTCAACGCCGGTGAGGGGCCAGTTCAACGCCGGTGAGTGTCCCGTGTCACGTCCATCGCCGGCGGGACCGACCGCTTCCGGAAGCTTTTGCCCCGCCGGCGACGGAACGTCGCCGTGACCCCGTATCGAAACCTCGCGCTGTTTCTCGTTCTCGCCGCCATCTGGGGGTCGGCGTTCATGGCCATCAACGCCGGCCTCGCGTACTTCCCGCCGGTGCTCTTCGCCGCGCTTCGCTACGACATCGCCGCCGTCGTCATGCTCGCGTACGCCGCCTACGTCGTCGACGACCCGATCCCACGCGGCCGCGGCCAGTGGACGGTCGTCGCCATCGGGGCAACCCTCATCATCGCCGCCTACCACGCGCTGTTGTTCCTCGGCGAGGCAGACCCGGCCGTGACGAGCGCCATCGCCGCCGTCATCGTCAGCCTCTCGCCGGTGTTGACGACCGTCTTCGCGCGGGTCCTCCTCCCGAACGAGCGGCTGACACCCCTCGGGATCGTCGGCCTCCTCGTCGGCCTGCTCGGCGCGGTCATCCTCGCCGCGCCGGACCCCACGAACCTGCTGGGTGACGGGACGATCGCGAAGCTGCTCGTCCTCGGCGCGGCGGCGGCGTTCGCGCTCGGCTCCGTGCTCACGAAGGCCGTCGACGCCGACCTCCCGATCGAGACGATGGAGGCGTGGTCGATGCTCCTCGGCGCGATCATCATGCACGTCGTTGCGGTCGGGCTCGGCGAGTCGATGGCGGACATCGTCTGGACGACGGAGGCGGTGCTCGCGTTGGCGTACCTCGCACTCGCGGCGAGCGCCGTCGGGTTCCTCATCTACTTCGACCTTCTGGACCGGCTCGGGCCGATCGAGATCAACCTCGTCTCCTACGTCGCTCCCATATTCGCCGCCCTCTCCGGATGGCTGTTCCTCTCGGAGGGGCTCACCCCGGAGACGGTCGCGGGCTTCCTCTGTATCTGTGCGGGCTTCGCGCTCGTCAAGCGGACGGCGATCCGCGCCGAACTCCGTCGGCGAGGGATCGGATCGTCGTGAGTGTTTTCGGTTCATACCGATCTCCGATCTGTCTCACATCGGCTCCGCCCGAGAGCCTTACAACCCTGGCGGCCCGAATACAGACGTGACGAACCGTCCGATCCTCGTCGGCATGGCCGCGGCGTTCGTGGGGATGACCGCTCTTTTGGTCATCGCCGGGGTCGTCGTCCATCCGCTGTTGCTGGCGATCGCCGTTCCGTTCGGCGCGGTCGCGTACTTCCTCTGGTTACACGCGAGCGGACGGCTTCGCGACCGCGTCCGACGGAAGGCCGAGACCGCGGGCCCGACGGAGCGTGAACGTGCCCGCCAGCGTGCCCGGGCGGCGACCAACCGCCGTGATGCGTATCGGACCGCCGGGGCGACCGCCGGGCCCGGGGCGGGTCGAGCCGGTAGGGGTCACACCGCGGGTGCAGGAGGTGGCTGGCGAGGGACCGCTGGCGACCCCCGAGACCGGGCTCCCCGTGCCGACGTCATGACCGAACGGGAGGCCTATGAGGCGCTCGGGCTCGACACGTCCGCCGACGGTGACGCCGTGCGCTCGGCGTATCGGCGGCGGGTCAAACGGGTCCATCCCGACCGCGAGGACGGCGATCAGGAGGCGTTTAAAAAGGTCACCGAGGCGTACGAACTGTTGCGACAATGAGCGCGTCGCGTTCATCATTCCGACGTTTATCATCCCGAACGGTCGAAACCCGTCGACCGAAACCGACGTAATCGACGGTCGAGAACGGACCCCATGGCGAAGTGGTTCCACAGCGGGCGGCGGCGTGACCTCTGTGCGCTGTTGTACGAGGCCGGCGAGCTTCGCGCACAGTCACTCAAAAACCGGCTCGAATCACACTACGACGAGCGGATCGACCCGGGATCGTTCTACGGGACGCTCTCGGCGCTCGTCGACGCCGGCCATCTCGAACGGCGGACCGAGGGGATCGCGGACGTGTATCGGCTTACCGAGGGTGGTGAGCGGGCACTCCGCGATCACTACTCGTGGCTCTCGGCTCGCGTCGAACGCGGTGGGAGCCACGGGGACGGCGATGGGGAGTGACACGACGTCGGCGACGGCGATGGGGAGGAACACGGGGAGGACGTCGGAAACGGTGACACATCCACGACCATCGCCGGCGCGCCCGAACCGCCCGCCGATCCGGATCTTAAAGATTAATAAGTAATTGCTCCTATCTTAATACATGGCTGTAGTGAGCGTCTCGATGCCGGAGGAGCTGTTGAACAGGATAGACGAGTTCGCCGATGAGCACGGCTATACGGGCCGAAGCGAGGTCGTTCGGGAGGCGTCCCGAAATCTGCTGGGAGAGTTCGAGGACGCCAAGTTGGAGGACCGGGACCTGATGGCCATTGTCACCGTCCTGTTCAACTACGAAACGACGAGCGTCGAGGAGCGGATGATGCACCTGCGTCACGAACACGAGCGCCTCGTCGCCTCGAACTTCCACAGCCACGTCGGACCACACTACTGTATGGAGCTGTTCGTCCTGGAGGGGAGCTTGGCGGACATCTCGACGTTCGTCGGGAAGGTCCGTGCGACGAAGGACACGCTCACGGTCGATTACAGCGTCATGCCCGTCGACGAGTTCGGCCCAGGCGCCATTGAGGGCGACCACGGCCACGGCCACGGCCACTGAGGGTAGGCCGCTCCTCGATTCGATCGCTCGGGCCGACCCGATGTCGCGGGATTTAATCACGTCTCGCCCCTACCTGCGGCAATGGCCGACAGCTATCGCGGCGTGTTCGGGGCGATCCCCTATGCCATCCGGCACACCGATTCGTGGACGATGCGGGTGTACGGCGTCGTCGGCGCGCTGGCGGCGGCGTTCATCACCGTCGTGGTGATGCTCGCGCTCGTCGTCTGGATGGGCGAAACCGCCGAGATGGACAGCGGGCTCTTTCTGTTTTCGCGCTCGCTGTACGTCATCGCCGGCTTCGCGGCGGTGGCCCCGCTCATCGCGCCCATGCTGCTCGTCGCGCGTCGACACCGGCGGGGCGACCCCGTCGCCGACAACTACGACCGGATCCTCGCGTACACGGGGTTCGTCTTCCTCGTCTCGCTGTACGTCGGCATGGTGATCTCCGCGCCGGCGGACCTCCGCGATCCCACGAACTCCGCCGTCGTCAACGCGCTCTACGCGCTTCCGCCGCTTGCGGGGTTGGTCCCGCCGATCCTCACGGGGACGCTCGTCTTCGTCGCGCACCGTCGACTCCGGCGTCCGGATGCCGCTGATTCGGATGCTGTCGATTCTTCGGATGCTGTCGATTCAGGTGCCGCCGGTTCGGATGCTGTCGATTCGGATGCCGCCGGTTCGGATGCTGGATCCTCCGTCGATCGATCGTCCGCCGAGTCCGAGGGAGGGGCGGACGACGACTCACGGACCGTGAACACGGAAACGGAGGGGACCGATCCGGCCGTTGCGGCGGACGGGGATCCAGGGACGGCGAACCCCGAAACGGGCCGTCCGACCCGGTCCGAGTGAGCCGGCCGGTTGCCCGCTGCCGTCCTGTCACGGATCTTTTATCACCGTTTTGTGGCGGTTTTAAGTAGTATACCTCTCGCCGTTAGATCATGGAGGGCATATAAATGGGCGGAACGAAATCGGTGTCCACGAGCCTCCAGCGACGCTATGAGTCCCTGCTGTGGGGTTCGATGGACCTCCTCGGCGTGACCGAATCGGTCGAACGGAAGGTTGGTGCCGCCGTGGGGATCCAGTTCGCGGTGACGGTGACCATCTTCGCGCTGGCCGTCCTGTTGTCCCACGGGCCGCTCTTTTATACGCTGGCTGCGGTACTGTTCGTGGCCGCGGTGGTCGCGTTCGTGAACACCCTGCTCATCGTCAGGCGGGACCTCACCGGCCCGCTGCTCGCGCTCGAATCGAGCACGGATCGGATCGCCGCCGGGGACCTCGACGTCACCGTCGAGCCCAGCGACCAGCCGGACGAGGTGGGCAGCCTCACGAACGCCTTCGCCGAGATGCAGGGGTCCCTACGAACGGTCGCCGCGCAGGCCGACGCGCTGGCACGCCAGGAGTTCGACGACCCGGCGCTTGCGGAGACGGTTCCCGGGGAGTTCGGGCGGTCACTCGACCGGATGGCCGAGAGCCTGGAGGCCTACACGCGGGAGCTCGAAAGCCGCTCCACGCAGCTCGAAGCGCTCGTCGACACGTTCTCCGAGGCCGCCGACCGTGCCCGTAACGGCGACCTCACGGCGACGATCGACGCCGACGAGGGAGCGATCGCGGACGAACGCTACCGTGACCTCGCCGAGAATTACAACGACCTCGTTCGAACCCTCGACGGAACCATCGCCGACGTCAAGGGGTTCGCTCGGGTGGTCGACGACGCGAGCACGCAGCTCCGGACGGGCATGACCGAAGTCGACGACGCCAGCGACGAGGTCGCCCGCTCGGTTCAGGAGATCTCCGACGGCGCGGCCCGACAGACCGAGGACCTGCAGGCGGTCGTCGCCGAGATGAACACGCTCTCGGCGACCGTCGAGGAGATCGCCGCCTCGGGCGAGAGCGCGGCGGACATGGCCGAACGGACCGCGGAACGGGGCCGTATCGGCGCGGCGGCCGCCGAGGAGGCGCTCACCGAACTCGACGAGTTCGAGGCCCGGATCGAACAGACGGCCACGGCGGTCGACGCCCTCGCCGAGGAGGTCGCCGAGATCGACACGGTCGTCTCCTTCATCGATGGACTTGCCGAGGAGACGAACCTGCTCGCGCTCAACGCCTCCGTCGAGGCCGCCCGCGCGGGCCGGAGCGGCGAGGGGTTCGCCGTCGTCGCCGACGAGGTGAAAGGCCTCGCCGAGGAGACCAAAGCGTCCGCCGGACGCATCTCCGCCCGCATCGAGGCCGTTCAGGAGGCCTCCGAGCGGACGCGGGCAGATGTCGAGGCGATGGAGACGACGGTGGCCGAGAGCATCGACACGATCGGGACGGCGCTCACCGAGTTCGAGGACATCGTTGAGTCCGTCGAGACGGTCAACACCACGATCCAGGAGATAAGCGACGCGACGGACGGGCAGGCACACACCACCCAAGACGTCGTTGCGATGGTCGACGAGGTCGCCGCCATCAGCGAGGAGACAGCCGCCGAGGCCGAGACGGTCGCAGCGGCCACCGAAGAACAGACCGCGACCGTCTCGACGGTCACGGCGAGCGCCCGCGAGCTCTCCGAGCGGTCCGACGACCTCCGTTCCCTGCTCGACGACTTTACCGTCGGTGCCGCATCGGGCGGCGGGGGTGGGGAACTCCCGAACGACGAGGTCGGTGATGCCCCGGTCGATCGGGTCGAACCCACACGGTAGGCCGGGAAGGCAGCCATTCCTCCCGCGGGCCCGCTCGAAACCCCGAAAAGGCTCGGCGACGTACGGGCGGCAATGACCGACGAGACGGAAAAATCGAGCACGTTCCTTGTCACCCACGTCGAGCCCGACTCGGCGGTGTTGCGCGACGTTCACGACGGACAGGTCCACACGCTGGATTCGAACCCCGGGTTGTCGGTCGATGACGCCGTCGAAGCGACGGTCGCCCCCGAGCCGCCGCTCAACGTCACCTACCGGATCATCGAGGTCGACGACCGGTGGTCGCTTTCGATCGGGGAGAGCGAGGAGCCGCCGACGGTACACGAACGCGAGCTGGCCGCCGAGCTATCCGTCGGCGAGTTGGCCCGCGAACCACGTGCTGGCATCGGTGAGATCCATGTCCTCACGCCGGCCGAGGGGCAGACGGAGGAGGCCGTCTCCGACGTGATCGACGACCGCGAGACGACGCTCACGCGGGCGGCGCGGCTCGGGGTGAATCGCGTCGAGATCCGGTCGGAACCGGGACTGATCAGCGTCCGATATCTGCCGTAGCCGGTTCGCTTAGTCCTGGCCGCCGAGCACACCGCCGACCGCCCCGCCGACCGCGCCGAACACGAGCGGGTAGACGATCCCGGCGAGCAGCACCGCGGTGACGAGGTCGGGCGTGACGGTCGCGTCGCCGACCGCGTACCGGAAGAGGAACGCGCCGATGATTGCGAGGGGGAGGTATCCGGCCGTGACGAGCGCGCCCGCGGCGGCCCCCTCCGCCGGCGTTCGTGCAGCCGCGACGCGTGCGACAGCGAGTCCACCGATCACGAGCAGGATCGGGGGGACGACATAGAGGTAGGTCAACCCGTCAGCGCTCGCGATGAAGTTCTCGACCTGGACACCCCCGAGCGGCTGGGGGATCTCGGTGTCGACGAAGTGGGCATTATAAAAGAGCCAGCCGATCGCCTGCCATGCGGGGATCGGGTCGCCGCCGAAGAGGTCGGCGATCGCGTTGAACGCCTCCAACTGCTCTTCGACCCCGCCACGCTGGGTGATATAAACGAAGAGGTAGCCGAGGACGTACGCGGCGAGCCCGCCGACCCCACCGGCAGCGATGCTCCGCGCTCCGAGACGGTCACTGACTGACATATCGTGCCGTCTCTCGGCCAGCGGTAAGTGTTTGCTGGCTCGCGACGGCGGGGCACACCCGTTACGCCCACTTATATGTCGGTTGCGCTGTTTTCGCGACGATCACGACACCGCTTCGCCGTCGAGCCGTACGCTTACCGGGTCGTCCTCGATCGTCGCGCGCCACTCCCCCCGACTGACCGTGTACCGCACCGCGTCGTGGACGCTCCCGTCGAAAAATCGGATCCGGTTCCGGAGGACGCCCTCGCGTCGACCGCCGAACCGACTTATATACCGGTCGACGGCGCGACGGGAGGCCTCGTTGTCGACGTGGACGTCGACGGCGACGATCTCGAGATCGAGCCCCTCAAAGGCGACCGCAAGCAGCGCGGCCGCCCGCTCGCCCGAATAGCCGCGACCCCAGAAGCGCTTGCGGAGCCACATCCCGAGCTCCGCGCTCCGTCGATCCCAATCACAGACGAGGCCACAGAGCCCGGCGATGTCGCCCGTGTCGGGTTCGTCCGTCCGGGATGTCGCGCCACGTCGGAGTTCGTCCGCCCGGGGGCGGATTACGTAGTCGGCCCCCTCGCCCGCCTCCCGTTGGTCGCGGGCGTTCGCGAGGAACTCCCGTGTCTCGCGTTTCGTCTCGTGCGGGCTCCATCGGACGTACCGCGTCACGTCCTCGATGTCCGGATCCGACGAGCAGATCCGGTAGAGCGTGTCGAGGTCCACGTGGTCTGGACCTACCGGCGTGAGCGCGAGCCGTTCGGTTTCGATCCGTTCGGGGAACATACACGGGTCGTCACGCCATGGGGTATAAAAACGATCCCGGGCGTGTGATGGCGGACCACGCCGGGGTCGGTCGGCCGTTTCGATCCCATTTCGGATCGGACCGCCCACGGCCTCCGCACCGTTTATATCTCCGGCTGCCCGGATCCGAGGTATGTCACCGGCGGAACGGGAGGCGGCGGTCGGGCTGCCGCCCGGCATCGCGGCCGTCCGCGAGGAACTCACGCCGATGCTCGCACAGTACGCCGACCTCTGTGCGGCCCACGAGGACGCGCTCGTGCTCTTCCAGGTCGGCGACTTCTACGAGGCGTTCTGCGAGGCCGCCGAGGTCGTCGCACGGACCTGTGAGGTCACGCTCACCGAGCGGTCGGACTCGACCGGCGAGTATCCGATGGCGGGGATCCCCATCGACAACGCGGCACCGTACCTCGAGACGCTGCTCGATGCGGGCTACCGAGTCGCGCTCGGCGACCAAGTGGAGGACGCTGCCGCCTCGACCGGGCTCGTCGACCGGGCGGTCACCGAGGTGATCACGCCGGGAACGATCGTCGAGGACGACCTCCTCGATGCGGGAACGACGAACTACGTCGCCACGGTGGCCGGTGGGGGGAATGACACGGGGGCACCGAGGGAGTCCGACGGCGGCGACGCTGTCGGCGACGACCCGATCGTCGGGCTCGCGGCGATCGACGTCGCTACCGGCGAGTGTCTCGTCACCGCGGGCGACCGCGGGACGATCGCCGCCGAACTGGACCGCATCGGACCCGCCGAACTCCTTCCCGCGCCCGAT
>SL_4KL_010_BRINEDRAFT_10000389_pt1 | contig 22268 bp, 22 predicted proteins | sample SodLak_010_BRINE_2_FD_10664 | JGI IMG/M metagenome (IMG submission 10664) | reverse complement strand
ACCGTGTTTTCGGGATTCTGCACGGCCTGGTTTTTCGCTGGCTTCCCGACGAGTTGCTCACCATCGGAGAATGCGACGACCGACGGCGTCGTTCGGTCTCCTTCACCGTTGACGATGATTTCCGGGTCACCACCTTCCATGACCGCGAACGCGCTGTTCGTGGTCCCCAGGTCGATACCGAGAATCTTGTTGCTTGCCATGTTATGCGACTATACCTGATTGGTCCGGTTAAAAGTTGCTAGATACCCTGAGTGTGAATGTACGTGACACCCGACAAGACGGGCGTTTTTGACAACTCTCCCTTCGGTAAACAAAAGATTCTATATGACTGCAATTACACCGAAAAGGGGGATGCGTCCTATTCCTGGTCAGCCTGCTCATCCGATTCCGGGTCGTGTTGGGAGCCATCGCTGACGGCTACCTGTGCTGGACGCAACACTTTTTCGCCCATCTCGTAGCCGGGACGATGGACAGCGGCGATGGTGTCTTCGGGCTCAGCGGATGCGATAGTCGCCAGTACTTCGTGGCGTTTCGGGTCGACATCCTCGCCCGCTTGTGGTTCGATTCGTGTGACGTTCTCGCGGTCGAGTTGCTGGTCAAACTGTTTGAGTGTCGACTCGACTCCGCCACGGATATCGACATCTTCGTCCTGGTCGAGCGCCCGAGCGAGGTTATCTCGGACATCCAGAATACGGGTGACGAAATCCTCCGTCGCCTGCTCTTTGATTCGCTTCTGCTCGCGTTTCTGGCGCTGTTTGTAATTCTGGAAATCAGCCTGTTTGCGGGCAAGCCGTGATTCGAGGTCGTCAATTTGTTCGTGGGCATCCGCAAGCTGTTCGGCAATCTGTGTTTGCTGTGCTCGCAGCGTGTCAACTATCTGTGCAAGCGTTTCAGCCGGTGCATCTTCGATGGTTTCAACGAGTTGTTCGTCCGGTTCATCCGTCAGCGATGCTTGTTCAATGGGAATATTCTCCGTTAATGTCTCATCTTCGGAGAGGAGTTCTTCTATACTATCGTCTTCTGGAGCGGGTTCTTCGGCTATCTCCTCAAGTGATTCCGTGTCATCCGACTGCGCTTTCTCTGTGTCGCCTTCAGTTTGTTCTGCCTGCTGTGCTGGTTCCGTTTCGCTCTCCAGGTCAGTTTCTACAGTTGTTTTCTGCTCACCGGTCTCGTCTTCTTCTGTCTCGGGAGTCACTTCCTCACTGTCATTCGACTCGTTCTCACTCGATGCCCGTGGTTTCTCGTTCGCTTCGGATTCTTCCTCCGTTGACTCACTGTCGGATTCCGTTTCCATGGCCTCTGTCTCCGTTTCAGCATCCGCTGGCGTTTCATCAGGATTCGGTTCGCCTTCAGCGGAATCATCCTCAGGCTCCGTTACAGCGGAACTCCCATCGACGTCCTGCTCACTCATACGTGTGAGAAGTCCATTGGGCAATAAAAATGAACCGACACACTGGTCAGAAAATGCCGTCTTTGCCGTCGTAATTGGCCCCTAATCCGTTAATTTTGTCGTGGTTTAACCGGCTTCCCAACTTCATCGTGGGAGTTCATATAGGCCTCAACGAGTTTTCCTTTCGCTGCGCGAAGATGCTGGTGGAAGGTCTGGCGAGTAATCCCCATCGACTCAGCGACCTGTCCGCCGTCGGTCGGACGTGGCCACTCGAAATAGCCGTTAATATACGCGGCTTCGAGCGCACCTCGCTGTCGTTCCGTCAGGCGTCGGTCGACATCGGAAGCAAACTCGTTCTGTGTCTGTTCTCGGCGGTCATACTCTCGGCGAGAGCGGAGTTCCACGTCGTCGTACAGTTGCCCGAGTACCTCAATCAGTGACCGAACATCCTGATTCGGAGGGGCCTCCAGTACAAGCTGTGCAGACTCTGGAGTGACGTCGACATCGACAACTGAAACGCCGTGGTCTGCGAGGGTGGTAAACGGTTCAGCGCTGTCGACAGTCATCGCGAACGTACAGGAGTTGTCCGTCTGTGAGACGATTCGTGTCGATTTGACATCCGCAACATCTTCCATGGTCGAACAGTCTACCTCGCCCTGAGCAGTTACGAAGAGTTCAAACGATTCACCGTCTCGCCCACCCGTCATGCCTACGTACCGGAGCGGGACATCCAGCGTCTGGGAGACTGCCATGAGCGAAAATGTGGGGTCGCTGACTTCGATACAGAGTTCGACCACGCGGTCAGTTGTGAGAATCCATGCGGTCTCGATTGCGTTGAGGCGACTCGCTATCATCTTCCCAATCGCTTCAAAAAGCGTCTGCTCGCGGTAATCCAGCGCATCAGCCCCTTCACCGTAAACCCCTAAAAGCCCGTACCGTTTTCCACCATATGTCAGCGGGACCACTGATAACCGACGAGCACCAATGACTGCTGGACACAGGTTTCCTGTCGTACATTCGCCCACGTGGTCGGTAGCGATTGTTTTGGTCTCCAGAGCTTTTGTCACTGCATTGGGAACCTGCTCCATCGACACTCGGTGGTCCGGCGGGCCACCGAATCCTGCAGCAGCTTCAATATCGAGGTTGTCTTCGGTTGAATCTAGCGTTGCGAACCAGCTCGCCGCATATCCCTCTTCGGCAGCAATTTCATCGCAGACTCGCTGTGCAACGATGCGTTTGTTTTCCTCTTCGACCAGTGCCTGTGCAATCTCGTTTAACAGGCCGCTTACACGTTCGAGAATTCGGTTGAGCGCCGCCTTTTCTTCGGTTAACTTCTCCGCTCGCTCTTCGGCCAGCGCCTCCGCACTTTTCCGGTCGGTCACGTCATGCTGGAAGCCAACATAGTTGACGACTTCCCCATCGTCATTTCGGATTGGGGCAACGGTTAGCTCGTTCCACCATGGCGTTCCATCCGCCCGATAGTTCCGGATTTCTACGGTGATTGGCTTCTCGTTCTGGATTGCTGCCGCCAGCGTTTTAACGGTGTCAGGCTTGGTCCCCGGCCCCTGCAGGATGCGTGGATTTCGGCCGAGGATTTCGTCTTTCTCGTAGCCGGTCACTTCCTGCCACGCTTCGTTCACGTAGACAATCGGATTATCGGACAGCGAGGGGTCGCTCAGGCTTACTCCGACTGGGGCATGGTCGACAGCACGAGCGATATCGTCCGACTCCGGTTCATGGCCAGTAATATCGGCCTTTTGACCGAGCGAGAGCGTCGATAGCTCAGTCAACTCTTCACGGAGTTCGACCCGTGATTCTGCCCCGTTACGTCGCACGAACCGGTCTGCTCCCGCATCGAATGCCTCACTTGCAACCGAGTTATCTTCCGTAAAGAGAATGACCGGAATGTCGCTATCGATTGCTCGAACGGCATCGACGAGCGCTATCCCATCGTCACCGGGAAGGTCGTATTCGCTTATCAGACAATCGAATTCCTTGTTTGTTAGCGTTGCAAGCGCCGCTGTCGCTGACGAGACGACATCCACAGCACAGCCATCGCGTTCCAGCGCCGCTACGAGTTCATCCACCGCCTTTTTATCGGGATGGACAAGCAGCGTCTGAGTTGTAGTCACGATACTAGTTTGGCTGGAAACATGCTAAGCGTTTCGACGGTTTATTTACTGTTTTTTAACTCACTCCGAACCATACCTATCAGGCATCACAGTTAGACAATTCTACGCAAATGTTGATGTAGAATTGGCCGATGTTTGTTTCCCACCACTCGGACAGCACCGCGACCGGATTCCAACCACTTCATAACACTCTCTTTAAAAAATGCCAACTGGATTAAAACGAGACCTTGGCTTGCTTTCGACAACAGCAATTGCCATTGGAGCAATGGTTGGGAGTGGCATTTTCATCCTCCCAGCGATAGCGTATGCAAGTGCAGGTCCTGCTGCAGTTGTCGCGTTTCTCATCGCTGGATTACTGGTTCTCCCGGCCGCTCTGAGCGCCGCCGAGATGGCCACAGCGATGCCAGAGGATGGCGGTGCATACATCTACGTCGAGCGTGGAATGGGTCCAGCGCTCGGAACCGTCGCCGGAATTGGAACGTGGCTCATGCTCTCGCTCAAAAGCGCGCTCGCGCTTGTCGGCGGTGTCCCATACCTTGCTGAAATCGCACCCATCCTGGCCGATTGGGTTGTGGTGATGGCTGTGGCACTGGCGCTGTTTTTCACCCTTGTCAACATCGTTAGCTCCGAAGGGTCCGGCAAAATGCAGTTTATCATCGTCGGAATTATGCTCGGCGTGATGGCGTTTTTCATCTTCGGTGGCTTTTCGAGCGGCGAGTTTCAGATTGAGCAGACGCAGGGAAGCTTTGATTTGACCGCCGAGGGTGTGCTTGCCGCCATCGGTGTCGTTTTCGTCTCCTATGCTGGTGTGACGAAGGTGACTGCTGTTGCTGAGGAGGTCAAAAATCCCGGTCGGAATCTCCCGATTGCGATGGTTGGGTCGCTGCTGTTTGTGACTGCACTCTACGTTGCTGTTGTCTGGGTTGCCATTGGTGTTGCGGACCTTGAACCCGGAGCCGGATTCGTTCCCGAAGGAAACGAAGAGACAGCACCGATTGCTGCAGCGGCCGATATCGCCTTCGGGCAGGTTGGCGTGATTGCAGTCGTTGTTGCCGCTATTTTCGCTCTTGCATCAACGGCGAATGCTGGCCTGCTTGCTGCGTCGCGGTTCCCGTTCGCAATGGCTCGTGATGGACTCGTACCCGACCGGCTCGAATCGGTCAGTCAGCGATACAATACGCCGGCAAATGCCATTGCGCTGACTGGGGCTGTGCTCGTCGTTATGGTTACAATATTTCCAATTCAACAGATTGCGCAGTTCGGTAGTGCGTTCCAGATACTTGTCTTTATTCTGCTTAATGTCGCTCTGATTGGGTTCAGAGAGGGTGCAATCGATGATTACCAGCCCGAATTCGTTGCGCCACTGTATCCCTGGTTGCAGTTGATTGGGATTGGTGGTGGGATACTCGTTCTCACACAGATGGGGCTGGTTCCATTCGGTGGTGCGATGGTCATTGTCGTTGGTTCGCTCGCCTGGTATTATCTGTACGCACGACCGAGAATCGACCGTGAAGGTGCGGCCACTGCTGGCGTCAGAGAGAGCGTCGGCGCGTCTGCTGCCGAGCGAACCCGGTCGTTGTTTGAACAGGAGCGCGAGTACGATGTTCTCGTTGCGATTACTGAACACACCTCTCCGGAGGCACGCCGGGACATGCTCAGAATAGCGACGGACCTCGGTCGACTCCGAACGACAGCGGTCTCACTGGTCGAGTTTGTCGATGTGCCTCACCACCTGTTCCCGAACCAGTCCTCACGGGTCAGTTCGAGCGACACGCCGGAGTGGATTGCGGATGACCCGGACGACCGACCGGACTGGTATCCGAAATCTGACCAGCCAAAACGTGCATCCGGTGGGACAGAACTCCTTGAGGACGACCCAGATGCTACCGTCGCCACTGATGCACATATCGAGTATCGTCGCATTTCGAGCGAAGACCACAAGGAGGCAATCGTCGATTTCGCTACGTATGAGGAGATTGACTTGCTGTTGCTCGAACGGGAGACCGGCGAGAACATCAACCGTTTGCTCGGTCGCTCGGAGACCGAGTGGTTGTTGCAGAACGCCCCCTGTGATGTTGCACTTGTCGAAGACCGCGGATTCGAAGATATCGAAGAAATTGCCGTTACCAACCGCGGCGAAGGACCGTACGACCCACTCAAACTGCTCATCGCCGATGCGATTGCGGAGGAAACTGGCGCGGAAATTAATCTGATTCAGGCGATTCCAGCGGATGCCCCGCCACAGCGACGCGAGTCCGCTGAAACGTACCATCAGGAACTCATATCGACACTGACTGTCCCTGCCCGCTCGACAGTGCTTGAGACGGATACCCCAATTGAGGGTATCATCCGCTTTGTCGGGCAGGCCGACCTGTTGTTGACTGGCGTTAGCCGTGGCGGCCTCTTCGACCGGATCCGCGGCGGAACGGATAATCAGCTCGTCGATAGCGTCGAGTGTACTGCAGTCATGGTCCAGACACAGGAAGCTCGCCGCAAAGGGCTGCTTGAACGACTGCTGATGGAGTATATTTTCTAGGACCGCAGTTTTGCCTGTCTGTTCTTCCCAGTCCCGTCCCACTCGACGAGTTCATCGTCAACGAGGTCGTCAATCAGTCCTTCCAGCCACTCCCGTCCATACTCCCCATCTGGGACGTAATCGACGCGAATTCGTGGTCCGAGTTCGTCGAGTGTGAGCGGGCCGTGCTGCTGGAGCGCACCAATCACTCGCCCTCGGAATTGCCGGCGACTCCCCTCGAAGGCCGGCTGTGTCGGGACATCAGGCGCGGTAAAGTCCCCTGAATGATACGCCTGACACCACTCACGCCACGGGCAGGCAGCTTCATCACACTGTGGCGTCTGTTCGCAGGCGACCCCACCAAGCTCCATGATGGCGTTGTTCCAGATGCGAGATTCTCCCGCTGGCATCAGTTCCGTTGCAGCCGACTCGAAGGCAGCATCATCATCGGGAACGTCGAACGCCCGATAGAGTACACGTTTGACGTTGGTATCGACGACCGCATCGCCGTTGTTGAACGCAAAACTCGCGACCGCGTTTGCTGTATACGGACCGACACCCATCAACTCGGTAAGTTCGTCGGGCTCCTGTGGAAACGAACCGTCGTACGCTGTCACCACCTGATTGGCTGCCTCGTGTAGATATTTCGCCCGGTTGTTGTAGCCCAGACTGTGTTCGCTCCAGAAGCCAACGACATCGCCGCGAGAGGTCTCGGCAAGCACCTCGACGCTGGGCCAGCGTTCCAGAAATGCCTCCCAGGCTTCTACAACCCGGCCGAGCTGTGTTTGCTGGCTCATGACTTCCGAGACGAGGATTTCGTACGGGTCGGTCGTCTCACGCCACGGAAACGCTCGATGGCCCTCCTGATACCACGAGATGAGTGCATCCTGTACCGCTTGAAGGGGCATCTCTTCGAGGGGACTCGCATCTGCTGTCATTGGCGTTGGGTTGTGACGCTTGTGGCTTGGGCGTGGCGGTCTGCAAGTGGCCCAGCGAAGAACTGTGAAACGTGTACCCAACGTACTTTTAAGAAGACATGTAGCGTTAATTATGGGGCTCTTCGAAAAACTCGCAGTTATTCATGTCAAATTATATCTCTCGCTCTTTGCGGGGGCGGTCGTTTTTGCTCTCAGTATTTTATTCAGTACTGCCCTCATCGGCGAGGAATGGGCGTTCTGGACCAGTGTTGCCGTTGGCGTTGTCTGCTGGCTGGTGATTGCAGTGGCCGTCTATCGCCGACTGCCGAACTGACCGTTTGGTATACCCAATGATATGGTGCTAGCGCTTTCGCGCAACGACACCAAGATGGTCGTCGTGATACGGCTCAAGTCGCTCGCGTGAGAGAATCTCGTATTCCGATTCGAGTTCGGAACAGAGCCGTGAGAACACCGACTCCGGCGATTCGGTCACATCCTCACTTCGGGCTTTGAACGCAACAATCAGGACCCCATCGTCGACGAGAAACTGGCTGTTTTCAAGCGCAACTCGCGCCTGTCCCCGAGTGGCAACGTCCTGAATAAGAACGTCGACAGGCTCGACAACATGTGCATACTCCTGTGGCTTGCGGGCATCTTTCAACAGCGGAAAGAGGTTGGGGCGGGACTTGGCAACTGCAAGCAGGTCACGCATTGGGCGTGGCGAGAACTCGACGGCATAGGTTGGGCCCGCAAAGTCAGCGACGTGACTGACAGTCGTCCCGTTGGCTGCACCGAGATACAGGACTGTCTCGCCACCGGTAATCGTCGTCTCTACGCCCAATTCGAACAGGGCACCCAGCTTCGAACGGTGTGGGTCCCACCGTCGCCACTCACTGTCGGTTGCTTCGCCGTAGACCGACTCACCGCGGGTTGCGAGTCCCGTTTCAGCTCCGAAGGAATGTCGCTCCACACCGTTCGGAAGTATCACTGTGAATCACGCGCACGAATGCGCTCGATCCGGTCGTCGAGTTCCTCGGCTAACTCCGGACGCAGTTCCCCGCTGTAGTAATCAACACGGGCAGCAATAGTGAGTTTCCCAGCCAGTGCTCGGGCCGCCGAGCCACGGTGTGCCGGTGCCGTTTTCTGGATTGCATCGTGGGTGTAGATAATCCCATGTTTCGGCGGCGAGGCGTTTCCCCTCAGGTGGGCGAACAGCGCATCCTCGGCACCCAGTACTTGCAACGTTCCGGAGGGCTTCTTTGCGAGCGTTCCGAGGCCACCGGCGAGGGCAATCAGCCGTGCCGCGAGCAGTGAACCCGCTAGCTGGCTCAGGTTGGGCGCAATCTCCGGTGTCATCCGTTCGAGCGTTGTCTCCAGTTCGTCCGCTTCGGCCGCCAGTTCGACGACCTGTCCTGCCAGCGAGGTCAATCGCTGTTCGACCACTCCTTCGGGCTCTCGGTCGGCGAGTTCGCGGAGGTACGCTGTCTCGATAGTTGCATCGGCATCGTGACTGCCTGCCCACTCACCAACCCGTTCCGTGAGTTCGTTTACGGTTCTTCGGCAGTCATCAAGTGCCCGAACGAGGTGGATGAGTTGCTGGTCGTCAGCGCGTTCGTGTTCCTCGACGGCCATGCGTGCCGCCTCACAGGTCACGGCGTGGAGCTGTTCGTAATACTCGTCGCTGTCTGCAACCGTCCCAGCAGCAACGGCCAGCTCTGGCCAGTCCTGAGGCGTCGGTGCTGTGCCGGTTCGCACCCGCTGGAGCGCTGTATCGCGGTCCAGACCGTCGGCAAACCACCCCAATTCACTGGGGTTTCGAGCGTTCATACGCTCTCTTGCGTGTCCCCCGGTAAAGTCGTTGCTTCCTGTGGGGCGGGAGATGCATTCGGTCTGTGACAGTGTTACTTTCCCGAAAGTCGATATTGTCCGGGATACTGATAAGGTGACACATCGAAGGCCAAGTATGTACGAACGCATTCTCCATCCGACCGACGGCAGCACGGGAAGCGCTCACGTCGCACTGCAGGCGCTCAACCTGGCAAAGCAGTACGATGCAACAATACACACGCTCCACGTCGTCGATGCTGATGTCAAATCGCTCCTCTCGGAATCAGGTGGGCGCACAGACGAACTCAAAAGTCGGGGGAAGACGGGTATCGAGATGGTCGAGCGGATGGCCGAAAGCCATGACGTCAATCTCGTAACCGAAATCCGCGAGGGTGGACCAGCGGAGACGATACTCGAATATGCGGAGGAAATCGACGCGAATCTTATCGTCGCGGGTACCCACGGCCGAACGGGCGTCCGGCGACGGATCCTCGGCAGTGTTGCCGAGCGACTTGTTCGACACGCCCACTGTCCGGTGATGACAGTCCGGTTGCCGAATACCGACGTCACAATTGACAATACGGACCACGCGGAGGACCTGCTCACACGTGCGCTCAGTTCGGTAGATGCGGACGCATCACTGACTGCCGTCGAGCGCCAGAACAACGTCTGGGTTGGCATTGGTGACAGCAACGGACAGGAATACATTATTTACCTGGACCCGGTCACCCAGCGGACAACCGTGCTGCAACAGTGATAGAGGCTACCGATGACAGTCGTTGTTCCATTTGACGGGTCTGCACTTTCCATTGCAGCACTGGAGCGTGCGTCGGAAGTCAAGTCAACCTTTGGTGGCCCCGTCCATGCATTCACTGTCGTTCCGGGTGGAAATACTGAATACGCCCGTGAGCGTGGTTGGGTGGACGCTGATGGTGTATTTGACCCAGGGACAGTCATCAGTGCCATTGCAAGTCAGGTCGAAGCCGTTGAACCAGATGCAACCTTCGCATACGATGTGGTCAACCGATATGCACCATCCGGTGTCATCGCAAATCGAATTCGACGCTATGCCAGAACGCAGAACGCGACGCTCGTCGTTATCGGAAGCAACAATGCTGGACGTATCGTCACGAGCGTAAGTAGCGTTGGAAGTCCCGTCGCAGCCGATGAATCGTATGATGTGTTACTCGTTAGACATGAACGTGAATAAACCGTTGATATATCTAATAACATATATAAATCCGACGTCCGCTCTTACAACCCAACTCTGAATGAACCTATAATGTTTATTATGATATTTCCCTAACCGTTCCCAATCCACGTAAAAAAACTACAAAACAGTTTATAAATTCATGCATTCGAACAATCTCCACGTGCTATTCTTTCTCGTTCCCTTTTTCCCCACAGGTTCATTCAAATGTTTAATTCTAGTTGTTATTTCACACTCTCTGTTTACTTCTTCGACTGGAACGTGACAGGCTCACAATCCCATAAGAGTTAATTCCGGGCGACCCGAGTCCGGATATAGAATGATACCGCTCGACAGCACTCCAACGCGTGAAACGTACGAGCCTATCGGCAGCACGGAGTATGTGCTGTTTTATATGCTCGCTATCGTGACAATTCTCGTGTTCGCGGTTGGGGCCTATAGGCGTGTACAGAGTTACACGGAGGGGCCGGATGACGAGTTTGCTCGAACTGATGGACTTGCAGGGCGCATCGCGAGCGCAACCAAAATCGTCTTTTCGAACGAAAAACAGTTCGACCGCGATGTGTACGCCGGATTGATGCACTCGTTTATTCTCTGGGGCTTTCTGACGCTCCTCATTGCGACGACAATCTTGGCAGTCGACCAGTACGGGTTCCAGACGATCGGGGGATTCACCGTCTACGAAGGTGATTTCTATATTGCCTATCAGTTCGCTGTTGATGCGCTTGGCTTACTCTTTGTCGTCGGTATCGGGATGGTCATTTATCGCCGGTATATCGTCAAAAACCAGCGTCTGTTCGGTCCCCACACCTCGATTGAGGACCATCTATTCGTCTGGACGCTGTTCGTGCTCGGTGTCGGCGGATTCCTCGTCGAGGGGATTCGCATCCTCGTTAACGATTATCCTGCCTTCGAGGTCGTGAGTTTTGTCGGCTGGGCAACCGCACTCGGCTTCGATGCGCTCTTTAGCGCCGTTGGGGTCTCCTCGAACGGGACGACGGCCGAAACCGTTCACTGGGCGCTCTGGTGGAAACACTCGCTCGTCGCGTTCTTCTTTATCGCTTGGATTCCGTACGCCAAGCCGTTCCACATGCTCTCGTCGTATGCGAACGTCATCACGCGCGATGAGAAAGCCGGTGCACGACTGCCCGGCATTCCATCAGACCTCGATGCCACCAACGCTGAATCTATCGATGATTTCACCTGGCGTGACCGCCTCGACCAGGACGCCTGCACCAAATGTGGCCGGTGTTCGTCCGTCTGTCCGGCCAACGCCTCCGGCCGCCCGCTTAACCCGCGTGATGTCATCCTCGATTTGAAATCCTATCGCGAGAGCCTGGAAGCCGGTGGCGAGGAGAAACCAATCATCGCTGACGGCGGCACCTCGGTTATCAACGCCGAGACGATGGAGTCCTGTATGGCGTGTATGGCCTGCATGGATGCCTGCCCGGTCGAAATCGAACACCTCAAGAGCTTCACCCGGATGAACCGCCAACTCGTTGACGAAGGGGAGGTCGATTCCAACGTGCAGGATGTCTTCCAAAACGTCATGATGAACGGCAACACCTTCGGAGACAAGGCTCGCACCCGTGGTGACTGGGCAGAAGAACTGGAGTTTGACGTCGCTGACGCCCGCGAGGAGGAAGTCGAGTATCTCTGGTATGTCGGTGATTTCCCAAGCTACGACGAGCGCAACAAGAAGGTTGCTCGCTCGCTGGCAAAGATTCTCGATGCCGCAGATGTCTCCTTTGGCATCCTCTTTGAGGATGAAAAATACGACGGCAACGACATCCGCCGCATCGGCGAGGAGTTCCTCTATCTTGAACTCGCCGGACACCACGTCGAGACGTGGGAGGACTGTGAGTTCGAGAAACTCATCTGTACCGACCCACACTCGTATAACACCTTCAAAAACGAATATCCGGAAGTTGATTTCGAGGAGTGGGCTGACGACGAGATGATGCCGTTCGATTACGACGGCGAATGGAACGCTGACGGTGAAATCGACGTCCTTCACTGGACACAGGCTATCGAAGAACTCGTCTCCAATGACACGCTCGGACTCTCCGGGACGGAACTCGATTACACGGTCACCTACCACGACCCATGTCATCTGGGCCGGTACAACGACGAATATGAGGCCCCTCGTGAACTCATCCGGGCAACGGGTGCAGAACTCTACGAGATGCCTCGTAGCCGCGAAGATTCGTTCTGTTGCGGTGGCGGTGGCGGTGGCCTCTGGATGGATTTCGAAGAAGAACCGAAACCAAGTGAGGAACGCCTCCGTGAGGCGCTCGAAGATACCGACGCTGGCTCAGCGGTCGAGAAATTCGTCGTCGCCTGTCCGATGTGCATGACGATGTACGAGGACGGCCGAAAAACTGGCGACTTCGAGGATGACATCGAGATCGTCGACGTGGCAGAACTCATCGTCGAAGCGCTCGAAGCAAACGGTGCGATGGCAGCGGCTGCTGCTGGCGACGAAACACCGGTTGCTGGCGACTAACGGTTCGGGACTCTCTTTTAGACGAAATATAAAAAGGACTATTGCTCAGTCGCTTGCGCCTCGATTCGCTCGTGACGGCGGTGGAATCTGCTCTTCGCTTGGGTCGGTCTCAGGAAGGAGACAACGGTCAGGCTCGTCGTTGACGTGACGGTACTGTTCGGGGGCATTTGCGAGCGGATGGGCGGGATTGTAATCACTGGGAATCCGAGCGGCACGGACGGCGTCGAATCCATGGAGTCGGGCGCGAATGCCACGCCAGTGGAGTCCGGTCGTATGTGGAACAGAGACTGGATAGCGTCCGCTAGTTCTGGGTTCGCCTGCAGCGAGCAGTGCGGCGTTGACGTTTGCGGCGAGCTGGTCGTGGTCGACCAGGATACCGACACGGGCATCAGCGGGCGACCGTGCTGCGAGTACGTCTAATCCGAGATGCAGCGCTCGATACTCTGCAACGTTGTTATCGGGGACATCGTCTGGGACAGACAGACGGCCAACACGCTCCCCATCCCGTGTCTCGATGACCACACCGAGACCACCACCTGACTTCCGAAAAGAGCCGTCGGTGGCCAGATAGAAATCTCGATGGTGTGTCGCCGGCGGGTGGGCGATGTGTGGCGTCGGTGCCTCGTCGAACAGGTCTCGCAACGTCGGCCGGCCATATGCGGCCATGCAGTACTTTATATCCCCATTTATTTAAATACGTGGGCGTTTCAGGGGCGTTCGTTTCGTTCTATTAGTAAACGGTATCGAGAGTGTATGAAACGAAAAAGAGCGTGGAGGGCTCTTCGAAGTAGTTTGCGGGCGAGTCAGTTATGGCGGTGACCTATCAGGATTGCGATGGCGTTCAGGGTAACGAGGATGAGAAACGCCAGCAGGACGGATTCCGATTGGAGTCCAGTCGCCAGCAACGGGAGATACAAAAACGGCAGCACAATTGCACTCCAGAACGCGACCCACGTTACTGGCTCGATGACTGCCTCACGGACCGAGCGTACTCCCACACGCTCTGATAGGCCTCCCAAATCAGTGATTGATGAACTGGACATCGTACTTTCTCATACAACAGATAACCGTATATAACTGCGTGAGAGTTCAATTTGTTTTGGCTCGATTCGCCAAAATATGGTAATCCTTGGATATTTTATCGGCGGCTTAGAAGCCGTTATAAATTTTATTCTCGTCTCTCATCGCCTAATCACATTTCTAAAATATCGCCCTTACTGCGGCGCTGTAAGGTTTCTCTGAGATTATCTACGATTTGCCGTTGCCGAATATGTTGTTTGTTAACACAGTTTTGGTCCGTTCAGGATACCTCTACTCAGGTTGGGGTGTGACTTCCAGCAAGTTTTAGTTAGCTTTCGAACCCTCACATTTTGTGGGTTATGTCCCCTATCCGAAGGAGCGAAAAGGCTGACACTCGTATTTACGGTTGTGAAAGAGTTCCAGCGTAAACAGTTGTTGGAACGCATCGAACGCGAGGGTGCGACCATCGGTGCACGGATTCCCGACAGCATCACAGTTCAAGGTGAACCGATTGACCTCCAGGAGTTCGTCTTCGAGATTCGTCGCCGGGAGACGATTCCACCGGGTGAGCAAGACCGGGTTGAGCGCGCCAAGCGAAACCTGCGCCGCGAGCGTATCGAGCGCAAAGAACAGATTGAGGAAGGTGACATATCGTTCGAAGAGGGTGAGGAGTTGGCTCGCTCGATAATCGGTATCGACCGTGCACTGACGGAACTTGAAAACCTGGGTCCGGTCGACATCGAAGCCGAACAGCGGGCACAGGAGGCTGCCGACCGAAAACGCTGGATGTCGTTTCTCAAACAGGCGCTCGGAGACGATGATGCCAGTGGTGGGAAAGTCAACTCACGTGGTGGTCCACGATGAGTCGAAACGACGAGGTTGCCAGCGAACTCGAAGCGTTTGCCGACCTGCTCGAAGCGAAAGGGGTCGAGTACAAACCCCGTGCATACCGCCGTGCCGCGGAGAACATCCGCGACCATACCGCTGCAATCGAGGGACTTGCCGCGGAGGGCGCGGACGCTGTTGCCGAGATCGAGGCAGTCGGTGATGCTATCTCCTCGAAGGTTGTCGAGTATATTGAAACTGATTGCATTGCGGAACTCGAATCACTCCGCGAGGAACTGCCGGTGGAGATGGAGGCGTTGACCAGCGTCGAGGGTGTCGGGCCGAAGACGGTTGGGAAACTCTATGAGGAACTCGGCATCGAGACGCTCGATGACCTCGAAGCGGCCGCTGAGGCGGGAGAGATTCGGGAACTCTCTGGGTTTGGTAAAAAAACGGAATCGAATATTCTCGATGGGATTCCGTTCGCACGCGAGGCACACCAGCGAGAGCTGTTAGGTGTTGCCCGCCCACGGGGTGAGGCTGTCAGGTCGTATCTTGACGAAGCTGCAGCCGTCGAGCGGGTTGCACTTGCTGGCTCGATTCGCCGTTGGAAGCCGACAATCGGTGATGTCGACGTGCTGGTCGGTTCGACGGACCCTGAAACGGTCATCGAGACCTTTACCGACTGGGACCAGTGTGACCGCGTTCTCGCTGCTGGCACGAGCAAGGCAACTATCCATGCTGATGGTGTCCAGATTGACCTCCGTGTCGTCGACCCAACCGAATTCGGTGCTGCCCTCCAGTATTTCACCGGAAGCAAAAACCACAACGTCGCCGTTCGCAACCGCGCAATCGACCGCGAGTTAAAAGTTAACGAGTACGGCGTTTTCGACGTATCGGCGGTCTCTGACCCCGAAGCTGACCAGCGAATCGGTGACCGTGTTGCCGGGGAGACTGAAGAGGGTGTGTACGATGCGCTCGGGTTGTCGTGGATTCCCCCGGAGCTACGGGAAAACCGTGGCGAGTTGGACGGTGCCGCTACTGATACCCTGCCTGACCTGCTCGTACCGGCCGATATCTCCGGTGATTTACACACCCACACGACCTGGTCCGACGGGTCGAACTCTATCGCTGAAATGGTCGATGCTGCAACGCAGCGTGGCTATGAGTATATTGCTATCACTGACCATGCATCGGGTCCCGGGATTCTTTCGGGAGTCGGTCTCGACGACGAGGAGATACGCGACCAACTTGCGGAGATTCGTGCGGTCGATGCTGACAGCGATATCACCGTCCTTGCTGGCATCGAGGCAAACATCCATGCTGACGGCTCACTGTCCGTCGACGATGACGCACTCGCTGAACTCGATATTGTGATTGCAGCCCCGCATAGCGGGCTTGAGGGGGACGGTACAGAGCGACTCTGTACCGCAGCAAGCCATCCGGAGGTTGATATCATCGGCCATCCGACTGGCCGGCGGCTCAACCAGCGCCAGGGAATGGACCTCGATATGACGAGGCTGGGAGCCACTGCCGCCAAACACGATACGGCACTTGAAATCAATGCACACCCGCGCCGCCTCGACCTCTCTGGGCACGCAGTTAAACAGGCTATCGAACAGGGTGCTGAAATTGTCATCAACACCGACGCGCATGTACCGACAGGATACGACCATATTCGGTTTGGTGTTCATACTGCTCGTCGTGGGTGGGCAACCACTGATGACGTCATCAATACGGCACACGTAGAATCGCTTCGGACACGCCTAGAGTAGGCAGTCGGGTTGGCTGCGTTGACCTTTTAGCACTGGACATCGATAGTGAGTGTATGCAACTTATCGTTGGCGTGGACGGGAGCGATTTCGGGCTCCGCGCGCTCGAAGAAAGCATCGAGCGCGCTCAGGAGCTGGGAGGCGACGTCACCGTTGCACTCTATAGCGACGGACAGCAATCGCTCGATGAAATCGAATCGCTCGTCTCTCAGGAACTATCGGCTTTTGATGTGGATGTCACTGTCATCCGGCTCGAAGAAGAACCGGGCAGCCAACTGGTTGACATAGCAGAACAGGATGGTTACGACCGGATTGTCCTGCCAGGGGGGCGGCGGAGTCCGTTGGGGAAAATCAACCTCTCGAATACGATCGAGTTCGTATTGCTGAACTCACAGACGACGGTGACATTAGTACGATGACGTTACGCTATCCGGATGAGCCACTCGATGACCTCCCCACCCCTCCGGTCACATTTACTGACGGCGACGGTCGCTCGATACATATCGAGCAGGCAACCGAGGAAGACATCGAGGCACTCGTTGAGATGTATCTGGAGTTTGATTCAGAGGACCGGGCACAGGGAATCCCGCCAAGCGGTGAGGGACCAATTCGCAAGTGGCTAGATATCGTTACCGAGGACAAATCGTTGAACGTCATCGCCTGGGATGGCGACGAAGCGGTTGGTCACGCGATGTTGGTCGAGGATGACGACGAGAGCTATGAACTGGCAATTTTCGTCATCCAGTCCCACCAGAATGGCGGTATCGGGACCGAACTACTCCGAACCGTTCTCGGCGAGGGCCAATCACAGGGAATAACCCGCGTCTGGCTGTCGGTTGAGCGCTGGAACAAACCCGCGATTGCTGTCTACGAAAAGCTTGGCTTCGAGCGGATGGACGATACGAGCTTCGAGATACAGATGACTGTTCGGCTCGGTCACGATTGAAATTGTTTTTGGCTAGAAAAGCGTCACACTGACAGTACTGGTTGCGAAGCGTATTCGAGAATATACAGCGCAGCTTTCCCGATGACCGCGTCTTCGGAAGCACCAGGGGTTTGACGGGGAACAACAATCAAATCAGCATCCAGTTGTTCCGCCACGTCGAGGGTGACGCTCCCCGGTGTCTGTCCGAGTCGGTCCGTGGAGAACCCAACCACCGTCGATGTCGTACAGGAGATAGTATCGGGGAGGGTTTCGTTTGCAGTTCTGGTGATTGATTGCTGATGCTCGGCGACCGTCTCGGGGGTCACGTCACCGGTTTCAAGCCCCTGCATCACGCGCTGCTCGACGACATGCAACAGGTGAACGTCCGCATCATACCGGTCTGCGAGGGCGACGGCATACTCTGCGGCAGTCGCTGCTTCGTCGCTTCCGTCAAGCGCAGCGAGTACGAGATCGATATCGATAGCCATTGTCTAACCTCTCTTTGGGAGGGGCAAAAAAGCCGCCGGTCGCTATCCAAAGATAGTTTTTCACCGTATCCGCGGGGAAACTCGCGTTGTCACTCTCTTTCAGCGAACGGGAGACACTGCGAGAAACCAGTTATGCGACCTGCTGCTGTGAGCGCTGCTTTCGCGTGACGTATCCGGCGATACGGTTGCGGACGCCCTTTGACTCGATGTTCGTGAGTTCCTGGACGCGCTCTTTGTTGTGTTCGAAATCCGGTCCGAACGCGTTCGGATATTTCTCCATGAGGACGCGACCGGTCTTTTTGACGTAGGCGGGTTTGATGGCCATTGTTGCCCCAACATATCAGACGCCTCCTTTAAAAGATTTCGAGACCGATATCAACCAGCTTGTGAGATGGTAGCAGCAATCGGTATCAGTGCCCCGTGGCATCAACAACTATGTGGCTTTGTTTCGTACAACCTCTTATGACGGAACTGCTGTATCTCCCGGATGACGATACGACCTATTCTTTCGAGGCAACTGTCGAGACGGCCACCGAAGAGTATCTCGTCCTTGATGGCACGTACTTTTATCCAGAGGGTGGTGGCCAACCCGCTGACTACGGAACGATTTCGTGGGACGGTGGTGAAGCCAGTATTACGGATGTGAGAAAGGACCACGGGGACATCCATCACGTCATTGGGGACCTTGCAGGTCCGCTCCCGACAGCGGGAACGACTGTCTCCGCACAGATAGATGCTGACCGTCGGGAACGGCTCACGCGGATGCACACGGCCCAGCACGTTGTCTCCCGTGTTGTCCTCGACGAGTACGGTGCGACCACTGCTGGAAACCAGATTCACGAATCACGCTCACGGATTGATTTCGAAACAGTCGAGTTCGACGAGGCGGATGTCGAGCGCATCGAACGACTCTCGAATGAGGCCATCGAAGCCGATTACGGCGTCGTGAAGGAGAACCGACCACGGCAAGCGGTCGAAGCTGAGGTCGACGACGGTCGAGCATTACTGGATTTGATTCCTGACTCCGTTGACCCGCTTCGCGTTGTCGAAATTGAGGGGTTCGATATGTGCCCGTGTGGTGGGACACACGTTAACCAACTTGGTGAGGTTGGGACAGTAACCATTACCGACCGAACATCGAAAGGGAAAGACACGGAGCGAATCGAATTTGAACTGACACCCTGAGAGAGATACGTACGCTTATTATGTTTCTGTGATGAATACGGATAGTAAATGGCGGCTATGAATACTGATACCAAATTTTTGCTGTTAATCCTCGCTATCATCAGTTCGTTAACCCTCTTTATCGTCCTCCCTGTCCTCCAGTATATCCTTCTCTCGGTTATCCTCGCGTACGTTCTCTTTCCCCTTCACGTCCGCATCCGGCCGTACGTCGGTTCGTTTGTGAGTGCAATTATCCTGATTGCAGCAGCAATCGTCGCTATTGTCGTCCCGTTCATCTACATTTTCTGGGTCTTCGCCCAGGACCTCCAGGCTGTTGCTGAGGGTGATTTAATGTTGCAGGTGGATATCATCGAGGAGCGGGTCGCCGAGCTAACTGGTGTGGAAATCGAACTCGTTACTCTCCTCACCGATACCGCAGAGAGTGTTGTTGAAATCATGTTCGGAGGCGTAACCGGTATCATTTCGACCGCCTTGCAGTTTTTCATCGGTATCGCACTGGTGCTCTTTCTGGTCTTTTATCTCCTCAGAGATGGGGAAGCGTTCGTCGCCTGGCTGGAAGAGCTAAGCCCGCTTGACCCTGCAGATACCGCCCACCTTTTTGGGAAGGTTAACCAGACAATGTGGGGCTCTGTGATTGGGCATACCTTTGCTGCACTCGTGCAGGCGCTTATCGCTGGTGTCGGCCTCTGGATTGCGGGTATTCCCAGTGTCATCTTCTGGACGGTCGTGATGGCCGTACTGGCGTTTCTTCCGCTCATCGGCGCCTTTCTTATCTGGGCCCCAGCAGCAGTCTATCTGATTCTTATCGGCGATACCGTCGCCGGTGTCTTCCTGTTTGCCTACGGCGTCTCGGTCGTGAGCATGATTGATTACTATGCCCGCCCGCTGGTGATTGACCGTGAGGCCCGACTGAACCCCGGTGTTATCCTTGCGGGGGTCTTTGGCGGTATCTTCACGTTTGGATTTGTCGGCCTGTTCGTCGGTCCAATCGTTATCGGCATCCTCGCAGCGACACTTGAAACAATCAACTCCAAGCGACTGCGCGCTATCCCCGACGATGAGCAGCCAAACTCGTCCGAGCAGACCACACTCTCTGGTAGCGGGTCTGAACCGACTGGCGAGGATGTCGCAGACAGCTGATAGTGATTATTGTGAGTCTTTACCGCCGGCTAGTACCAATTTCTGAGTATGACTCTCCAAAACGGATGGTTGCGTGTCGTCGGCACAAAAATAATCACAACAATCACTATGAGTCGATATGCGTAAACCCCCACACTCACAGAGTCACACACGATGAAGGTCACGTTCCTCGGAACAAGCGGTGCGATTCCGACGACCCAGCGCAACCCGAGTGCGCTCGTCATCGAGCGCGAGGGGGAGCGGTTACTGTTTGATTGTGGCGAGGGGACACAGCGACAGATGATGCGGTATAACTCGGGATTTGATATTGAGCATGTTTTTCTGACTCATTTACACGGCGACCATGTCCTCGGGATTCCGGGCCTCTTGCAGACGTTCGATTTCAACGAGCGGGAGCAGCCGTTGACGATTCATACACCCTCAGGGACACGAAGTGAACTGGAGCAACTCACCTCAGTTGTAGGGACGGACCCCTCATACCCACTATATATTAGACAGGTACAACCCGGTACGACTGTAGTTTCTCACGAGGAATACGAGATTCGTGCGTTTGAGGTAAATCACCGCACACAGGCTGTGGGATACGCACTGGTTGAGGACGACCGAAAGGGGCGATTTGACCGGGAAAAAGCCGAGTCGGAGTTTGGTATCCCACCCGGCCCAAAATACTCGAAACTGCATGCAGGCGAATCGGTTGAACACGATGGAAGACGTATCGAACCAGAGGAGGTTGTCGGACCGCCTCGGCCGGGTCGGCGTGTGGTCTACACTGGTGATACCCGTCCCACTGAAACAACTCGCCGAGTTGCCGAAGATGCCGACCTGTTGATACATGACGGAACGTTTACGGATGAACACCAGTCACGGGCACAACAGACAGCCCATTCGACCGCTCGCGAGGCAGGGCGAATTGCCAGTCAATCAGGCGTGAAGGCACTTGCCCTGACGCATCTGTCGAGTCGCTACGGTGGCTACTGGCGCAGTCATGCTGGCGAAGCCAGCGAGGTGTTCGACGGGCAGGTCATCCCTGCAGAGGATGGCATGACTATGACGGTCCCGTTCCCGGACAGCGACGAGTCTATTCTGATTGACCAGCCACATCGGTAACTTTCCTGGCCCAACGCTGGAAGATACGGATATCAACGAACCAGTAGTATTACGTTCCGGACAGTAGAGTATCAGATAATGGTTTCGGAGGGTGAGACTGCGCCGGCGTTCGAACTCCCTGCGGTTGCCGATGGTGAGCAGACGACTGTCGCTCTTGCTGAGCAAATCGAGGACGCTATCGTCGTTCTCGTCTTTTATCCGGGTAATTTCCTCACCAATCAGGACACTGGACAACCGTTTCTCACGGAACTCGACCTCTTTACGATGCAGACGGGACTGACCGTTCTCGGTATCTCCGGAGATAGCATCTTTAGCCATCGGGCGTTCGCTTCTAAACACACGCTTTCGGTGCCGTTACTGGCCGATGTCGATGGCGAGGTTGCGACATCGTATGGCGTCGCTGTCGAAGATTCCACGTGTGGCTACCAGGCCAACAGAGCAGTATTCGTTCTCGACCAGGAAGGAACTGTAACGCATCGCTGGGTTGGCTCATCGGTTGATGAATACCCACAACCCTCGGTCATCCGTGAAGCTGTCAGAGCAGTCAGTGATGAGGAAACCGCACTTGGCAGTTACGTCGATGGATTCAAAGCGTATGAACGGGGCTCTGAACGGATGGAAGCGGCGATGGCTCTGGCAGACGAACGTGAATGGGTTGCCGCAGAGGGTCGCTTCCTTGATGCGCAGGAGGCGTTTGATGCGGCGATGACAGCTTTCGATACGGCAACTCGGTTTGCGGCCGACGATATCGTCCGCTCGTATACGGATGTTGCCGGTGAGCGTGTCGAAACACTCTCCCGGGCAGCAAACTGGTTTGCAGAGGCCGCGGAGGCATTCGCTGCTGGTAAGGGTCGGGTCGGTGAGTCGGTGCAACAGGATGCAAACGAACAGCTCTCCGAGGCAAACTCGCTCCCGGAGCCGCTGGAACCGGCAGCGTTCCCTCCGGATGAACCACTCGACCGTTCCAATGATGACACGGAGCCATTGCTCTCCGATGATGCATCGGTTGAACCTGAGTTGACCGGTACGGACGACCTCGACACCGACGATTCCAGTGCAACAATCGACGAGGATGAACTCGAAGAAATCACTGCCGAACTGGAGTCTCAGCCCGACGAAACGGCAAGGGGACAGAACGAACGTGCGAGCGACGCAAGCGAGGGCTGGCAGGCAGTGGTAGATACTGGACACTCCGGGAGCGATAGCGACTCGATAGAGCTCGACCTTGACGAGCCGACAGGGTCAAACAGCGCCGACTCGAACGCGGGAACTGATGGACAGGAGGACTCCCGTGGATGAGCAGGAGACG
>SL_4KL_010_BRINEDRAFT_10000388_pt1 | contig 22306 bp, 19 predicted proteins | sample SodLak_010_BRINE_2_FD_10664 | JGI IMG/M metagenome (IMG submission 10664) | reverse complement strand
CCGCTGAGCGGGATCGAGGCGATCGCCGCGTCGCTCGCGACGATCGGGAACATCGGCCCCGCGCTCGGCCCGCTCGGGCCATTCGGCAGCTACGAGTTCCTCCCGAACACGACGAAGCTGTTGATGATCGGTCTCATGTGGATCGGCCGGCTGGAGATCGTCCCGGTGCTCGCGCTGCTCGTCGCCGGGATCGACGACTGATCGCCGACTCGGGTCTCGGTGCAGGTGGGCCACTCCCGGACGAGTCACTTTCGGACGGGTCACTTTCGGACGGATCAGTTCGAGGAACGAAACTCCATCGCGGAGGGCCGCATCGATCGTCTCCGCGCCACGCGACCGACAGCAGTCAGCTTCTTACCCCGCGAANATAGATCACCTCGTATGACACANACCGATGACGATCAGTCTGACCTTCTCGGCCACGTGCTCTTACCCGTCGCCAACGAGAACGACGCCGCGACCACGGCGACAGCGCTCGAGCCGTACGATCCGAAGCGAGTGACCGCACTGTACGTCGTCGAGAAGGGGGACGGCGTCCCTGACAAGACGCCAGTCGAGCAGTCGGAGGAAATCGCGGCGGAGTCGTACGCCGCCGTCCGCGACGTGTTCCCCGACGCCGACGAGCACACGGCGTACGGCCGAGACGTCGTGGAGGCCATCTTCGACGCCGCGAACGATGTCGGGGCAACCGCGATCGTGTACCGGTCTCGCGGCGGAAACCGGATCACGCAGTTTCTCTCCGGCGACCACTCGTTGCGGCTCGTAACGGAGGGCGAGATACCCGTCGTCGCGCTCCCGAACCGGAAATAGAACGAATACGCCCCGGGAGCGACGCACGACTGACGACCGAGGACAGGTCGCCCGCTGCCGTTTCGTGCCAAATTCATAATGAACGTTTATACGGTACCGGCGGGAAGCTCGAGGCATGTACGACGACGACGAGCTCGCCGCGATCCGCGAGGCCCACGACGAGTGGGAGGCGGAGACGCTCGATCCGGTGCTCGATCGGCACGGCGAGCGGAACGACCGGTTCGCGACGGTGTCGAACCACGAGGTCGAGGGGGTATATACTCCCGCCGACGTCGCTGACCTCGACTACGAATCCGACCTCGGATTCCCCGGCGAGGAGCCGTACACGCGCGGCGTCTACCCGACCATGTACCGCGGCCGGACGTGGACGATGCGGCAGTTCGCCGGCTTCGGCACCGCAGAAGAGACGAACGAGCGGTTTCACTACCTGACCAGCGAGGGGCAGACCGGGCTTTCGACCGCCTTCGATATGCCCTCGTTGATGGGGCTCGACTCCGACCACCCGATGTCGCTCGGTGAAGTCGGTAAGGAGGGCGTCGCGGTCGACACACTCCGCGACATGGAGATCCTCTTCGACGGCATCGACGTCGGTGAGGTGTCCACCTCGTTCACGATCAACCCCTCTGCGCCCGTGATCTACGCGATGTACGTCGCCATCGCGGACCAGCAGGGCGTTCCCCGCGAGGAGATCCGCGGAACCCTCCAAAACGACATGCTCAAGGAGTTCATCGCGCAGAAAGAGTGGGTGATCCCGCCCGAGCCCTCCCTCGATCTGGTGACCGACACGATCGAGTTCGCGGTCGAGGAGACGCCCGCGTTCAAACCGATCTCCGTCTCGGGGTACCACATCCGCGAGGCGGGGTCGACGGCGGTACAAGAGCTCGCCTTTACGCTCGCCGACGGTTTCGCGTACGTCGAGGCGTGTCTCGACCGCGGGCTCGACGTCGACGAGTTCGCGCCACAGCTCTCCTTCTTTTTCAACTCCCATAACTCGATCTTCGAGGAGGTCGCCAAGTTTCGCGCCGGTCGCCGGATCTACGCGACCGTGATGGAGGAGTGGTACGACGCCGAGGCCGACGCGTCGAAGCAACTCAAGTTCCATACGCAGACGGCAGGGCAGTCGCTGACGGCCCAGCAGCCGTTGAATAATATCGTCCGCGTCACACTGCAGGCGCTGGCCGGCGTCCTCGGCGGCACCCAGAGCCTGCACACGAACTCCTTCGACGAGGCGCTCGCGCTCCCCTCTGAACAGGCGGTGCGGGTCGCGCTCCGCACCCAGCAGATAATCGCCGAGGAGTCGGGCGCGGCCGACATCGCCGACCCGCTCGGCGGCTCCTTCGCGGTAGAGTCGCTCACGGACGAGGTCGAAGCCGACGCGATGGCGTACATCGAGGAGATCAGAGCGATGGGAGACGGCTCCCTTCGCGACGGTGTCATCTACGGAATCGAGCAGGGGTACTTCCACCGCGAGATCCAGCAGTCGGCCTACGAGTACCAGGAGCGCGTCGACGGGGACGAGGAGACGGTCGTCGGCGTCAACGCCTACGAGATCGACGAGGAGACGAAGCCCGACCTGCTCCACGTCGACGAGACGACGCGGGAGAGACAGCTGGACCGGCTCGAATCGGTGAAAGCCGAGCGCGACGAGGAAGCGGTCGAGGCCGCCCTGGATGACCTGCGGGCCGATATCGTGGACGGCGAGAACGTGATGCCCGCGATCGTCACCGCGGTGAAGGCGTACGCGACGATGGGAGAGATCATGGCGCTATTCGAGGCGGAACACGGGACGTATCGGGAGCGGATCGGGGTCGCTTAAAAACATCGCGGACAGGGTGATCAGACGGCGTCGACCGGTCGCGCCGACTCGGCACACCACGCGTTTCCTCTGCGTCCTGCCCGGCGGAGTTCCATCTCCACAACCGAGCCGGTTTCGAGCGACGCAAGCTCGGCTTCCACGTGCGGATCGTCGTACTCGACGACGTACAGCGTTCCGTTTCTCGGATGTTCACGGAGCGTGATCGCCCCGTGGTCGTTACACGCGTCCACGATCGTGTACTTGCCAGTGCGATCCATCACGGTTCGATGTACTACGTCCAACAACTTAGTTAACAGATCGCTACTCGAGACAGTCAGGTCGCGATGAGCGGTAAGCGCAGGCCGTCGGGGCCGTACTTTCCGAACGGTTCACTTTAATCGACGCATCGCGAGGCTCCGGTATGACAGAGACGGAGATTCCCGACGACCATCCGCGGTACGCGTCGCTCGTGACGCGCCACCGGATCGAAGCGGGCGTACAGAAGGGGATCACTTCCAAACAGGGACTCATCGCGCAGGGACGCGGTGAGGCGTTCGATTACCTGCTGGGTGAGCGGACGCTTCCGAGTGCGGACGACGCCGAGCGTGCCGCGGCCGCAACGCTGCTCACCGCCGACCACCCCGTGATCTCGGTAAACGGTAACGTCGCGGCGCTAGCACCCGAAGAGACGGTTGCCCTCGCCGACGCGGTCGACGCCGACATCGAGGTGAACCTCTTCAACCACACCGACGAACGCGTCCGCCGAATCGCCGATCATCTCCGCGAGCACGGCGCCGACGAAGTGAAGGGACTGGAAGGGGACGGCGAAATCCCCGGCTTGGACCACGCCCGCGGCATCGTCGACGCCAACGGGATCGAGGCCGCCGACGTCGTCGTCGTCCCGCTGGAGGACGGCGACCGCGCCGAGGCGCTCGCCGCGATGGGGAAGACGGAAATCGTGATCGACCTCAATCCCGGGAGCCGCTCGCCCCGGACGGCCGCGATTCCGATTATCGACAATCTCCTCCGGGCAGTTCCGAACGTGGCCGCTCATGCTCGCGATCTCGCAGAGGCCGATTCGGCCGAACTACGGGGCGTCATCGACGAGTTCAACACGGACGAGGCGCTCGCCGCGGCCGAGTCTGCGATCCGCGGGGGGACGTTTGCGACACCCGCTGAAAAGTAGCTACCTGACCGGCGGCGAACCGGAGGCCTCGTCAGAACGAAACGGCGGATCGCCGGAAGTGAAAAGTCACCTGCCGGCCTATCACGGGCATGGAACTCGATGAGACGGATCGCGCGATCCTCCGGATCCTTCAAGAGGACGCTCGAACACCGTTCTCAGAGGTTGCACGCCGGATCGATATGTCCAGTGCAACCGTCCACGACCGGGTCGGCCGCATGGAAGACGCCGGTGTCATCGAGGGGTATCACGCCGAGATCGATTCGAAGGCAGTCGGCTACGGCGTCAGCGCGTTCGTCGGCCTCCGCGTCGAACAGGGCCGCGAGGAGGACGCGCTCGAGCGCCTCCGGGATATCGAAGGTGTCAGAGAGATTCACCTGACGACGGGTGAGTGGGACGTGATCCTCCGCGTCGTCGCTGAGGACACCGACCGGCTCCGGGAGCTAATGTTCGAGCGCGTCGCCGAGATGGACGGCTTCTCGCGGTCACAGACGATGATCATCCTCGGTACCGACTACGAGCTGGACGGGCCACCGATCTGAGAGCAGACAGCCGGTTCGAAACGGTCCTCGGCCCGGCCCGATGACACAAGACCGGAACGCTCAACTCGGGAACACCCCGAACGAAGAGCATGAGCACTGGGGTCGAAGAGCGATTCGGATTATCGCCGGAGCGGGCATGGGCGGCGGCCGTCGGCGCCGTCACGGCGCTTCTCGCGGTCGGAGCAGTCGTCTTCCCACGGATCGTGTACGATCGGTTCCTCTGGCGATACTTTTGGGGGCCGGTTGCGGCGGACGGACAGGGCGCACAGTGTGCCGTCCGCGACGCCGGCGGGACCGAGCTGCTCGGCAGCTCCACGGCGTGTGCGGCTGCCGTCGAGGCGGGCGATGTCGTCGCGTTCCCCGGCTACACCACGATCTCGACGGTGAGCTACGTTGTGATTCTCCTCGCGATGCTGATCGGCGTCGTCTTCCTCCTCCGCCGGCTGAATATCGGTACCGAGCTTCGATTCTTCTACGCGCTGTTCCCGTTCATGCTGCTCGGTGGGGCCCTCAGAACCGTCGAAGACGCTGGTATCGCCGCCCTCCGGGCCGAGACGGAGCCGCTGATATCTTACCCAGCGAGCGCTCTGTTGATCAGTCCGTTCATCTACTTCACCGTTTTCGCGTTCACGCTCGGCTGTGTCCTTGCTGCGTACGCGCTCGCCGACCGCGGACTGGTCGACGACTACGCGCACGCGCTGTTCGCAATGGGGGCCGTCGGACTCGCCACGACGTTCGCGTACCTCTCGTACCTCTCCGTTGTGACCGACTACGTCGCGTTCTACCCGGTGATACTGGTGTTGACGCTGCTGATCGCGACCGTTTCGACCGCTATCACGTGGACGCTCGCAACCGGATACGAGCCGACGATCCGGCAGGGGACCGGCTTCGCCGGGTTCGTCATCATCTGGGGGCACGCGATCGACGGCGTCGCGAACGTCATCGGGCTCAACTGGATGCCGGCGCTGACCGGGACGTCGAATCTCGTCCCGAAACACGTCGTTAACGAACTGATCGTGACCTGGACCGGCCGACTCCTTCCGGAGTCGATCGTTTCGATCACCGGTGACGCGTGGCCGTTCCTCCTCGTGAAGCTGGCGGCGGCGACGTTCGTCGTCTGGGTGTTCAACGGTGAGATGTTTGAGGAGTCGCCGCGATACACCCTCCTGCTGCTCATCACCGTGCTCGCGGTCGGGCTCGGCCCCGGAACCCGAGATATGCTCCGTGCAGCGTTCGGGATCTGATCCGGCTGTCGAGGTCCGATCTGACAGGCGATGGGTAGCTATCGCCTCGGTCGAAATCTGCTGTTCGTTGATCGGGGTCCGTTCTGTTCAGTCGGAACGCTACGCGGCACTGGCTCGAATCTGTCTCCGAGAGATATTCGACAGATATACTATCAGAAAGACTGATATCCGCAAAGATTTATATCTGTATTCAACTGTACACCTTGATTTGCCTATCTGAATCTATGAACATTTGCGTAACTTAATATAGAGCTGGTCACTTGTAAGTCAATGAACCAAATAAAAATATAATCATCTGATTATATGTTTTATTCTTTTTCTCTTTGAAGAGGACAATCCCCATTTTATAATTTAATTTTTTTTATATAAATAAGAAATTAACAGAAGTTATACTATTATGGCCTCGAACTCTGAAACGGCGGTGGACGTGCAGTCAGGTCTGGGACGAGGTCGATCACACCTCTACTCACAACGAGCCCACCGCGTATCTCAAAGAATCTAATCGTTTGATCGATAGTCCAGGCATTTTATACCAGATAAACGCCATGTATCCGGCTAGTTTCTTCCGACCGGGACCGCAGTCAACAATTATACTTATCATCTCTGCGGATCACATTCGGTTCGTTGCCAATGAAACGCGTTTCGAAGTCCGAGGAGGGCCACTCCCACCTCACGATCAGTCCGGACCGAGAGCCGATCGAGACGGTCGAGCCTAATGAACAGTTCACTGTCGAAACCTACGACTACGTCGGAGACGTGCTAGACGAGGACACTCCGCTCGAGGACGTCTGGGGAACGGACACGTTGGCCGAGAACATCAATCCCGTTACCGGTCCGATAGCGGTCGACGGGGCGGATCCGGGCGACGTCCTGGCGATCGACATCGTCGATATCGACCTCCCGGACCGAGGAGTCATCAATATTTTCCCAGATTTCGGCGGACTCGAAGCGTCAGTGTTCAATCTCGCTGAGCCGAGTGATCCCCACACCACGTTCTGTGATATCAACGGAGATGTCATCTCATATCCGACCGAAGACGGACGGGAAATTGAGCTGTCCACTCATCCTCAGATCGGCACTATCGGGACGGCCGAAAGCCACGAATCGGTGTACTCGGTCAAGCCACACGACCACGGCGGCAATATGGACTGTCAAGAGGTGACGACCGGAAACACCCTGTACCTCCCGGTCGACGTGGCGGGCGGGCACCTCTATCTCGGTGACTGTCACGCCGCACAGGGGGACGGCGAAATCTGTGGTATCAGCGTGGAGGTGTCTGCGGACGTGACGCTCGAAGTCGACGTGATATCGGATCTCGACCTTGCCTGGCCGCGTATCGAGTCCGACGAGGAGATCATGGTTGTCGCCGCTGCTCGCCCGGCCGAGAACGCGGTCCGCCTGGCGTACACCGAACTGATACACTGGCTCGTCGACGACTACGGATTCAAGCAGGTGGACGCGTACCAGCTCTGTAGCGCCGCGGGGCGCGTTCGGTACGCACAGATGGTCAACCCCGAGTACACCGTCGCGGCGAAGTTCCCGAAAGCGCTACTCTGACGCAGGCGTTCGTTTTCGGGTTCCGAGCACACCGAATCTCCTCGTCGGGAGACGCTCGACTCAGGTGGATTAGTCACAGTACGCGCTGCCCCGGCTGTGAATCACATTGATCAGGGGTGCAGGGCTGAATCGTGTGATGACAACAAAAAGCCGTTGCCGCCCAGAATCAGACCGTTCTGTCTCGAAGCGTGTCGATCTCGCGTTCTATCGTCTGGGCGTCGGCGACGCCGACAAACCGCGCGTCGACGCTACCGGCGAGCGTGAAAAGCGTCGTTGGGGCTCCGACGACGTTGTACCGTTCCCGGAGCAAGTCGGGGGCGTCCGGGCCGTACACCGAGAGCGCGAGTACCCCTTCGGGCGGCTCGTACCCGAACACCGTTTCGAGTCGCGATCGAATGCCGTCACACGGTGAACAGTCTTCGCGCCACACGTAGACGACACAACGGTCACAGAGGTCGATGAGTCGAGATGCGTCGGGACCGTGGACCGGCAAGAACCCTTCTGGCGCTCCTGCCGTGGGCGGGCTCCCTGCCTCGTCTGAGTTGAGGAGAACGGACAGGACGAGCGCTTGCGACGATGACACGTCGGGATCACTCTCTCGCAACGCCATGTACGTTGCGAGCACGTCTGGGTCGACATCGGCGTTCTGCAGGTCGTCCGGGAGGCCGTTGACCACGTCGGCAGCGGTGACTGTTGAACGCTTGTCGGCGACCGTCGTGCGAAACCCCTCACTCGGCCGAAGCCCCTGCGGAGTCGTCTCGAAGAGCCCGGACGTTATCCATTTGTCCACCGTTTCGGTGACTGACGTCATCTGTGTCCTCGCTCCGACATCTCGGTGCGCGTTCGTGTTCCGGGCTGGACGCGTATCGACCGCGTGGTCATCGGCTGTGAGGTGTTGTGGTTCATGAGCCGAGTCACGGGTCGAGTCCGAGTTCGTCGATACAGGGGAAGTCGTCCGCGGAGGGAACCTCGCCCTGCGGCCAGAGCGGCTCGAGGTCGGCGTCCGGCGGGTAGTGTAGATTCCCATCTGAGTCCCAGCCCCATCCCTCCTCACGGAGGATATCGCGGGCGGCCTCGACGTCGCCGCTCGGGTCCGGATGCTTGTAGAGCATGTCCTCGGGCGGGAACCTCGGGTGGTTCTCGGAGATGTACGTCGGGAACATATTCGGTTCAACCCGACCGTCGAACGCGACGTTCACCATCTGTTCGCGGTCGACTGACGCGCCGATCGCCTTGCGGAACTCAGTGAATTTACACGGCGCAGTGTGACAGATGTACTGAAGATTATACGCGGTGTGTGTCCCTTCGAATCGAGCCTCCGCGTTCTCGCTCTCCTCGTTCACTCTCGTCGCGTTCGGCGGGGAGATCTCGACGGCGACGTGTGCCTCTCCGGCCTGCAGCGCGTTGATCGTCGTCTCCTCGTTCCGGTACGCCTCGAAGATAACGGGCTGTGGCACCTCGTAGACGGGGTGTCCGTCGTGGGGTTCACAGACGACGCGCTGGCCCTGTTCGATCGAGACGACCTCAAGCGGTCCGGACGACGCGATCGGCATCTCGAACGTCGCGCCCGCGGGGTCCTCGATCGCGTTTGCGTCCTCGAACGTCTCTCTGTGGAGGATCCCCCACCGCATGAGCGTCGTTTCCGCGAAGGGGATGTACGGTTCGGTGAACGTGAATCGAACCGTCTCTTCGTCCACGACCTCGATCTCGTCGTACGGGACGGGTGCTGCACCGGGGTAGGCTCCCTCGTCACCGCCGCGGACGACCTGCTCGAAGGTGAATTTCACGTCTTCTCCGGTAACCGGATCTCCGTTAGTGAACGTCGCGTCGTCGAACAGTTCCACGATTACCTCCTGGCTGTCGACGACGTTGACCGATCCGAGGAGTTCGACGGGCTCGTAGTTCTCGTCGTATTTGTGAATCGGCGAGTGGATCATATGTTGCCACATCGCCTCCGGCATTGACGCGGTGTGTGTCAGCCAGTTAGTCGTCTCCGTCGCGATCGGGTCGATGCCGACGATCAACTCGTCACCGTCTGTCAGCTCAGATTTGAAGATCCACTCCGCGTTCGATCGGGCGAGCCCGCCCGTTCCGACGCCGTCGATGTCAACCATGTCCGTCCGCCACGCGCCGATGTTTGCGACCGGACAGAGGTTATCTATCGCACAGTCCTCTGACATGTACGCGATCGTCTCGTTCAATCCCTGCTCGCGTTCTTCAATGGTCTCGGCGCGGGTCTGCTCGATGAGACGGGTCGTGTACTCGCAGTCGGCGTAGTTCGACGTGTTGGACTGTCCGTTCGCTCCCGCCCAATCGAGGCGCATGTTGTTCAACAGCTCTTGCGGGTCGAGACGGTCGGTCGCGGGGACCCACCAGGTAAACGAGACGTTGTTATCGCGGTCTTCGTCGTTCGCCTGAAGCCCGGTCTGTGTGCCCAAGTCCTTCGGCACGATGTCGACTTCCGTACCGAGCCCCTCAATACCCTGTCGAATGAGCGGAGCCATCTGCTCTTGAGTCGTGGTGAATCCACCGTAGTCCGACCAGTACTCCATCTGGATCGTGGACACCCGCTCGCCGAGTTCCTCCCCGTCCGCACCGGTCGTATCGTCGTCGGAACAGCCGGCGAGTCCGACCGCGGCGGCGCCGCTGAGCGCTTGAAGCAGCGTGCGCCGGTCGACTGATGAGTCTGTACCATCTGCCTGCTTGGTGTGAGCAGCCATACCACAGACATACCGCATATTATTATAAATCTTTGGGTAGTGGATCCAATATAGTGGACAATGATGACATATAACGCCAAATAAATTAGGTTTTGTAGTATTCACTACTGGACGGGCGAGACGAGTCGACGCGAGAGCGGTTATCCCTCGAGTCGGATCCTCGGGTCGATGACCCCGTAAACGAGGTCGACGATGAAATTCGAGATGATGACGAACGCCGCCACGATGAAGAACACGAACTGAACCGTCGGGTAGTCACGTGCGAGGACCGCTTCGACGAGCGTGAACCCGATCCCCGGCCAGTTGAACACCGTCTCGATCAGGACGAGTCCGCCGAGAGCCCGCGCGAGCGACACCGGGAAGATCGTGATAACCGGAATGCTTGCGTGTTTTGCGACGTGCCGTAGCCGAGTCGCCGTCGGGAGTCCGGTCAGCTTGTAATACTCCGTGAAGTCCTCACCCATCACTTCGACGACGCTGTTACGCATGATCAGCGTCGGAATGAAGAGATACCGGCAGACGACCGCAGCGAACGGGAGTATATAATGGATTCCGAAATCGCGGGTCAGGTACGGCTCCCACCACGCGAGTCCCTCGGTCGAACCGGGTGAGAGCATGCCGGAGGTCGGAAACAGATTCAGCCAGATAGCGAACACGACGATCAGAATGATCGCGGTGAAGAACGCGGGAGACGAGCCGACACCGATGACCGGAACGGTCCCGAACCGCTCGAACAGGCTTCCGCGTTTGCTCCCGGCGACGGTCCCGATAACGACCCCTAATATATAAGTGAAAGTCATCGCTGGCGCGACCAATATGAATGTGTTAAAGATACGCATCTTCGTGAACTCCCAGACGTCGACCCGGTACACCGGCGATTCTCCGAGGTCACCCTGTGCGAGATTCGAGAGGTACTGCCAGTACTGGACGTAGAGCGGCTCGTCTAACCCCCACTGATCGCGGATCTGTTGGAGCGTCTCTTCGTCCGCACCCGACGTCGCCATCTGTGCGGTGAAGTCGCCCGGCATCGAACGGAACAGCACGAACAACGCCGTCATAACGAACGCGAGCATCACGATCGTCTGCAGGGAACGAACGACAAAGTACCGCTTCAGCGACGACATCTACCGGCGCCCCCCGTTGTGAGTGACACCGCTGCGCCGATCAGCCGCGTACCTGTCTATCAGTTCCGCCGTTGTCATCGTCGGTATGTTGCTCGTGTTCATTCCGTATGCACCACGCGTTCTTCCGCGCCCCGTTTCTCGCCGCTCCGATCGTTCGCACCGTAGTGGTGACAGGCCACGTGCCACTCGGGTTCGCTCTCGACCTCCGGCGGCGTCGTCTCACAGACGCTCCCGAACCGCTCTCGGAGGTTTTTAACCGCCAAGTCGTCATCGCCTTCCACCAGCGACGTGAGCGCCGCTCGCAGCGTCGACTCGTTTTTCCCGGTAATCTCCGCGGTGAAGTACTCGTCTTGGATGGTGTCGAGTAGCGCGGACCGCTCCTGTTCTTCGACGATACTCTCGATACGCTCCACAGTTATTTCGTCGCGTTCGAGCTGTTCACGGAACGACATGATCTCGCGGTACGCCTGCTGGTCGATATCGAGCTCATCCGGCGGAATCACCTCGGGACACCGATCGCGGAACCGACACCCTTCGCCGATGTCGATCGGGTCTCGCGGCGCGCCTGACATCTCGGTGCGGCCCCGGTCGTAATGCGGATCCGGAACGGGAATTGCAGACACGAGAGCCTTGGAATACGGGTGTTTCGGTGCCTCGAGAATCCGTTCCGTCGGCGCCGACTCGACGATCCGACCGAGATACATCACCTTGACCGACTCGGCGATGTACGACACCGTCGAGAGGTCGTGTGAGATGTAGATCATCGATACGTCGAAATCGTTAATCAGCTCTTTCATCATCGTCAGCACCGCCGCCTGCGTCGAGACGTCGAGCATCGAAACCGGCTCGTCTGCAAGGATGACGTCCGGGTCGAGAATCAGCGCGCGACCGATCGCGACGCGCTGTTTCTCTCCGCCACTGAGGTTCATCGGCTTTTTGTCGAGGTACTTTTCGGCGGGTTGGAGTTCGACCTGCCGAAGCACGTCTCGAATCCGTTCCGCTTTGTTGTCGATCCCGTGGATCCCCAACGGTTCCGCCAGCGACTCTCTCACCGTCATCTTCGGATTGAGCGAATTGAACGGGTCCTGGAAGATCACCTGTACGTTCCGGCGGTACGCTTTCCAATCCGCCGCATCGAACTCGGAGACGGGTGTCCCCTTATATATAATCTCCCCGTCGGAGCTGTCATGAAGACCGATAAGCGTCCGTAACAGCGTTGATTTTCCGCACCCGCTCTCGCCGATCACCGCGACGGACTCGTTCGCCTCGAGGGCCATCGAGACGCCGTCGACCGCCTGTATCTGTGACGGCTCTCGCCGCAGAATCATATCGACGATGTTGGAATCGCCTTCGAAGTATTTTTTGAGGTCGTTGATCTCTAACACCGGCGCGTCTGAGCTCATTTCAGTCCACCTCCCCCATCCGGGTGATGCTCTGTCCGGCCGATTCCTCCCCCGCTTGGCCCGCCTCGTACAGCTCGTACGCCTCGGACTTCCGGACGCACGCGGCGATATGTTCCGGATCGTCGTCGTCGACCGGCTCGCTCGGCGGGGCCCCCTGACGGCACTCGGGCGCCGCCCAGGGACACCGATCCGCGAAGCTACAGAAGTCGACCTCCCCCATCAACTCGGGCGGGTACCCCTCGATGACTTCCAGTTCCCGCTTCGGTTCTCGGACGTCGGGGAACGCCTCTTTGAACATGAACGCGTACGGATGTCGCGGGTTGTCGTGAACCGCCTCCGTCGTTCCGCGTTCGGCGATCTGGCTGGCGTGCATGATCGCGATGCTGTCGCAGGATTCGAAGATCACGCTGATGTCGTGGGTGATCAACAGCAGGCTCACGTCGAGCTCCTCTTTCATACGGTCGAGGTATCTGAATATCTGGTCTTGCATTATGACGTCGAGCGCCGTCGTCGGCTCGTCCGCGATGACGAGTTCGGGGTCGAGGAACAGCGCGAGCGCGATGATCGCACGCTGTTGCATACCGCCGGAGAACTGGTGTGGATAGTCGTTTATCCGGCTCTCTTGTAGCCCGACGATTTCGAACGTCTCTTTGAGCTTGTGTAGAATTTCGTCGTCAGAGAGTTCTGTGTGGACGTTTCCGATCTCGATCGCCTGTTCGCTCACTCGCTGGAGCGGGTCGAGACTGCTCATCGCTCCCTGTGGGATCCACGAGATCTCCTTCCAGCGGATCCGGTCGCTGAGTTCGCTCCCGGAGAGGTCCTGGATCGCTTCACCGCGGTAACGGATCTCCCCCGATGACACCTGCCCGTTACTGTCGAGACCGCCGATGACGGACTTCGCAAGCGTGCTCTTGCCGGAGCCGGACTCACCGGCGAGTCCGAAGAACTCGCCTTCTTCGATCGTGAACGATGCGTTCGAGACGGCCGTCAACATTCCCTCCGACGTCTCGTACTGGACTGTCAGGTCGTCGACTTCGAGTAGTGGATCACTCATATCAGGCTGCCACCGCATTGTTGGACGAACTCGCATCTCCGTCAATCGCGTCCTCGTACCCCCGTCCGACCATGAACGTCGAGAGCACGGTGATCGAGATCAGAAAGCCCGGCGGGATCGACCACCACCACGCGGTCGCCATATATCCCGAGTTGAACGCGTTCCGGATCATGACGCCCCACGAGGGGACGAACGGGTCGGCCACGCCGAGGAACGTCAGGCTCGCTTGAAGCATTATCGCGTATCCGACACCGAGCGCGAGGAAGAAGATCGCCATCGGCGCCACGTTCGGAAGGATATGTTTGAAAATGATATGCGGCGTGCTTCCACCGCTCGCCTTCGCGACCTTTACGAACGGGTACTGTTTCACCTTCAGCGTCTGAGCGCGGATGACCCGGGCGGCTCCGCGCCAGAGTATCAGGCCGATCACGAGGATCGACGAAATGAACCCCATGCCGAGAAAGGTGATGAGCACGATGCCGAACGGAATCAGCGGGACGCCGTAGACAAAGTCGGTGAACCGCATGAGGGCAGTTTCGGTCCGTCCGCCGACGTAGCCGGCGGTGACACCGATCGTCGTCCCGATCGAGAGGATGAGTCCGCCACCGATGATCCCCGTCAAGACGGTCGGACGCGCACCGATCAGCAGACGGGTGAGCACATCGTATCCGTCGAACGTCGTCCCCAGCGGATGAGCAAGCGACGGCGGTTCGGCCCGCAACATCTCGCCCGTCTCCGGGTGAAAGTGGATCTCTTCCATCCCGTACGGGGCCAGCATCGGACCGAAGATACCCATCAGAAGAACCGTGACGAGAACGCTGAAGTAGATCCTCGTGATCCGATCGCTGAGCATCTTGCCGAGCCCGCCAACCATGTTTCTAAAAATGTAGTTGTCGCTCAGCTTTCTGACCACGGTTTGATCAGATATCGTGCGTACGAGCACGTTGTCCGTAACCTTTGTAGCGAGATCCATCATCAAATACCGAACTGGCACGATATAAAACGTCTTTCATTATATGTCCTAAGACAAACGGATCCGTACTAATACATTCCGAGAGATTCACCGCTCACGTTCGAGCCGCCGAGCACCCGGCGTCACGAGTACGAGTGACGGAGTCGCGGTCGAAACCCGACGTTGGCGTCTCAGGAAGGCGTCGAAAAGTACGGCTCAGAACGCTGCAACAGCTGTTGACCGAGGTCCTGAGCGACCGCGGTTCGATAGATCTCCGTCCCCCATGCCACGTCTTCCATCGGAAGGCCGAGCGACGACAGGATGGACACACCGTCCGTCGGCGCCGTATCCGTTCCGCCGACGAGTTCGTGCAGTGCTCTGACGTCGGACAGCCGTATCTCGCCGTCGTCGCTCTCGATCGCTTCGGTGAACGCTCGTGTGAAATCCCATCCGACCTGCGTCTCGAACTCCAACGGGTGTCGGGGAATGTCACAGAAGATCCGATCGTCGTCGAACGCGTCCAAGGGGACACGCAGATCACCGAGCTGGATCACGGTCGAGTCGCCGGTGAGCCACGAGGGGTCGATTCGCGGTGACGGGTTCCGAGAGGCCGCCGCGACAGTGACGTCTGCGCCGCGTACGGCGTGTTCCATCGAGTCGGTCGCGGTAACCGTCGTCGAAACCCGTTCGGCGACCGCAGAACGGACCGCTTTTGCGTACTCGATGTCCGGGTGATACAGACGGACCGCATCAAGAGACGGCAAGGCGGCGTCGAGACCGAGCACGGACGCTTGCCCCACTCGTCCCGGTCCGATGACCGACGCCGTCCGAGCGCGCTCTCCTTGGAGGTATCGAGCGCCCAAGCCGGCCATTGCGCCGGTCCGCATCGTACTCACGATCGAGCCGTCCATCACGACCTCCGGCCGTCCGGTCTCGGGGTCGCTCAACACGAGCAGCGGTGGCGATTCGGGCGCAGCCGTCTCGTCGGCTCTCGGCGTGACCGATCCGTACCATTTGACCCCGATCGTCTCGATCTCTCCGCCGACGTACGCCGGCATGGCTCCGAAGCGACTGCCGGAGCGGAGCGTCTCGGCCTCGTCGTCTGAGAGATCACTCGGAAATGTCGTCATATGGCCGTGGAGATACTGTCCCGCTCCGCCCATAATGACTCGATCCTCGTCGTACAGTTCGAACACGCGCTCCATCTGGTCGACACAGCGAGACATGTCCGACGCGCCGGCCTCGATCGCGTCGGCCTGTGAGAGGAAGCGCAGCGTGTCGGGAGTGTCGGTAGGCATCACCAATCGACTCTGAACAAAAGTATATATACATTTCGCAAGCGGAATCACGCGGTCGTATGCGTGTCGTCGCGATACGTGTCCAAACTTGCTCGACCCGACCGTTTTTCTACCCCCCGCGCGCTGATACCCATATGACAGTCGATATCCGCCTCGAGAACTGTCGAATCGTAGATGGGACCGGCACCCCGTGGTTTCGGGGATCGATCGGAGTGGCAGACGGCCGAATCGAAACGGTGACTCGGGGAGACTCACCCGAGCGGGACGCCGATCGGACCGTCGATCTGGACGGGCTGACACTCGCACCGGGGTTCATAGACCTGCACTCGCACTCGGACCTGCGTCTGTTCTCTCGGCCGGAGCTCGCACCAAAAACGATGCAGGGGGTAACGACCGAGATACTCGGACAGGACGGGTTCTCCATGGCACCGATGTACCGGGAGAACGGTGCGTCACAGTGGGAAGACCACGTGAGCGGACTCGACGGTCGGCCGGAGCGCGACTGGGCGTGGGGGAGCATGGGCGAGTACTTCGACGCGATCGAAGCGAGCGGGGTGGCGCCGAACGTCGCCTCCCTCGTCGGCCACGGAACCGTTCGGTTCGACGTCATGGGGATGGCCGACAGACGACCAGATGACGACGAGCTGTCCACGATGGCCGACCGTGTGACGGAGGCGCTCGAAGCGGGAGCGGTCGGCCTCTCTACGGGACTCGTCTACACGCCGCAGGTCAACGCCGATACGGATGAACTGCGAGCGCTGGCCCGAAGCGCGGCTCCGTTCGACCGACCGTTCGTCGCACACATCCGAAACGAAGCGGACGATATCTGGACTGCGTTAGACGAGTTCATCGACGTCGGCGCCAGCGAGGGGATCCCGCTACATCTCTCGCATTTTAAAGTGATGTACGGCCGACAACACGGAAAGTCGCGGCGCGCCATCGAGTTCCTCGAGGCGGCCAGGGAACGCGGGGTCGATATCACCGCAGACCAGTACCCGTACAAAGCGGGGAGCACGATGCTCGCGTCCTTCCTGCCGGCGTGGACTCGAACGGGAGACGTCGACGACACCGTTGGCCACCTCCGGGACGAGACGGACCGGGATCGCATCCGCGACCACCTCGCAGACGTGACGGTTCCGTGGGAAGACGTGTCGGTCACGAGCGTCGCCAGCGAGGAAAACGAGCGGTTCGTCGGGATGAGTATCGTGGAGATAGCGGCCGAACGCGGGACGGATCCCGAAGTGGCCGTCATGGACCTCCTCGCGGAAGAGCGGTTGGAAGTCGAAGAAGTCTCGTTCCACTCTATCGAATCGGACGTGAGAAACATCCTCGAATACGAGCGGGCCGCGGTCGCGACGGACGGATTGCTCGGCGGCGAACCGCACCCACGTACGTACGGGACGTATCCTCGCGTTCTCGGCCACTACGCTCGTGATCAGAACCTCTTTTCGATCGAAGAAGCGGTTCGCATGATGACGTCGCTCCCCGCTCGGGTTATCGGTCTTCACACGAAGGGTATCATTCGGCCGGGAGCCGACGCCGACCTCGTTGCGTTCGATCCCGACAGGGTAAGCACCCCGGCGACGTACGAGGAGCCGCGTCGCCCGCCGAACGGAATACCGCACGTGCTGGTGAACGGAACGTTCGTCGTCGAGCACGGAGAACACACCGGAGCGACGCCCGGCACCGTCATCAGAAAGTGAGCGACCTTCGTGGAGACCGGCCCGGTGGCGGCTACGGACCGCCGTGAGCGCAAACGATATAACCCATCCGGCCAGACGCGTAGTACGTGTTACACCACGAACCACTTGCAGAGACTGCGGACGGCCTCAGAACCGGACAGCTCGAGGTCGATGCACACATCGATGAGCTGAAACGTCGAACGGACGCCGTCGAGCCGGAAATCAAGTCATTCGTCGCCGAGGAAGGCCGGTGGGACCGTCTCAGGTCCGACGCGGCCGCGCTCGCCGAACGGTATTCGACTCCGGCCGATCGACCGCCACTGTACGGCGTTCCGGTGGGTGTCAAAGACATCTTCCACGTCGACGGACTCGAAACGCGCGCCGGCTCCGACCTGCCACCCGAGACGCTCGTGGGCGAGGAGGCGGCAGCGGTCACGGCACTTCGACGTGCAGGCGCACTCGTGTTGGGGAAGACGGTGACGACCGAATTCGCGCATATGAATCCGGGACCGACCCGGAACCCACACGACACGGAACACACCCCTGGCGGATCGAGCAGCGGATCGGCGGCCGCGGTCGCGGCCGGGCTCTGTCCCGTCGCGTTCGGTTCACAGACCATCGGGTCGGTGATCCGACCGGCGGCCTTCTGCGGGATCGTCGGGTTCAAACCGACGTACGGACGCGTGTCAACCGACGGCGTTATTCCGCTTTCGGAGTCGGTCGACCACGTCGGATTCTTTACACAGGACACCGCCGGGACCGCGCTTGTCGCGTCCCTGTTGTGCGACTCGTGGCGAACGCTCCCGTCGCCGACGGCCACTCCGACGATCGGCGTTCCCGGCGAGTCCTATCTCGAACAGGCGTCTGACACCGCTCTGGACGCTTTCGATACGCACCTCGAGACGCTGACCGACGCGGGATACGACGTGGTTCGCACCGACGCCTTATCTGATATCGACGCAATCAACGACCGGCACGAACGACTTGTCGCAGCCGACGCGGCCCTGGCGCACGAAGACTGGTACCGCGAACACGCCGACAAGTACGCGGACGAGACGAGTCAGCTGATCGAGGAGGGGATGGATGCGGACGTTCGGACGATGGCAGTCGGGAAGCGGAGCCGCGGAGCGCTCCGATCGACGCTCGCGGCCGAGATGGGCCGATCGGAGATCGACCTCTGGATCGCACCGGCCGCACCGGGGCCGGCACCGGAGGGAATCGAGACGACCGGGGATCCGGTGATGAATCTGCCGTGGACCCACTCGGGTCTGCCGACGATCACCGTCCCCGCGAGCGAGACGGACGACGGGCTCCCGCTCGGCGTGCAGTGTGCGGGTCGGTTCGGCGCGGACGAGGACGTGATCCGGTGGGGACACGGTATCGCAGACGCGCTGGCCGCCACGTAAGGAACCGTAGCTGCGGAAAGAAATCACTGACTTTCGCGGGGCTCGCCGTCGCGGACCGGTTACTTTGCACCGTTCAACCCGACTGCCGTACCAGAGCGTCCGATCACGTCGGTCGAAGCGGGTTATCGATCGCCGGTCGCGACCGAGAGTACGGCGTTTGCGACCGTGTTCGCCGATTTGTAACAGTCGTCCCAGGCGGTGAACTCCTCGGGAGTATGGCTTTTCCCGTCCCTACTGACGGCGAAAACCATCGCCGTGTCACAGACATCGTTGAGATGAGAGGCGTCGTGATTGCCACCACTCAGGAGCCGCATACTGTCGTATCCCAGTCCGTCGGCGGCCCGTTGGACGGCCGCCACGCACCTGTCGTTGAACTCGGCGCTAGCGGTCCGGACGGTTTCGTTGGCCTCGTGATCGACTCCTTCCCGGCTTGCCGCCGCCTCCGCCTCCGTCGTCAGCCGGTCGATGGCCCGGGCTAACACCTCGTCCGACGGGTCTCGAATGTCCCACGTGAGCGTCGCGGTCTCCGGGATGATGTTGATCGAGTCCGGGTCGATATCGATAGAGCCGACCGTTCCGACCGTGTCGTCACCGAGCGTGTTCGGTAGGTGCCTGATGTACGAGAGGAGTTCGGCGGCCGGGACGCTGGCATCGTTCCGCAGGTGCATCGGCGTGCTACCGGCGTGGTTCGCCTCGCCATCGAATGTAACCGTCCCCCAAGACAGTCCGACGACTCCGGTTACGACGCCGACGTCGTTCCCGGTTTCCTCGAGCGACGGTCCCTGTTCGATGTGGAGTTCGAAGTACGCCTCATACTCTTCGGTCGGTTCGGCCGGGGCCTCACCGCGATAGCCGATCCGCTCTAGCTCATCCAGGAGACGGGCACCGTCGTCGCTCACCCGGTCGTACTCGGTTTCGAGATCGAACTCACCCGACCAGACGCCGCTCCCCTGTAGCCCCGGTTGGAAACGCGACCCCTCTTCGTTCGTCCAGTTGACTATCTCGATCGGATGTCTCGTTTCGATCGCTTCCGCTTCGAGCGTTCGAAGCAGTTCAAGAGCCGCCATCACGCCGAGTCCGCCGTCGTAGATGCCGCCGTTCGGCTGCGAATCGAGATGGGACCCGACCAGAACGGGAGCGGCGTCCGGATCGGTTCCTTGCCGACGGCCGAAGATATTCCCGAACTCGTCGACCCGGACGGAGATGCCTAACTCCTGGAGCTGATCGACGAACCAGTCGCGAACGGATTTGTCCGCGTCGGAGAGCGCCAGTCGGTGGAGACCGCCGTCATCGGTCCCACCGATCGACGCTTGCGTTTCCATCGACTCGACGAGCCGGTCTCTGTTGAGCAGTATTTGCACATCGGTCACAATAGGGGCCGCAGTTATAATGCTATCGCCGAGACACCTCCCGGCCGAGACGGAACCGAGCACATCGAACGCCCGCCGAGTGTCCTCATCCGTCGATTATCTCGAGTCGAACGTCGAGTGCCCCCTCTTCGAGCGTTCGTTCTTCGACCGACTTGAGTGAGTGTGGCTCCGCGTCCACCGTCGCGAAGTGGTTTCCGGCTAGCTCCCCCGCGGGGCTCTTGAAACAGGTCGGACCGCAAGCGAAGAGTATCTCCTGTTCGTTTCGGAATCCGGGATACAAAAGCAGGTCCCCGCGCGACGGATACACGGTGTGATTCTCACGGGGGAGTTCCGGGAGATCGATTTCATCGATATTGATCCACGTAGCGATCCCGCTCCAGCGGACGTGCAGTAGCCGTCCTTCGTACGGGAGCAGTTCTTCGATTGCGGTCGCCGTCTTCGGTGCCGCTTCGTCGAGCATGGTCGCGACGAACGTCTCGTCTTCGACGGTGATCCGGATATCAGTCACGCGTTTTCACCCACATTCCACGTCGATTACGGGTATACTGCCGCGCCGTTGCACACTTGCTGAGACCGGTCGCGGGCGTCACCAACGGTACCGTTCGTACTGTGCCGTGAGACATGCCGCTGTAACTCTCCGGTCTACATAAATAACCCACGGAACCGCAGCGTCTCGACGGCGTACTCGATTCGCTCAAGTCCACCGTTCGAGTGGCCCGAACGGCGAGCGGACCGATAAATACGTTCAATGAACTATCGAGAATACACTGCCCAAAAAGTAGACGTATGTCTGAATATCTTTCGCCCCCTTATTTGTATAAGGAACAATAACGCCTTCAGTTCATAATATGGGAACTTCTATATGTGTGTGGGCATATCACACTGTATGAAAAACGAGGCGCAAGCACACGAGTCGGGAACACTGAAAACGGTCTCGAGAGCGACCGACGTGATCGATGTGTTATTGCGACACAGAAGCATCGGGGTGACGGCACTGGCCGACCAGCTGAGTCTCTCGAAAAGCACTGCACACACGTACCTCAAGACGCTCGAGAACTGCGGATACGTCGTTCGAAACGGAAATGAGTACACGCTCTCATACGAGTTGTCACTGCTGGGCGAGTCGATTCGAAATCAGAGCTACCTCTACCAGATAGCCCGCGACGAGATCGACGAGCTCGCGAACGAGACGGGACAGTACGCGCATCTCACCATCGAAGAGAACGGGAAAGCGATCAATCTCTATCAGGCGAAAGGCGACGACGCGGCCACGTACAACTACCAGAACAGGAAGGTCCAGCAGCCGGAGCATCTGCATATGACCGCGACGGGTAAGGCGATACTCGCGGCACTCCCGAAGTCGACCGTGAGGTCGATTCTCGATATTCATGGGCTCCCCCGGCAGACCCCCAACACCATTACCGAGAGAGACGCGCTGTTCGAGGAGTTAGCGGCGATCAGCGACCGCGGATACGCCTACAACGAAGAGGAGGAGATCCAGGGATTTCGTGCGGTCGGCGCGCCGATATGCGGCTCCGACGGCACTGTGCTCGGTGCCGTAAGCGTCTCCGGTCCGACGGGCGTGCTTAACGACGATCTGTTTCACGAGGAGTGCACGGAGCTCGTGACTCGTACCGCGAACCTGATCGAGGTCACGATCAACATGTCGAGTGAACAGGAACGGAGCAGGATACTGCAATAGTACCGATGTCAGTCGTGCGCGCTGACGGCTCCGACAGTGTCGTACGTTCGACATAGCCGAACGCCATCGCTCTCTCGTAGCCGAAGATGTTCCCATTACTATTACAGCGGTAGGGATGTAATTCCGAGACGTCGTATGCCGCGTTTGTGTCGTTTTCAATGAAATCACAGACGCGACGAGTGACTGTCGGATCACCAACGCGCCGTGTGTTGACAACACGCGTGTTCCGAGTCTGCCGGGCTTACGTGCAGGTGGACAGCGTGAATCGCCTCGAGTCACCCCCCAGAGATTCTCCTCGTCTTCTGTAAACGACATGTACCGTTGGGCACTGTTGTAATAACAATAAATATATAATAAAGCCATCTTGTAAATATTATTATATAAATAACGCGCGCACCCATAGCCGTTTAGTTATCACGGTTATTGTTTGTTGCAGCAATTTCAATTAACTTTTACTCTACTAT
>SL_4KL_010_BRINEDRAFT_10000387_pt1 | contig 22400 bp, 20 predicted proteins | sample SodLak_010_BRINE_2_FD_10664 | JGI IMG/M metagenome (IMG submission 10664) | reverse complement strand
GGAGTTCGTCGGCCCGGTCGTAGACCTCCTGATCGCTCGGAGAGAGGAGTGTCTCTACCAGCCGTTCGTTTCCGTGTTCCTGGTTGATCAGCATGTTTTCTCGAACCGTCAGATCAGGGAACACTCGCGCTAGCTGGAACGTCCGTGACATACCACTGTTGACGATGACGTCGGTCCGCTGGCTCGAGATATCCGTTCCGTCGAGTTCGACCCGACCATCTGTGAGTTCGTAGACNCCCATGATACAGTTAAANAGCGTCGACTTGCCGGCTCCGTTCGGACCGACGACACCGACGATTTCNCCGTCCCGAACCTCGAGGGTCGCCCCATCGAGGGCCGTGACGCCGCCGAACGATTTGGTGACGTTGTCGACGGTGAGGACGGGATCTGTCGTCCGCCGCACCGTGTCCGTCGTCTGGCCATCACTCATCGGTCTCACCGCCTTTCGGGTTGCCAAAGGTGTCTCGGAGTCTGTTGACCAGTCCATGTGGAGCGTAAATTACGACCAAGAGGAGTACGAGGCCGAAGATGACCCAGTCGACGCCGACGAGGGTTCCGGCGAACATGCCACGGGTGTATTCCCGGGTTGGCATGTAGATGAACGCACCGACGATCGGGCCAAAGACCGTCCCGAGACCACCGATAATCGGGATCAGCAGGATCTCGACGTTCCGGACCAGATCGAGCGTTTCGACCGGGCTAACGAAGTTGACATACTGGACGTACAGCCCACCGCCGACACCGACGATGAACGAACTGAGTCCCATCGCGTACATCTTGTATCTGAACACGTTGAGCCCAGCGTTGGCAGCCAGTTCCTGGTCCATGTTGATCGCTTTCAGGTAGATCCCCAGCCTCGAGTGGTGAAGCCGGTAGATCAAAAGCGTCACGAGCAGGGCAAACACCCACATCGCATAGAAGTGGATCCAGCGCGGTTCGAACACGAACGAACTGAGGCCACTCTCGACACCGGTGTATTGGAGTCCGACTGACGCCCCGATAAAGTCCCAGCGATTAAACAGGGATTCGACCGCCAGTGCTGCCGCGAGTGTCGCAAGCGCAAAGTAGTGATACCGGAGCCTGAAGGTGACACCACCGAGAATCAGGCCGGCCGCGCTCGCAAGCACCCCACCGAGTGGGATCCCGATCCACGGCGTTATGCCGTAGTAGACGAGCAACACCGCGGTGGTGTACGCTCCGACCGCAAACATTACCGCATGACCGAGAGAGATCTGTCCGGCGTATCCACCGATGACGTTCCAGCCATGGCCGAGGCCAATAAAGAGAAACGTCAGCGTCATGGTGTTCAGAAACTGCCAACTGGTGAGCCCAGTGGTGTACAACACCGGAAACAGCATGGCCGGTCCGAACACGAGGCCGAACTGGACCGCCGGCGGGAGCGACGCGAGATGTTGGTAGTACACCCGGAACCGATCTACCCCACCGACATACCGGTCTGCGACACTCATTGTCGACACCTCGAGACAACGTTACGGAGCAAGTATGAGCTACTCATGTGTGGACACCCAGTTTAGGATACCTTCGCGGCTGTAGATGAGACCGATCAACAACACGGCGAAGATGTAAAACGATCTGTACTGTGAACTGATCAGCGTGACACTCATGTTTTCGACCAAGCCGATGATGAGCCCGCCAGCGACTGCTGCAAGAACACCACCTAGTCCACCGAGCGCAACCGCCGCAAAGGCGATGATGGTCCAGATTTCGGGCGTGGTCTCCGCCTGGGTGGGATAAAACGTCGCCGCGAGCGTTCCGGCGACCGCCACTGCGGCAATCCCGATTCCCCAGGTCAACGCGAATATCCGATCGTCGTTGATGCCCAGTACACGGGCGGCTTCCCGGTCCTGTGCGGTCGCACGGATCGCTCGGCCGGTTTTCGTGTGCTTGAGCACATAATACAGCACACCGACGCCGGCGACACAGAAGACCGCCGCAACCAGCTGTGGCAGCGAGACGGCGACACCGAGGAGTTCCACTCGTCCGTCGAAGACGAACGAATCGAGCGTCCGGGTCTGAGAACCGAACGCAGCGAGCATCCCGTATCTGAGGATCAACAACAGCGCGAACGTCGCAAGGACCTGTGCGAAGATCGGGCCGTTGATAACCCGCGAGATGACCACCGTGTAGCTCAAGTAGCCGATTACGAACAGCAACACGACGTTCACCGGGAGCATCAACAGCGGATCAACCCCGAACGTATTGGAGACGAGGACGGTTGTGAACATCGCGATCAGCATGTACTCTCCGTGGGCAAAGTTGACGATATCGACGACCCCCCAGATGATCGCAAGGCCGGCGGCGACGAGCCCGTAGATCAGCCCCATCAAGATCCCAGTCACGACTGCCTGTGGAAGCAGCGATAGCGAGCTCAACATGGCTTATCGGTCGTCCCAGTCAGGTACGGGCCACGTTAACGTGTCATCCTGGGCATCTTCGAACGGCCAAACGAGTTCCATTTCGCCACCCGAATTTTGCGTGATCGAACTGATCGATTCGTCGTTGTACCCCTCGTCGTTGAACTCGACGGGGTAGGGCATCCCACCTTCCATCGGCTCGAGCGACAGCGAGTTGAAACTGTCCATCAAATCGTCGGCAGCGAGGCTATCGGCATTGTTTGCTGCGCCGACGATCGTAAACAGTTCACCCCAGCCGAGCAGACTACTTCCATCGAAGGCCGTTCCACCGTGTTCGATGGCGTACTCGTTATATTCGTCTATCTCCGGGTAAATATCGAACATGTCGTCCGCGTATTCGATCGCCGAGAAGATGTGATCGGAAAGTTCCGCATCTTCCAGGAACGACGGATCGACATAGGCCGAACCGTTGGTAAGAAACATCTCGGGGTACCAGTCTGCGGTCTGGAGGTCCTCGAGAAGAATGTTCGCGCTTCGAAGGTTCGACGCCGGCACGATGACGTCGACATCCTCCGATTGCATTTCGCCGATTTCACTCGAGAACGTCGAGACGTCGCTTTCGGAGTATGCGACCGGCCCCATCACGACGTCGAAGCCGAACTCCTCGGCACGGTCTTCCATGTAGCCTGCAGCGTCCGTCCCGAACGTCGAGTCCTCGTGTAAGATCGCAATCCGCTCTAAGTCCTCGTCGTGTTCTGCGTTAAACTCCTCGAGGAACTGAAACATCGATTCGGCTTTCCGGTCGTTGTGTGGCGGCACTTGCCAGAACCAGTCGTAGCCGAGATCGGTCAGTGACGCGCTGATCGCCGTCCCGCAGACGAACGGGACACCTTCGCGGTCGGCGACACCTGCAGCCGTATCCGTAACGCCGCTGTGGTAGCTGCCACACAACACGTCGACCCCCTCGTCGAGAATCAGATTCTCAGCTTCCGACCGGCCCTGTTCTGCGTCTCCACGCGAGTCTCGCCACTCGATTTCGATCTCGACGCCGTCGTGGTTCTCGAGACCTTCGCCGTCGGTTCCAACGAGTGGACCAAGCTGTGCCCCCTCATTGACCGCCTGGACACCAGCATCCATCACGTCCTGCATCCGTTGACCGATCTCACCTGCATCACCGGACAACGGGTGGATCGCACCGATAGTAAAGGTGTCAATGTCGTCATCACCCAGACACCCCGCAAGCGCAAGTCCAGTTGCGCTCGCCCCGGTCGCCAAGAACGTTCTGCGGCCCAGGGTGGTGCTGTCTTTACTCATAGGTCCCACCAGTTTGATTCCAACAGCAGTTTCGATACGCCGATTCTCCGGTTCGATTTCGTGTTCATGAGTTCCAACACTGCTCCGATTGAGGATAGTGGTTTAAAAGTATTTCGCTAATAGGTTTACAAACAATTAGTATATTGCCCAATAGAGCAACGTTCGACCATTTCGAACCGAGATTAGTTGCGCACCGACAGAGACAGTACGGAGTGAACCTCGAGTTGCCGACTTCGAATACTGTACGTAAATCCGCACTCGACGGTAGCTACGTCACTTCGCTCGGTGATCGTTTCCTCTCAGATCGGTTCGATAGCCTGGGTATTCCCGTCTCAGGGGCGAATTTCTGGTTTCTACATGCCGAACGGCTCCGAGCCACCGATAGTTTGTCTCTGTTTGAAACTGAGCCACTATAGCACAAAGTTTGAATTTGTTCCGACGATTGGCGGTCTTTGAACCATAATCTAGCGGGAAAGAGGTTAAGTTACTTGAGTTCTTACGATTCCTCGATGTCAAACCGTGAATCAGGTTCCTCAGGAACATTAAAAACGCTCGTGACGGCCTCGAAGGTTATTCACGGACTCGTTGAACTCGACGGCGCAGGAGTCACCGAACTCGCGACACATCTCGACCTCTCGAAAAGCACCGTCTATTCGTATCTACAAACCCTCGAGGAACTCGAGTTGATCAGGAAAATCGACGTCGAGTACCAACTTTCCTACCAGTTTCTTTTGTTGGGCGAGTACGTCCGAACCAGTAGTCTCCTCTTTCAGGTAGGACACGAGGAAATCGACGCGTTAGCGAACGACCTCGGTCAGTATGCACACCTGGTCGTCGAAGAGAACGGCCGTGGAATTATTCTCCACAGTGCAAAAGGCGAAAACGCCGTCGAGTACGAATACCAGCGTACGAAACTGCACCAACGGGATCCACTTCACGTAACCGCCTCGGGCAAAGCGATCCTCGCATCACTTCCGGAATCCCGCGTCGCTGAAATAATCGACCGGCATGGATTACCGAAGTCAACCAAATACACCATTACCGAGACGTCCGAGCTGTACGACGAACTCGAGGAAATCCGAAACCGCGGCTATGCGTGCAACGATCAGGAAGAAATCGAGGGCTTCAGAGCGATTGCCGCACCGATCTGCACGACTGGTGATGAGGTTTTAGGTTCGGTTACGGTTTCGGGNCCNACNAGNGTGTTCGATGATGAGATGTTCACCGAAACGCTGCCTGCGAAAGTGACAAACACGGCAAACAACATCGAGGTGTTCATAAATATGATGAACAAGCAGCACGCGACGCCACAGAGGTAATGCAATTTTAGAAGTGTCCACATATACTGTTCAAAGCGGGAAAAGACTTAATCTATTTTAGATAGAGATGGCAGTATGGTCTACTGCACACAGCCGTACATCACAAAAACAACTACGCCCTGTAGCGAGTGTGGGGCAAAACTGGATACCATCGTGCTTAATGGGCCAGACAATATCATCGAACTCTGTAAAGCGTGTACTGATTGATATCCTCACGCGACTACCGTCGTGGGCTTTCTCCGTGACTTCGTGTGGTGGCTCTCTGGAATCTTCGAGAGATGGCTTTTGTCGGGAGGAGACGTCTTTTTGCATGTGGTATCGAATTGTGTATTTCAAAATCGTCGGCTTCGGAACAGTTTTATTTTATGAAGATGGATCATGATAATCAATATACTAGTGAATATATACTCTATCAGTGTAAACAAACACCTATGCCAGAACGATTATTACCTAGATAAATAGATAGTAGCTACCCTGGTACATGATGTATCGCGACCTCGTCCCACGGGCACAAGAAACCGTTGTTAATCTGTTGTCAGTACCGGGGTATTGTCAATAGTCCAACCAAAGTTAGCATCCACCATGGCAATTGAAACCGTCGGGTTTCACAACAGATCTTGTGCCTCCGTCGCGATTTTATCGATGAAAGTCGATAGTTCGTTCGCCGTCGGGACGTGTTACTGTCGTCCTCGCTGGGTCAGTCCGTGCAATTTTCCGACCATCTCGAATCACCAGTGTTCGTGGTGGCTGGGTTCGTAGCGCGTTGAACGGATCGGGTGCATCGAAAACGACGAGTGAGCCTGGCCCACCAACCGAGAGGCCGTACTCTTCGACACCGAAGACGTCGGCGTTGGCTTTCGTCATCATCTCCCAGAGAGTTTTGACGTCGCCTCGACCGTTCATGTGTGCATAGTGGACCAAGACGAACGCGGCGTCGAGTGGATCACCCCGTCCGTAATGATACCAAGGGTCCATGATAGAGTCGTGTCCGAGTCCGACGGTGACCCCGGCCTCGTGAAGTTCGTCGATGCGGGTATGTCCGCGTCGACGTGGGTACCCGTCGTAACGACCCTGCAATACGGCGTTGTCAGGGGGATTGGTGACGACGCTGACGCCGCTTTCGGCGAGCAACGAGACGACCTTTGCAGCGTAACTGTTGGGATACGAGTGCATCGCCGTCGTGTGACTCGCCGTAATACGATCACCCATCTCGCGTTTGATCGCCTCACTCGCGAGGACTTCCGTAAATCTGGATCCCGGATCGTCAGTCTCGTCGATGTGAAGATCCATCGCCACATTGTACCGTTCGGCCAGATCCATCGCCAGTTGAATCGACCCAACTCCATCCTCACGAGTGTGTTCGTTGTGTGGAATTGCGCCGACGAGATCAGCCCCCATCTCGAGGGCGTCCGTCAGCAGGTCTTCGTGTGTCTCGTCGGTGAAGATCCCATCCTGTGGAAACGCAACGACCTGTAGATCGACCAGATCCGCAACCTCCTCGCGAAGTTCGAGAAGGGCTTTTACCCCTGCCAGGGTCGGTTCGGTGGTATCTGCGTGTGTTCGAACCCGCGTGACGCCGTTTGCGGCGAGCCACTCGATGACCTGCTGGGCTCGAGTTTTCACATCGTCGACCTCGAGAGATTGCTTTCGTTCGGCCCAGATATCGATGCCGTCGGAAAGCGTCCCCGAGTGGTTCCATCGTGGGTCGCCGGCGGTGAGCGTCGCGTCAAGATGAAGGTGGGGTTCGATCAACGGCGGCGTGACGAGCCGACCGTCGACGTCATAGCGTTGCTCTCGAGGGGCGACAGCGGGATTGACTGTCGAGCCGTCCTCGAGTCGCGTAATGTGTCCATCTTCGATTACGATATCCACCGACGTTCCCTCGAGCGTTCGGGCGTTCTGTATCAGGGTACTCATACGCCCGGTGTTGGGATAGTGTACTAATAGTCCTATGGACAATGATCAGAGAAAATGACATCCATAGTGGTCATCTGTCACTCATTTTCTCCGAATATTGTCTATTCGGAAACTTTGAATAGGTGTGCGTATCTCGGCGTCAGTAATGGCAACGCGTGACGATCGGTTCGATTGGCGACGATATCTGCTGGGGGACTCGGACGTTCCCGACCCTGACTATCCACTGGATCACGTCCCGAAAGACGAGCGAAAGGGACTTGTTAGTCTCTCGGCCGTGTTGCTCGGGTTGGTCTTTTTTGCTGGGACGATGTGGGCCGGCGCAGAAGTGAGTGCTGCGGTTGGGTTTCAGGAGATGCTTACGGCGATGGCCGTCGGCCACGTCATCCTCGGCGGCTATGTCGCCCTGTTGTGTGCCATTGCGGCAAAAGCTGGCCTGACGACTGTGCTCCTTGCACGGTATTCGTTCGGCCGACTGGGTGCAAAGTGGGCGGACCTCTTGCTTGGTGGCACACAGGTCGGCTGGTTCGGCGTCACCATCCCAATGGTCGCAATTCCCACGGCCACGTATCTCGGACTCGAGAGTGCAACAATGCTCAGTGCATTGATTCTCATCTGGGGGCTGTTACACATGCTGACGGCATATTTCGGCTACGAGGGGATGGAAAAGCTCTCTTATGTTGCTGTTCCGTTTCTCATCGCCGTCGGCGTGCTCTCGATTTACCTCGCAGTGGGTGATGCTGGCGGAATTGATGGACTCTTTGCCCAGAGTGGAAGCGGCGAGATGACCTTCGGGCTGGCGGTGACCATCGTCGTCGGGACGTTCATCAGCGCCGGCACCCAGGCACCGAACTGGGCACGGTTTGCGATTAACTCACGAGTAGCCTTTTGGGCGGGGCTGATCGCGTTTTTCGCCGGCAACAGCTTTCTGTTTCTCAGCGGCGCGGTCGGTGGTGCGGTCTACGATGTCACGCCACAGGGTGACCTCTATGAGGTGCTTGTGGCACAGGGACTTGCAACCCTCGGCTTGATCGCACTCATTTTGAATATCTGGACAACCAACGACAACGCCGCCTACGCCTTCGGCGTTGCAGGAGCCGAGGCCTTCGAGTACGACCGCAAACGACCGTTCGTGATCGTTGGCTGTCTGATCGGGATCGGACTGGCGCTTGCTGGAACCGACGATCTCTTGCTCCCCTGGCTCGAGTTGCTCGGACAGTATATCCCGCCACTGGGTGCGGTCATCATCGCCGATTTCTTGCTGCGTTGGCGAAAGGGCGTGCCACACATGGACGACGTTCGGTTTACGAACGTCCGATGGACCGGCGTATTTGCCTACCTGATTGGGTGTCTCGTCGCCGTCCTGACGGCTGGATCGGTCGTCCCAGGTGTTGCAGTTTCGGCCCCCATCCCCGGAATGGCGGCGCTCAACGGGATGGTCGCAGCCGCCCTCGCCCACGTCCTCGGTCATCACCTCCTCGAGCGTTCGGGCATCCTTTCGGGTCACGAGGTGTCCGGCAACGCTGACCGGCTTTGATCGAGCGATCAGTGTCGACTCGGCGAACGGACCACGTCGATTCGTTCGAACGAGTCAACGTCGACGAGTCCCTGTGAGGTCAGTCGACGTTCCGGGATCACCTCCAGCGCAAGAAACGTCAACACGTGGAGTCCGCCAACGTGGTCGAAGCCGAGTTTCGTTGCCGCCGTTTCGACGGCTTCGAACTGATGTTTGACAGCCTCGAGTGGCTCCGGAGAGAGCAGCCCACCGATCGGCAGTTCGAGCGTCGTCGGCTCGACACACTCCGGATCGATGACGACGATTCCACCACCAAGCTGTGCGACGCGGTTGACGGCGTCTGCCATCGCGTCGTGGCACTCCCCAACGACGAGACAGTTGTGTGCGTCGTGGGCGACCGTCAGTGCAATTGCCCCGCGCTCGAGTCCGAGGCCGTGAACGAACCCGTTTCCGATCCCCTCACCATCCTCGTGGCGATCGATCACCGACATCGGGAGGACGTCTGCAGCCGTGTCGGCCCCGAGAACCGGTTCGCCTCCGAGCGACTGTATGGAGGTGGCGGCTACCGTATGCGTCATCGCACCGGTCTGTAGCCGTTCGGTCGCGTCGATCACAGAGACCGTAACCGACTGTCGATCCGGCGCAGCGATCGCGAGATCNCGGGGTTCGANCGGATCGATGCTGACGGTGTCGGTCGAGATTTCGCTCTGGGGGACCNGNGCGTCCGACGGAGTGGCGTTTGTTTCAGCCCCGGCCGGATCGACGACACCGTCGACGACGACGTGGTCGACAACCCATTGCTCGAGATCATCGAGTACGACCAGATCTGCCGGCGTTCCCGGTTCGATACGACCGAACGGGAGGTCGTATGCCTCCGCGGTGTTGATCGTTGCAAGCTGGATCGCCTCGACCGGGTCGACGCCGTGTTCGATCGCCCGGCGGACGGCGTAATCGACCCCGCCCAGTTCGACGAGTTCGACGACATCGCGGTCGTCACTACACAGCGAAAGGCGTCGACTGTCGACGCGTGGATCGTCGACGAGGCCGATCAGCGTATCGAGGTCTTTCGAACACGACCCTTCCCGGATGTACAGCCGCATCCCACACTGAAGTTTCGCTATGGCTTCCTCGTAGGTCGTACTCTCGTGATCGGAGTCGAGATATCGAGCGACCGTCTGGAGGGGCTCACCCGTCACCCGTGGGGCATGTCCGTCGACTGGGAGCCCGCGTTTGCGTGCCGCGTCGATCTTTCCGTGGACGGTCTCATCACCCGCGAGCACTCCAGGGATATTCATCACCTCGCCGAGGGCAACCACGGCGTCTTCCTCGAGCAGTTCGGAAACCGCCTCGACGCCGAGTTCGGCCCCGGATGGCTGGAGCGGAGAGGCAGGGACCGACGATGGGACGGTAAACCGAGCTTTCAGCGGCGTCTTGGTTGCATCGTCGATCATTCCACGGACGCCTGCAACGCCACAGACGTTTGCGATTTCGTGGGGATCGGTCACGACAGCCGTGACGCCTCGTGAGATGACCGCCGCGCCGTACTGTGGGACGGTCACCATCGACGACTCAACGTGCATGTGGGCGTCGATCAACCCAGGGGCGATATATTCGCCCTCGAGAACACGGTCGGCCGGCCGCTCGGCCAGCGCGACGATAGTGCCGTCGTCGATTGCCACGCTTGCCTCCCGGAGACAGCCGTTCGTGACGTCGACGAGCGTGCCCCTGACGAGCAGATCGACTGGCGTGTCACCCCTCACGGTTTCATCTCCTGGGCGCTCTTCCGGGCCGCCTCGAGGTCGAGCGAGTCGGCGACCTCGGCTGCACTCCGGCGAATCTCGTCGGCGTCGGCGACGGTCACCCCGCCGTTTTCCATCAGGACCTGGCCGGAGACCATGGTAAACTCGACGTCCTCACCCCTCGCGGCGAAGACCAGGTGCGAAAGTGGGTCATACAGCGGCGTCGCCCGCGTGGTATCGGTACTGATGCCGATGATATCGGCCTTCCACCCGGGTCTGAGTGCACCGAGGCGATCGAAGCCTGCGGCAACGGCACCATTTACCGTCGCCATCTCGAAGATGGCTCGCGCTGGCGTCGCCGTCGGGTCCAGAGTATCGACTTTCTGGAGCGTACTGGCCTGTTTCATCTCGGTGAACGGATCGAGCGTGTTGTTACACGGCGGCCCGTCGTTACCGAGTGCAACGTTGATCCCGCGATCGAGATAGTCGACGATCGGCGCAATCCCGCTTGCGAGTTTCATATTCGACGACGGACAGTGGGTGACGTGTGTCCCCGTTTCCGCAAGCAGGTCCCGTTCTGAGTCGTCGGTCCAGACACAGTGAGCCAAGACGACGTCCTCGCCGGTGAGTCCAACTTCGTCGAGCCAGTGGATGTTCCGCATCCCGGTGTCCGCTTTCACCGTCTCGATCTCACCCTGATTTTCGCTTGCGTGGGTGTGGATCCGGACGCCATCGTAGGCGTCGGCCAACTCGCGGGACCGGCGCAAACACGCCTCAGTACACGAGACGGCAAACCGTGGGGTCACCGCGTACCGAATTCGATCGTCGAAACTCCGATGATATTGCTGGATCAGCCGCTCGGTTTCGGCCAATCCCGCCTCGGTTTCCTCGAGCAACCCATCCGGTGAACGCCTATCCATGAGCACCTTTCCGAGCAGGCCGCGGATGCCCATCTCGCCGGCGGCTTCGAACGCTCGGTCGGCATGAGCGACCGAAAGATGATCGATTGCAGTCGTCGTCCCCGTCTCGATGAGTTCGAGATAGCCCAGTTTCGCCGCAATTTCCATCTCCTCGGCGTCTAGGGTCGCTTCCATCGGAAGCACGTAATCGAACAGCCAGTCGAGCAGTTCACAGTCTTCGGCCAGCCCACGACCCAGGCTCTGGACCGAGTGTATGTGGCCACCAACGAGTCCTGGAGCCACGATATCGACGCTGCGTTCGTCGTGGCCGGGGTAGATATCGACCATCTCCGTTCGCTCACCGACGTCGACGATCTCATCACAGTCGACTACGACAGATCCGTCGTGGATGATCGTCGAAGAATCGACGATAACCGTCCCAGATATAATCATTCCATCCCACTACTTGTGGAGAACCAATAAAAGTGTTTGGCCTCGAACAATGGTCGAATACCGACACTCGAGTCAGTGTGGCCCCTCGAGTCGCGTATCCTCCGGACCGGCCGGGGTTTCGAAGAACGTCGAAAAGGAAGTCGTATCCGGCTGTGTAGCAAGCGCTTTCAGGCTCTTTGGCCCCAGAGTCGTCTCNGTCCCACGTATGTGCGTTCGGATGCAAAGCGCATCACCGTGGTCCGTCTGGACGTGCTCGAGGGTGACCTGTGTGTACTCGTTTGTCACGCGAAACGCGGCGGACNTCGCCACCGNNTTGCCACCGGAAAACGGCGTTTCGTCGGCGACGACCAACTCACCGTTTTCGAGAACCGATGCGAGGTCGGCCGGGGTACGCTGCCAGGAGAGGCTTTCTAGGATGAGCGCATCGACCCGAAGGAGGTCGTCTGCCGTGGCGATTTCGGCCCGTTCACCACGTTTTGTCCGATATTTGCTGACGGAGACGGCGTCGGCTCCGTCTCCGATCGAGAACCGCTCGTCACTGCTGGGAACGTGTGATGACTCGTCGGTCATAACAGGGGGAGCGTGATGTTTTTCGTGTTCAACACGCTGTGGTCGAGATACACTGTCCGGTCGGTGATCAGGTAGCTTCCGTCCACGTGTTCGAGCGTGCTCGTGCGTTCGGCCGAGAGCAGTTTGTGCTCGGCCGTATCACCCTGACTCCGATACACCAGTTGGTTATTTTTGACCTCGTATTCGCCGTCAACCGGTTGGGTCACGCGAACGTTCCCGATGTGATGTCGGATACGCGACCGTGGATTCTCAGACCAGGCGTACTCCTTGCTGAGTTTGTCGACTCGTTCGCGGAGCATCGCGTAATCGTTGTATAGATAGTAGGTTTCATCGCTGAACGCCGAAGCGTCTGAGCCAGGCCCACGGTCGCGCCGGATCGGAACTTTCAGTTCGATATCCTCGTCCACCAACTCGAGCCAGGCTTCCATCTCGAAGTCATCGAGCAGCGAAGCTTCGTGATAAAGAAACTGCTCGATTTCGTGGTGGCGCGTGGGGCTACTAATCGATGCAGTCATCTCGAGGTTGGTCATCGAGACTCACCACCATATTTTTCCATCGTCGACTGCCAGGCACCGTACCAGGTTCGGGAGTGACGCTCGTCGAAGTAGAGCCCTTTCGTCGTCACCTCTGCGGGCCCGTGGAGGGGGTCCTCGACTCTCTTTACTCCCTCGCTCATTCCGTCGAGGCCAAGTTGCATGTTTCCGAGCGTTTCCCGACGGTCGACCATCGTCGACTGACAGCTGTCGGAGATGCCGTTCCAGACGACGAGGTCGTCGGCTTCGAACGCACCGCCTGGGCTCAGACTCTCCCAGCCACGATGGGATTCCCGTTTGAACTCCTCATCATCGGCCAGTTCCTCGGGAACAAGCCACCAGTTTATTACTTCGACCTTGCCCGGGCCGCGAGGTTGCCAGACCCGAATCGACAGCCAGGGCCCACCCCAGCCAGCCGACTGGATGCCGTGGATGTAAGACATATTGGGGAAAATCGTTCCGACATGAAACACGGACCGACCGGCAAGGTTCCGCTGTGGCTCACTCAAATCCGGATTGAGGTTGTCGGTGACGGCCGCTGGATACCCCATGAACGTTTCTGGGTCCTCAACGAGATAGTAGCCGCCGGCGTGTTTGTCCGTACAGGCCAGATACGACGCCTCCGGGAAATCGTCGATTTTCGACCACGGCCCTTTACCCAGTGACGTCTCCAGCCCTGCCTGATGGGTCGTCAGCACGTGATAGGAGTCGCCAGCAAAACTCTCGGAAGACGTCTTCCAGTCGTGACCAGACTCCCACCGGTGGGGTTCACCGATTACCGTCATGCCGCCTTCGGTGAGTCCAAAGAGCATGTCGAGATACCAGGTAAAGTCACCGAGATACGCCTCGAGCGATGGACCCTCCCCAGCCATCCGGGCGAACAACAGTCCCTGGTAGCTTTCGAGGGTCGCTTCCTCGAGTGTGACCGTATCAGTATCTAGCTCACAGTAGGCCTCTCGCATGTGCGGGGCTCCCTGGAGGGTCCCGTCGTTTTTGTACGTCCAGCCGTGATACGGGCAGCGAAAGTGTGAGGTATTCCCGCTTTCGGCCGTACAAAACTGGGCACCACGGTGGAGACAAAGGTCGAGAAACGCGTGTAGTTCCCCGCTCTCGTCTCGGACGATAATGAACGGGTCCTCGCCGATGTACCGGCGCGCGTAATCACCCGGCTCTTCGAACTCGGAGACGTGCCCAACGAAACACCACGTATTCGAAAAGATCCGCTCCCGTTCGGCCTCGTAGACCGCCTCGTCGTGCGTAATTGAGAGTGGATACTGTCCTTTCTCGAGTGTCTCAGCCGTCTTCGCGACCAGGTTGTCGACGTACTCGGACCTGGAGCTTGTCTCTGACATATTTCCACCCCTAGTCCGCTTTTCTCCCTCTTTGTTGTTTTGATACCCGAAATACTTCTACAGATAGAACATCATGAGGTTATTCTTCCGGAGTCAACGTAACTATATCCAGCTACGCTACCCGGCTGGAGACGGTAGCCGGTGTCACTCTCAGTACAATTTATATTTGGGTCGTTCGAAGCCACGACATGGAGAAGCTTATCGACTCACTGCACGAAGCGCCAATAATCGATAAAGATGGCTACAACTATCTCGTCCACCCGGTCACCAACGGCGTCCCGACGCTCGACCCTGCGTTGTTGCGCGAAGTGACGGTCGAGGTTATCCGGGCAATCGACCTCGACGTGGACAAAATCGTCGCCCCCGAAGCGATGGGGATCCACCTCGCGACGGCGGTGTCGCTCCAAACAGATGTTCCACTTACCGTCGTTCGGAAGCGACCCTACGGCCTCGAGAACGAAAAACGCCTCTCGAAACAGACTGGCTACTCCTCCGGAGAGATGTATATCAACGACGTGTACGAGGACGACCGAATCGTGATCGTCGACGACCTGCTTTCGACCGGTGGAACACTCGCATCGATCTGTAGGGCACTCGAGGAAATCGGCTGTGAGATCGTCGACATCGTCGTCGTCATGCGAAAGGCCGACACCGAATCGGCACTCGAGGAGACACCCTACGACGTGAGAAGTCTCGTCGATATCTCCGTAGACAAATCGGGTGTGACGGTGTATGAATCCTAGTGCTTTGGCAAGCCTGAACTGATGGGTCGAACCGATACCCGCCGACTGGTTCGACCCATCAGTCGACGCTTGGCGGAGTACTAGCCAGTTCGTCGACGACACAGCGGTATGCGGCCTGCCGGGGTCCTGACGACAGGCCGAGCCAGGTCCTGATGCAGGGCAGGCCAGGCTGTCGACCGAATCGAGCGACTCCACTCCTCGAGTTAGCGGTATAAACTTTTCACACATATTTTGTCCGTTCCGGGAACTTAGCTGGTGTTTTTCACATGATCAGCTTCAGAATGTCAGTATCTCTCGGGTAGCGCGGCGAATAGTGGCACAGTACACAGTTTTAATGTGCGTGACTTTGAACCACAGGCCGTGCTAGACTCATGACTAGAGGGAATGATTTCGGGTGCTCACGACGGCAGTTGCTGGCGGGAGCAGGAGCGACCGGTCTCACACTGGCGGCTGGCTGTATGGGAGACGAAGAAGATGACTCCGGTGATGGAGCAGGCGATGGCGTTTCGGCCGCCTGGATCTATTTCGCAGAGGTCGGCGACCTCGGCTGGACGTTCTCCCACAACGAAGGTTACGAGGCCACCGCCGACTCGATGCCGGATGTCGAGACCGCAACAGTCGAAGAAGTCGATCCGGCCGATGTCGAGCAGACGGCCGCACAGTATGCCGAAGATGGCTATGACATCATCTTCGGAGCCAGTGCAGACTACACCGATGGGATGGCAGCAGCCTCCGAACAGTATCCCGAGGTTGCCTTCGAGGTCGCATCCGGGATCGATACCGGTCCCAACTACGGTGCCTACTATACCAAACTCTACCAAGCCCGGTACCTGCTTGGCTACGCTGCCGGGTTAGTGACCGAAACCGACAACATCGGCTACGTTGCCGCAAATCCCGTCTCGACCGTCTACCAGGATATCAACGGCTTCGCATCCGGCCTGCAAGATTCGAACGAAGACGCCACGGTGTACATCCAGTGGACCAACGACTGGTTCGATCCGGCGACCGAAGGCGAAAACGCACAGACGGTGATCGACGACGAAGACGTCGACGTGATGGCCCAACACCAAGACTCACCAGCCGCCCTCGAGACGGCAGCCGACAACGAAATCTGGGCCTCAGGATACGCCGCCTCGATGATGGACCAAATCGACGAGGAGTATTACCTGATGACGCCGATTTTCGAGTGGGAAGAGGTGTACATGCAACTCATCGAGGAGGTCGAGGCCGGCGAGTGGGAAGCCGGCGTGACCTTCCCCGACCTCGGATCCGGGGCGAACATCAGCGATCCTGGGCCGGCGGTGCCAGACGACGTCGTCGACGACGTACTCGAGATCCGTGATGATATGTTTGAGGGTAACGGCGACGAAATCGTCTGGGGAGGTACCGACCTCGAAGACTGGAGCGACGAAGATATCCTGTTCGATTCCGATGACTTCTACTTCGATAACATCGAAGGCGAAGTGCTGTAGCTGAAGGCGACGTTTTTAGTAGAAATTTGAGGGTTTTTCGACGCGTAGCGAAGTAGTCAGTCCACTCGAGGATTCAATCCTGTTCTCGACTGTACGGTGTGAGCAACGAGGATGGAGCCCCCAGTTCGTTGAGGTTGCCCTGTCGCATGACATACCAGAGAACCAGGATCGTCGCGATGTAGGGGTACGTTTGCATCACTTGTGGGTTGACGAGGAAGTTCGCGACGGTGGCGAGTGCTTCCTGGCCGAGGAGAACGTCGCCTACGGAGCCGCCGGTGCGAAACGAGAGTGCGTCGATGGCAGCGAAGAAGTAGGCTCCGACGAGCACTTGCCAGATACGCCACTGGGCGAAGATGACGAGGGCGACGGCGATCCAGCCGCGTCCGGCCGTCATTTCGGTCGCCCAGAAGTTCGTAAACGCAAGCGAAAGTTGCGCACCGGCAGCACCGGCGAAGACACCGCCGAGTAAGACACAGGCATACTGAATCCTGAACACTGGAATGCCGGCCGTGTCGGCCGTCTCGGGATCTTCGCCGACAGCCGTGATTTCGGCTCCGATATTCGTCCGGAACAGAAAGTACCAGACGACAGGAACCATAAGCAAGGTAAGATAATCCAGCGGAGTGATGCTAAACAGCGCAAAGCCGATGATGGGAATCTCCGAGAGGACCGGAATGGTGAGTCGGCCGAAGCCGTCGATGTTACCGCCAACCCACCCCCGGCCAAAGTACGTCGTCAGCCCGGTGCCGAGTAGGGTCAACATGATACCACTGACCACCTGATCGGTTTTCAACGAGATACAGAGCACGGCATGCAACAGTGCAAGAAGCGCTCCAGCACCCATTCCGATGAAAAAGCCGATCCAGGCACTTCCCGTAACGATGGTGCCGATAAAGCCCGCGAGCGCACCAACCAGCATCATCCCCTCGACGCCGAGGTTGAGAACGCCACTTCGTTCGGCGATGATCTCGCCCATCGCAGCGAGTAAAAGCGGCGTCGCCAGTCGCACGGTCGATTCCGCCAGTCCTGCAGCAAGGCTCATGATACCTCCTCCATGCCACGGTCACCGGTCCCGGACGACCGATCGAAACTGATCGTGAGCCTGTGGTCTTTGATGAACTCAGCAGTGAGCAAAAAGAGGATGGTAAGTGCAACGATGACGTTGATGATCGCCGTTGGAACGTTTTGTGTCACTGCAATAGTGGTCCCGCCGGCTGTGATGACGCCGAAAAACAGCGCCGCAAGGAGCACCTGAAAGACACCGTTACGGCCGAGAAGCGCAACGGCAATCGCGGTGAACCCATACTCCGGGGAGAACTCCTCGAAGAGTCGACCGTGGACGCCTGCAATTTCGATGATCCCAGCGAGGCCGGCGAGTGAGCCACCGATAACGAACACCAGGACGTACGTTTTGTACTTGCTGATACCCGACTGGACAGCCGATGCGGGGTTCGCTCCGATGAGCGTTATTTCGTATCCGAGTCGGGTCCGATTCAATAGTAGATAGCCCAACACAGCGACGATCACGAGTGCAACGACGCCCACGTGAAGGCGTGGATGGCCAACAGTTGGCAGTCGGGCCGCAGTCGGAAGTTGTTCCGTCGCCGACTGACCACCCTCCCCTTGCATCGGCCCACGGAGCAAATACCCGGCAAAGGTAGTCGCCGTAAACGTCAACATCAGTGAGGAAATGATCTCGTTGACGTTGTGTTTGGCACGGAGGTATCCGGGTATCGCCCCGTAGAGTCCACCGGCAATGCCGGCGAACAGAAACATCGCCGGTAACAACGCATACGCCGGCCACGACAGATTGAGCGCAATCGCCGAACCGACGATTGCCCCGACGAACAGTTGCCCTTCGGCACCGATATTCCAGAGCCCAGCTCGAAGCGGGAGGTACACCGCCAGACCGGCTAGAAACAGCGGTACCGTCGTCACCAGTATGTTTGCGATTCCTCGGATGTTCGTCGGGTTGCTAACGAAAATTTCCCGGTAGGATTGGAGTGGACTAACACCCAACCATGCTAACGGGATCGCACTGACCCCAAGTGCTGCCACCACGGTCAACAGCGGTAACGAGTACTCGACCCAGCGTGGCAACGATTCGCGACTCGAGACGTCGACGGAGAACATTATTCACTCACCTCTGCAATCTCGGTCGGTGGCTCCTGTGTTGGTGGCTCACCAGTCGACATGTACATCCCGAGTTCCCACTTCGAGGTCTCCTCCGGGGTCGTTTCGAGAACGAACGCACCCTCATAGATGACGAGGATGCGATCGCTAACATCGAGCAGTTCGTCGAGGTCCTCTGAGAGAAGCAGGATGCCGGTTCCATTTTCTTGCTGGTCGAGCATGAGTCGGCGAATGTTTTCGATCGCACCAACGTCGACGCCTCGAGTTGGTTGATTCGCGATCAATAGATCCGGATCTCGGCTCATCTCCCTGGCAAGGATGAGCTTCTGGAGATTACCTCCCGAGAGGTCTCCAGCCGGGGTCTCGGTGACGTCAACGACACCCCGAACGTCGAATCCATCGACGATATCGGATGCGTACGCTGCCATGTCACCGTAATCGAGGAAGTATCGACCGCTCTCGAACTGGTCAGTCCGATAGGTTTTCGACCCAGCGTTGTGCATGACACTCAGGTCGGCTGCACAGCCGTGTTCATACCGATCCTCCGGGACGAACGAGACGCCAGCGTCGACGAACGCACGCGGGTTCGCATCTGTGAGGTTCTCACCTTTAATTTCGATCCGGCCGTCCTCGAGTGGTCGAAACCCAATCAGACACTCCGCGAGTTCGCGTTGACCGTTGCCACTGACACCCGCGATGCCGACGATTTCACCCTCCTGAACAGTCAGATCGACGCCAGAAAGTGATTCGATACCGCGGTCGTCTTCAGCTTTGAGTCCGCTTGCCTCGAGTACCGGTGCTCCGATGTCAACTGCTCCCTTCTCGAGACGGAACAGGACGTCCCGTCCGACCATTAACTCGGCGAGTTCAGCCTGGGTAACGCCGTCAGTTTCGACAGTATCGATAAGTTCACCATCACGAAGAACGCTCACCCGATCGGTCATCTGTTCGATCTCCCAGAGTTTGTGCGTGATGAAAATGACAGTTAACCCTTCATCGACCAGCTGTCGAATCGTCTCGAACATCTTCCGTGACTCGTTTGGCGTCAGCACCGCCGTTGGCTCATCAAGGATCAGGAGATCGATATCCCGGTAAAGTGCCTTGAGGATTTCAACACGCTGTTGTTCGCCGATGTCGAGTTCCCAGACTTTGGCGTCGGGGTCAATCTCGAGCCCGTAAGAATCAGCCAGTTCGGTAACCCGTTTTCGTGGTCGGTCCCGCTCTCGGGTGAACAGACCACGAACGCGGTCACGAAAGCCGGTTTCCGGCTCCGCTGTCGATGTTTCTCGCTCGCCGAGGACGATGTTCTCGAGGACGGACATCCGGGGAATCAGCATGAAATGTTGATGCACCATGCCGATACCGGTGTCGATAGCGTTTTTCGGTGAGTTGAACTGTCGCTTTTCGCCTTTGAACCGAATCGTTCCACCAGTTGGGCTGTACAGCCCGTACAGCATATTCATCAACGTGCTCTTCCCCGCGCCATTTTCCCCGAGAAGACCGTGTATTTCGCCTTCTCGAACCGAAAACGTGATTTCATCGTTTGCAACCACGTCGCCGAATCGTTTCGTCAGGTTCTCGATCTCCAGGATGTCATCCATGCTCATCGACTACCCACCCAGATGCTCGTCGCTTCATTGCACTCGTTAACCAACCGCTGTGTCCACAGTTCGTAAAGTCGGCACGCGTACCCAACAGATCGCGTCTCGAGACACTGTACAGCAGGTCCAAACGACCGACCCAAATCACGCCGGTTCCTCCGCAACCGCGAGCAGTTTCCCGTCAGGACAGTGTTCATACCGGTCCGTATCTTCAAAACCTGGTTGTAAATGTGTTTTCCTCAGGGCATATATGACGGTGGTGCCGAGATTTTATTCACAATCTTGTTTTTTCCGCCGTATACAATCGTCGAAATCGAATTCGAGTGAGGTAACCCATGGTCTGGGAGGACACTACTGTGAGTCGACGGCTGGGACTGCCCTGCTAGTTGCCGCTCAGTTTTCCTCACCCCTATCAAACAAATGTGGCTCTCTAACGGGATTCTCTACGCTATCAATACCTTATTTGGACAATACTGTGTGTACAGAAATAGTTATCCCCGAGTGTACTGTGAATACACATAATGGCGACAATCCGGATACGTGACTGGACGAAAGAACAACTCGAGGAGCTTCGTGAGGCCGAATCACACTCTTCACACGATTCGGTGATCAAATCGCTGCTCAAAGATCACGAACTCGCACAGTGTGTCACGTATTCTGTGGACTCGACAACAGAGGAACAATCCGAGCCAGAAGACACCGCATTCGAGGATCTGACCGTCTTCGACGAACTGGTCGATCCCGACAACGGTGTCCTGTTTCTGTGGTGTCCGAACTGTGGGAACGAGATGGCTCATCTCACCATAGAGCGGCCGGTCGATATCCCCGTCTACGAGATGGAGTGTCAGCGCTGTCTCACTCGGCTCGACCAACACGCGATCGTCGGCATCGAAATCGGGTATCCAATCGAACAGCGCCTCGGCGATGGTACACTCGAAGACGATCTCAAAGGTTGTGTGATCGATTACTGGGACCGAACGCTCGAGCAGTTGGCGGCGGAAGTCGTTCCCGACAGAGAGCCAGAACGGATCGTCTGGCAGTTTAATCAGTACCTCGATCGTTTCGATTGGCAGTGGCCGGTCGACGTTCCAGTGATCGGTGTCGACGTCGGAAACAGCTACGACGATGAGGTCACCGGTGAACGCCTCGAGGTGTTAGAGTGTGTCGTCGAAACCCGAACCGAACTGAACACCTACCGGATCAAACGAACCAGCGACGAGACGGGTGAGTCGACGACCGAACTGATGGGATCGGAGACGCTCATGCCATTTTTGTTGCGACGGAGCCTGTACCTGCAAACGGAGTCGACCGACTAGTGATCCGTCGGTCGGTCAATATCGCGGCGGACTCCCGGATCACCGGTTTCGACGATCGCACCGTCTTCTGCCTCGAGCAGCACCGATCGTCCGCCGACGTCACCAGTGATCGCCTCGAGAGCGTCGAAATGGCAACGATCAAAAAGAACTGGGTTCCCACGGCCGCCCTCATAGCCTGCTGCAAGTGCCGTCCCGTGACCGCCGGCGTACGCCTCGAGGAGTCGGTCGACACTCGAGGGACAGATGGCCGGCATATCCCCGAGTCCAAAGAGGACTCCGTCGGCGTCTTCGGCTCTCGCTATGTCAACGCCGATACCAACTGACGTACTCTGGCCCTGCTCGTAGTCATCGTTGTACCGAAACTCGACCGGGAAATCCGCCAGGGCCGTCCGAACACGGTCGGCCTCGTAGCCGAGCACGACGGTGACCGACGAAAGTTTCGACTCGACCAGCGGGCCAACAGCCTGTCGAACGAGCGCCGCTCCATCGACGGACTCGAGTAACTTGTTTGCCTCACCGTATCGATGGCTACCGCCGGCTGCCAGGAGGACGCCGGCGACCGTTCGGTTGGGGTGTTGGCGTTCAACGTCGGGGTCGATAACCGGGAGATCAGTCATACCTGCATGAACGGACGCTGACCACTAATATTGGCGGCCTCGTCGGAAAAGCCAGACACAGCCGGCATTCGGCTACTCAGCTTCCACACTCGAGTGGCTCGCAACTGTCCACTCCGATGGGTCGATGAGTTGGTCGTCGGCGGCCGTGTGCTCGGGATAGGACGTAAACACGAGATACTCCGTCCGATCCGAAAGATACTCAACGAGCGTCTGGAGGTTCTCATCGGCCAGGCTTCCGATACCGTCGAGCAACATCACCGGTACGGCTTCGTCGACGTCGAACGACTCGTAGCCAGCCAACGCGGCGATCAGCCCGATCAACTCGCGTTCGCCCTCACTGAGTGCCTCGATCGGCGTCTCGCGGCCATCTCGAGCGACGACCAGGTCGAACTCGCTCGTGAGGTGGGCCGTCTCGAAGCCAGTCTCAAACCGGTCGCTGATCTCTTCGATTGCCTCGCTGAACTCCGAGCGGGCCTGCTGTGTGATTTCAGCTTTTCTGTTTCGGAGAGCTTCGATCTCAGCCTGGATCGTCTC
>SL_4KL_010_BRINEDRAFT_10000386_pt1 | contig 22408 bp, 19 predicted proteins | sample SodLak_010_BRINE_2_FD_10664 | JGI IMG/M metagenome (IMG submission 10664) | reverse complement strand
ACCGGACGCATCGAAATCGGTGGTCGGGTCGCTGCCCTCGAAGATGTCGAGGGCCAAGAGATCGTGATCGGCCGCGACGAGCCCCCGGCGCTGTAACGGTGCGCCCCCGGCGCTGTAACGGTGCGCCCCCGGCGCTGTAACGGTGCGCCCCTGGCGCGGTGCGAGTCGATGGCGTCGCGGCCCGACACACCACCAGCGCTGTGGATTTAAGACCTGAGAGGTCGCCCGATCCATATGGAGTACACGACGCTTGGAGATACCGGAACGACGGTGAGCCGATTGGCGCTCGGCTGCATGAGCTTCGGCAGCGAACACGAGTGGATGCTCGACCCCGATGAAGGCCGCGAGCTCGTCGAGCGTGCGATCGACCTCGGTGTCACCTTCTTCGATACCGCAAACGTCTATTCGAACGGCGAAAGTGAGGAAATCCTCGGCGATGTCCTCGCCGAACACGACCGTGACGAGTTCGTCGTTGCAACGAAAGTGTATGGCGAGATGAACGACTCGAATCCGAACTCGGGTGGCCTCTCGCGGAAGGCGATCGAACAGGAACTGGAACGCAGTCTCGACCGCCTCGAAATGGACACCGTCGACTTGTATCAGATCCACCGGTGGGACTACGACACGCCGATCGCGGAGACGCTGGCCGCGCTCGACGACGCGGTTCGTCGCGGAAGCGTCCGGTATATCGGGGCGTCGTCGATGTGGGCCCACCAGTTCGCCGAGGCGTTACACACGAGCGACCGGAAGGGCTACGAGCGCTTCGTCACCATGCAGAACCTGTACAACCTCGCGTACCGGGAAGAGGAACGAGAGATGGTCCCGCTGTGTGAAAACGAGGGGATCGGCATGATCCCGTGGAGCCCGGTCGGTGCGGGCTACCTTACACGCCCCTACGAACAGGACGACGCGACGATTCGCGGAGAACACGAAACCGCGCTCGGACGGCCGTACCGCGAGGGTGGGGGCGAAGAGATCAACCGCCGCGTCGAGGAGCTGGCCGACGAGAAAGGCGTGAAAATGGCTCAGATCGCCCTCCGCTGGGTCGCGGGAACGGGAGTCGTCGACGCCCCCATCGTAGGGACCTCCAGCGTCGAACACCTCGAAGACGCGGTCGAGGCGCTCGACATCCATCTCTCGGATTCCGATGTCGAGTGGCTGGAAGAGCCATACGAGCCGGTTCGGGTGTCAGGTCACGAGTAGAACTCCCTGTCACGCTTCACGACTGAGAAAGGCACGCTCGTCGGTACCCCTGTGCCGCCGTAACACACTTAAGAGCGCGCTCTATAGCAACACTCAGTGGCATCCCGACAGGGCGGGCCGGGGAACCGCAATACACCCCGTTCCGGATCGACGGAGCGTCGGACCGCGTCCACGACCGCGCCGGCAGGGCCTCGCCGGCAGGCGGCAACGAGAGCAGACTCCCTCCCACTCGGACCCGAGGCTGACGGGTATCGGAGCCGAGAAACGAGCGAAGATGCGCGACCCTCGGTCGCCAGAACGCCCGAGGACCCCCCGATCCGCGATCCGGGGCTATACGCGCTGACCGATCACTTCCGTGAGCGGCTCGAACAGCCGGGGCGGTACGTGTCGACGAAAACCGTGAGCGACGCGATCCGCCGCGGACAGCTCCGATGGAACCGGACCGACGGTTGGCGATTCGCCCTCGTGGAGGGCGGGATCCGATTTGTCGTCGTCGTGAGTGACACGGAAACGAACTCACCGGTCGTCGTCACCGGCTGGACTGAGGTCGCCGACCGTGGGGCGGCCCTCGACGCCCGGCGGTGGGACCCGGTCGACGTCGACACCATCGCCGTACGCGCGGCGCTGAGCGAGGACGCTGCGACGGCGATTCCCGACCAGATCAGACCTCGTATCGTGACTCGGCCGTTCGTCGTCGGCGAGCACCGTCTCGAAACCGGTCCCGGCGAGCCGTTCGTCCGCTGTACGGATTGCGGCTGCCGGTTCCGGTCGAAAGAAGGAATCACCGCTCGCGGCTGCCACGGTGCGTCTGGCCGGTAGCCGGAAGCGATCGTAGCTGGTTTGGTAGTACCGATCGCTTCGGTCGTCCACGGACGCTACCCATTTCCGCTTCCCGACCGAAACGAGGCTAATGACCGACGACGCTGGCGACACTGTCAGTGACGAACTCTCGCTCGAGCGCTTCCACGAAGCGCTCGAAGCCGAGGGGCGACCGCTCGCGACCGCCAGCGAGGTCGCCCGCCGGCTCGGAATCACGCAGGCAGCCGCCCGCGACGCCCTCACCGCATTGGTCGACCGAGATGATGTCGATCGACTCGACGTCGAGAGCGACCCCGTCGTTTTCTACCCGACCGACTGGGGGCAGCTGGCGAGCCGTGAGCGCGTCGTCGCGTTCCCGAAGCGCCGTGAAATCGTCGTCGACCGACCGACTCAGTACACCCGCGCACGGCTCTCGCAGTTCGCGAACCTCGTCGATACCACCGGGACCGAGCCCGGAACGCGTGGGTACCTCTACCGGATCCGGCAGGAGGACGTGTGGGCCGCGCCGTTTGACGACGCCGACACCCTTATTGCGAGCGTCCGGTCCGTGCTGCCGCGACGCGACGATCACCTCGAGTCGTGGATCCGCGATCAGTGGCGGCGCGCGCATCGCTTTCGGCTGTACACGCACGACGACGACTACGTCGTCCTGTCGGCCGCTTCGGAGAGCCTGCTGGGTAACGTCGCGGGTCAACACCTCGACGACGACCACCTCCGCGCGCCCATCTCGGACACCGAAGCGTGGGTCAACGAGGGGGCGGTGGCCGAGATCAAACGCGCGCTCTATGACGCCGGCTATCCGGTCGAGGATGACCGAGACTTAGAGACGGGCGATCCGGTCGACCTCGATCTCACGACCGAGCTCCGCCCGTATCAAGAGACGTGGGTCGAGACGTTCCTCGAGCGCAAATCCGGCGTCTACGTCGGCCCGCCCGGCTCCGGCAAGACCGTCGCCGCGCTTGCGACGATGGCGGCCGTCGGCGGCGAGACGCTCATTCTCGTTCCCTCCCGGGAGCTCGCCGGGCAGTGGCGCGAGGAGCTGCTCGACCACACCACGGTCGACCCCGCCGACATCGGCCTGTATCACGGTGGGACCAAAGAGATCCGACCGGTGACGATCGCAACCTACCAGATCGCTGGGATGGACCGCCATCGGAGCCTGTTCGACTCCCGGAAGTGGGGACTGATCTGCTTCGACGAGGCACACCACGTCAGCGCTCCGGTCTACTCCCGGACTGCTGAGCTCCAGAGCAAACACCGGCTCGGCCTCTCAGCGACCCCCGTCCGCGAGACCGGCAGCGAAGAAGAGATCTACACGCTGATCGGCCAGCCGATCGGCGCCGACTGGGACGAGCTGTTCGACGCCGGATTCGTCCAGGAGCCGGAAGTCGAGATCCGGTACGTCCCGTGGCGCGACGAGGTCGCCCGCAACGAGTACGGCGCGGCCGACGGCCGCGAGCGACGGCGAGTCGCCGCCGAGAACCCTGCCAAGATCGAGGAGATCCGCTATCTCCTCGCCGCACATCGCGACAAGAAGGCGCTCGTCTTCGTCGAGTACCTCGATCACGGCGAGGAGATCGCCGACGCGCTCGGTGCCCCCTTTATCAGTGGGGAGACGCCTCACTACGAGCGGAGGGAGCTGTTCCGGCGATTCCGAGAGCGTGGGAACCCAGACGACGCTGACAGCATAGACGCGGCAGACACAGTCGCCGACATCGATGTCCTCGTCGTCTCCCGTGTCGGCGACGAGGGGATCGATCTCCCGAACGCCGAGCTCGCGATCGTCGCCTCCGGCCTCGGTGGCTCTCGCCGGCAGGGCTCACAGCGCGCCGGCCGCACGATGCGCCCGACCGGCTCCGCGCTCGTGTACGTGCTCGCGACCCGGGGCTCAAGCGAAGAGGAGTTCGCACAGCGACAGATGCGACACCTCGCGCGCAAGGGCGTGCGCGTGAGAGAAACCAACGTCGCGGAGTAGTGTCACGGAGTTGCGTCGCGGAGTTGCGTCGCGAAGTTGCGCTCAGGAGAGCAGCTCTTCGAGCGTCGTTGCGCCGTTCTCGGTCGACGCCACCGGATCCGATGGGTCGTCGTGCTCGTACACCAGCCACTCGACATCTGCCCGCCGAGCGCTCGTGATCACGCTATCGAGATCGACGTCACCGTTGCCGAGCGCGACCGACGCTCCGCGGTCGACGTCGACGTCCGCGGCGTGGACGTGCGTGATCCGGTCGGCGTACCGGTCGATGAGCGCAACCGGATCGGCGCCGCCGACCAACGCCCAGCCCACGTCGATCTCGAATCCGACCCGATTGTCTGTCCGCGAAAGCAGCCGTTCCATTGCATACGTTCCGTCGACGGTCGCGAACTCCTGGTCGTGGTTGTGGTACGCGAGTCGGAAGCCGTCATCGGCGAGCCGCCGAGCAAGCCCGTCCAGCCGCTTTGCGACCGCGTCGACGGCGGCCGTCGTTTCGAAGTGGTTCGGATCGAGCCACGGCACGACGAGCGTGTCGACGCCGAGCCGATCGTAGAACGCCGTCGTCTCGGCGTACTCGTCTTCCAACAGGTCGATCGAGACGTGCGCGGAGGCGGCCTCGAGACCGTTTCGATCGAGAGCCGTGAGCACGTCGTCGATCGGTGATTCACGAACCCGATAGGCGAACTCGACCCCGTCGAATCCGGCCGCACCCACCCGATCGAGGAGCTCCGGAAGCGGTGCATCGAGCGAACGCAGCGTGTACAGTTGGACCGCGATATCGACCATGATCGCTCTGATTCGGCCATTCACGTAGCCGTTTGGGTGCCGAAGCTTTCAACACGCGCTCCGTCGACCTCGCGGTATGGACACGGACGAAGCCGACGGCGGATCGCTGAAAACCGACGGGGGACCGCCGACGGTCGCCGAGGCTGTCGTCGACTGCCTGCTCGACCGCGGCGTCGACACGGTGTTTGGCATTCCGGGGAAACAGACGCTCCCGCTCAATCGGGCTCTCGCCGACCGCGACGCGCGGTTTATCGTCGCTCGCCACGAGACCGCGGTCACGCATCAGGCGTGGGGGTACGCTGAGGCGAGTGACCTCGGGGCGAGTGATTCCGAACGAAGCGACCCCGTACCGATGGCCGCGACCGTCGTCGTCCCCGGTCCGGGCGACATGAACGCGATGAACGGACTGAAAAACGCGCTCAACGACTGCGTTCCCCTCGTCCACCTCGCCGTCGAGACCGAACGCGGGGTCCGCGGGGGCGACGGGATCCACGAGACGCCGCCCGAGACGTACGACACGGTCGTCAAGGAGAACGTCCTCGTCGACTCGCCGTCGGGCGCGGTACCGGCCGTCGCCGACGCGATCCGAGTCGCTCGCGAGGCCCCGCAGGGGCCGGTCCGGGTCGGTATCCCGAAGGACGTCCTCGCGAGCCGTACCCCACAGCCCTCGGTCGGCGAGCGAGCGCCGAGCAGTCCGCCCGAGCCTCCGGTGGACGCTGTCTCGCGCGCCACAGAACAGTTGCTCGCGGCTGAGAGGCCCGTGATTCTCGCAGGTGGGGGCGTCCGTCGCGCGAGCGCAAGCAGCGCGCTTCGGACGGTCGCCGAACGCCTCGACGCACCGGTCGTGACGACGTACAAGGGAAAAGGGGTGTTGCCGGAGACGCATTCGCTCTCGGCCGGCGTGCTCTGTGGCGGGTCGAGCACCGAACTCCGAGCGCTCCTCGCCGACGCCGATATCGGGCTCGTCGTCGGCTCGGATCTCGATGCGGTTGCGACCGCCGCTTGGTCGGTGTCAATGCCTGAGTCGCTGATTCACGTCACGCTCGACGGCGACGACATCGGCTTCGGCTACGAGACGGACCTCGGGATCGTCGCCGATGCGAACCGGTTCCTTCGACGCCTCGGGGAAGCGCTCAGCGACAGCAACGCGAGCGACTTCGAATCGACAGCGAAAAGCGGCACCGACCGCACCGCAGCGGTCCGGTCGGCGGATCGAGAGCGCTTTGAGGCGCTGTCGGCTCGCAGTGAGAACCGAGCTGAGAGCGTCGACCTGGACCGTCCGCTCCGATCCGTCGAAGTCTTACAGGAACTCCGTGACGCGCTCCCAGAAGAGACGGTCGTCACCGCAGACGCCGGCGGCTTCCGGCTGTGGACCCTCGTCTCGTTTCCGGCCGCCGGCCCCTCGTCGTACGTCAATCCGGGATCGTGGGCGACGATGGGAACCGGACTCCCGTCGGCGATCGGCGCCAAGCTCGCGAACCCCGACCGCGACGTGGTCGCGCTCACGGGCGACGGCGGGCTCATGATGTGCGTTCACGAGCTTCACACACTCGCCGCAGAGCGGATCGACGTCACGGTCGTCGCGCTCAACAACGACGACTACGCGATCATCAGCGAAGAAGCGTCTCGGTCGTACGGGTTCCCGGAGCGCACGTACGGCTGGGCCGACGCCGGGCTCGACCTCGTCGCTATCGCGTCCGGAATGGGGATCCGGGCCGAGCGGGTCGACAATCGCGACGCGATCGGTGACGCCGTTGACGCCGCCCGAGCTCACGACGCCCCGGCGCTGGTGGAAATCAGCACCGATCCGAACGAACCGCAGGCGAGCGAGTGGATGACGCGCGAGCGGTGACACTCGAATCGCGAAGACGAGCGATCCCACCGCGGTGAGAGAGACGAGCTGTTCGCTGAGGATATGCTGGGAAAGCAGCTTTCAGGGGCGTACGCTGTCTTTTAGCCGGTCAGTGGTGGAACGTGAACCTTAACAACATTCGTTGTGAATCCCGGTGCATGACACAAGCGAACGACGTCGCCGTCGGGATCGTCGGCCTCGGTGGGATCGGAAACCACCACGCCACGAAGCTGACCGAGCGGGGCGCAAACCTCGTCGGTGGGATGGATATCGACGCCGGCGCCCGTCGCAAGTTCCACGAGGAGTTCGGAGTTCACGCCTACGAGAGTGAAGACGATCTGTATCGGGAGTGCGACGCAGTGCTAATTACGACGCCAAACCGTTTTCACGAGGAGTACGCGGTTTCGGCACTCGACGCCGGCCTCGACGTTCTCTTGGAGAAGCCACTCGCGCACTCCTTAGCGAGCGCCGAGCGGATCGCGGAAGCCGCTCGAGACGCCGAAGGCTTCTGCATGGTGGGTTTCAACAACCGGTTCGCGGAGCCGGTACAGGTGATCAAAGGCTACCAAGCCGAGGGTCGGTTCGGCGAGACGAACCACGTTGAAGCCAACTACGTCCGCCGGCGCGGGGTCCCCGGTCGCGGCTCGTGGTTCACCTCGAAAGGGGTCGCCGGTGGCGGCGCACTCATCGACATCGGCGTTCACGCCATCGACCTCGCGCTGTACTTCCTCGATCATCCCGAGATCGTGGAAGTGACCGGCGAGACGCGCTCGGAGTTCGGTGGACGCGACGACTACGCGTTCGTTCACATGTGGGGTGAAGACAACGGCGCTGACGGATTCGACGTCGACGACTCCGCGTCTGCGCTCATCCGCGGCGCCGACGGCAGCACGGTCTCGCTCGAGGTCGCGTGGGCCGCGAACCGCCCGACGAACGACGAGTTCGTGATTCGTGGTACCGAGGCCGGAGCGACGTTCGACCGCGGAAGCGACGAGCTGACGATCCACGAGGCGGCGACCGGCGACGGAGCCCACCATCACCTCTCCGACACGTCGGTCGAGACCCGCGACGGTGACAGCCATACCGCCGAACAGGAGACGTTCCTACAGGCGGTCGCCGACGGGGAGACACCGACGATCAACACGATCGACGAGGCCCTGTCGGTCCAGCGGGTCATCGACGCGATTTACGAGTCCTCGGAGCGCGGCGAAGCGATTCGTCTCGATTAGACGGGGCGAGTCCCGACGACTGAACGTCCACTGCGTGTTCTCAGTATCCGAACCTATTCGGTCCCTCGGGTCTTTCTCGAAAGCAACTCGTGACTCGCGACACCGGTCCGACACCGCCCTCCGAACGGATTGTCAGTCTCGATGCGCTCAGAGGAGTTGCCCTCCTCGGCATCCTCGTCATCAACATCTGGGTCTTTTCGATGCCCGAGGCGACGCTGGTAAATCCCACTGCGTACGGCGATCTCACGGGCGCGAACTACTGGGCGTGGTTCCTCGCACACGTGTTCGGACAGAACACGTTTATCACGCTCTTCTCGGCGCTGTTCGGCGCCGGTATCCTTCTGTTCGTCGAGAGCAAATCGAAGAAGGGCCAGCCCGCGGTGCGGCTTCACTACCGTCGGACCGCGATCCTCATCGCGATCGGTCTGTTGCACGCGTACCTGCTGTGGTACGGCGACATCCTCGTCGCGTACGGTATCTCGGCGTTGTTCTTGATCTTCCTCCGTGACCTCGACGCACCGCAGTTGGCCGCGCTCGGCGGGCTTTTCCTGCTCTTGCTGGCCGCGTTACGGCTGTTCGCCGCGTTCACCATCGGTGGGGAAGCGATCGCAGGACAGTGGGCGCCGACGGAGGCGGCGATCCGACAGGAGGTGGCGGCCTATCGAGGCGGCTGGCTCGAACAGCTCGATCATCGGGTGCCGGCCGCGTTCCAGCGCCAGACCGGCATCGTCGAGAACTTCTGGCAGATCGGGGGGACGATGCTGCTTGGAATGGCGCTGTATCGGTGGGGCGTGCTGACCGGCGAGCGGTCGACGGCGTTTTATAAACGACTCGTTGGCCTCGGCGCCGTCGGCGTTGGGATCATCGTCGCCGGCGTCGTCTACATCGAAACGAATAATTGGAGCGCCGACGCCGCGCTGTTCTGGCTCCAGTTCAACTACTGGGGAAGCCTTCTCGTCGCCGGCGGCTACCTCGGAGTCGTCATGTTGTACGCTCGCCGGCGGCCAGACGGACCCGTGACGCAAGGGTTTGCGGCGGTCGGGCGGACCGCGTTCACGAACTACCTGCTCCAGACCGTCATCGCGACGACGATATTCTACGGGCACGGGCTCGGGCTGTTCGGTTCGGTGAACCGCGTCGAACAGCTCGGGATCGTCGTCGCCATCTGGGTGGTGCAGGTCGTGTTGTCGGTGTTCTGGCTACGGTATTTCCGGTTCGGCCCCGTCGAGTGGGTCTGGCGGACGCTTACCTACGGCGAGCGGCAGCCGATGCGGAGCTCAGAGTAGCTGAGTGGGGTATGACTCTACCCGCATTCGATCCGGAGGTATTTGACCGATGCTCGCCTCGACTACGTCATGCGAACGCTCGTTTTCGACGGTCGGACCGGCGCGGCCGGCGACATGATCTGCGCCGCGCTGATCGCAGCCGGCGCCGATCCCGACGTCCTCACTCGAGTGAGCGATCATCTCCCGATCAGGTACGAGATCGGTGAAGCGACAAAAAACGGGATTCGAGCAACGACCGTCGACGTACTGCTTGACGACGACGGAGACGGCCGCGACGAGGAAGACGATCATGACCATGCCGATGACCACGATCACAGCCACGGTCACGCTGAGGATCACGGTCACAGTCATACCCACAACCGCGGGGATACGATCGACCACGCCGAGGGGGCCGGCGTCCACCGCAGCTACCCCGAAGTCGTCTCTCTCGTCGAGTCGATGGACCTGCCCGAGTCGGTCGAATCAACCGCACTCGACGCCTTCGAACGCCTCGGTGTAGCGGAGGCGTCGGTGCACGGCACTGATCTCGAAGACACTCACTTCCACGAAGTTGGCGCCGACGACGCGATCGCCGACATCGTCGGCGCGGCGCTGCTCCTCGACGATCTCGAACCGGAACGAGTCGTCACCACGCCGGTCGCTGCTGGCGGCGGCGAAGTCGAGATGAGCCACGGGATCTACCCGGTTCCCCCGCCGGCGACGACAGAGATCGTTACTCGTGCCGGTTTCACGTTCACCGGCGGCCCGATCGCCCGCGAGCTGCTGACCCCGACCGGTGCCGCTATCCTCGCTGCGGTCGCCGAGGGAGTCAGTTCGATTCCGAGCCTCGCGGTCGACACATCTGGGTACGGTGCCGGCGACGCAACATTTGAGCACCATCCGAACGTGCTGCGCGTGCTGGTCGGGGAGGCCGGAGAACACGGGGACGATCGCAAACACGGGGACGATCGCAAACACGGGGACGATCGCAAACACGGAGACGACGGCGAGGACGATGAACACGGTGCGGTCGGCGGAGGCGGTGACGTTGCCCACGGTGGGGCTGAGCGCCACGGTCTCGTCCACGACGACATCGCGGTGCTCGAAACCAATCTCGACGACGCCGCCCCGGAGGTACTCGGCGGGTTACAGGAGACGCTCAAACGCGTCGGCGCGCGAGACGTGACGATCGTTCCGACCACGATGAAGAAATCCCGCCCGGGCCACCTCGTGAAAGTCATCTGCAAGCCGGCGGACGCCGAGGCGATCGCCGAGCGACTCGCCCGCGAAACCGGAACTCTCGGCGTCAGACAGTCCGGTGCCAGCCACCGGTGGATCGCCGAGCGAGCGCTCGAGACGACGACGCTATCGATCGACGGGACGAGTCACGACGTGTCGGTTAAAATCGCCTCCACCGCCGACGGCGAGGTATACGACGTTAGCGCCGAGTACGACGACGCGGCTGCGGTCGCCGAGACGACTGCCCTCCCGATCCGCGACGTTCTCCGACGAGCAGAAGCGCAAATCCGCGCAGACCTCGATGAGTGAGTCTCACCCGCTCTTTGACCGTTCGGTTCGTTGAGAGCGATACGAAGATAGAACCCCACTGATACATCAGAGCGAGATCTCGGCTACTGGCGCGCAACGCGTCTACTTTCAGTTTCACTCCGCGGATGGCTCGGTTATAGGAGCATTCCAATCGCACGTTGATATATGAGTGCGATCAGCCGCGATCGACCACAGTACGCAACGCCGACACGTGTGGAAGTCACAGATTGTCGGACCGACCGGATCGCCGATCGAATTCGAATGAACCGCGTTCGCGGGAGCGAGGTGCATCTCGAACGTCAGGGTGGGCGGACGTTTCTCGTGACGACGCCCGCAGAGTAACGAGGCTGCTACCGTGGAGGTTTGCTGTGAAAGCGAAGCGATCGCGATCAGTCGTCTGCGGCCACCGGATTTCGATCCGTCTCATCGCGCGCGAGCAGGCTGTCGAGTCCCATTCCGAGCGTTTCGTTCGTCAACGCGACCGATTCTGCACGGGGTACGTCCGTCGTCAGCGTGCGGATCGCATCGACGTTCTCGGGGACAACATCGGCTTCTTGGTGGACGTTCTGAAACAGGTAGAGGTCCGATCCCTCGACGCTGATCGACTCCTCCCAGACACAGTTCTCCCAGAGATCGCCTCGCGGGCGACCGATGTCGGCGGCGTAGTCTTTGAGCGTCCCGGCGCCGTCGATGCCCGCGTGTTCGGGGATGAGAAAGAGGCGTGACTCCTCCCCGAGTAGTTCGCGAACCTCCGCCGCGGACGGCTCCTCGTCCAGCGTGACGTTAACGCTGTGAGTGTGCATCGCGGTCACCGGGGCCTTGAGTGCGGCTGTGTCGACCGTGACGGTGGGGAGAATTGTGTTTACGTCCGGTCCGTGGTGAGAGGGGACTGTCGTCGGATCCGGAACCACGTCGTTGATCGGACCGCGGTCGGTCTCGCTGGGATCACCGCCGCGGCGAACGAGCGTCACACGGGCTTTCTCGATACCGTACACCTCCTCGAGCGGTGCGAGCAGCCGAGAGAGCCCGGTGGTGTTACAGGAGACGACGCGGAGCGAGTCGGCGTCGCGAACGGAGTCGCCGCTTCCCCGTGCGTTGAACGAGGCGTCGGCGACTGAGGCGTCTTCGCCGCCTTGAAAGACGGCCGGAGTATCGTGAGCATCGTAGATCGGTCTGTTCCGCTCGCCGATGCCGCTCGGACAGCAGTCGACGACGACGTCGACGGTCTCAAGCAGGTCTGAGAGGGTTCCGGCGATCTCCAGACCCGCAGTCTCGAACTCGTTGACCCGGTCGTCGATCGCGGCGTACAGGTCATAACCGCGCCGGACCGCGACCTCGGCGCCGTAGTTCGGGCTCGCCTTCGTCACGCCGACGAGCTTCATGTCGGGTTGAGCCGCGACCGCGTCCGCGACCCGTTTCCCGATCGTACCGTACCCGTTGACGCCAACATGTATCATATCTTTACGTCCAGCGTGACGTGTGATAATTCTTTCGAGCAAATTTCATAGAAACTAACTATGGCATGAGTAATAAACCGGTTAATTAGCGCTCTCGAGCCGATACAACCTTGTTACGGAATTAAGTAATAATAACATAATGGCGACGTCGATCCACTCGCGGACGTTCGGTCACGGCACCAACGCTCCTCTCTCGGATCGTCGTCGCGTGACGGTGGGGGACTTCGCCGCATGACGGTAGTCGTCGCGCGACGGGGTCCGTGTTATGGCCGGATAATGACAAGGACTAACGCCCGCGACGACCGATATCGGTTCATGAGCGACCAGCTTGCCGAGGCGGCCGATACTGCGATCGATCAGTGTCTCAACGTGATTCCCGGTGAATCCGTCCTCGTCGTCACCGACGACAAACGAGCGCCGATCGGCGAAGCGCTGTATAGGTCCGCGCTCAGTGCAACGGACGACGCGACTATCCTCCGATACCCGCCAGCCGAACAACACGGGACCGAGCCGCCGGCTCCCGTCGCGGCTGCGATGGCCAACAGCGACGTGTTCCTCGCGCCGACGACAAAGAGCCTGAGTCACACCCGCGCTCGAGGAGCCGCTTGCGACGCCGGCGCGCGCGGCGCAACTCTTCCCGGGATCACGGAAGACGTGTTCACAACCGGGCTCGACGCCGACTACGCCGCGATCGAAGCGGCCTGCGACGACGTGCTCGGACAGGTCGTCGGCGCCGATGAGGTTCGAGTGACCTCGCCAGTTGGAACCGATATCACGTTCGGGGTCGGCGACCGCGAGTGGCTCGCTGACACCGGGATGGTCCACGAGCCCGGCGGGTTCTCGAATCTCCCCGCCGGCGAGGTGTTCGTCGCGCCGGAGACCGCGACGGGGACCTACGTGGTTGACGGCACGATGATGCCTCACGGTCTGCTCGATAACGACCAGCGACTGCGATTTGAGGTGGAAGACGGTATCGTCACCGAGATCAGTGACGATGCGATCCGCGCCGACGTCGAGGCCGCAGCGGAGTCGGTCGGCGACGCAGCGTACAACCTCGCAGAGCTCGGAATCGGAACCAACGTTGGCGTCGACGAACTCGTTGGCTCCGTGCTGTTAGACGAGAAGGCGGGCGGCACCGTCCATATCGCGATCGGCGATAACGCCGGAATCGGGGGCGAGACAGACGCGCCGGTCCACCTCGACGGGATCCTCCGCGACCCGACCGTCTACGCCGACGGTGACGAGATTGAGCTGCCGAGCGCGTGAACACGGCGGCAACCTGCCGAGCGCCTCAGCATGGCGGTAGCGAAGAGTGTCACCGAACTACTCCACGACTGCGAGTGCGACACCCGCGACCTCACGGACACCGACTACTTGATGCCGCCACCCGTCACCGGCGTCGACACAGAGGGTCCCGGCCGCAGTGACGACGACTGAGACCCCCCGACCGTAGCCGAGCGCGACTGCCGTCTCCTCAACGGGAAGCTCTACTCCGCTCCAGGAGTCCGCGTCCCAGCCGCTGTCGGCGGAACGGCTACCGTCCCGCACGAGGAGGTCGCCATCGACGACCGCCATCGCGTGACCGTCGCCGTCGGCCGCGACCGCCACGGCGTCTCCCTCTCGTGCCGTCATCCAGCCGTTACCCAGCCAGTAGAGTCCGTCGGCCGTCGCCGCGAGCGGTATTCCCTGTCCGGCGACGTCACGAGCATCGCTGAGGCCGACCGAGACGAGGTCATGAGCTGGCTCAGCGCCGCCCTCAACGATAACCCGGTGGACCCCGTCCGCGGCCGCAACGAGGGGGCCGTCGATCGCCGTCGGATCGGAAGTCGAGCCGACGCGCGTCACCGTCGCGCCGCTTACGTCGCCGACTCCCATACCGGCGACTTCGGCATTCTCGATCTCGACTCGGTCTATCTGGCCGCCTTGGCGGGCGACGAGGAAAGCCCCACCGTGGGCTCCGACCGCGACAGCAGAACCGGTATCAACGACTTCAAACGCGAGGTCATCGCCGATCGATGAGACGAGAACTCCCGTCGGAGTCGCGATTCCCAACAGGTCGGGAGCGTCTTCACAGGGGAGCACGGCGATGTCGCGAGCGGGTTCACGCGAGACCATGTCGAAGCCGCCGACCTTGTCGGCCGACAGCGCCACCCGCACGACGCCGCCTCCGGTGGCGACGTACGCGTCGGTTCGGTCCGCCNTCCCGGCGTACACACGCTTTTCTTCGATAGAGATGTCGTCCTCCGCGGGTGCCATTGGCGGGGCGTTAGGCGCCGACCCTCATAAGTCGCGCCGATGGACGTCGATTCGACAGCTCAAGAGACGATCGGTGCCGTTTCGATGGCCATTAGGTGCGCGGCCGCGTAGCGCCGGTAGTGCAATCGGTCGCCGTCGAACTCACCTCTCTGCTCGTCGAGGTCGCTCCGCGGTTAGCCCGGATCACGGCGTTCATCGCGATCGGTGTCTTCGCTGCCAACGTCGCCGTCGCGTTCGGACTGATCCGATACGTCGCGGGGCTCGCCGGCTGGCTCACCAGACCCGCGAACCTCCCGGACGAAGTAGGGACGGCGATCTTGACGACCGCGGCGTCGACGACCGCGGGCTACGCCACGCTCGCCGAGTACCGTGAGTCCGGACTGCTCGACGATCGCGCGACGCTCGTCGCCGTGACGATAAACACGTTCTTCGGCTTCGTCCAGCACGTCTTCACCTACTACGTCCCCGTGTTGATCCCGATTCTCGGGTTTCGGACGGGGACCGTCTACGTCTCCGCGCGCGCCGGCATCGCGCTAGCGATCACGGTCACGGGCGTCCTCGCGGGCGGGGCCCTGCTCTCAGAGCGCAACGTGAACCGCGACGCGCTCGCCGAGGTCGATGCGACCGGCCCCGACGCAGACGACCGCACCCGCAGACGACGCGTGCGCGCGGCGGGCAAGAAGTCGTGGGGAACTCTGCGCCGGATCGTCCCGCGGCTCGCCGTCGTGTACACGCTGGTGATCGCCTTTGTCACGTACTACGACGTAGAGTCCCTGACGAGCGTCGCCGAGCCGATCACTGGCCTGCTCGGACTTCCCGGTGCTGCAGTTCCCGTCATCGCCGTCTACACGCTCGACACGACCGCCGGTGCGGTCACCCTCGCCGGTGTGGAAGCCGGCATCTTCACCACCCGCACCGCCGTCGCGAGCCTGCTCATCGGGGGGATCCTCTCGTTTGCCGTCTCCACTTTCAGGCGCTCGATACCGTTCCAGTACGGGATCTGGGGCGCCGAGTTCGGTACGAAGGTGATTGCCGTCAACACCGGATTGAAACTCCTCTTTATCTCGATCACGGTCGCGTTGCTGCTCGCGCCGGTATGGTGAGACCTGTCGGCGACGACTTATATAAAAAAGTTCGAACCGTTCGACGCTCTCTGCGGATCGACGAGTTATTCGAGATCGAAGCGGTCGAGTTTCATGACGTCACTCCACGCGTCTGCGAAGTCCTGCACGAATTTCGCTTCGGCGTCATCGCTTGCGTAGACTTCGGTGATGGCCCGAAGCCGAGCGTTCGAACCGAAAATAAGGTCCATGCGAGTTCCCTCCCAGTCGACCTCGCCGGTGTCGCGGTTGATCGCCTCGAACACGCCCTCACTGTTAGCTGCGGGCTCCCACTCTGCGTCCATGTCGAGCAGGTTCACAAAGAAGTCGTTAGTCAGCGTCCCCGGCCGGTCGGTGAGGACGCCTCGGTCGGTATCCTCGTAGGTCGCGCCCAGCGCGCGCATCCCGCCGACGAGCACCGTCATCTCGGTGGCCGTCAGGTTCAGGAGCTCCGCTTTATCCACTAGCAGCTCTTCCGGTTTCTCGTAGCCGTCGCCGAGGTAGTTTCGGAACCCGTCGACCTTCGGCTTGAGCGCTTCGAACGAGCCAGGGTCGGTTTGTTCTTGCGAGGCGTCCGTGCGCCCCGGTTCGAACGGGATATCCACGTCGTGTCCGGCGTCCGCCGCCGCCTGCTCGACGGCGGCGTTGCCGCCCAGTACGATCAGGTCGGCGAGCGAGACTCGCATCCCGTCGGAGTATGAGGCGTTGAACTCCTCCTGTATCTCTCCGAGCGTCTCCAGAACGGTCTCTAGCTGCTCCGGCTCGTTGACCTCCCAGCTGCGCTGTGGTTCGAGACGGATGCGGCCCCCGTTTGCCCCACCGCGCTTATCGCTGTCACGGTACGTCGACGCTGCCGCCCAGGCAGTCTTGACGAGCTGCGGAACGGTCAGCTCGGAGTCGAGGATCGTCGCCTCGAGATCGGAGATCTCTGCGTCACCGATCAGGTCGTGGTCGACTTCGGGAATGGGGTCTTGCCACAGCATCTCCTCGTCCGGAACTTCCGGACCGAGGAGCCGTGACGGCGGACCCATGTCGCGATGCGTCAGCTTGTACCACGCTCTCGCGAAGTTCATCCCGAACTCCATCGGATTCTCTTGGAAGCGCTCGACGATCTCACGGTACTCGGGGTCGCGCTTCAGAGCGATGTCAGTCGTGAGCATCATCGGGGTCTCCGTCCCCGATGAGTCGTGAGCGTCCGGGGCGGTGTCGCGGAGTTCGTCGTCAGTCGGCGCCCACTGCCACGCGCCGCCGGGACCTTTCTCTGGCTCCCACTCGTAATCAAGCAGATTGTCGAGGTACCCCATGTCCCACTCGGTCGGTGACTGGGTCCAGGGACCTTCGATTCCGCTGGTGATCATCTCACCGCCCTTACTGGGCCCCTTCTCGTTTTGCCAGCCGAGCCCCTGCTCTTCGATGGGAGCCGCCTCCGGCTCAGGGCCGAGGTTCTCGTCGGGGTCGTCGGCGCCGTGGACCTTCCCGAACGTGTGGCCGCCGGCGATGAGTGCAGCCGTCTCCTCGTCGTTCATCGCCATGCGGTCGAACGTCTGACGGATGTTCTTCGCGGACGCGATTGGGTCCGGCCGGCCGTCGGGTCCCTCCGGGTTCACGTAGATGAGCCCCATCACGGACGCTCCGAGTCCCTCTTGGATCTCTCCGGGTTCGTCGAACCGCTCGTTCGTATCCATTTCGACCTCGGGCCCCCAGTAGACCGAGTCGTCAGGCTCGAACGCGTCTTCGCGGCCGCCACCGAACCCGAACGTCCGGAATCCCATCGACTCGATGGCGACGTTTCCGGTCAGAATCATCAGATCGGCCCACGAGAGCTTTCGCCCGTACTTCTGTTTGACTGGTAAAAGCAGCCGGCGCGCCTTATCGAGGTTCGCGTTATCCGGCCAGCTGCTGAGGGGTGGGAAGCGTTGACGCCCGCCGTCTGATCCGCCGCGGCCGTCGATCGTGCGGTAGGTCCCCGCGCTGTGCCACGCCATCCGGATGAACAACGGCCCGTAGTGTCCGTAGTCGGCCGGCCACCACTCCTGTGAGGTCGTCATCAGTTCCTCGATATCCGCTTTCACTTCGTCGAGGTCGAGCGATTGGAACGCCTCGGCGTAGTCGAAGTCGTCCTCGTATGGTCCGACGTTTCGGGCATTCTGATCGAGCACCGTCAAGTTCAGCTGATTCGGCCACCAGTCGTGATTTCGACCCTGCATTATCGGAATACCTCGGTGCGGTCGGTAGTGCTGTGAGCTGTGTCGCTAATCATCAGATACAGTTCAAAATCTAATAAGCAAAAATAAAAAAGTGGCCATCTGCTTGTTAAAAACCCGGCAAAAACAACCTCGTTTTTGCATCTGAAAATATCTGTTCTCAGTTATTGAAAACCGGATGTGATACTTATGTGTGCGTGTGGAACCGGCGGCAGCGAAGCACCTCGCTGAGAACGAGCGACAACAGGCACACATACTCAAGTTGTGTCTCCGTCCATAGTTGGATATGGACACCAAACGCTTCCTGTTCGTCTCTGCAGATGCAGCGCTGATAACCGATCTCGCCTGGCACGTCTACAAGGAAGGTCACGACGTCAAATATCATATCGAAGCTGAGCGCGACAAGGAGATCGGCGATGGCTTCGTCCCTAAAACCGACAACTGGCGCCGGGAAGTAGAGTGGGCGGATGTCATCATCTTCGATGACATCTGGGTCGGCTCGGACATCGGGACAGGCGAACTCGCTCAGGAACTCCGTGAGCAAGGCAAAGCTGTCGTCGGCGGAACGCCGAACACGGATCGGTTGGAAGAAGACCGCGGGTATGCGATGGAGATTCTCGAAGAACACGGCGTTAACACAATCGACCACGAAGTCTTCTACGACTTCGACGCCGGTGTTCGGCACGTTCAGGAGAACCCTGCTCCGTATGTCATCAAACCGCTCGGCGAGGTACAAAACGTCAAGCGACTGTTGTACGTCGGCAACGAAGCGGACGGGAGCGACATCGTGGACGTTCTGCGCGCATATGAGAAAGCCTGGGGCCACCGGATGAAGGGATTTCAGCTTCAGCGGAAGGTTGAGGGCGTCGAGATCGCCATCTGCGGATTTTTCAACGGTACCGAGTTCATCGACGACGTGAACTTCAATTTCGAGCACAAGAAGCTCTTCCCGGGAAACATCGGTCCCTCGACGGGCGAGATGGGCACATCGATGTTCTGGGCGGGGCAGAACAGATTGTTCGAGGAAACGTTCGGCAAACTCGAAGAGTGGCTCGCAAACGAGGGCTACGTCGGGAGCATCGACATCAACTGCATCGTCAACGAGAGCGGGATCTATCCGTTGGAGTTTACGCCCCGGTTTGGCTACCCGACGATTGCGCTGCAAGAAGAGTCAGTTGAGTCGTCTACTGCCGAGTTCTTCTACGACCTCGCCCACGGTAACGAGCCCGCTATCGCAGTTCACAGCGGGTACCAGATCGCGGTCCGTGTCGTGCTTCCACCGTTCCCGTTCGACGACGAAAAGACGTACGACGAGAACTCTCGAAACGCGGCTGTGGTCTTCGAGACCGAGAGCAGGGAGGGAATTCACATCGAAGACGCGAAGAACGTTGAGGGGCAGTGGCGCGTCGCGGGCGACAACGGGATGCCGATAGTCGTCACCGGGAAAGGCGAGACGATGCATGCCGCCCGCGAGCAGGCATACGGGCGGGTCGAGGATATCGTGATGCCGAACATGTACTACCGGGACGACATCGGCGAGCGGTGGATCGACGGTGACGGGGACCGTCTGCAAGCGTGGGGGTATCTCGGACCGCAAAAGTAGTCACCTGCGACGTCACGCCGCTGTCTTCGTTCGATTTACGATGAGGACGGCGACATCTGGATGTTGAGCCCCTTCTGAATGATCTGCGTGAACGCCATCGAACAGAGGAAGTACCAGACGATCCACATCTGTATCGGGCCGACGAGGCCGCTGTCCCAGTAGACCGTGCCGGCGAACGGGATGACGAGGTTAGCGGCTTCGCTTCCGACCTCCGCGAACGACAGGAAATCGTACGCCGCGGGCGCACTGCGGTAACCGACCGCCCAGAACATCCACAAGAAGGCTGGGATGGTGAGGAACATGATCCACACCATCGGGCGGAACTGCTCTTTGAACATACCGAGCTGGTCACCCATCGCTTCCATCTGTTCTTCTTGAATCGCATCGAGCGCCTCGTCATCGTCTTGCTCTTTTGCCTGTTTCCGGCGCTCTTGGATGTCTTTCATCCGATCTTGATACACGCTCATCTTATCCATATCCATAAGCCCCGCGCGCAGCAGCGTGGAGTACAGTCCGGTCGCGAGCGCGACTACCATGATCACTCCATAAAACGGGATCAAGTTGAGGAGCGGGCCGAGAACGATGTCGATCGCGCCGGCGATCGTGTTCCGGACGGGGCCGACGGCATAACCGACGAAGGCGCCGAGCGTGGCGACGCCCGCAAACTTGTCCCACTTCGTCCACGACGTCGTCTCCGGCGTCTCGAAGTCACCGCTGCTCGTGAGATCGGAGTCGTCCTCCGCGAGACCGTCCGCCACTGCCTCGCGGTCGGCGATAGCGAATCCGGTCTCGCCGTCGACGAGGATCTCTTTCTCGATGAGCCGCCCCCACTGGCCGCTCGTGATCTCATCGCGGACGTCGACCCATTTGACCTCGCCGTCGTCGGCGTGGTCGAGAACGACGTCGAGGGCATCCCGCATCTCGCTGTCCTCACGGACGAGCGAGCGGACTCTTCGTTCGACCTTGCTCATTACCGACCGGTTGGAAGCGAACGGTTAAGAACCTTGTAGAATCGGCGGCGGTCCGGCTGTGCTGACCGTGCGTCTTGACCGAGCCGGTCGGTATGGTGGCTACTCGTCGTCGATGATCTCGCAGATCCGGTCGAAAACCTCTGTCGGAGTCGCCTCGCCGTCGACTTCGACGAGCGATCCCTCGTCGCGGAAGTGATCGATGACTGGCTCGGTGTTCTCGCGGTACACCTGCAGTCGGTCGCGAACGGTATCCTCCTCGTCGTCTTCGCGCTGGACGAGTCGGTTTTGGATCGTCTCGTCGTCGGGCCAGTCGAACTCGACGTGATAGATATCTCCGGTCTCGGGATCCATCCGTCGACCCGTGAGTCGGTCGACGAGCACCTCCTCGTCGACATCGAGGAACACGACGGCATCGAGGTCGGTGATCTCCGAGAGGAACTCAGCCTGGTCGAGGTTTCGCGGATAGCCGTCGAGAACGAAGCCCTCCGCGTCTGCCAGCGCGGCCTCGACGATCTCGTTGACGACCGGGTCGGGGACGAGCTCGCCGGCGTCCATGAACGAGCGAGGCGTCCCGTACTCCGTCTCCATATCCTTGTTCGCACGGAGCGCGTCGCCGGTCGTAACGTGGTCGGCCCCGTAGGCGTCGGCGAGCTTCTTGCTCTGTGTTCCCTTTCCGGCGCCCGGCGCTCCCAACAGAAGGATCCGATGACTCATATCGGAGCGCTCGCCCGCCGCACGTAAAGCCTTGAAGATCCCGGCCAGCTTGACGGCCGACTCAAGCCGATCACTTGTCCGAGAGCAGCCGATCGCTCGCTCCGCTCCGCTGCTATTCGGCGTCCTCGTTCAGCCGCAATCCCATCTCCAATTCGAAGCTTTCGGCGTTCGAAGTCTCGAAGCCGATCTTCTTGTACAGCGACACCGCCGCGCGGTTCCATCGCTCGACGGTGAGCCACACCTTCCGAACGCCCTCGGCCTGTCCGTGGCCGAGCAGCCCACGGATGAGATGGGTGCCGATGCCGGCGCGTTGGTACTCCTGATGGACGAAGATCGCGAGCTCGTACGCGTCGTCGTCAGGGACCAGCGTCGCGTGGCCGGCGACATCATCGCCACACCACGCGATCACGTTGAGACAGTCGTCGCCGAGGATCGCATCCAGCCATTCGCGAATCCGTTTTTCGCCGCCCGGTGGGATTCCCTGTGCGCGGTCGGCCGGATCGAAGGCATCGTACATCGCCACGAGCGACTCGTACCCCTCTTCTGTCGCCTCGTACGAACGGATCTCGACCGTCCGATCCTCGCGATCCGTGAACTCGATCGGTGGAGGAGCGAACTCGTCTGCGACCGCATCCGGGTATCTTCGGTCGCTCATCTGACCAGTGTGACCGAGGTCTTGGCGTTCAACAGGACGAACTCGGCGATCGGCCCGATCGTTATCTTTCCCATCGGACTCGTCTGACCGCCACCCAAGACGATCGATTCGAACTCCTCCGTCTCCGCGATATCTACGAGCTGACTCCCGGGGTCGCCTTCGACCCACCGGACTTCGGCATCGATCCCGGCCGCGTCGACGGCCGCTTCGGCCCGGTCGACGACTTCTTCGGGGGCGATCGATGAGTCGGGATTCTCGACGACGACGACGGTGAGATCGTCATTTGCGACCGCCGCTCGTTCGACGGTGCGCTCGAGCGCACGGAACGAGTCGTCGCTGCCACCGATCCCGCAAAGCACCTTCATACGTCTCACGTTCACACGGCGATATAAAAAGGATCTCCACCCGCTTCCGCTGGCGTTGCCCGTCGCAAGCGCGCCGCCACGGTTACCAACAACCCTTTTATCGAGTGGTTGGGATGATAGCTGTATGAGTGATCAGACCGATCCCGAATCGGCCGTAACCGACGGGGGATCGGAGCATCCCGGCGAGACGCCAGCCGCCGGCGACGAACAGTCGGACCCCTCCAAAGAGACCGCAGCCGAGGTCGACCACACCAACACCGGCGATCCAGCCGCCGACCCCGCCGACACAGGCGACCCCGCCGCCGACACCGCCGACCCCGCCGGTGATGTTCCCCGAGAGGTTCGCAAGTACGAGCGGTTCAAAAAAATGGATGGAGCCCGTTACGAGCGCGTCAACGAGTTTCTCCGC
>SL_4KL_010_BRINEDRAFT_10000384_pt1 | contig 22561 bp, 23 predicted proteins | sample SodLak_010_BRINE_2_FD_10664 | JGI IMG/M metagenome (IMG submission 10664) | reverse complement strand
GGCCTCATCCTCGGTGCAATGATGGCATTCGATATGGGCGGCCCCGTCAACAAGGTCGCCTACGTGTTTGGCACCGTGCTGGTTGCCGACGGGATTTTCGGACCAATGGCAGCCGTGATGATTGCCGGGATGACGCCACCGCTCGGACTGGCACTATCGTACTTCATCGCACCGCACAAGTACCCCGCCCAGATGCGAGAAAGTGCCGTTGCAGCCGTTCCAATGGGACTGTCGTTCATCACCGAAGGGGCAATCCCATTTGCCGCAGCCGATCCGCTTCGCGTCATTCCAAGCATTATGGTCGGCAGTGCAACCGCAGGGGCCGCCGCAATGACACTCGGTGTGACGATGCCCGCACCGCACGGTGGCATCTTCGTTGTCATCCTCTCGAGTACCATCCTCGGTTTCCTCGCCTGTATCGCCCTTGGAGCGGCTGTCACCGCAGTGATGGTTACGCTCCTCAAATCAGACCACCCTGAAGCCGAAACGGCAACCACCACCTCGGGATCGACCGCCTAAATCAAGTCTCGCCATCACCTTCACAGGGATTCACACACCACATACACCAACACCATGGCAAACAACGACCACAAACCACTCACCACCGAGCTGATTGATCTCGACCACGAGCCCGAGACTAAACCCGAAGCCATCGAACAGCTGCTTGCGCTCGCGGTCGACGCCGGCCGCGTGAACGACCGCGAACAGGCGCTTGCAGACCTCCACGCACGCGAGGAGGAGGCCACCACCGGTGTCGGGATGGGAATCGGCATCCCGCACGCCAAGAGCACAGCCGTTGTCGCTCCGACAATCGCATTTACCCGGTCGGCCGAGGGAATCGACTTCGATGCGATGGATGACGAGCCGGCAACGCTGATCTTCATGCTCTTGGTTCCAGCCGAGGGTGGTGAAGAACACCTCGCAATGCTCAGTTCGCTCTCTCGATCCCTCATGCACGAAGAGACACGAACGGCATTACACGAAGCCGAGTCCCCCGAGCGTGTTGAATCGATCATCTTGGAGGCCGTCGAATGATCGAACGCACTGTTACGGTCGTCCCTGAAGACGGCTTGCATGCTCGCCCGGCCTCGAAAGTCGTCGAAGCCGCAAACGCATACGAAAGCACCGTTACCGTTGGGCCAGCTGACGGCGATTCGGTCAACGCCGCAAGCATGCTTGCGGTAACCGGATTGGGTGTTGGCCCTGGCGACGACGTCGTTGTGACTGCCGATGGACCGGACGAAGCCGACGCACTCGACGAACTCGAATCGATCCTGACGACCCCCGAAGGATAACATTCAACCACACACCACAGATGACACAAACAATCTCCGGTGTCAGCGCCACACCACTGTCAGGACTCGGAATCGTTCGGTGGTACCGCCCCGGCGAACAGCCTGATCCAGAAACGGTCACCGCTGACACGCCAGATGTTGAAACACAACGGTTCAAGAACGCACAGGAGACCGCCCGCGAGGAACTCGAAACCGAACGCGACCGGACGAAAGCCCGGGTGGGTGATGAAGAAGCCGCTGTCTTCGATGCCCATCTCCAGTTCCTCACCGATCCACAGCTCACTGATCCAATCCAGACGGCAATTACCGATGGCGACGCTGCCGAGTTGGCCGTCGAGAGCGCCTTTGGCGATGCAATCGCACAGTTCGAAGGTATGGAAGGGCTGATGGCCGAACGGGCCGATGATCTTCGAGATATCCGCGACCGCCTCTTGCGGATTCTCTCGGGCGGCGAGCGGACCGATCTCACCGCTCTTCCGGAGGGAACAGTCCTCTTTGCCGAACGGTTGACGCCGAGTGATACCGCCCAGCTCGATCCCGAGGTAGTTGCGGGCTTTGCGACGGTAACCGGTGGCCGTACCTCACACGTCTCGATTTTTGCCAGATCGCTCGGGATTCCGGCGATTGTCGGAGCCGGTGAGGAGCTATTGGCTGTCGACGAGGGAGCCGAAGTTGCTATCGATGCCGACGAGGGGGCGGTTGTTGCCAACCCGGACACAGCCGTCCGCGAGCGGGTGACCGCTGGCCGCGAGGTGACTATTCGCAAAGAACGGGTCAAAACAGCTGACGACGTCGACATCGAGGTCGCCGCAAACATCGGCACGGCCGCCGAGCTTGATGGAGCCGTTGCACAAGGGGCTGACGGAATCGGCCTGTTCCGGACTGAGTTCCTCTTTTTGGACCGTGACTCCCCACCGGATGAGGACGAGCAGTTCGAAACCTATCTCGAAGCACTCGAGTGCTTCCCCGAGGGGCGAGTCGTCGTCCGGACGCTTGATATCGGCGGTGACAAACCGATTCCGTATCTCGATCTGCCCGAGGAAGAAAACCCATTTTTGGGCAACCGTGGCATTCGTCGGTCGCTCGGTGCCGACGCGGAGCTTTTCGAGACACAACTCCGCGCCCTGTTGCGTGCAGGAGGGCAGTCGTCAGGAACGCTATCAGTGATGTTCCCGCTCGTTGCGACTGTCGAGGAGCTGACCGCCGCACTCGAACGTGTCGAGGCCGTCGCTGCCGACCTCGAATCAGCAGGCATCGAATACGCAATCCCGGAACTCGGCGTCATGATTGAGACGCCCGCAGCCGTCTTGTCGGCCGACGCTTTCGCCGAGCACGTCGACTTCTTCAGTATCGGGACCAACGACCTCGCTCAGTATGTGATGGCCGCCGACCGCGAGAACGAGGCCGTCGCCTCGCTCCATGATCCACAACAGCCCGCGGTATTGCGGGCGATAAAACGGAGTGTCGAGGCCGCTCATACTAACGACGCGTGGATCGGGATGTGTGGAGAAATGGCCGGTGACCCCGATCTTACCGAGCTGCTGGTCGGGTTGGGACTTGATGAACTCAGCATGAGCGCGGTCACGGTTCCGGCGGTCAAAGCCGAGATCACGACAATCGAAAGTACAGACGCAGCGGCCATGGGCGACCGTGCGCTCACGGCAACAACTAAATCCGCGGTCACCGAACTACAAAAGCAATGAAATTCGTCGCAATTACCGCCTGCCCGACTGGTATCGCCCACAGCCAGATGGCTGCTGAAAATCTGCAAACAACCGCCGAAGAACGCGGCCACGAAATCCACGTTGAAGTTCAGGGTGCGATGGGAACCGAAAACGAAATCCCAGCCGATACCCTCGCGGCGGCCGACGCCGTGATTATCGCTGCGGACACGGGTGTCCAACAGGATCGGTTCGACGACCATATTGTGGTCAAAGGAACCGTCAAAGATGGTGTTAATGACGCTGGTGGCCTCATCGATGAGGCTGTCGAACGTGTTGAAGACGGTGACATCGATACGGAGAGTACCGAGACAGCTGCCGCGGATGCGGATGAGCCAGCCGATGCCGAGGCTGTCGAATCGGACACAGCCGACCAACAGACCACAGAGCCCGATACCGCATCCGAAAACGAGACCGGTGTCATTGGCCGACTCAAACGACTGTTTTCCTGAGCAGCACGGTCCAGGATAAAATAGCTGTAGACCGTGTTTGTCTTTTTGTCGGTTGTGCAAGAGGAGTACTGCACAGAGTACAGTGGCCGGCCAGCAGCCGGTGGCTGATGGATTTCTCCTCCGAAACAAGCTATATTGTGCGTAAAATCAATCAAAAATAAACCTATTCAGTACTAATTAGTGCATTTCTCTGCATGTTCTACCTAGCGATGACTGATCTCACTGACTCCCCCTTGACACGAGATGGCAAGACCATCGTACTAGCACACGACCACGGCCTTGAACACGGGCCGAGTGCGTTTTCGGCGGTCCCAGACCGACTCGATCCCGAGACGGTTTTCGAGATGGCGACCCACGACGCAGTAACGGCATTCGCCGTCCAGAAAGGACTTGCAAAGCAGTATTATCCGTCCTACGAGGACGACGTAACGTTGCTGGCAAAATGCAACGGTGCGAGCAGTCTCCGGCAGGGTGAGCCCTTTTCACCACAGACGTGGTCGGTCGAACACGCCGCAGAACTGGGTGCAGACGCCATCGGCTACACCGTCTACCCCGGTACCAACACGGAGTACACAATGTTTGAGGACTTCCACCGCGTCCAGGAGGCCGCCGAGGACCACGGTCTCCCGGTTGCGATGTGGTCGTATCCTCGCGGCCAGCCTATCAAAGAACACCGCAGTCCCGACACCATCGCTTACGCGACACGGATCGGCCTCGAACTCGGGGCGGATTTCGTGAAGGTAAAATATCCCCGGAGTGGCGAGGCGATGAAACACGCTGTCGACGCGTCGGGCAACTGTAATGTGCTGCTTAGCGGTGGGTCGAAAAGCGACGACCACACGTTCTTGTCGATGGTCGAAACCGCAATCGACGCCGGTGTGAGCGGACTGGCCGTTGGGCGAAACGTCTGGCAGCACGAAGATCCCGAATACCTCCTCGATGCGCTCGAAAAAGTCGTCTTCGAAGAACAGTCCGCTGACGCCGCGCTCGGCCGATAACAGTTCGTAGCCCCCGATTTTTACGGTAATAACGCCCGCGTGTTTGGGCACAGTCTGGCGTGTCACAACGACCCATTGCTGGAGAGCAGTTCTCACGGCCAATAAGTCAGCAATCAGTACTATTTTTGAGCAGGGGTGGCTCGAACAGACATGGTGATTGCCGGGTATATTGGGCAGTTCGAATCGCTGTTGGGAGAGATCGTCTCAACAGAGCTGCGGATTGCGGTGAGTGTTGCAATCGTTCTTGGAGCACTCTTTGCCGCCGGCTTTGTCATTCCCCGTGCTGTCACACAATCCCGTCAGCTAACCGCGAGTTGGACGCGTGCGCGGTTTGGAGATACCGTTTTCAATGGGGTCGAACGCGTCGACCAGGTCGTCCCCTTGTCACTCGTCTTGACAGTCGTCGTGCGGGCTGTACAGCTTCTGTTGATCTTTTCGACTGCACTTGCGCTCCTCGTCGTCTGGGGGTTTGCCGATCTTGCGTATTCGATTGCGCAGCTTGCCGGACGGGCGCTTCCAGTTATTACACAGATAGTGATTACGGCAGTCGTTATTGTGGCCGCCTACCTGGCCAACGATCTACTCCAAGATCTGGTGAGCGATTTTACTACCGGCAACAGCCGCGTGACAGCTCACCAAGAGCAGATCCTCACCCGCGTCTTGCAGGTCGCGATTATTCTCGCGGTTGCTATCGCCGCACTCAGTATTTGGGATATCGATCTCGGCGGACTCCTCGTTGGAGCCGGTTTTCTCGGCATTATTGTCGGGCTGGCAGCCAGACAGACGCTCGGCTCACTGATCGCCGGTTTCGTGCTCATGTTTTCTCGGCCGTTCGAGATTGGTGACTGGATTGCCATCGGTGACAACGAAGGAATCGTCACGAAAATCACAATCATGAATACTCACCTTCGAAATTTCGATGGCGAACACGTTGTCATCCCGAACGACAACGTCGCTGACAGAGCGATTACAAACCGGAGCCGTGATGGGAAGCTTCGCGTCCACGTTGAGGTCGGCATCGACTATGATTCGGATCCAGAACACGCCCAGCGGGTGGCACTCGAGGCGATCGAAACAGTCTCGTCTGTTGCTGGCAACCCGAAGCCACAGGTTTTCCCGGTTGGATTCCAGGATTCGGCGGTGCTGTTAGATATCCGGTTTTGGATTAGTCCACCAACACCACAGCTCCGCTGGCGGGCAACCGCGGCTGTGGTCGAACGGGTCAAAGAACGGTTCACGACCGAATCGATCACGATTCCGTTCCCACAGCGAACCGTGAGCCACCGCTCGGCGGACAGCCGGCCGGATACCGACCGCCCAGCACCTATCGGATCAGCCGATCCGATCGAAAAGAATTAGATGGCGTCGAAAGCTGCTGTTGACGCGGTCAAATCACCGCTTTGAGTCGGGAAACCCGAATACTCAAGTACCGATTCGAACGAGAAACCGTATGGATGTCGACGACGCCAGAAAGCGGTTTTCGCGTGCCTCGTGGGCCAACGTCATCGGCAACGCCGCGAAGATCCTCGTTGAGGGAGCCGCTGGTGTCGCCTTCGGCTCGGTTGCGCTTATTGCTGATGCCGCCCATTCGGTCGCCGATCTCGTCGCCAGCATTGTCGTTCTCGTCTGGGGCAGCAGCTCCTATGACAACCCTGACGACAACCATCCACACGGTCACGAACGGATAGAGCCACTAACGGCGCTATTCGTCGGGGCGGTGATCGTCCTGCTCGGACTCTATCTCCTCTATGAATCGCTGCTCGGACTGATCTTCGGGACGGACGTCCAGTTTAGCTACCTATTGTTGGGCGCACTCGGCTTTGCAATGCTGGACATGTATCTCGTCTACCGGTACACTGAGTGGGCAAACGAGGGGCTGGATTCGACCGCCCTGTCGGCGTTGGCAACCGACTGTCTCAACGATCTGTATACGACGATTGCGGCAATGATCGGCGTGCTCGGTGTGCAGTTCGGCTATCCGATACTTGATCCGGTCGCTGGCGCACTGGTGAGCCTCTTAGTGATTCACCAAGGCATCGAAATCGGGCGAGAGAACCTCGATTATCTCGTCGGCGCGGCACCAACCGAAAGAAAACGGGCCGAAATCCGTGAGGCAATTAAATCCCACAGTGCTGTCGAGGGTCTGCATGATCTCACCGTGTTTTACGATGGAACTGTCCTCGAAGTCGAAGTTCACGTCGAGGTCGACGGGGCGATGACGATTCGGGAGGCCCACGATCTGGAAACCGAACTCATTACGCATCTCAAATCGATCGAAGAGGTTGGTGATGCACATATCCATCTCGATCCCTCTGGTCTCGGCGAGTGGAAAGAGGCCGTCGACAGAGAGCTCCACTTCGAGGGGTAGGCTCACACTCCGAGCCCATCGCTCATTTTGTCGATGAACACGGATTTATCGGTTGGGCTCTTACCGACAGGCGTGCAGATTGTGGGCTACGATTCGGCTGATGGTGGGCTCTTGTTGAGCGGGCCAGCGGATGATGCGAGTCAACCCGATATCACCTACCGATCGCTTACGCCGGGAACCGAACTCGAATACACGCTTGGTGATCGACACTGTGCGGGTACGATCCACGACGAGTCACATATCAGCTGCTCGAACGTCGCTGTGCCATACTGCCGTGAACACCAACAGACCTGGGTCTGTGCGGTCTGTACCGGAACCTGTCTCAAAGACGAGATGGATTGTTTCGACGAACACGCTATCTATCTCGCAGCGTTCGCCCCGAATACGTTCAAAGTCGGTGTCACCAAGGAGTGGCGACTCGAAACCCGGCTTCGCGAACAGGGTGCCGACAGAGCCGCCCACATTCGAACGGTCGCCGATGGCCGGATCGCTCGCGAACTCGAAGCCGAAATCGCCGAGACGGTTCCCGACCGCGTCCGGGTTCCGACCAAACAGGCCGGACTGGCCGAGACGGTCGATACCGAGGCGTGGAAGCAGCTCCTCGCCGATTTCGACCCAATCGAGACGTTTGTCTTCGACTACGGACTCGACCTCGATAGCCAGCCGGTCGGCGAGACAGTTGCGACCGGCACTGTCCGTGGAACCAAGGGGCGGCTCCTTGTTCTCGACCGCGGTGGGTCGACGTATGTGGTCGATATGCGCCAACTGGTTGGCTATGAGGTAACCGATGGCCGTAGCAGCCGACAGCTACAGTCGAGTCTCGGTTCGTTCGGATAGTCGAGTAGACCGATTCCATCGGCCCAACTGAACCGACCGGACAGCCGCAGGGTGATGAACAACGGTTTTCCGTCCCCCCGCCCAACGGTGAGCCATGACAGACGACGAGCCAGACACGCCGGATGAGGCCGACGAAACTGACGCATCGAGTACTGACGAGACAGATTCCGAAGAAAAGTCGTTCCGCGAGCGCGTCGAGGAAATCCGTGAACGACGCCAACAAGAGCGCGAAGAACGCGGCGAGGGCGGTGCCCCAAATCCTGAGGCAATGATGGGTGAGGGCGGACCCGGCGGCATGGGTGGTGGCCCCGGTGGGATGGGCGGTGGCGGTAATCCGTTCGCCCAGATGATGAGCGGGATGATGGGTGGCGGCGGTCCTGGAGGGATGGGCGGCGGCCCAGGTGCTCGCGGCGAAGAATCGAGCGGGGCAACGAACAGCTGATTCGAGAGGTTCGGCAGCTTCGCGATGAGGTTCGAGATGCCAACCGCGAACTCCGACGGATCGCTGACGCACTCGAAGAGTAATCACGGTTCAGCGCAGCCAGACGCGTTTTTATCGCTTGTCAGCTCCAGTCGAGACACATAACTTCTTGAGACCACTATACTGCGTAATGAAGAAGACCCGCCGCGCGGACGCCGAAACTCGGCCGAATGTGCTATCGCGCCGGACGGCACTTGCGGCCGCTGGAAGTACGTTGTCGGCCGCGATGGCAGGCTGTCTCGGGCTGGGGAGCATTGGGGGGACGGATCTCCCAGCGGCGTTTTCGCGTCAGTGGCAGGGGTCGACCCAAACCGATTACGGGCACAACCACCACGACTTCGCGGTCGTCGAGGGCGACGAACCAATTATTGTCGCACCACATAGCAGCCAGACGGGCAGCCAAGACTGTGGGTTTCATGCGACCGACGCGGCCGGCACCGATGCGTGGCGTGGGGAGGTCGACCCAGAATTTTGTACACCGCATGCTGTCGGTGATGTGGGTGTTGGCACGCGAAACGGCACGACGGAAGTGTTCGGTGGGACCGAGGCTGGCGAGCTCCGTGGCTTCGTTGCCGAAACCGGCGAGGAAACCCTGCGGCTCGATATTCTTGGGTCGATGGGATATAGTGCCCCAATCGTCGCCGTATTCACCGGAAACGAACCGGAGGTAATCGTCGCGGACTTCCAGGGCGGCGTCTTCGCTGTCGACACTGATTCGACAGTTATCTGGGAACACGATTTCGACGGGCAGATTTCTGCATCGCCGCTCTGTGCACCATTAGTCGACGACAGTGAGCCACAGCTCGCCGTTGCACACGGCCGACGTTCCGATGCCGCTGTCAGTGTTCGTGATGCCAGCGGCGAATCGGTGTGGTCGACAGGGGTCGACGGCATCACGCGAAGCCGGATGACGACAGCGCGCGACGATGGCGGCCATGATCTCATCGTTGGTGCGGGCAGTTCGGCCCACCGTCTTGCTGGGGCGACTGGCGAGCGACAGTGGACCGAGTCGTTCGACGAAACCGTCTATCTCGGGGCGATTGTCGACGGCTCGGTGATTGTCGGATCGAACGACGGGTACATTCGAAGCCTCGATGTCGCTGACGGATCGACCGTCTGGGAGGCCCAGGTCGTCTCGGGCGATGAAACGCGGCTAACAGCGCCGGCGGTTGGCGAGCTCCACGGGGACGGTGAGCGACAGATTGTTGCAACGACCTACGACGAAACCGTCGTTGCCCTTGACACAGCCGGCGGGCTGCTGGCCCGATACGATCTTGGCGTCCCGAGTTACGTCTCGCCACAATGCGTCGATCTGACTGGCGACGGGGCCGAAGCAGTCGTTGTGATGGACGGAACCGGGCGGCTCACCGCACTTGGATTCGATTCATCCGAGTGAGCTGGCCACGCATCGAGAAGACGGGGGTCGGGTCTGAGACCGGTGGACAAGAGCTCAGACGACCGACCGGTAGATCGATTTCAGTTGGTCGATTGCGTGCTCAACGCTCATTTGGGCTCGACGATCGAGACAGTGCTGTTGGAGCGTCGGCCGGTTTGTGAGTGCCCGTTCAATTGCAGCAGTAAATCCATCGGTGTCGCCTGGGTCGTACCGATAGCCGGTTTTGTTGGTCACAATGGTTTCGGTCAGTGCGCCGCGGTCGACGCCGACAACTGGCGTGCCACAGGCGTTGGCTTCGAGTGCGACAAGTCCCTGCGTTTCGACCGGGCTCGGAAAGCCGAAGACATCGAGCGCGCTGTAGAACGCGGGCAACTCCTCGCGAGAAAGCCAGCCGAGAAACCTGACCTCGGTGTCGATGTCTCGGGCACGCCGGTTGAGCTGGGGGCGGGCCGGTCCATCGCCGGCAAGGACGACCGTTATCTTCTCGGTTTCGACCCCGTCGGCGGCGACCAGCAGTGTTTCGAGCTGTTTTTCGAAGCCGTGGCGACCGGTATAGCCAACGAGTGTTCCGGTAAGATCGTACCGCTCGCGGAACGCCGTCGGATCGACCGGGCGGAACCGATCGGTATCGATACCGTTGGGAACGACGCGGATGTCCGACGCAGAAACACCAAGTGTGTCACGAAGGTGGGTTTTTGTCGGCCTGCTCGGACACACCACGAGATCGGCACCGCTGAAAAACCACCGTTCGTACCGGTTGCAGATGCGTTTGAGCAGTGCCTGTGGAAGTGGTCGGTCGGTAAATAGCTCGCGTATGCACTTGCGGGCGTATGGTATGAGGCGACGAGTGGCCGGCTGTGGGTTCGAGCAAGCCGCCTTGCAGCGAGTCCGAGAGCAAACGGGGTGTGTGCATGTACTATTGCAGCCGTATCGAGACTCTCTGGGATCGATGGAGGGCTACAGCGAAAGCCGTCATAGAACGGGAACGGGAGGCTCTCGACGGCATGTTCGCCACGACGTGGCGTATACGACGCGGTATCGGGAAAGACAACGTCCATTTGACCGCCACGAGCCTGCCATCGGTCGCGCCAGATCTTGACCGTATAGGTCACGCCATTGACTGTCGGGAGATACGTGTCAGTAAACGCCGCGACAGGACCCATGGTCACAGCGACGGCGTCCGCCCAGTAAGGGTTTCTGTCTGGGTCGCACCGACTGTCAGTAGCTGGTGATAGTACGATAACAACTCGGTGGCAAGCCGATCAAGCGAGTGGGTTGCTGCGGTGGCTTTGGCGTGCCTAGCAAGTCGGCGACGACGGTTGGGATTGGCTGCCAGCATTCGAAGGAGCTCGGCGAACGCGTCGTCTGTTGTCGCCATCAGACAGTCCTCACCCGGCGTATAATATTCACGGAAGACAGGAAGATCACGGAGGACGACAGGCTTCCCACAGGCCATCGCCTCTAAGACGGCGATTCCTTGGTTTTCCTCGGTGGTTGGGAACCAGAAGATGTCGCCCGCGGCAAACGCCCCACGTTTGTCGTCAACCCAGCCGGTAAACGTCACATTCGGCGGCTTGTTGGCAAGCCAGTACCGAACGGTTCGAGCGGCACCCAATCCGGTATCATAGGGGCCAAACCAGACGAATTCAAACTCGTCGCGGCCAGCCTGATGAAACTGTTCTGCAACGCGACAGAACGTCGAAAGACCCTTTCGCTCAAAGACGTTGCCGACCGCAAAAACGACCGTCCCACTGAGTCCAAATCGGTCGCGGTATGTGTTGCGGAGGGACTCGAAGCCGGCCAGCGACTCGTGGTCGACACCGTTGCTAACCGCACGGATCGGTGCATCGACACCTAAATCGAGCAGTCGGCTGCGGGTGTACTCACTCGGACAGATGACAAGGTCCGCTTGGCTGTAAAATCGGCGAAGATATCGGCCCAAAAGCGGCGCAGCTTGTGTCGAGCCACGGAAGCTCCGGGCGAAATCCGCGGCCGTCACGTGCGCATGGAGAACGAGTGGCCGACCGGTCCGGCGGGCGTGCCGAGCAACGGCCAGACTCGTCGGGCCAATCGTATTGCAGTGAGCGAGGTCGTACTCGACAATCGAACGTGACCCGGTGGCCAGTGATCGGGCAGCGGCCGCTGGCGTCCCGCCGCGCCAGGGCTGTTCGACAATGTCGACGTCCTCAGGAGCCGCCCGAAGTGCCGCTCGTTGGTGGGCGGTTGCGGTTCCAATTCCGCTGCGCTGCAGGCGTGCTTCGAGTTCGAGATACTGCAGGACGCGCACACATCCTGCTTGAGGAGACGGCGATTTGAGCCTGCCGGCTTTCGATCTGTAGGGCTTCGGAACACCTAACAGCGCGCCGCACCCGCATTGAGATAGATGAGCATCGCCGCCGAGCGCATCGAACGGCTGTTCGAACAGGCGAAGACAGCCGCCAGCGACGGTGAATTCGATCGCTCTCGGGAGTATGTTAGACTGGCCCGACGGATCGCCGAACGGAATCGCTGTGGACTCCCACGGACGTTCAAGCGCTTTACCTGCCCACAGTGTGATGTTGCGCTCCGACCCGGTGTCAATGCCCGTGTTCGGCTTCGATCTGGACAGGTCGTGATCAGATGTGACTGTGGGGCAACTAAACGGTACCCCTACGATAGCTAGCCCGTACAAAAATCCTGGGAAGGCCATCCAGTGGCCATACGTACAATTATCATCGCGCAGAATCAACAGACCGAAACAATGACCACACCGCACGTACTGCTCGTTGAGGATAGTAATTTCATGGCAACGAGAGTCATCGAAGCGCTCGAAGGGGTGCACCGATTCCGCGTTACGACTGTGGGGACAGCAGAAGGGGTTTTCGACGCCCTTGGAGAACACGACGATATTGCGTGTATTGTCTCAAATTATGAGCTTCCAGATAAGACTGGTATCGAACTGGCTCAGTCACTTTCGGAAGCGACTGAGCTGCCGGATATCCCGTTTGTGCTACTCACCGGACGAACACTCGAACCGATTGCAAGCGAGGCGATTGCGGCGGGCGTCACCGAATTCGTCTACAAAGGCGATCACGCGACCGGTTCTATGGACGTACTTGCCAATCGAATTACGGTCGTCCTTGCGGCTCACAGAGCAAAATAAAACCACCGCCACATTAGTATCGAGACGTACGAACCCGTAGGCTTTTGAGCAATCCACACAGAAGAGTATCTAATGAAAGAGTCGCTCATGGACATCATCTGCTGTCCGATGGACAAACACGATCTCGAACTTGAGGTCGAAACACGCGACGGCGACGAAATCATCGAGGGAACGCTCACCTGTCCCGAATGTGGCGAGCGCTATCCCATCGAAGACGGCATTCCAAACCTTTTGCCGCCGGATATGCGTGACGAAGCCGCAGCCTGAACACGACAGACAGCCAAAAACGTCCTGTAGTTTTTTCTTGTGTGGGAACAACCCACAACCGTGTCTCGACTGACAGTGGATCTGAACCGCGATGGACTGCACTCGATAGCAACGCCATCGTCCTTTGAGACGCCCGGCCCGTTTGAGATCCGGCTCCGCAACCACGGCGAGGCGGTTCACGCCCACCTCAACCTCGATGACGCCCTCTCTGCTGTCGCGAGACTAACCGCCAACAACCACTACGTCGAAACCGAGAGCAGTCGTCTCGTTCAGATCGAAACGAGGTCGATCCAGTCACCGGTCACCGGCCGACTCAAAATCGTGACCGGCTATGGGGCGGAAGTCGCCTATATGACCGTAACCGTGACTCCGCCGGGTGAAAAGCGCAGCCGGGTGCAGGTCGACGAGACGCTTTCGGTTCCGAAACCACGAGAGCCCGAAGAACCCTCGCTTGTCGACCGACTCAGTGAGATCGAACTCACGGCCCCCGGCGGAGTGTCGATTGCGCTGTTGGCTTTCGGCGTTCTCGCGGTCGGCCTCTCAGTCATGATCGCACTTTCGCTTGAGAGCCCAATTGTGCTCTTTGGCTCGCTTTTAGTCGTCGTTGGCGTGATCGCGGCACTCGCGATTACGAAACCCGCCTAATGGTAGCCAAAGCCAACACATCAGTTTGCTGAGCCGTGGCTCTCGCCGCCGTCGTGGTGACTCTTTCACTGATCAGTTGTCGTCAGAGTCACTCCCATCGTGCTCGTCGTCATGGTCAGCAGGATGCGTCGGCGTTCCAGCAAGGTTGCCATGTTCGTCGACGCGTTTCTCACGGAGATACCGAACTCGGTACCGGTTGGCCCCGTTGCCCACGTCAGCCTCACGAATATCGTCAATTTCGCCGTCCCCGACGGCATCAATGAGTGCTTCGAGCTGTTCTTTCTCACTCGGTGTCAACTCAAACTCGTAGGTTTGGGTTTTTTGTCGTTCGAGTTTGGCCCACTCGCGGCCTGCAGCGACAACCATCGAGCACGGCCCGCGGCACGGGAAGACGCCATCGCCGCTCTCGGCTGTCAACGGTTCGTCCTCCGAAAGCTGCCATTCGCGCCGTTTGAGACACTGTGAGTCGTCACAACACGCCGCAGCCGCCCAGTCGACGGCCTCGTCCGGAAGCACCGTAATGAGATTGTAGATGCCGCTCTGTCGATCCTGCTCATCCCGCCAGTGATCGATATCGAGTTCGCCGCGCCGTTCTCGGAACCAGTTGACAATCGTCGCCGGATAAAAGGCCTCGACTGCGTCGTACACCTCATTTGCAGAGAGATTGGGGAAAATCCAGCCGGATTTTAGTGACGGCGCAGTCCGGAGCGGACGGTATCGACCCTTCGGATCGAGCGTCCCAATCTCGCGGGCCTCGAACGGATCAGTGTGGGTTGCCAGCGTGGTGGCCTCGGCGTCGCTGTCGTCGACGTGGCGAACCTCGTAGTGGCGAGTGCCATCGTCCCCAATTGTCGTGGTGATCCTGAGTTGCCCCCACGCTCGCTCAATCCCGGATTCAAGCGCGGTGTAGCGGTCGACAACGGCGTGTTCGTCTGCTTGTTCGAGCCACTGACAGAACGCTCGCTTGATGTCTGTGCGAAGCTGTTGGGTATAAAAATACCAGTTCGTCAGATACGCTGCCTGCTCGGCATCGACGGTAGCCAGTTCATCGGCACCGACGCTGGTCTGTTGGTCAGCTGTCTCAATGTGATATGTGTCTCCGTCGGCGTCGTACTCCGCAGACAGCCCGTCGTATTCGATCGGCCCATCTGCAAGCGCCTCTCTGAACGCCGCCAGCTGCGTCTCAGAAACCGCAGATTCGACAGCCGACATCTAATCGCCCGCCACCTGTGTCGTTGATTTCGTCTGCTGGCGCACTCGAGCGATCGCATCACCGATATCTGCACCGGCGTCCGCAGCGCGTTCGAGAATGACATCAGCGGTCAGTTCCTCGGTCCCAACCGCACCGCCATACCAAATTCGGTGGCCGTCGACCGTTGCGGGAACATCGTACCCCGTTCGGAAATCGTCAGTGAGTCCCATGTCTTCGGGAATATCTTCCTGCGTGTGGAATCCGTCGGCAATAAACAACGGAACCACAATGATGTCCTCGGTTTCGAAATGCTCAGTCACATCGTCGACTTCCGGCTCTTCGTCCATATACAGTGCCTGAACCTCATCGAACCGACCGGTCTCACGGATTCGCTCGGTGTGGTACTCGATTGCTTTGGCACTGTTTTTGTTGCGCTCAGTCCCGTGGCCGACGACGGCAAACCCAAACCCTTCACCAACTGATGGGTCGCCGGTGACGGTTTCTGCGCGGCGAATGAGGACGTCCGTCATTGCTTCATGCGTGCCAACTGGTCCGCAGTAGTGCACCTCTTTGTCGATATCGCCCGCGACCAGTGTGGCGGTATCTGCCGAGATTCCATCTGAGTCCCAGAGCGCAGGATCCCACCCCTCTAACCGGAGTTCACGAGGAATGACCCGTTCGGTGAAATATCCTTCACTGATGAACAGTGGAACCACGTAAATGTCATCACCCCGAGCCGTGCGGAGGACTTCACGAAGCGAGGGCTCTTCCTTCCAGAAGCCGGTTCGAACCTCGTCAAACGCACCGGTCGCTCTGATGGTGTCGGCGTGGGTATGTGTCGGCGACGCAGAGTCCGGATTGAGATGTGACCCGTGAGCAACGATTACCAGCGATTGCATACTGATGCAACGAGTGCGAGACTCTTAGGAACTTCGGGTTTTCGGCTTTGCGGACAATACCGATGGCGAAATAATCATCACACTCGGCGGCCCGAGATGTGGTATGTCACTTGCTGCCGAGACGCGCGACGCTGTCCGAGCGCGACCCGTGTTGTATGATGCACTTCGCGCTGGGATTGTCAACTACACTGCCGCCGCCGACACCCTCGACCTTGATGGCGAAACCGAAGCGGTTGCAACCGCCCTCCGACGGTATGCAGAATCGCTGGATGCGACCGAGAACGGGTCGAAACAGACCGAGAGCTCGACTACCGTCCGAATGGAGAGTGGACTCAGCCGTGTCGCAGCCGATGGCCTCCTGTTAAGTGTCGATGGCAGGGGATTCGCCGTCGACAGTGTGGCCAGTGGTTCGGGGCAGTCAACTATCGACCGGCCCGACGAGGAGGCCTCGTTGACGGCGATCCATGCCGCGAGTGTGCGTGACCAACAGCTCGTCGCAACCGTCCTTCGGCGGCTCGATATTGCCGATATCGAGGTCCAGGCAGTCGGTAGTACGGCCGAGTCGATGGTTGTGATTGTTGGGCGTCGCGATGGGGTCAACGCGCTCAGGCTCGTCGAATCGGCTCTCAGGTAACTGACTACGGGTCGACTCGGATTTCGACGGCTTCAAACGCCCGCCCGTAGAGCGTTTGTCCAACAATGGCGCTTTCAGTGACCAACACCCTGACAGGCGACCGTGAAGCGTTCGAGCCGAGTGGCGACGATGTCCTTTTGTACGTCTGTGGGCTGACGGTCTCTGACGACCCACATCTCGGGCACGCACGACTGTGGACGCACGCTGACGTGATCCACCGCTGGCTCTCGTTTTCGGGACACGAGGTTCGGCACGTTGAGAACTTCACTGACGTGAACGAAAAGATTGCTGCCCGCGTCGGCGAACGCCCCGAGTGGAAGACCGAAGCCGATGTCGCCCGGCACTTCATCGAACAGGTAATCGAGTACATGCGCGGACTGAATTTCAAACGCGCCTCGGTGTACCCTCGTGTTTCAGAACACATTCCCGAAATCATCGAGCTGATCGGCCGACTCATCGACGCAGGTCACGCCTACGAAACGAACGGCTCGGTGTATTTCGACGTGACGACCTTCCCCGAGTACGGCAAGCTCTCCAATCAGCGTATCGAGGAACTCGAAGCCCAGGGCGCACAGGACGAACGCTCCGAAAAACGCAATCCCGCAGACTTCGCCCTCTGGAAAGCTGGTGGCGTCTCCGAGGACGCCATTCGCGAACACGCCAAACACGACCACGGCCACGATCTACCATCGGGCGAAACCTGGGACTCGCCGTGGGGCGAGGGGCGGCCCGGCTGGCACATCGAATGTTCGGCCATGTCGATGACACATCTCGATGAGACGATCGATATTCACATTGGTGGCCACGATTTGGTCTTTCCCCACCATGAAAACGAGATCGCCCAAAGCGAGGCGGCAACCGGCGAGGCATTTGCCAACTACTGGCTCCACACCGGGCTGCTTGAAACGAAGGGCGAGAAAATGAGTTCGAGTCTTGGGAATTTCTTTACGGTCGAAGCCGCTCTCGACGAGTACGGCCCGAACGTCATTCGGACGTTCTATCTGTCGACCGAATACGGCTCAAAACAGACGTTTTCGGAAGCCGCTATGGCTGAAGCCCGAGAGCGATGGAACCGCCTCGAACGCGCCTACCAGAGTGCCGTCGACGCACTCGACTCAGTTGATGCAAACGCGAAGATCGAGGACCCCGAACTCCGCGCTGCCGTGAGCAACACCCACAACGAATTCACGGCGGCGATGAACGACGATTTCAACGTCCGTGAGGCGATGGCCGCGTTGCTCTCGCTCACAACCGCGATCAACCGGCATCTCGACGGAGCCGCCGAATCCGACGAAGGCGACCAGTACGATTATCAGGGGCTCAAAGCAGCCGTTGAAACCGTCGACGCACTCGGTGGTGAAGTGTTTGGTCTCCAGTTCGGATCGGTTAGCGACGGGGATGTCGAACTCGCCAGCGAGCTTGTCGAGCTCGTCCTTGAGGTTCGAGAATCCGAACGCGAAGCGGGCAACTACGGCCGTGCCGACGAGCTTCGAGATGCGCTCGAAGCCCTCGATATCGAGGTTCACGACAGCGACGACGGGCCGACATTCCGTTTTGATTAATCAACCCTACATGGTGAACAACTCGGTGTCTTCAGGAATCGAAAACAACCCCATTCGGACGCCGGAGTCAAGCCAGCCATAGCCATACGAAAACGAGGCCAGCGCGTTGACGAGATCGTCTTGCTCGCGAAAATGTCGCCCATCTCGGAGATACGACGCGGCCATTTCTCGGCAGTCGGCAGCGGCTACCGCAAGCGGGGTTTCGTCGGCCGGTGTTTCGGTGGCCACATCGAGTGCCGCAGCTAACATCTGTTCGTAGCGATCAGTCTTTTCTTCGAGGTCCGCAGTCATACTCGAAGATACTGCCCATAATTCAAAGTGGTTCCGTCGTGTTGCGACCAGCGTTGGTGTCAAACAGACATCGGAATCACAATTAGTGGGTTTCTATCTCGACAACGCCTGTCACAGTTCGTTGTCAGCGAGTTCCTGCTCGGCAACGATTTCGTAGGGAGCGAGCCCGTTTCGAATCCCATCGAGCAGCCGGAAGGCCTCATCCGGCGACAGGAAATGCCGCGTCACGACACGGCCGAGTGGTGTTGGCTCCAATCCGCTGATGAATTCCCATTCGAGCAGTTTCCCGATTGCGCGGGTCGTATCGATCTCTCCCAACATTCGGTCGTTGAGCCGTTTGGCCTGTGTACCACCAACGGTAATGTTCGCTAACGTCTCTTCGACGGCAGCGGCTTCGTCGTAGACATTTCGGACGTCTTCCATCTCACCTTTGAGTAGTTTGAACGCAACTTCGTCTTCGGTCATCTCCATTGAATTATGGTAGGTGCAGTCGGGTTCGATGAGCATGTAGACCGTCCCGCGGTCGTGGTAGTCGGGTCGCCCCGCCCGCCCAAGCATCTGGCTGAACTCCTGGACTGACAGCCACTCGATTCCCATCGCAAGCGTATCGAAAATCACCTGCGAGGCCGGAAAGTCGACACCGGCCGCGAGGGCAGCGGTCGTGACAACCGCCGAAAGCTCTTGATCCAAAAACTGTTTTTCGACTTTCTTCCGTTTTCGGTAGTCGAGCCCGGCGTGATACGGTGCGGAATCGTACTGCAGTTTCCGACTAATCGAGTGACATCGACGCCGCGAGTTGGTGAAAATAATCGTCTGGCCTCGGTAGCCTTTGGAGGATTTCTGATCGAAGGCACGTTGGACGAGTTTGTCTTCGAGCCGGAGTTTTTCGCGTTCGTCGGCAAAGGTAACGTGGCGTTCGATCGGGACAGGTCGTTCTTCGAATTCGATCAGCCGAGCTTCGAGCCGGCGTGCCAGCCACTCGGGGTTGCCGACGGTTGCCGACAGGTAGATCCACTGCGCCCCGTCGTAGCCGCCCGACTGGGTTGTGGCTCGTTGTTCGCAGTAATATTTGAGCCGTGAGATGAGTCCATCGAGTCGGTGGCCTCGCTCTTCTTCTTTGAGCGTGTGGACTTCATCGATGACGACGCTACCGACATCACCGAGATTCTTGCCGGTCCGCAGTGCGTGGTCGATTCCCTCGTAGGTTCCGACGATCACGTCAGCACTGGGATCGAACTGGCTGCCTGAGTCAGCAATTCGGCTGGCTCCGACCCGGATCGTCACGTCGAGCCCGAGCTTCCCATAGCGTTCTTTGAAATCCTCATGTTTCTGGTTGGCAAGTGCGACGAGCGGAACGAGAAAGAGCAGTTTCCCGTTGCCTTTCAGCGCGCGGTCGATGCCCGCGAGCTCACCGATGAGCGTCTTTCCGGTCGCGGTCGCACTGACGACGAGCTGGTCGTTGCCATCAAGGAGCCCGTTTCGAACCGAGAGACTCTGGACTGGAAGCAGATTCTCGAAGCGTGACTCGGTCATCGACTGCAGCTTCGGGTGCAACCCGAGATCTGCGGTTTTGACGGGGTCAACGTCGTCGACGGTGGCGCTAATGACATCGAACTTCGTCAGATCGGGATCGAGATTGCCCGAAAGCAGGTTGACGATCCGGTCGAGATCTTGGACCTCAAGCAGGAGGTCTTCAAGTCGATCCTGTGCGGAACCGGTGAACTGCCCCTTGTACGAGAGTTCGCGTTCGAGTTCTTCGAGCGCGCACTCTGGGCAGATATGTTCGCGATCGGTTTTGATCGCGGTTTCCTCGGTGATCGGTGCGTACCGACCCTGATTGGCACACAGCCGACACGTTCGAACGACCTTTGCCGAGAGCTGATAGCCATCGAGGAGCTCTCGTAACTCCTCGCGTCCCTGCGAGGAGGTTTGTTGGGAAATACGAATGCGGGTCGCACAGCGAGCGAGTTCGACAAAATCGTCGGGGTTGCGTGGTTCCTCGCTGCTTCCGCGCTTGGTACGGAAGCGTCCGGGGCGAGGGCCTGCACTCGTCTCTTTGACGTCGAGAATGCCGTGAAAGACCCGCGACCCATCTCTGGTAGCCACGACGCGGTAGTTGCCACCGGTTTCATGGAGAAACAGCGTTCCGACCTGTGCGACCTGCTGAGACACGCTCGGGGCTACGTAATCGGGGTATATCAGGCGTTCGGCTCGTCACCGTCGTCGTCGTCGAATCGACGGCCAATTTAATACGGACTGACCGACAAGGTCAGTGTATGCGTGGTATCCGCCTTGGGAGCGCCTTTGGAATCCCTATCCAACTCAACTGGACGTTCCTGCTTATTCTCCCGATTTTCGCATGGATTATCGGCTCGGACATCGTCTCACTTGCCGAACTCGTCGCTGGGGTGCTTGGAAGCGACATTGCCACCGAGCCGCTAACCAGTGGTTCGATGCCGTGGATTCTCGGCTTTGCGGCCGCCGGCGGGCTGTTTTTCGGCGTCCTGCTTCACGAGTTCGGCCACTCACTGGTGGCGATGCGCTATGGACTCGAAATCGAGTCGATCACGCTCTGGCTGCTCGGCGGTGTCGCAAGCTTCCGTGAAATGCCCGAAGAGTGGCAGAAAGAATTCAATATTGCCATTGCCGGCCCAATCGTGAGCGTGCTGGTCGGTGTTGTTTCCTATATTGCCTTCGTGCTGACGCCTGGGAGTTTTGATGCCCTCCGGTTCGTCCTTGGCTATCTCGCCCTGATGAACGTCGCCCTCGCGATATTCAATATGTTGCCGGGCTTTCCGATGGACGGCGGCCGGGTGCTGCGAGCGCTCCTCGCCCGAAAGCGCCCACATGCCCAGGCAACACAGCTTGCAGCAGAAGTCGGTAAAATATTCGCCTTCATGCTCGGGCTCCTTGGACTGTTCATCTTCAGTCCACTACTGATCATTCTGGCATTCTTTATTTATATCGCCGCCTCCGGTGAAGCCCAGCAGTCGACGCTCAAAGCGGCGTTCCAAGGCGTTACCGTCCGCGACATCATGACGCCAGGAGCCGACCTGCACGTGGTTGAAAAAGAGACAACGATTACGGAGTTGCTGACGCGCATGCTCACCGAACGGCACACTGGCTATCCGGTGGTCGACCAGTGGGGTGAGCTAATCGGCATGGTCACGCTTGATGATGCTCGAACGATCAAACAGGTCGAACGCGATGCCTACCGGGTCGAAGACGTGATGGAACGCGACGTGATGAGTATTAGTCCGGATGCAGATGCGATCACGGCGCTACGGACAATGCAGGAACACGACGTGGGTCGGCTGCCCGTGATCAACGCCGGTGGCGAGCTCACAGGCATTATTTCACGAACCGATCTAATGACCGCGTTCAACGTTATCCAGAGTCGTGGCGACAACACAACGCTGATTCAGCGGCGTGGGTCGGACTCGGATCTCCCGCCAGTGCAGTAGCTCGCGGTCCTGTTCGGAGCTATTTCACGACAAATTGCGTCCTCAAACGCCGTCGGAACGACGCTTAGTTGCTGTCGACAACTTCAATCTCGAATTCGAGCGTTTCGCCCGCAAGATCCGGATTGAAATCCACTCGGACGAGTTCCTCATCGACATGGATGACTTCGCCGTGTTGGCCGGTTTGGGCCTGCAAAAACGCGCCTTCCTCGGGAACCTGTCCGAGCATTTCGCTGAGCTCGTCAGTCTCGAACTCCTGGACGTTCTCTTCGGTCCATTCGCCGTAGCCCTTTTCGGGCGGAATTTCGATTGTTTCGGTCTCGCCGACATCGAGCCCGATCAGTCCTTCTTCCATGCCCTCGATGACGGTTCCAGCGCCGACCTCAACGGTCAGTGGGTCGTACTCGCGGTCTGGCTGGGCCTCAACAAGGCCCGCCTCTTGGGCGACTTCCTCTCGTGAGGAGTCGAAAACAGTTCCATCATCCAGTCGGCCGGTATACTCGAACGTTACCGTATCGCCAGTTGTGATCGTCATACCCGAAGGTGAGCCGTCAGCGGGAAAAGCCATTGGATTGCGGGCGATGGGCTGTTCCCTCCAATGTTGTCAAAAGGTCCAGGTGCGGTTATCGAACCGGAGCCAGACGTGCTCGCTAACCCTGCGCGCGACTGGCAGGGTTAGATCTCGCTTTCCGGTGTTTCCACTCCTCCCTTCGGTCGTCGTGAAAAAGTCCAGGTGCGAGAATCGAACCTCAGTCGCTCCACTCGCGTTCGCTCATTTCGCTCCCTGCTTTGATTCTCTTACAGATAGACTTTCAGCTCCTCACGTCAGTGCTCGGAGCAGAAAGGTCCAGGTGCGAGAATCGAACCCGCGTCTCAGCCTCCACAAGGCTGAAGGATAGTCCACTACCCCAACCCGGACA
>SL_4KL_010_BRINEDRAFT_10000383_pt1 | contig 22606 bp, 20 predicted proteins | sample SodLak_010_BRINE_2_FD_10664 | JGI IMG/M metagenome (IMG submission 10664) | reverse complement strand
TATCGTAATAAATGCTATGAGTACTTTCCGCTGCACGGTCAGCTTTGGGAGTATGTCAACACCGTCGGACAGTGGGAGAGGCAACTTGATCGGCTTTTTGAGTCATTTAAAAAGGAATCCATGAAAAGGGGGATCGATGAAGAGACGATAGATGCCAGTTTTTCCCCAATTGATGTTGTTTGGACACCAATTAGGTTACGTGACGAGATGCCGACCATCGAGTGGCGATCGGCCGATACATCGCTTCCAAGCCAAATCCTCCGCCTAGCCAAGGATGTTGGTGCCATTATGTGGCAGGTCAATCACACAGAAGTTCGAATCGAGGGTAACCGCGGTGAAGTAACAGATGATAGAATCACGATTCCTGAATTTGATGCTGTACTAGACTATGTTGAGAGTGCGATACACGACGGGGTGGAATCACCGGATCTAACAGATTACCTCAAGCGAATGGGATTCAACGTTCAAGAGTACGAACCACTAACACAGAAAATCGACGGTCGAGAGTACATCGATCGGAATGAGGCCCGTGAAATACGTCTTCAATATGGGGAGCTACTGAAGCGAGATGTAGATCAACTGGTTCAAAACTGAGGGCATTTGAACTGATCCCTCAGTATTGATACTACCTTCGTACTTTGCAAGGGGATTTATATTTATGTGTGTGGATTGTAGCGTGTGAGCAACTCACAAGAAAGTTCGGCAGGAGGAATAGCACAAGAAATTAATGAGAGCGGGCTTGACCCGGCTGCGCTAGCCTCAATTGGGTCAGTTGCTTTAGCCCTGTACTACTACTATGTGCGTGGCGAGGAGCAGCGGGGACAGTTTGTCGGCCTATGGCCAGTGACAATTATCGGAATGGCTACGTATCTCAAACTGGAGCAGGTGAGACGGAAACTAGAAGAAAATGGCAACTGATCGGAATGGCCTCGTATCGGTTATCAACGACACTCGACAGGGTGTTCACTCAGAGAGACTCAGAAGTCCTTCTATTATGTGATCAACGATTAGCAAGTAAATGATCAACAAATACATAGCGTTGCCGACTGCGTTGTTGGTCGGTTTATAAATTCTCCATCAAAATCCACGGTGAGTTAAATTCGATATTTGACACAATACACTTTGTATCAAAATACATTCGTGTCCCCGAATTGCTCGGATACGGTGATATTAATCTGGCGGCAACATTACTTATCACCTTGTTAAAAAGCAAATCATTTCATAGCCCACAAACGCGATATACTGTTTTGAAGGCTGTTGAGTCCTGTTCAGATCCTGTAAGTGGCGGGAAATATCGACTAAGAGTACATTAAAAATGGTTTCATACATACAGAAATGCAGCTACCGTTTCTATCATTTGTAGGTGATAAGTCGGTGAGACAACTCAATTGTGTTGGATTGTTAATACAATATTATAGCTACTGGTACCCAAATTAATTACTCAGCGCGTGGTTCTTAACAAAACTACCATTTCAAGCAATTTTAACAACAATTTGTATTACATTTTGATATTGTTGCCAACATCCATCTACAGGACAGGTGTCCACCGTCCGAACGTGATTGACCCTCAATCACGTCTGATTCAGACAGATTTAGACCCTTCCATCTCACCGGGAAGGTTGAGTTCTGCAACGAGCCGAGCAGTGATGACCTGCTCGACCATACTGAGTAGCTGTTCGTCATTAGAAGTGTAATCGGCAAAGATACCCAGCGTGATTTCACCACCTGCTGAATCGTGATGACCACCGCCGCTTCCAACATCTTTGAACGCTTCATGCAGGATATCCCCAGCGTGAACTCGTGGATCGGGCGATCGAGCACAGATGTGAATCGAGTCGTCAACGAGTCCGAAGACGATCGCTGTTTCAACGCCCTCTAATCGGACAAGATAATCGACAGCCTGCGGAAGCGAATCTCGCTCAGTTGTCCGGCCAACATGAGAAATAAGAACCGACCCACTCGTCCACCGATTATTTATTGCAGTTGAGATTGCATCAATAGTTCCACCGGTGACCGATGGGCTTGATATTTGTCGGACCATATCCTGATCTGCGTGGTCGTGAAGGTATCCTGCTGCATCATACTCTGCAGAGGTCGCCCCACGGAGAAAATCAAGGGTATCCGAACGAATAGCAAACAGGAGCGCTGTTGCAAGTTCCGCATCGATATCAATATCTAGAACACGAACGTATTCCGTCAAAATTGTCGCTGCAGCTCCAACTTCAATACGGTGATCAACGAACCGGGCATTAATATCTTCAGCAGGGTGATGATCGATTACGATATCTACTGGGGTATCTGGGGGAACCTGATTGTTCCTGCCAGGAACCGAATGATCAACAAAGGCCAGTAACGACCCTGGTTGCAGGTCTGTAACCATTGTCACTTCGAACGGTTTGAGATCGATATCAAGAAGATTGACAAAGGTTCGGTTTTGCTGGTGAGAAATATCGCCACTGTAATAAATATGGTGTTCATCGATGTCAGCGGCAGCCGAAATTCGGCCTAAGGCGAGCGCACTTGCAAGACAGTCTGGATCGGGATTGTTGTGACAGACGATATTTATTTCACTGTTTTCACCGAGCAGTTCTAAGAGTTGATGTGGGCGACTCATATTCTCCAACTACGACCGTTATATAATTAGTAATACAGGGTCAACAGCCTCGGGGTCAAGCCCCGAGGCTTGTCAGTGAACTCCGGTTCTACCCCTCGATATGAGGGGAGGCGTTGAAATCGCCATTCACGTTCAACGTTCCTGACTTCAGGGCCAGTTGACTGCTGGCCCATCCATCGCGAGACTTCTGCCCGCGATGGATATACGCACAGTATCGGTTTGCGACGTTCTTCGCGGCGTTGTAATCCGCGTTCACCTCATATTCACACTTCAGACACTCGAATTCCTTATCCGAGCGATTATCTTCATGTACGAACCCACAATGGGAGCATCGCTGGCTGGTGTAAGCAGGATTCACAGTATCCACAAACAGGTCTGTGTCCTCGACTTTGTACGTCACCAGTTCGATAAACTTGGCAACCGCCCATTGCTGGAACTTCGCCCCGTTCGAGATGCGCTTGCGGATGTGCTTCAGGTTCTCAAAAATTATCCCGTTAACGCCGTTGCGCTCGGCCTCGGCGATTAGCTCGTTCGATCGGTTATGAAGCCAATCCAGTGACCACTCCGAGAACCGATCCCCGATTGACTGAATCGTGAGATGCGCCGAGCGCGTGCCGACTTGCTGAAGCCGTCCGCGACGCTTCTCGAACTCATTGCGGCGGTGCGTGAGGTGATCTGCGGAGCCGATAAACGCTCCTGTCGAGGTGACTGCGAACGCACCGTTCACGTTTAGGTCAACGCCGAGAACCACTCCGTTCTCGGGGCCGTCATCATCGTGTTCGACTTCTTGGATTTCACAGTCATCCTCGCCACCGACGTACTTCGCGGTGACGTGGAGGTAGAACTCATCGGCAATCTCGTCATATTGCAACGTGGCGTGAGAGGCGTCCCACTCGTCGGGATCATAGTACCTTCCGAACGGAGTATCTTCGCGCTCGGATTTTGGCGGGATGACGTACTCGGCGTCGATCCGCCCATCTACCGTTGAGAGTGTGGCGTGATCGTCGCTGAACGTCGCAGACCGCTTATCATACACCACACTCCATGACTGGAAGTGTGGTTGGCTGGTCTTCTTACCGTTCTTGAGCCGGTTAACGCCGTGCGTCACCGCTCCAATGGCACGCCGGATTCCTTTCTGGACAAGATTTGCGGTGAGATCTGTTTCCTCTTTTAACTCGCCGTAGAGGGCTTTCTCCGCTTTGTTTTTGCTCGTGATGCAGTATTCATCACGTCGCCACGCCCAGTCGCTCGTCCGGTTTGCACAGGCGAGGAACTGGTCTTTCGTCTGATGGAGAGCGTCAGCGTCATCACTCGACACATCGAGTTTGATGATGACGGTGCGACGCGGCGGGTTCTCCATCGCTACTTCACATTGCTCAGGCTTGTCTTATAAATGTAGGTGAACGTGCAGCACTCATGTCGGCTTCCTCCACGGGTCAAGCCCCGTGGCATCCGCCTTGTATCTATGTGAACTGAATCCCCTGTTACCCTGTCATAGCCTACTCGACCGCGATATTCCTCACCAGATCGTTGCCGTCCACATTGTCCATCTTGAATAATTAATAAGTTCTATTTTCTCCACGTTTGTTTGAGGCGATCGATAACCGTGGAAAACATTAGTGTAAGTTATCAGCTATGTATCTGCAGTGACGACGTATGATTCCATTGGCGAGACGATTCCTTCGTCGTCAATGTACGCGTGTAACGCATCCTCGACCTCGTGTATCAGTTCATCTCGTACCGCTTGCTCGATAGCTGCGATCGGTTCAGCCAGCGGCGAGCTAGCCATCTCGCGTCTAACGAATTCAGTGACCGACGGATACCGTACAGAGCCGATATGGATGGTAACTAGCACTTCACTGAACCCTGTATCTGTGAGGAGTGCCTGGAGATATTCTCCGTCCCACTCCGGGAATGGAGATCGCATCACGCCTCCGGCTTCATCGCCGATGTACCGTTCTAAGGCGTCAGCTAACACGACGTATGCTGGCTGATAGTCGATCGGTCGCCAAACGCTCAGTGCCACACGGCCGTGCTGTCTAAGAACCCGGCGCATCTCCTCAACTGCCGCGGCAGAATCTTCAAAGAACTGTAACGCCTGTTGGCAGTAGACGACGTCGAATCTCTCGTCGGCGAACTGGAGATCGGTCGCGTCGCCCTGTTCCCACTCGATCGAGGGAAGTATCTCAGCAGCAGTTTCCTCCGCCACTGCAAGCATCCCTTCGTTAATGTCAACTCCAACGGTCGACCCCTCTGTACCAACCCGAGATGCGGCACGACGCGCCACGATGCCGGTCCCACAGGCAATATCTAGGACTCGATCTCCCTCTCGTATTTCAACAGTTTCGACCAGCCGATCGGCCCACGGTGCGAATAGAGGCGGCACAAGATACTGTTCGTAGGCCTTGGAAGCGCTCTGCTCGACCTGCCAGCCTGACGATTGGCGCATTTGATCACTCATGGTCTTCCCCTCGTTTGGTCATCGGGCCGATTACGCCGAGCTGCTGGAAGAGACTCTGCGTATCGACGGTTCCCCAATTTCGATCAATCGGTGATACAGCGCCTCTATCTCTCCGATTAAGCTGAAGCGCCTCGTGGTTAGTCTCAGTTTTTCGGTTTTGTGATCTCATCGTACCACCACGCGATCGAGTACGCCACGAGCAAATGTATAAATGCCTAGTGAAATCTTTCACACTATGAAAAACAGGATGCAAGCCATTGGCGTCGGTTACGGAGATGAATCATCCAGAACGACGCTATCAACGTCTCCGAGCGGTCGAGCCTCCGCTTGGAACTGACTATAGTACGACTCAGCCCACCTACGTATGTCCTCGCTTCCGGTATCAACGAGTGTCTGTAATGTCCCTGTCTCGTGATCATAACAACAGAGACTGACACGATCATCAAAGAGACAAATCCCACACTGATCGGCCAATGGAAGGTTATCGTGCAGCCAGACCGTGTAGTTAGCTCGATCGACAGCCCCTACGACCGTGTCCCTGTCCCAAGCGATGAGCTTTTCAAATATAGAAGGAGGATAGATGTATTCACACTCCAACTCGTCCAGAGCGTGGTCGAAAAAAGGCTCTAGATTACTTGACTTCAGGATTACCATGCCGAACCCACGCATTGTCGTCGTATCTGTTAATAAATGTGTGAAACGCTCGACGGGTTGGTATGGATAACCTGGACCGGGACGAGAGACCACCACGTCAGTGAATGGCCCGAGGTCGAATCCCTCAATCTCGTGTGGCAGCCACGGCCAGACCTCGCGGATCCGCCGTTCAATCGTCATCGCATCCACGAATTCCTCCAGCCGATCGGCAACAAACTCACCCAAGCGAGTTAGCTGGTACGTACGGCCCTCGCGTTCGATCCAGTGGCGATCCTCGAAATCAGAAAGGATTCGGCTCATGGTTGGCGAGGAAGCCCCTGTCGCGGCGCGTAAGCCGTCACGGTCACTCGAACTCGCGGCCAGCGTGTCTAGCACGGCGACCCGGTGGTCTGACGTGACGAGAAATTCGATGTCATCAGGTGTTTCATTCATACATTTGGTACGCACTGACACACAAAAATCGTATAGATGAATTCCGTGCAGGTTCACCAACCAGCGATCGTCCTCGACGGGTAACACTGCCCCACCACGGGTACGCGGTGCTTCCGCAAGCACACCAATCATTCGGCGGTCGTCAACGGGGCGATCGATGAGGATGGCGCTGTAGGCTAAGTCAACGTGCACTTCCTCGATCTCGGGGGGCGTGTAACCGTGCTTCTGTAGCCAGTTAGGCGTCCGACTTGTTCGACCGGTGGCATCGATGACCATGTCGGCGGCGAGTTCCTGCACAGAGCCATCATCCCGAATCACCACGCCGTTTACCCTGGTTGCACCGTCGTCAGTGAGATAGTTGAGAAATGCACAGTTCCCCCGCAGTTGGACTCCATCAAGTTTGGAGACACGTCGTCGAAGCAACTGCTCATATAGCGGCCGCGTCGCTGCGTAAATTGGAAACGGTTCCGATCCCGCGGCAAGGAAACCACCTTGACTATACATGTAAAAGTCGCGTCGTCCATTGATTTTCACCCCGCCAGCGCTACGAAGTTCCTCGCTATACCCCGGGAAGAGACTCTCCAGTGTTGCTCGTCCGGCCTCCCACAAAATATGGATTTGGCGGGCTTAGGGGACTCCGGAGCGTGCAACCCGTTCGTCGGGAAGCGGGTCTCGGTCGAGCACCGTGACCTCGTCAAAAGCGTCTGAAAGGACACGGGCAGCCACCAGACCGGCGATGCCAGCACCGGCTACTACTGCATGTTGATCTCTGTTAGGGATCTGTTTACGGTCGTACTCTTGAATTGCTGCTACGGTGATATATTTTCTACTCGGCTGGCTTTGCGTTTTGATTTAGCCGGAAGACGTTCTCCGGATCGTACTCGGTTTTCAGTGCGACGATTCGGTCGTACGCATCACCGAACGTCGTTTCCATCATCTCATTGCTGTCCTCGAAGAACCCCGGGAAATTGAGGTATACCGAACCGTCGGAAAACTGTCGCATGTCGTCCAAACACTCGCGTGCCCACGTTATGTTAGCCTCGTCTTGATCTGGATCAATCCAGTTTGCCTCTACACCGAGAAGACATGGTGCCTCCCGGCCGGGGAAGGCGCTTTCGTCGAGTCCGATATCGGTTATTGCACCGCCTAGCGGCCAGACGTCGACCGTCGACAGCGGCGATGGGCTCGCTTTTGCCCACTCGAGACTGCGATCGATGACGTCGTCGGAGAGCGATTCGAGATACAATGATTTCCAGTAGTATCGCATCCCATCAGGATAATCTTCGTCGAACAGTTGTTGGAATTCAGTGTATAGCATCCTGCCGCTGAAGTCTGCTAGTGGTTCATCCAACGCTCGTAGCGGTTCGATAGCCGTCTCTCCTTCCGCTGGTGAGTCTGCGTATAGCCCCAAAATAGCGATTTTTAACGCATCGACAACGTCTGCCGAAAAGAGTTCCTCCTCGGGAAACACCCCGATAGAAACGAGCGTGGTGAGCTCTTGCGGTGCCGATTCCTCGATATCTCGGAACGCACGCAACACTTCTCCAGCACGGTTCCCAGAGTAGAATACTAATCCGGTCGCAACCTCGGGCCCAACTGGATGTAGGTCGAATTCGAATCCTGTGACTATCCCGAACGCGTCACCGCTTCCACGAATGCCCCAGAAGAGTTCCTCGTTCTCGTTCTCGCTAGCGGTGAGATACTCGCCATCCGCGGTAACGACGTCAACGGATGTGATGTTGTCGCAACTCAATCCGTATTTGTTTCGAAGGTGACCGATCCCCCCACCGAGAGTGAGCCCCGCGACTCCAGTATCGGAGACGACACCGAGGGGTGTCGCCAGCCCGAACGCCTGCGTTTCGTGGTCGACATCACCCAACGTTGCGCCTGCTTGCACCCACGCCGTTTGTTCCTCCGGATCCACCCAGACACCGTTCATCTCTGAGAGATCGATGACGATCCCGTTGTCGCAAACTGCGCTTCCAGCTACGTTGTGACTGCCGCTCCGAACCGCCACTGGGAGTTCGTTTTCCCGGGCAAAATTCACCGCGTTGATCACATCTGCTGTTCCTGAGCAATAGGCGATGATGGAGGGATACTTGTCAATCATCCCGTTCCAGACCGCTCTGGCGTCGTCGTAACCCTCATCCTCAGGAAGAACTATTTCCCCGTGGAATCGATCGATCAGATTCTGGATAGCATCCTCTGAAAGTGTTATTGATGTTGCTTCGGACATATGGTGATCACCTATGTTGCACAGTCGCATAACGTCATTCCGTGACGGCTTTGCAGGAGTTGGGTCAGAGTCAGTCGATGCACGATCTGTAACCGTTCGGCGGCAGCAAGTCAAGAAACTACTATGAGGGCATTGAGTTATTAAAGGGCTGGAGCGACCCTTTCAGAGACGAACTCACCGCGTTCGAGAAACGGGTTCCCAATGAGATCTACGAAAATCTGGAGATTCGGACGGAGCGTTACTCCTGCGGATCGAAAATAGCGGTCCACCAAATGTCGGGCGGACCGGTCCTGGTCGTGAGGATCTCGGGCATCATGTCGGGATTGAATGCGCCGTGTGGGGCTATCGCAAGGTGGACTTCCGCCTCTTGCGGCCGTTCCATCGGCATACCGAACGTTTCACCATTCTCCTCGTAGACATCGGTATCCGTCGAGACGGAGCCGTGAAGCGTGAGTTCTGCAACGCGACTTTGTTCGACGGCACGACCCGCTACAGCGAACGCACCGCCGCTTGCTGGATCTCCAAGATCTTCGGCACCGCAGCTGTTCTCACACTCGTCGGGATAATCAAAGATGAATGCCCACAGAGTGAACGCTTCGAGATCCCCCTCCTCGTCGGTCCAGCCGACATCTTCCAAATCCGGGGGGCCGCTAGGATAGGTGTACGTCCCTGGTACCGGCGTGGGCATCCTAAAATCGATCAGAATGTCGTTTTCTGTTCGGTGGATTGTCGCACCGTCTCTCGCAACGAGTCGATTGTCAGGCTCTTGTCCGTAAACGTCTGCAGTCTCCGTAATGACGTCCTCTTGGTCATTGTCGTCGTTGTTATCGTCCGCATTGTCGGAGGCTGCGGTAGCTCCGGCCATACCGAGGGCGCCTACACCTACTGCGCTCGCCTGTAATACTGTTCTGCGGAAGATTCCGTCATTTGTTTCGTAATTGTTACTCATGTTGTTGCACTCACTGTTTGCGTGCGGCGATCGAGATGCTCTTGACCCCGTATTTATCGCAGGCACTCGCTGCTTGGTCCGAGATGAACTCGTACTCCGTGTTCTCTCTGACCTCGATATCAACGAACCCAACCGCCTCGACTACGTCGGTATAGCTGTCGATCTGTTCGGCTCCGCCGATGCAAGCCGCCCAGAGATCTGCATCGCTTTTGATGCTCTCGGGTAACTGCTGTTCGCTGATAATATCCGACAGCGCGAGCCGTCCATCCGGTCGCAACACTCGGTGTGCCTCCTCGAACACTCGCTCTTTCTCTGGCGAGAGATTGATCACACCATTCGAGAGTACGGCGTCGAACGATTCATCCTCAAACGGTAGGTCTTCAATATATCCTCGGTGGAAGCTGACGTTATGGAAGCCGTTATCCGCGGCAAGATTATTCGCTTTTTCGACCTGCTCGGTTGTCATGTCGATACCAGTGACGGAGCCGGTTTCGGTGACGTTCATTGCGGCGTAGAAAGCGTCCATCCCGGAACCGCTACCCAGGTCGAGTACCTTGTCCTGTGGTTTGAGAGACGCCATTTCGAAGTAGTAACCAACGCCTGCGAACGAGTCGATCGCCTCGCTGGGTACGTAGCTTAGAATGTCAGGCTCGTAGCCGAGACGCTCGGCTAGCTCCTGACCCGTCTCGAAGTGGAACTCGGAGTTGGCCGACTCCGCGACAGCAGCGTACATTGATTTAACCTCGCGTTCGAGTTTGTCCGTGTCGAGTGATTCACTCATTGTTGGTCACCGTTAGTCGTCGCCCGCCACCGCTGCGGGCGTATTGATGGTCATATCGACGTCTTGAGCGAGCGAGACAAGCGTGTAAACGGGTGCTCGACGTGCCCATTCATCGATCATATCCTGATCGAGGTCATCACCGTCGATCTCGATCTCCGCCGTCAGATTCTCGTACACTGAGTCGGCTTCCTTGAGTTCTTTGAGGCTGAAAAGAACTGCAGGATCAAAATCAATCCGGACACGTGTTTGGAGATGGTCGATCTCCACGCCGTTGGCGGCGGCGTTGATAGAAATGCCGACGTTGATACAGGCGGCCAGCGCTGATAGCGCCGCTTCGATCGGTTCGATTCGGTCGACCGGACCGAGCCATCCACCAGCGTCCAATACTTCCTTCCAAGCACCGTAAGGGACCGTGAACTCGCGCGTGTTCCGAGCAATTGTCTTCCCGCCAAGTTCGTAACTGTCGATCTTCGCCAGACTGTGTGCGGCCGTTCCCTCATAGGTTGCAGATGCTCCCAGCCCGAGCTGGACGGCATCTGGATTATCGGCTGCGTGTTGGGCGAACCCTTCGAGTGTTTCGAGGTCGATACCGTGTGCGGTTTGTTGGTCTTTAGTCATGGTGTGGTGTCACCTTGCCAGAGACACTACGAAGCCGATGATTGTGTAGTTATTTTCTGCTATTCCGGCGGCCCCTGGCGATCCTGCACCTTCTGAAAACAAGGCACCTACAGGAATTGCCCTCTGGAGATGGCCACCTCTGTATCGGTTTCAATCCGACACTTCACAACAAAATAAGTCAAGTGTCCCGCTGGGAGATCACTCGGCTATCTGTCGGGATTCGATCGGTCGGGCATCAGAACGGTAGCGTTCGTAGACCGATTTCGCCCACTTATTGACCACCGCTACGTCTGTATCGATTACTCCCTGAACGGTTCCGCTGTCCTGCTCGTAACAACTAATGACGACACGCTCATCGAGCAGGCCAGTTCCATGTGGTGGCAACTCGTCATGCTCTAGTACCGTGAAATTATCCTGTTGTAGTAATTCGGAACACCGCTTCGGATACGTTGAGAGGAAATATGTATGGCAGTTTGGGCGATCGATTAGCGTTACGTCTACGCCATCATCAACCAGTTGACAGAGAACGTCAAAACACGGATCCATCAGCGCAACCTCAGGGCGGAGATATCGTACCGTCGTCGTCTCCTTGAGAAGCGACTCAAATCGTGTTACTGGCCGATACGGGACATCGGGATCAGCAATAGTAATCGTCAGTTCAGACCAAGTCTCGATCGGAAATTTGCTGACCTCATCGGGGAGCCAGTGCCAGACGTCACGCAGTTTTCGTTCGGTTTCGAACCAGTCGAGCAGGTCATCCATCTCGGTGGCGATCGCTTCTCCCAACCGAGTTGCTACATACTGGTAGCCGTCTTTCTGGATCCAGAGCCGCTCTCCGAATTCGTTCAACGTCCGCCGGATCGTGGACGAGGAAACGCCAGTTTCCTCACAGAGTTCGGACCGACTTCGGGGACGCTCTGCCAGCGCAACGAGTGCTGGGATGCGGTGTTCCGATCGCGAGAGGTAGGCGATGTCGCCGATCGGCGAGTCTGGTGTTTGGTGATGTATGTTATTCAGCCCCATGATTTGAGTACGCAAACAACCATTAAAATCATTTGGCTCAGATAAATCGCTGTAAGGCACCGGAAGCATCCGTATACGATGTAGGCTGAGGGAACTACAAAGCCACGGCTCACCCGACCCGTGGTCGTTTACTTGAGAGAATTTCAATACAGCAAGTAAGCTACCACGCCCTAAATGGCGTGGTAGCTTACTATGAAATATAGTTATTTTGTACTATGGGTGCAATACCTCTGTTCGAAAACGCGACACGTTTTTGTTGCAACGAGATGAATGCGTCTCGTCATGCTACTTTGGGGAGGGAGAATGTCAATTAAACAATGGTCTGTTACCAACTTCAGAAAACTTATAACATACAAAGATTGGCTATAGTTATGAGTTATTCCGGGCAAGAGCAACGGGCATCAGAGAACGAACAGAAAGAACAATTGCCTGAAACCAGTGGACAGCATCATCATCATCATCAGAAAGATGGTGTCGCTGATTCAACCGACGGCAGCGTTACATTGCAGCGACGAGGTTTCTTGGCGGTGGTTGGTTCAGCTGCCGTCCTCCCTGGAGTTGTGAGCGGTACAACAGACGCTACAGAACAAGAGGGGTACGGTCTCAATGGTTACGGTGAGGGTGGCTATGGACACACCATCGAAGACAGCAGTGACGATGAGGTTGAAGATGTAGACGAGGCCGAAATTGACGATACGCGGAGTAGTGTCGATAGTGAAACTGACGATAGCGATCCAGACACAGATGATGACTCATCTGCGCAAGGTGACGACACGGGCGAAGACAGCTCATCGGGATCTGAGACGCCAAGCTCGGACACAGGCATAGAAAATGAAACATCAGATCTCGCACCAGGCTTCGGGTTGCTTGCAGCCGGCAGTGGGTTGGGCGCTACCGCTGCCTATCTACTCGCCAAAGAGCACTTCTCGTCCGATGGTGACAACGAGGAATAAGAATAGATATAAAACAAAAAATCAGTAGGGAACGGTTGTCTCGATCGAATAATACGACGTGAGCCTCGAACGACCGAATCGATGGGCCTCGGAAAAGTAGTGGTTTGCGTCCCAAATTTTTCAATTCCAATTGGGAATCGTTTCTGTTGACATATTGTAACTATTTTATTCTTGTTTAGCCTAAAACCAGCAATGGTGATCGATGTCCGTTTGACCAGTCGCCGGTGTAACCGTTTTGGGAATGTGGATCTCGGCTGTGAGTATGTTGATGCACAACGGACGATTTTGGGAGGCTTCTAGTTCACATGATGCCATGGGAGCACGCCGTTATTGGATACATTGGTTATTCGCTGTTCATCCATGCATTCTACCGTGATTCACCTACCGCCAGCGAAACCATTGTCGTGGTCTTCGCGTCAATACTACCGGATCTCATTGATAAACCGCTCGCGTGGGAGTTTGGTATCTTCGCATCAGGATACGCAATCGGTCACTCGATCTTCTTCGCCGTGCCGCTCTCTCTCGCTGTTGGACTGCTGGCCTATCGACGGGGGAGCCCGCGTCTCGGCTGGGCGTTCGGGATCGGCTATCTGCTTCACACGCCGTTCGATATCATTCCATCGTACGTTCGAGATGGTGAGGTACCGATCGACCGTGCACTGTGGCCGCTCCACAGATCCGGGTCCGGCGAAGGTGGCGAGTTTCGTGGCGAATTTATAGGGAACATGGTCCCGTACGCACAGTGGGCCCTAGAAGAAGCCACGTCTGGAGAGCCCTCACCGTACTTCCTCTTTCTGCTCGGACTCTTCGGTTTCACCTTTCTGCTCTGGCTTTACGACGGAGCGCCCGTCGCCAGGGAAGCGGTCCAAATCGCCACAAACAGAGAGTCACACGCGGATGACGATCGAAGTCGGTGAATCAGAACTGTGATTCGGAAAACTGCCTCAGTCTTTGAGTGCAGCGAGTGCCGTTTTCGATTCAGGAAAAGACATACAACGAGTGTGAACCCACAAGCTCAAATAATCACTTCTCATGATTGTCTGAACAAATGTGTGTGGACGATCGGCTATTGAAACAATCGCCATACGATCGGGATTTGATACAAAGCCAGTCAGATGGCTTATGAAGAAGCGAATGTGCGGATCGTATATCTGGGGTTGCTCGAAAAGAGTAGTTGACTTACAAATGGTAATAACGTTAATTCGTGTCGATGGAGTGTCTCGAAAGGCAATCTAGAAACTCAACCGATCCCCAAATTTAAACAGCCTGCTGATCAGATTCGCTTGGAGATTACGAATTTGAACCATGAAAGTAACACGTTGGCCAAATACAATCCTTCACAAATCCCTCGAAAAAATACCCCACAGAGTGGGGAGTACCGACCCTCAATCATTTGAAGCTATCTTCGAAAGGTACGACAAGTACGACCTCGTCTGGGTACACATTGGCCTGAGTGACGTGAACCGCGCGTTGCCCGGAAACCCGTACGAAAACGTAATGAACGCGCTGAGGGCTAATTTCGAGAACATACTGGCGACAGGATTCACCCACTATTTCAGAAAATCACGGGTCTACGACAAACAACATTCGAGGCCGGGACACGGAACGTTCGTTCGATTATTTTTTAATGACGCGGATTATCGAACTAATGATGCGATCAAATCGATTCTCGTGAAAGGGGAGTATCGGTTCGATGAGTGCAATCACCGGAATACATACAGCAAAAATGGATGTTTCGAACAGGTCAAGAAGGATAACGCGCTAACAATCTCAATTGGAACTCCGTGGCTTATCTGTTCGTACCTTCACCACATCGAGGCCAACCACGGCGCGCCATACATGCCTGCAAAAGAGTACAAGGGAGTAATGCATGATAACGGATCCATGTCCGAGATTACCCAGACAACCCAGATGTATGACGGCATATGGACGTTTAACAAGTTCAAATTGCAGCGGCACCTGCGAGCAGCCGGTATCTTAGACGAGTACGACCTCAACGGTCTGTCGATTTATGCTGCATCGATCCCTGAAATCGATACGTTTGTTTCTGGGAAAATGAAACAAGATCCGTATTATCTCGTCACGTGAGGTGTTTACATCTATTCCATGTTTCTGAAATAATATTCAAATCATGGGATATCGATTGTTCGGCCATGTTTCGCCGACTGTATTCGGACCATATTCGTACAATCAGTAAGCGATATAATATTCATCCGTTTATTTCGAGAGGATACAAAGCCTACGAAACCGCAAGGTACGCGATCGTCTCGAAACTCGGTCGGGATACCTTCCCAGTGTCAGTGAGCGGAATCGATGCACAGTTCACTGTCACCACACAGTCCGAGTACGACCGACTGCGGCGAATCAATGAAAACGACGACCTGATGTTACTCTTAGCGGAACTTCGTCCAGGCGACACCCTCTGGGATTTTGGCGCTAATATCGGAACCCACGCGATACTCGCAGGCAAGCTACTACAAAACGGATCCGTTCTGGCGGTTGAACCGTATCCCCGAAACGTGCGCAAACTCAGGCATAACGTCGTTAATAACGGATTGGATAATGTCAGCGTGGAAGAGGCGGCGTTGGGCGATCAAAATGGGGAAATTGAACTCGGGATTGAGGACGGCGGTGAAACCGGAACCGTTGGACACAGTACCGTCACAAAGAGCGACTCAGGATCGATCACTGTCCCGATGAGAACCGGAGATTCGTTCCTCTCTCAATATCCACAGCCCGATGTGGTGAAAATCGATGTTCAGGCTGCTGAAATGCAAGTATTAGAAGGTATGACAGAGGTACTACATTCGGGCTGCCGCACCGTTTTTTGCGAAACTCATCCCCGCATGGGTGTCGATACCGACGAAGTCTGTGCGTTCTTCGAAAGATTCGATTTCCGCCCTCGCGTGGTCAATGAAGATGAAATCACGGCGCAGGTTATTGCACATAGGGTCTCTACCTCCAGGTGAGAAATATTGGGGGCGACCAGATGACTCGTATAAGGTAATGCAGGTAAATAAAATGGCCAATAAAACGCCTATACTTTTTTGTGGCAAATAGCCGTCATTCAAGAAAGAGAGCTATGTCATTCGATGGGTCGCAAAATCAAATAAAAACGGGGATTAAAAACACATACAATCAGTATCGGACACAGTATCTGTTACCAAAAATAAAGCAGACATACCACCGCCTACCAGAAGGGATAAAAAGTACGGCGAGAGAATCCTACTACTTTGTTAATCCCCGACGATCGTGGATGCAATTAAAAGAAAAGCAGCGTGCGTACGATCATTTTGTCGATCGGTTTTTTGAGACCGAAAAAGAATACCAAGCGTACAAAGACGAGTTCTTAGAAACGGATATTTATAACATTTGTATGTCTTCCCGTAAGGAGGTAGATCCTCCGCACTACTTCTTTGACGCCCATCTAAATACATGTGTCAACTACTACAGTTTAATCAGAAAATATGAACCGAAAGTCCTGCTCGAAACTGGTGTGTACAACGGCGTCGCGACACTTTCGATGCTTCTCGCACTCCAGAAGAACGGGACCGGAAGGCTATACTCGATCGATAATTCAAAAAATATCGATAATCCGAGAGAAACGGACGTGAGAGGAGACGGAGGAGCGGTCAACCGCGATCGGTTCTATAGTCGGAGAGGGCAGTCATGTGGCGACAGTGCGATTGTTCCCGAAAATAAAGGTCCTGGATGGATCATCCCCGATGAATTGGAGAATGAGTGGGTGTTAACCGAAGGAGACAGTCGAGACGTACTTCCGGGTGTACTTGAGGAACTCGGTGAGATTGACTTCTTTGTTCATGATTCAGAGCACTCGAATGCTCGGATGTTCTTCGAATTTGAACTTGTGTGGAATCATCTCAGTCAAGCCGGGATTATGTTATCGGGACATGTTGCACAGAACGATGCCTTCGAAACGTTCGCGGAGGAGCGTTCGTGCGACCATGGGGTTTATGATGTGCTCTGGGATCCCGAACCGCATCCAGATTCCTGCTACTCATCCCGTAAGCCGTGCCGTAGCGGATACCTGACGAAAGGCGAAGCGAAGCCTACGTAACCTGACCGCGTCAAAAGGATCTTTTTGGTCTCGGTTCCCAACTTGGTCATTCGATCACCTGCCTGCTGTGTCTTCTGGAGTTCAAGAAAGCTCATTACAGGTGATCAAAATCCGAAGCGCAAATCATGGTGCAGGGAATTGTGCCGACGATCGCCAACGAGACGAACCTGAGTTCGACAGTGTGTTTGCTACATACGGGATGATTCAAGGGAGTAACAAACGCCCGCAACCTGGCTGTAGTGAAATAGATCTCACAGCGATACATACCGGCCAATCGATACCGTATGATTGGATGCGTCCGGAGGGCAAGCATGGCTGCGATGAACCAAACTGTGAGGCGAACGAATGCACGGGGCCATCGTCCAACAGACGTGGCTGAATCCCTTTTTTCACGGAAGGCCACGTATTTTCGATACGTCGTGTACCACAATCATCGAACATGATTATTGACTAAGATATATGTTACTTGAGTGCCAATACATTTGCCAGCGGTGTTATTCATGGTAGGGGAAATAGATGGGAAAGATTCAGTTCTTATCCCAACTGGGTTTGACTCTAAAACCTACGCGTGCGTCCGATCACTGGCAGCGCGTGGGATTCACACGATTATCGCATCGGAGTATGAGGACGTTCCCGTCTCGACATCTCGATTCTGTGATGAATCGATCGTCGTTCCGTCCCCGCTTGAGGGACTCGCCCCCTACAGAGATGCACTTTTGGAAATAGCCGCGCGTCCAGACGTGCAAACAATCGTCCCGACTCGATCGATCGATCCCTACCTTTTTTCCAATTATCGGATGGAGTTCGAGCAGTACGTTACCCTGCCTACGCTCTCGTTAGAAACGCTCAGAACGGTCCACGATAGAATTCGATTGGTCAGAGCGGCAGAAGAAGCCGGTGTTCCAGTCCCCCGAACGCAGCGATTCGGTGACGTAGAAGACTGGAATGCTGAACTGATCATCAAATCACGATACAATCTCCTCGTGGAGGCTTATGTTGACGGATATGTGTCAGATCAGTCGGAAACGATAAAAGCCATCAAACATCTCAAACCGGGTGAAAAACCGGATTTGGAACTGATTCGATCGGAGTACAAGCACGAACCGATTGTCCAACAATACGTTCGGAGCGACGACGAGTACCTCTTCGGCGCACTATATGACCACGGCGAAGCGCTGACAACGTTTCAACATCGCCAAGTTCGCGGCGATTCGTACACGGGTGGTGGCGGTGTCTTTCGTGAGACGGTGAATATTCCCGAACTCGAAGAAACCGGTCGGATGCTGCTGGATCACCTCGATTTCCATGGTTTGGCCTGCGTGGAGTACATGAAAGACGCAAATACGGGTGAGTTCGTCCTGACGGAGATCAACCCCCGGATGTGGCAGTCGATCCCTTGCGCTGTCCAAGCAGGAGCTGATTTTCCATACTACTACTGGCTTCTGGCAACTGGGAGGACAGATAACGTCGGATCTGGATATGAACTCGGTGTGGGGAGCCACCAGCTGTACGGGGAGTTGGGCCATCTGCTGAGCATACGGCGCGAAGAGTCCCCACTCGTAGATAAGCCATCGTTACTGCGAACAGCGTGGGAGATACTCTCGTCGTGTTACGAGATGCCGCGTTTTGATATGCTACGCCGGGAGGACCCACTACCGTTTCTTCATAGTGTTGCCTTTGTACTGAAGCAACGACAGGGCCACACAAATCGCTGACCGAGTAAGATATCGGCTCTCAGGGAGTACAATGCGACATTCCCCGAAAAGAAGATTAACGTCCTCTTACTATCGGTTTTACACTGTCTTCTCTCCCTACCGAGACACCGATGAGAGGGTCTGCATTGACTTGGGTCAACAAAGCGATCGAAGTTGCCGGATGGTAAATTGAATTTGTCTGCCGTCTCGCTCGGTGGTATCCGCGACAGACGTCATGAAGACAGGAAAAATAGTTACCTAACCGGACCTTCACTACTCACTCCACCCTGTTATGTTGATCTTAGTCTGCGTAATACACTGTGCTGATGAAAGTAACCAGAACAGTCGGCTTACGGAGAAAATCCGAATCGTATAACATTCGAATACTATTGGGTGACGTCTGCCGACACTCTCAAATCGTGCGAACTGGCCGCAGTCAGAAATTATAGCACAAGTAACTGGTAAATAGACATTCTCCATTATCATACACTTTCGGAAATTATATAAATAATAGACACTAGTAATATATAGGTTTCTCAAGATTTATTAACTATGACTCCAATCGATTGATGTGCATCGAACCGGGCAAAATAACAGGCCACCAGAATCTGTCGAACCGGGCAATGGCGAGACAGATTCACTCAGTGGCCAAGACGAAACCAGCGAAGATGTAACGTCATCCGCTTCCAGTGCTTCACTCGGACGTCGAGGGTATCTGACGCTACTCGGTGTGAGTGTGGCGACCCCCATGCTCGCTGGCCGTGCGCTATCGGTGGAAGATACTGGCTACGGCGATGGAGAATATGGTGATCGTGTCTACGGTCACACCGAGGGAGATGAAGAAGTAGTTGAAGATGAAGATGATGAAGAAGTAGTTGAAGATGAAGATGATGAAGAAGTAGTTGAAGATGAAGATGAAGAAGAAGTAGTTGAAGATGAAGAAGAAGTAGTTGAAGATGAAGATGAAGAAGAAGTAGTTGAAGATAAAGAAGAGGTGCTGACCGCGGAACCAACAATCACGAAGCTCAACCTCCGTGACACCAGTAACCCGCGCAATCCGCACGTGGACCTGCAAATCGACTGGGCCGCTTCGATCGACGATGGTGAGTTGGCACTTATGCAACTGTGGGTGGAGCGCCGTGATGGTGACAGGATTACAGTCTTATCCCAAAGTCTCGACGGAGGAGTGGCCAGCGGTGTTGAGACGACACGGATCCATCAGGGTGCAAGTGAACAATACGTCGTTCGGCTGCGCGTGACGAGTGGACACGATACGCGCTCGACTAAAATTCAGACTATCGAAACATGAATAAGACGAACTACAAGCAACTAGCTGGCATCGGAGCGAGTGTCAACACTACAGAACTGTTCGTAAGCAATGCACACGACAGTTCCAACAAATAAAAACAGATAATTTTCAAAAACAATGACTAACGAAACTAACTACCGCAAATACAACATTCCAGAACCAGGCGAAGAGAATTGGAACGAACCGCTTAACGAGAACTTTGAGTTGATTGATGAAGACGTTCACGAAGCGCTCGAAAACATCGAGGAGATCAAGGCGACAGGCGATGGTTCGTCGGGCGACACCACCGGGATCGAGTACCGACGAGCGAACGTTGGACCACTCCTAAGCGGAGGGTACCACGGCACTGCCTACTCTGACGGCGGCTACGGGATGGTCTTTGAGGCACAAGATCTCCACATCGAGAGTGTCGTGGTCGAACCTGACCTAGAGAACGCAGAGACAGATGAATTAACGATTGAGCTCCGGCAGTTCGAAGGAGGAGCGACTAATCCCGAGATCCTCGATTCGGTGACCCACACTCTTTCAGGCGGTCCACAGCGACTCACACTCGACTTCGACGTTCCGTCGACGGGCGCAGACAATGCCGACGATAACGACCAATACATCCTACAGCGAGGCGAACAGGATGGCCTTCCACTGCGTCGTATACACGAAGATGATGGATGGACACCCGATCGATTTGATGATCACGCGTATACCGATCCGGATATTGACTTCATCACTGGATGGCTCAACTCCGCGAACTCCGGCAAAGACGGCGAACGCGAGCGATGGCTCTTCTTCTTCGATTGGTTAGTCGGGCCCGCCGAGAATCGTGTCGTGAGCCCGCGTTCGACTGACGTTCATCGCATCTTCATGCGTCCGGACGATCCTGCCGAGGAGTTTGACGATCTAACTGCGCGCGATCTGTGGATTGATACATCCTAAACCCAATACCAATGAATTTCAAATATCGACGAGGCGGTTCGTGGAACACGGCCGTCCCGAAACGACGCATGGGGGGCGAGTGGCATTCCGGCACGAGCCCCGCCTCAACTCCCTTCGATGGTGATGGAGCCGGGTTCAACGAGGAAGCGGGCTTCACCGATAAGCAGTGGTTTTACGATGCCGCTGCGAACGGCGACCTCGAAGTTGTCAAGGTGACGAATCTGGATAGCGACGGAACAGGGTCGTATGAATGGGCGACGAATTATTCAGATAACCCAACCTTAGTTGTCTTCGAAGTGGCTGGGGTTATCGATTATGGTTCGGAAAGTAGCTGGGCCATGCCACGGTCAGATAATACGTATGTTGCTGGGCAGACAGCACCAAGCCCGGGAATTACTATTATCCGCAGTGGGTTGAGCGCAAACGCGGACAATGTTGTTCACGAACATTACCGCGTCCGCCCCGGAAACGATGTGGGCAGACCAGACAACGTTGAAGCGACTGACTTGGAAGATCCGCAGGAAAATGTGATTATTAATCACATGACACTTGCATGGGCAACCGACAACAACGTCTCTCATAAAGAGGATGTGGAAGTTACATGGGCGAACAATATGATTGGCGAATCGCTCTACGAGAGCGATCACAGTGGATCCCCCGGTCACAACTACGGATGGAACTCAAAAGAAGATGATGAAATATGTGGATTCGGTAACTTCCTCATGTCCCACCGTCGACGGAATCCGCGAGTCCACCGTCGCAATGACCTGCTGTGGGTCAACAACTTCTCGTATAATACCGGACGATATATATCGTTCAGACAGAGCAGTGTAGATGACGAGGACAGATCAACAGTCGTTGCCATCGGAAATCACTACGACCACGGTAATGAGGACAGATACAGGTCTAGAGAGCCCTATGTTCGTTTCCCGGTTGACCTCTACTTCGAAGATAATATCTCAACCCCAATAGAGAAAGATGAAATTGCGGACCCCGATTCTATAATCTTTGATTCACCACCGTTCATGGTCGACTTCGAACCGCTCCCATCCAGCGAAGTGAAGGATTTCGTCTTGCAATCTGCTGGCGCCCGTCCGGCGGATGTCGATGCGAATGGAGACCGAGTACGTCCGGAGGACCAGCGTATGATCGATTGGGCACAAGAAGGAGGCGGCCATCCGTGGATCGGTATTAATTCTCCCGAATATGAATATCCTGACTATGGTGCCGTCCAACGACCATTGAACCCGCCAAGTGATACGTCCCAACTCCCGCAGTGGCTACAGCACTATACCGAAGAAGTCGAACTCGGAACAGAAAACCCGTTGCACTGATCAATAAAGCCAATAAAAATAGCGCGGCTGCAATTTTTTGTTCTTCTGAACCCGTCGACAACCGGACACAGGTTTTTGCGCCGCCTACGCTGGAATTTCTTGCAGCCTCCCCTCTGCCTCCTCGCGGTCTTCGGGATAACCGACGTCGATGCGCCATCCGTCGAGGCGCAGTGCATCGATCGTACGCCCACTACGGATCAGCAGATCGACCGCTTCGCTAAGCTCGTACTCACCTCGATCCGACGGCTGCACTAATTTACACGCGTGGAATATTGCCGGGGTGAAAGTGTAAAAACCAGTCATCACCAAGTTTGATTCAGGCTTGTTGGGTTTCTCGACGACCTCAGTGATCTCACCGTAGGCGTTCGTGTTGCAGACCCCGTACCGGCTGGCCTCTTCCCATGGTACTTTTTCGGTGAGAAAGACGGCATCAGCTCGATCCTCTTGGTGGCGACGGATGACATCTTGTAGGTTTGCGTCGAAGATGTTGTCGCCGAGCATGAGCATGAAGTCGCCATCAACGCTATCTTTGACGGTCAA
>SL_4KL_010_BRINEDRAFT_10000381_pt1 | contig 22638 bp, 14 predicted proteins | sample SodLak_010_BRINE_2_FD_10664 | JGI IMG/M metagenome (IMG submission 10664) | reverse complement strand
TGATAAACATTACTGCGGAGACGAACGAGACCTACTGGGAAGCAACCGCGGACAGTGGCAATCCTGGTGATCTCGTCGATGCAAACGATCAGGTTAGTTACGAAGAAGTCACGGTCGGAACTCTCGTATACGAAGGTGAAGATGGTGCCACTATCGGGTACCAGGCAGGTGGACTGTTCCACGACGAGGGGGGCGCTGTTGAAGTGAAACGTGATCCCGGAATCGACGTTGCTGACGATCGACTCAATCTGAACCTGATCGATATCTCTTCTGTCGAGAATATCAATGAGGGCCAGGAACTAGTCTTGGAACAAGATGCTGACCAGATCGGGAGCAGTGCAGTTCAGGAGGCAGTCGAGGATGCGACAGTTCGTGACGGTGAGGTCACTGCACCGGCGAGAATCAATGCGACGATTACGAGTGAGTTCGCCGAGGGCTGGGAAACGTACGGAAACACGATCGAGGGTGTCGAGGAAGTAATTCCTGGTGAGGACCACCCCGATCTGGCTGACGACCAAGTGCGAATCGTCTTCGGGGAGTTCGCAGAGGGTGTTGAACCGATCAATCAGGAGTACGACGATGATATTATTTACACAGGTCTCTCGGAGTTCGCCCCGGATCTGTACGACGATGACGAGGGAGAAATTGAGGCGGAGAACAATGGGTTCAGTATTGCTGATCCGGACGACGAATATCTAGTCAGTATTCTCTACGATGATGGGGACGGATACGAATGGTACGTCTGGGATCCCGACGGTCCCCAGGGTGTAGACGAGGAGTGGGTGAGTGCAGAGGAACCGGATCCGGATGAACGTGTGCTCGATGACGCCGCGGCGCCGGACGTAGTCGGTGACGAGTTTCGGATTGCGGACGACACGTGGGTTGCAGCGATCAACGTCGAGGACGAGGATCGCGAACTAAACACGTTCCGCGAGGAGTATCTGCCAGCCGAGTACGATGGACATGGAAGTGATGGAATTCTCACCAATCCGATTGACATCGAGGACCCTGCAGATAGCGAGGGTAACTTCGGACCGTTCCTCGAAATCGAGTCATTCGATGTAACGGTGGTTGACGACAGCGGGAATCCAACTGGAACTGATCTCGAAGATGACCTGACGGCTGGTGACGAAAATCTCGACCTCAGGGTCGAAGTCGAGAACGTCGGCAGCGGCGACGCCGACGACGATCCGGTCGCGTTCTTGCAACATGCTGATGAAGACCAGAGCAATCGTGACGACGCCTGGATAACAGACGGCGAATTTACCGATGTGGAACTCGGCGACACGGAGAGATTCGACACCACGGTCGAAACCGTCCCAGGTAATTATATAATCACTGTTGGGGCCGGAACGGCCGACGATGCCCTCGACGACTGGAAGCAGACGTTCGTCAGAGAACAAGGCGATGGCGACTACCAGGTTGACATTCGCGAGGTTGACGACGACGTGACGGAGGGTGACGAGGTCGAGGTGAGAGCCAAGATCGAGAATAACGACAACGACGACGGAAACCAGACAGTCGTGCTGCGCGGTGGTCCAGATAATCTCGTTCTCGACTCCAAATCTGATGTCGAAATCGACGCTAATACCGAGCGAAACGTCGAATTTAGCTGGACGACTCGGATCGACAGGGAAAGCCAGTGGGAGAACATCGAGGTTCAGACTGCAGACGACAGAGACGATTATGACGAACTCAATGTCGCTCCGGCTTCTTTGGGATCGGACTTTGAGGTAGAGGTCCTCGAGTACGAAGACACAGTCGATGCCGGTGAGTCGGCGATCGTTACGGCGCAGGTCACGAACGCTGGGGAAGGGGCTGACCAGCAGCTCGTAACACTCACCAACGACGACGACATCGTTGCCGGTGAGTCAGCCGAGCGTACCACGGAACTCGATGGTGATGAGTCAGAGATAGTGACGCTCTCGTGGGATACGTTTGCCGGCGACGTGGGCGAAGAGACGCTGACGGTCGCGACCGAGGACGACGAAGAGGAGATTTCGATCGAGGTCGAGCCGTCGGATCAGTTGACCGTTGAGATCGAAGACGTCGACGACGAGGTTGCGGTCGGTTCGGAGCTAGAAGTCGAGGCAACGGTCACGAACACGTTCGACGAGGAGGTGACAGAAGCGGTGAGGTTGTTCGATATCAACGGGATCGAAGCCGACACCACCGAGTTGAACCTGCAAGCAGGTGAGAGTAAGTCGGTCGACTTTACTTGGGAACCTGGCCTGGCGTCGATCAACGAGGAGGGTGAAATTACCGTCGCCACTGACGACAACGAGGCAACTGCAGCGGTGGAGGTCACCGAACCGCAGGTGTCAGCATCTGAGTTCGAGATCGATGTGACCGAGTTTGACGACTCCATCGAAGAAGGAGGTGATATCAATGTGGATCTCACGATCGAGAACACCGGCGATGAGAAAGACACGCAGTTTGTCATCCTGGAAGACTTCGATGAAAGCAGAGTCGATATCGAGGAGGTCGAACTTGGCCCAGGCGAAATGGAGGAAGACCTCGAATTGAGCTGGACGAACGTGGCTAACACGCAGCAGTACTCGGACGAAGAGGAAATCACGATTCGGACGGCCGATGATGAAACGAGGGAGGAAATCGATATCGAACACCGGTTACTACTAAACGAGGTTACGGTCAACCCTGATGAGATCGACGAGGACGACCGAGACGAGACGGTCGAGATTACGGCGGAAATCGAGAACACCGGAGAGAGCACAATCACTCAGGATCTCATCATCGAAGATCTCGACGGTAACGAAGAACCATTGATCGCGGACGCGGACATCGAGGGCGGCGAGCACACAGTCACAGCAGAGTATACGGTTACTGATGATTGGCAGCGGACGGGGAGTGCGACTGTCAAGACCGACGACGACGAGATGGAACAGCGGATCGTCATCGAGCGCGACGGACCGCAGTGTGGGACGTTTGACGAATCCGACTACGACGGCAGCGGAGATGAAGACGACCCATTTCAGGTAACCAACATCGACGAACTACAGTGTATTGGTGGTAGTGGTCTCTACGACGAAGGCTACCACTGGGAAATCAATGAAGATATCGACGCTCACGGAACCGAATACTGGAACGATGGTGACGGTTTCGAGCCGATCGGACCGAGAGGTAACGATTATACGACAGAGGCAAGCGGTGATGATTCCAGTAACTGGGAAACGTTTACTGGGGAATTCGATGGCAACGGTCACGTAATTGAAGGACTGCATATCGAGCGCCCGGACGAGCAGTGGGTTGGTCTCTTTGGTGCCACAAATTACCCTCGGAGCGATGGATTCGCCCCTGGTGAGGGGTCCGTGATCGAGAACGTTCGGCTGGCAGATGTGTACGTCCACGGTGAGCGCCACGTCGGCGGTCTCGTCGGGCAGGCTGGCGGAACGATCGAAGACTCGAGAAGCGAGGGCATGGTAAAGGCCGAATACCAACTTGTCGGTGGCCTCGTCGGAGATGGGGCACATGCGGACCTCGATAATCGCCTGGTCGCAGAAGGAACCGTCATCGGCGGCGACTACCGGACGCCAACAGGGAGTGATTACTGGTGGAACCGGGGGATCGGCGGACTGGTCGGCCGATCCACTTGGTCGACTGATGTCTCGACTGGGTATACTATCGTCGATGTCGAGGGGCCGAGTATGATCGGTGGAATTACTGGGAGTTCGTCCAACGTCAGGTCCGAGTTCACCCAGATGTACACTGCAAGTACCGTAACCATCGACGGTGACAGTGGAGAACGCGAACAGGACGAATTCCAAGGGGGCGTTGCGGGCACGATAGAAAATTCGGATGATGTCTTTTCTAGCAGCGTCTATCACGATCAGACGAGGGCTGATCGGACGTACGGAGATGAATATGAAACCGGGAGTGGATGGACCGACGATGCGGTCGGGTATGACACCGATGCGATGCAAGGACCGTCAGTACTGCCCGACTCCGAGGCAGAGAACTTCCCTGGGGTGACGACCGATGACACCGAAGGGACGATGTCGGAACTCGACTGGGATATTTGGGAGCCAGTCTACGATATCAATGAGGACGGTGAGATCGTCAACAAGGATTACCCTGTATTCAGCTGGGAGCTTGAAGCTGCAGGTGCTGTACAACCGACTATCGAGGATGAGGAGTTGATCGTTGAGGCAGGCGAAACGTTGGAAGTGAACGTCATGGTCGAGAATACGAACACCGAACAGGTCACCCAAACTGTCATTCTGAACGATCCGGATGGCAACGCGGCCGACTCCCAGGAGGTTTCACTTGCTGAGAGTGTTGATCCGGACTCCTCCGAAGAGATCACCATGACGTGGACGCCCGACAGCGACGATGTAAACGAGGACACGAACGAAGCAGAAGATATCATTGTCGAAACTGACGACGGTACCGACCTCGAAGAAGTCACCGTGGAAGAAGCCCCCGGTGCCGAGTTCAGTGTGAGTATCACTGACGACACTCCGATATCGGGCGAGGAAGGCGATTCGATTGATGTTAACGCGACAATCGAAAACACGGGTTCGGAAACCGAAACACAAGCGGTCGAACTGCGTGCTACCGGCGGAGTCCCCGTCGACAACCAGACGGTCCAACTCGACAGCGATACATCGACGGACCTGACGTTTACCTGGAACACTAGCCTTGGTGATGCGGACGTCGAAACAGTGAGCGTGACTTCAGACGAGGACTCGGACCAGGCTGCCGTGGATATCGACGAACGCGACGCCGCGTTCGAACTCGAAATTTCGGATAGTCCTGACCAGGTTACGGTCAGCGACACAGTCGAGGTGGATGTCGAGGTCGAACACGTCGGCGATGTTGAATACACACAGCTCGTATTGCTGGGGATCGACGGTGTCGGCACCACCGATGTTGAGACTGTCACGCTCGACCCCGACGACGGATCCGAAACGATTACGCTCGCGTGGCCGACCGGCGTCGCCGACGTTGGACCACAGAGTATTACCGCCGAAACCGGTGACGGTACCGCAAGTGACAGTGCCAACGTCGTGGTCGAATCGCTTGCTACGTCCGGTGAGTTCCAGATAACGGAGCTCGAAACCAACGCTGACGAAGACGAAGGGGAGTCTATCGACGAGAATGAGAACCTCGATATTACTGCGACAATAACGAACGAAGATGGTGACACCAGCGAACAGTTCGTCGAACTCGTCGTCGCAGATACCACCGTCGCAGCCGAGGAGCTCACACTCGAAGAAGGCGGCTCCGAGGAAGTTGAATTCACGATAGATCCGGTTACAGTCAATCCATCTATCGATGAAGTGACAGTCAGGACCGTCGACGATGAGCAGCGCCAGAGCGTCGACATCCAGTCTATCGACCTCNATACTGACATCGACCTCGAAATTACCGAGATTGACCCGGACGCGACCGAGCAGGGTGAAGTTGCGGCCGGTGATGAGATCACAGCCACGATAGAAGTCACAGACGACGGGGACGGTACTGTCGAGGTCGTGAGCTTGTACGCGAGATCCGGCATCACTGATCAGTTAGTCGACACCGATCCGGGCGTCTCCCTTACTGAGGGCGATACCGTGGAGCTCACTTGGCAAACGATCCCCGGCCAAGGTGACGACGAGAACGACTGGGAAGTTGTGGCAACAGCACAGGGTGCCGAGTCAGAGCCGGAAGCTGTCTGGGTAGACGAGCTTGTCGATCCGGTGTTTGATGATCCGTTCGATGACAACAACACCGGCATCGACATAGATATCGATGACATACAGATCGGGTAGTTGAACAGCGAGCATCATTCTTCACGGATACCTGCTCTTTTGCTCTGTATGGCCGTCTTTCCGTCAGCTGGATAGCGGTGTAACAACCACCACGAAACACCATCTTGATCAAAAGGAGTAGCGACTAAACGCACCATTTATTCGACAGCCTGCGGAGATTTCATCGTGTTTGTTGCGGGTCTTTCTCTGTGGGGGATGCAGTCTCCCAGGCAGCCGGCCCAGTCGACGCCGTAGTGCAACAAGCTGTCGGTCATACGGCGTGAATTACGTCGGGTACATACGACGTGGACTAAAACTACTTCATATTTCATTGATGATACGAATTAGGTGCTTCATTACTATACACTCCTGTCTGTGGTATATGTAAATAAAGATGAGAAAACTGAAGCCAATTATGGGTAAACGGGGAGTTTCGGAAGTATTTGGATCGGTTTTGATTGTCTCGATCGTTCTTCTTGTTGCGGTTTCACTCATTGGCTTTGGATACATTCTGGTCCAAGATAGCTCGGGAAGTGCCGACGATCGGACTGCGCAGGACTCGCTTGTCTCTCTTAGTGAGCGGTTGGATGGTGTCACTACTGATGAACTGGAGGGTACGACAGAGTGGGAGCCACCCGAGGGGACGGCGGGTGATTTCGAGGCACAGCCGGATGAGGGACTGATAAATGTAACAGCGGAGACTAACGAAACCTACTGGCAGGCAACTGCTGAAACCGGTAAGGACGGTGATCTCGTCGAAGCAGATAAGCAACTCGGGTACGAATCAGTCCTGCTCGGGACGATCGTCCACGAAGCGTCGGATGGTGAAAGAACTGCGTTCCAGGGTGGTGGGCTGTTCTCCAAAGAGGCTGGGACAGTCAGGATTCTGCGAGACCCAGGAATCGATATCGTTGATAACCGGCTTGCTTTCGATGTCATCGATATCTCTTCCGTCGATCATATCAGCCAGGATGAGTTAGCGCTCGAACGGAATGCCCAGACTGTCGGGACGAGCGATGTCCAGCAGATCGTTAACGAGGCGATGATGAAAGACGGCGACGTTGTCGCACCAGCGATGATGAATGTGACGGTTACGAGTGAGTTTGCCGAGGGCTGGGAGACGTACGCGAACTCACTCGACGATGTCGAGACGGTTATCTCGGGTTCGGAACATCCCGCGCTCGCCGATGATCAGGTTCGGATCGTCTTTGGGGAGTTCGGTGAAGGGATTCAACCGATCGATGCGGAGTTCGCCGACGATATTATTTACACAGGTCTCTCGGAGTTTTCTCCTAATCTGTACGAGCCAGACGAGGGTGAAATCCAGCGGGAAGACGATGGGTTCAGCGTTACCGACCCGACTGACGACGACGATTATCTTGTCAGCATACTTTACAATGATGGGGACGGACCAGAGTGGTTCGTCTGGGATCCGGAGGGTGCGGATGAGAAGTGGGTGAGTGCCGAGGAACCGGATCCGGACCAGCGTGTGCTCGGTGACGATGATGCACCGGATGTGGTAGCGGGCGTCAGTGGCGATGAGTTCAACGTTGCGAACGACACGTGGGTAGCAGCGATCAACGTCACAAACGAGGATCGCGAGCTGGATACGTTCCGGGAGTACCTCCCAGAAGCGTACGATGGGAGTGGTGACGACGGAATTCTCACGAACCCCGTTGAAATCGAGAATCCTGGGGAGTTCGAGGGTAACTTCGCACCGTTTCTCGAGATCGAGTCCTTCGACGTAACGGTGGTCGATGACGATGGGGACCCAACCGGAACAGATGTGGAAGACGACTTGCAGGTCAATGACGAACACCTTGATCTTACGGTCGAGGTCGAGAACGTCGGCAGCGGCGAAGCCGACGAGGAGCCGGTTGCACTCCTGCAACAGACGGCTGACGACGCGAGCGATCTAGATCGTGACGACGCCTGGATCGTGGACGGAGACTTCAGCGACGTGGACGTCTACGATTCGGATACTGTCGAGACGACGGTCGAAACCAGGCTCCCTGGCGACTACGCGATCATGGTTGGGACCGGAACAGCCCACGATGCCCTCGACGACTGGAACGAGACGTTCGTCAGAGCTGACGGCGATGGCGACTACCAGATCCAAGACGTTGACATTGACCAAGCGGGCGTAGCGGAAGGCGATGATGTCGGGGTGACGGCTGTGATTGAAAACAGTGACAGTACTAACGACGGGAACCAGACTATCGTGTTGCGCGGTGGTCCAGATGATATACTCTTGGACAGCGAATCCGATTTCGAGATCCTCTCCGGTGAAGACAAGCTGGTCAACTTCGAGTGGACAACCGAGATCGACAGAGAAAGCGAGTGGGACGACATCGAGGTCCGCACTGCGGACGACGAGGAAGATGCTACTCTTGCTGTTGATCCATCCTCCTCCGAATCGGCGTTCGAGATCGAGGTCACTGATTACGAGGAGACGGTCGAGGCGGGCGAGTCCGTCAGTGTCACGGCCGAGATCACGAATGAAGGGGATGGAGTTGACCAGCAACTCGTGACGCTCAGGGACGATGACGGCAGTCTCGTATTCGGTGACCCGGCCGAGCGGACCGAAGAACTCGATACGGATGGATCAGACACGGTAGACCTCTCGTGGAACACGTTCATCGGGGACGAGGGCAACGAGGAGCTAACGGTCGAGACCGAGGACAGTTCCGAGGAAATCACGATCAATGTCGAGCAATCAGACGAATTAACGGCATTTGAACTGCAAATCGAAGCCATAGATGACGATGTCGAGGCCGGATCGGAGCTGGAGGTTGTGACGAACGTCACGAACACACTCGACGAGGAGGTGACAGACGACGTGATGTTGTTCGACATCGAGGGCAACCTCGTCGACGTCGACGAAAAGACGCTGGGGGCGGAAGACACCGAGATGATCGAGTTAACCTGGACGCCCGGTTCGGCGTTCGCAAACCAGACGGATGAGATTACCGTTGCCACGGTCGACGACGAGGAGACTGCCGAGGTAGAAGTCATTGAATCGAAGGTACCAGCGTCCAACTTCGAGATCGATGCCGACGATATTGAAGAGCAGGTTGCGGAGGGGGAACCGGTTGACGTGGGTGTCACGATTGAGAACACTGGTGACCTCGCTGACAGCCAGCTGGTCGCTCTGAGTGATTTCGACGGGAACACCGTCGATCTTGCGGAAGACGTCGAGCTCGATCCCGGCGAGGATACATCGCTTGCGTTGACATGGACGAACCCCCGTGACCTCCGCGAGTACTCGGATACCGAGGAACTCACGATCCAGACCGCTGACGACGAGTACGCCGCTGCGGTGGCTGTCGAATCACAGCTGCTGATACACGATGTTACGCCCACTCCGGAACGTGTTGCTGAAGACGAACAAGATGATATCGAGTTCGGTGTAACACTCGAGAACACCGGAGAGAGTGAACTCACAGCGGACGTCTGGCTCGAAGATTTCGACGGCAACGAAGTCGACACCGAAACCGTGACCGTCGAGGACGAAACGGCGGAAACGCTGACGTGGACGTTGGATCCGAATGATCATCCGCGGACGGATAACGTGACCGTGCGAACGGCGGACGATTCGATGGAACAGCGGGTCGTCGTCGAGCGCGACGGGCCCGACTGTGGTACCGTTACGTACGCGGGCTCGGGGACATCAAGCGATCCGTACCAGGTAGCGAACGTCGACCAGCTACAATGTATCAACGAACACGACCTCACTGCCAACTACGTGCTCGTCAACGACATCGACGCCCACGGAACCCAACACTGGAACGACGGGGACGGCTTCGAACCGATCGGTGACAGCAGTGACGGCGAGTTCAGCGGCACGCTCGATGGGCAGCAACACGAGATCTCAGGATTGTACATCGACAGACCGTGGGAATATGATGTCGGTCTTATCGGGAGGACGGATAGTATCGGATCAGGGACTGGCGGCGCCGTGATGACGGAACTTCGCATCACTGACGCCGAGGTCTACGGCCTCGAATCGGTCGGGGCCGCCGCTGGGAACTTCGGCGGGACGATGGAGAACGTTTCCGCCGCCGGCTACGTTGAGGCCACGGATCAGCGAGTCGGTCTCGTCGTGGGACGTGGAGCCGGAGCGGACCTGACGAATCAGCTGACGGCCCGCGGGACTGTCGTCGGTGGCGATGCCAGCTCGGTCGATCGTGGCATCGGCGCCGTCGTCGGTCGGACGTCTTGGGATACTGAACTCGATACGACTTACGCCGTAGCGACGGTCGAGGGTGACACGAACGTCGGGGGCCTCATGGGGAGTTCGTCGTCTAACCCTTCGGAGTTCACCCAGATGTACGCCGCAAACACGGTCATCTCGGATGCTGACAACAACGATACCGCCGGTGCGGTCACAGGTCTGGTTGAAGATTCACAGTGGCCCTACGATCGGTTCCTAGACAGCGTTTACTGGGACGAGCAGGTCCATGCGGATCCATACGGAAACAACGAAGATGGCAACGACCCGCTCTTCGACTGGCAAAGCCGTGTGACCGACGAGATGCAGGGGCCGTCGGTACTCCCGGACTCGGAGGCAGAGAACTACCCCGGCGTGACGACCAATGACACCGAGGGGACGATGGCGGAACTCGACTGGGAAATCTGGGAGCCGGTATTCGATATCGAGGATGGTGAGATCGTCAATGAGGGCTATCCCGTGTTTCGGTGGGAGCTCGAGGCCCAGGGAGCCGTTCTGCCAACAATAGAGGAGACAAACTCACCGATCGACGAGGAGGAAACGCTGGAAGTGAACGTCCACGTCGAGAACACGAACCCCAGCCAGGTCACTCAGACTGTCATGCTGTACGATCCGGATGGCAACCCGGTTGACGCCAAGGATGTCTCGCTCGATCGGCGGACAGCCCCGGACTCCTCCAAAGAGATTACCATGACGTGGACGACCGAAAGCGGCGACAGCTACGACCAGGAAGAGATTGTCGTCGAGACTGACGACAGTGCGGACTCCGAACCTGTTACCGTCCGGCAGGCGGTCGACGCACAGTTCGATGTCGAGATCAACGACACTACGAGTCCCGTCGTCGAAGGCGACGAGATGGATATCTTTGCGACAGTCGAAAATACCGGCGAGGACAGCGACACACAACAGGTCAGTCTGCTCGTCGACGGGACGAGAATCACCGACGCCGTCGAGGTCGAAGAGCTTGCAGGGGGAGAAACACGGGATCTGGAGTTTGTCTGGGAGACGAGCATCGGTGACACGGATGTCGAGACGCTGAACGTATCGTCCGAAGATGACTCGGACCAGACCGCCGTGGAGGTCACCGAACGCGACGACGCCGAGTTCGAACTCGAAATCACGGACAGTCCCGACCAGGTAGCCACCGGTGATCTGGTAGCGGTGGACGTCGAGGTGGAACACATCGGCGATGTCGAATACACACAGCCAATCCTGCTAGACGTCGAAGATGTCGGCACCACCGACGTGGAGACTGTCAGCCGTGAACCCGGCGACGATTCCGCGGAGATTACGCTCGAGTGGCCGACTGGCACCGACGACGATGGGACAAAGGAAATCACCGTCGAAACCGGCGATGGTGATGTCAGTGACAGTGACTCGGTCGAGGTCACACCGCTCACCGCGGCCGGAGACTTCCAGGTCGTGGATATCGACACCAACGCAGACGAAGGTGAGTCCATCGAGGAGAATGAGAACCTCCTGGCCAATGCGACGATCAAAAACCAGGGGAACAACACCGCTGAACAGATCGTCGAACTCACCGTCCAAGGTGACACCCTTGCAGTTGAGGAGCTCACACTCGAGGAAGACGGCTCTGGGGAAGTCGAATTCACGATTGACTCGATCCAGACCAACCCGTCTATCGATGAAGTATCAGTCAAGAGTATAGACGATGAACAGAGCCAGGATGTCGACATCCAGTCCGTTAGCAGCAGCACCGACATCGACCTTGAAATCGTCGACGTTGCTCCGGATGCGACGGTTCAGGGAGCTGTCGAGGCGGGTGAGGAGATTACAGCCACGGTTGAGGTCACGAACAACGGAGACAGTCAGGTCAACGTCGTGAGCTTGCATGCGAGATCCGGTGCCACCAAACAGCTGGTTGACATCGAACTGGGCGAGACCATCGATCCGGGTACTTCGGACACCGTGGATCTCTCCTGGCAGACGCTTCCCGGAGAGGGTGACGACGAGAACGCTTGGGAACTTCTCGCAGAGTCACAGGATGCCGAATCGGAGTCAGAAGAGGTCTGGGTGGGGAAACTCACCGATTCGGTGATTGGTAGTCCGTTCGAAGGAGGCGGGACCAATATCCAAATAAATATCGACGACATACAGATTGGGTAACTGGAGAGCGAGATTCACCGCCACAACAGTGGTTGGACGAGACGGAGTAACCGCCAAACGCACCATTTATTCGACAGCGCGCGGAGGTTTACAGTATGAAGACGGCCGACCGCGTTGATCTTATCACTCGCTACACACAGGAAGTCGTCACTGAAGAGGAACTACAGGAGCTGCTCGGATCGGAATCACCATCCGCGTATATCGGCTACGCGCCGACTGGAGAGATGCATATCGGCCACTTTACGACGATGCGCAAACTCGCCGATTTCTTGCGGGCCGGTGTCGAGGTTACAGTCCTGATTGCGGATCTGCACGCCCACCTCGACGACGAAAAAAGTCCCTTCGACCTTCTCGATGCCCGCTCGGCGTACTACGAGGAAGCAATCGAGGGGATGATCGAAGCCGCAGGAGCCGATCCCGCCGATCTCTCCTTCGTCCGCGGGATGGATTTCCAGCTTGATGAAGAGTACACCCTCGAACTGTACCGGATGGCGGCCCAGACGACACTCTCTCGCAGCCAGCGCGCCGCAAGCGAAGTCGTTCGGGAGTCGGAAAGTCCGAACCTTGGCGGACTGATCTACCCGCTGATGCAGTCACTCGACGTGAAGGCGCTGGATGCGGATATCGCCTATGGCGGGATCGACCAGCGCGGGATCTACATGCTTTCCCGGGAGATACTGGCCGATCATGGCGGCGAGGCTCCTGTCTGTCTGTTCGCGCCGCTGCTCTCTGGACTCTCCGGCGGGAAGATGAGCGCCTCCGACGAGAGCTCGAAAGTCAACCTCACCGACTCCGCCGAGGCAGTCGAAGACAAAATCAACGACGCCTACTGTCCGATGGGCGAAGCCGAGGACAACGGTGTCCTCGAATACATCGAGTATCTGGTCTTCCCGGTACTCGACGAGCGCGGCGAGGAGTTCGTCGTCGAACGCCCGGAGAAGTACGGCGGCAATCTCGTCTACGAGAGCTACGACGAGTTAGAGACAGATTTCGTCTCGGAGGAGCTTCACCCGGCAGATCTCAAACCCGCCGCAGCAACCTATATCTCCGAGGTCATCGATCCCGTCCGCGAGCGGCTGACTGCCCAGCCGGAACTGCTCGCGGAAGCGTATCCCGAAACGTACGGTGAGGGTGAGTGACTGCCGAGGACGAAGCCGCTCGCGACCCACGCCGGATGCAGACCGTCTACGATGAGATTGCCGGGCACTTCTCGGAGACGAGAGCCTACCCCTGGCCGGAGGTCGAACGGTTTTGCTCCGGGATTGCTGGTGAAGGTGTCGGGATGGATATCGGCTGCGGAAACGGACGGCATTCGGCAGTGCTTTCAGAGTGTGTCGACACTGTGCTGGCAGTCGATCTCAGCCGAGAGCTTCTTTTCGAGGCTCGCGAACGGATGGATCAAGACGGTTGGCACGCGGAGTGTCTGCAGGCCGATGCCAGCCAGCTTCCGCTAGCGGACGATACTGTTGCTGTCGGGATCTACGTTGCAACCTTGCATCATCTGCCGGACCGCGAGTCACGAGTTCGGAGTCTCTCTGAACTCGCTCGGGTGCTTGCGGATGGTGGCCGCGCGCTCGTCAGTGCCTGGAGTACGGCCCACGACCGGTTCGAGGATCGTGAAACAGGGTTCGATACCACCATCGACTGGACGTTGCCCGGCGGCGAGACTGTCGAGCGATTCTATCACATCTACGATCCCGACGAGTTCGAGGCAGAGCTCAAAGAGAGCGATCTCACGGTTGCGTCGACCTATATTTCGAGTGGAAACTGTTATGCTGAGGTCGCTGCAGACGATCTCATACAGCGATAACCTTAGTAAGATTCAGTCTTATATGTATTACTACAGATGGCAAGTAATACATCGGAACCAACTGTCGTTCGGGTCTCACAGAAAGGGCAGGCAACGATTCCGAAAGAGTTGCGTGAGAAGTTCGGAATAGAGACGCCCGGAGCGGTGTTCGTCTACGAGCAAGCAGGGCGGATCATCATCGAGCCGGTTCCATCTCCCGACGAACTCCATGGTATCCACGCCGGTGACCACGAACCCGGTGAAGTACTGGAGCGGGTTCGGGAGTTGACTACGGACACCAGCCGGATCGAACAACTCCGTCCCGATGACAGATGAGCGAGCAGTATGTCTTCGATACGGAGGCGATTATCGCCTATCTTTACAACGAACCGGGCCACCAGACTGTTGGGAAACTGCTTGAGGAGGTCTTTCAGGGGGAAGCGACTGGGTTTCTCACCGAGGCGAACGCGAGCGAAGTGTACTATCTCGTCGCCCGATTCGAAGGTATCAACGACAAACCAACCGAGGACTCGTTGCGCAACGCAGACCGCGACCTCCGGACGCTCGAACGAAATGGTGTCGATATCGTGGCTGCACAGTGGCGGCGCGCGGCTGAAATCAAAGCTGATGGCGGGATCTCACTCGCGGATGCCTACGCTGTTGGGTTTGCATACGATAACGAAGCGACGCTGATCGCAGGCGGTGACGACGACTTCGACTCTCTTCCTGTGGATGTCGATCTCATTCGGTTCCGCAATCACGGCGTGTGACGGTACGTTTACTGGCCTCCTAGCCGTAGCTTGCAGCATGACAGACGAAGTCGTTCCCGAGCAGGTCACACAGCTTGCCGGGCTCATCGGTCCCGAGTCCGACGAAATCATCCAAGAGATGGACGAACGAGCCGACAGAGAGGAGTTCCCGACTGTCGGCCCGGGAGTCGGCGGCTGGCTCGCCATCCTTGCACGCATTGTGGACGCCGAACGGATCTTCGAGTTCGGCTCCGGCTTTGGCTACTCAGCATACTGGTTCGCTCGCGGGATCGCCGACGACGGCGAGATCGTTCTGACAGAGATCGACCGCGACGAACTCGATGCCGCACGCGAGTACTTCGAACGAGCCGGGATCGCCGACCGCGCACGATTCGAACACGGTGATGCAATCGAGACCGTCAAGGCCTACGACGGCCCGTTCGATATCGTGCTGATCGACAACGAGAAACAACGTTACGTCGAGGCACTCGAAGCGGTTGAGGACAAACTCCAGCCCGGCAGTCTCGTACTCGCCGACAACGCAATTACGGCCGGGATTATCGACCGCGACGACGTGATTGCACTCACCGAGGGGACAGAAGTTCCCGATGCGACAGAAGCCAGCCGTGGGATTGCCAACTATCTCCAACACGTCCGTGAACGGGAAGATCTCGAAACGGCGTTGCTTCCGCTCGGGGAGGGTGTCACAGTGAGTGTTATGACAGGATAGCGTGGTGGTACTTTTTACGTAGCTGCAAATGGTGCAGACGGCACTACGAACAGCGAGAAAGCTCCGAGACTCTCACCGGGAGGGCGGAGATCTCCCGAGCTCACGGCGCGTTCGAGGCGGTTTCACCGCCTCGACGGAGCGGCGCGTAGCGCCGCGACGCGCCGTGAACGCCCCTTTCTTGCTGTTCGCTACGGTCGAGTTACTCAGTACAGCGCTTGAGGGGGCTTTCTTGCTGTTCGCAGCGTTAGCCACTCATTCTACAGCTAAAATGAACACCACAATCGGAGATTGATCAAATTCCTCAGGCGTCGAGTTCAGCCGCCACGTCGCTCGGATCGAACAGGTTAGGATCGAGCGCGAGATCGGCCTGCCCGCGGGCGAAATCCGGCAAGGAGCCGTCCGCGTAGACGACAACCTTCAGCTCGGGGTTGAGATCTTTCGCCACCGAGATCGATGTTGCCTGCTTCACCTCAAGCAACACAAACGTCTCTGCATCGTGGATACCGGACTCTTCGAGCGCCGGTCGGTTTGCGATGTCGATACGAGCCACTTCGTGGCCCTCGGCCTCGATCGCATCAGCGATTTCGTACGTATCCTCACCTGCAACGATTACCTTCATTCGTACTCGATCGTCGCCGGTGGTTTGTGTGTCACGTCGTAGACGACTCGTGCAACGTTTTCGTTCTCGCCGGTGATCCGTGACTGGATGCGCTGTAGGGTCTCCCAGTCGATCTCCTGGGCACGTGCGGTCATGCCATCACGAGACTCGACCGAGCGAACGGCGACGACCCAGCCATGTACACGGTTGTCGCCTTTGACACCCGTCGCCTTGCCGATCACTGCTGCAAGCGCCTGCCATGGATCGTACTCGACGAGTTCCTCCTCGACGACGTGGTTTGCTTCGCGTGCAACTTCCAGTTTCTCCTCCGTGACCTCGCTGAGAATCCGCACGGCGAGCCCTGGCCCCGGGAACGGCATCCGCTCGGAGATGATCTCCTCCAGATCGAGATCTCGTGCGACCTCGCGAACCTCGTCTTTGTACAGATCGCGCATCGGCTCGACGATGCCGTCGAAATCGATCCGCTCGGGGAGACCGCCGACGTTGTGGTGGCTCTTGATCGTTCCCTCACTTTCGATCCGGTCGGGGTAGATCGTCCCCTGAACCAGATAATCTGCGTCGACTTCCTTCGCGACGGTCTCGAACTCGCGGATGAACTGCTCGCCGATCGCGTGGCGTTTCTCCTCTGGATCGACGACGCCATCGAGCACGTCGAGGAAGCGATCTTTCGCGTCGACGATCCGCAGTGAGTCCATGTAATCGAACGTCTCTCGGATCTGGTCGGTCTCACCTTTCCGCATCAGTCCAGTGTCGACGTACACCGGCGTGAGCTGGTCACCGATCGCCTCGTAGGCGAGTGCGGCTGCCGTCGAGGAGTCGACACCACCCGACAGCGCGATAATGGCGTTTTTCTCACCGATTTCCTCGTCGATTTCTGTGAGTTTCTCGTCGATGAATTCGTCAACGTCGACCATTAGCGGTCACCTCCGTTGACCGAGAGCACGCCGTCGAGAAAGCCAACGAACGGTGGGCTTGCCCGCGTCGGGCGCGAGCGGAACTCGGGGTGGAACTGCGTCCCAACGAAGTATGGGTGATCCGACAGTTCCAGAATCTCCATCCGCTTGCCCGAGGTGCCCGAGAAGACCAGGCCAGCATCTTCCAGCTCCTCGATGTACTCGGGGTTGACCTCGTAGCGGTGGCGGTGTCGTTCGGTACAGCTTGTGTCCTCATACAGTTCGTGTGCGACCGTTCCTGCTTCGATTTCGGTGACATGTGTTCCAAGCCGCATCGTTCCACCCATATCGTCAAGATCCTTTTGTTCCGGCAGCAGATCGATCACTGGATACTGGGTGTCTTCGTCGAGTTCTGCGGAGTGAGCGCCCGCCAGTCCGAGCACGTTCCGGGCGTACTCGACAACGGCCATCTGGAAGCCAAGACACAGGCCCAAAAATGGCACGTCGTTTTCCCGTGCGTATCTGATTGCCTCGATTTTGCCTTCGGTGCCACGCGAGCCAAAGCCGCCGGGGACGACGATGCCGTCCATCTCGGCGAGTTTCTCCTCGGCCCCGTCGGTTAGCTCCTCCGAGTGGATCCAGGTTCGTTCGACGTTGACTCGCTTTTCGAGGCCGGCGTGTTTGAGCGCTTCGTGGATCGAGATGTAGGCGTCTTCGAGGCCGTACTTCCCGACGACTGCGATCTCGACTGTCCCCTCTTTCTCGCGGGTCACCAGATCGCGCCACTCGGTGTTACGGTTGTCTTCGGGCAGTGCCTCCGCGGTTAGTCCAAGCTGGTCCATCACGTACTCATCGAGCCCTTCGTCTTCGACCATCAGCGGGACGTGGTAGATATCGTCGACATCCGGGTTCGAGAAGACGGCATCGCGAGGTACGTCACAGAATAGCGCGATCTTCTCTCGGACCTCTGCATCGAGCGGGTCCGAACACCGGCCCACGAGAATATCTGGCTGGAGACCGATGCTTCGGAGCTCTTTGACGCTGTGCTGTGTTGGTTTGGTCTTCTGTTCGCCGTTTTTGGAGTAGGGGACGAGCGTGACGTGTGTAAAGAGAATATCTCCGTCGTCTTCTTCGTGGGCGAACTGACGGAGTGCTTCCAGGTAGGGCATCCCCTCGATGTCACCTACTGTCCCGCCGACTTCGACGATACAGACATCGCTGCCGGCAGCTGCTTCGCGCACCCGGCGTTTGATGTCGTCAGTGATGTGTGGGATGATCTGGACAGTTTTCCCGAGATAATCGCCAGCGCGTTCTTTCTCGATCACGTGTTCGTACACCTTTCCGGTGGTGACGTTGTGATCGGAGGTCATGTCGATATCCAGGAACCGTTCGTAGTTACCCAGATCGAGATCTACTTCGCCGCCATCTTTGAGGACGTACACTTCGCCGTGCTGGAAGGGGTTCATCGTCCCTGCGTCGACGTTGAGATACGGGTCGATCTTGACTGCGGTCACATCGAACCCGGCGTTTGCGAGCAGGCGTCCGGTGCTCGCGGCGGTGATACCCTTTCCGAGTCCGGACATCACCCCGCCAGTGACGAAAATGAACTTCCGTCCCAGAGTTGGATCGTATCCTGTTTGGGATTCCGGCATACTGTCCGTCTGCTTGGGAACCTCAAAACCGTTACGAACCACCTTTTTTCGGTTCGGGTTGGCCCACAACCCGAACCGAAAAAATCTGGACCAAGAAAGCCGGAACCTCGCTGCGCTCGGTTCCGGTGAACCGCGCTTTCGGCCGGACGATTGAACTGCCTGGAACTCTCCTGTCCGGTATGTGTATCTGTAGGGTGAGTGACAAGAANCCATTGGATACATACGAGTTGAATAACTTTCAGATAAATNATAATAAATACGATACTATATTATACTAGAAAATCAATTAAAAATAACAGACAGTGCGATGCTGTAGCTCGAAAGAGAGAATCAGAAAATGGCCGACAACCTTCACGACAGACTCGATCAACTTGAATCGTTCGTCGAACGCCAGCAAGGACTCATTGAATCACAACGCCGACAACTGACCGAGCAACAACGCCGACTCGATCAGGTAGGTATCCAGCATTCCGGAAGCAACATCGTCGCCGATGGTGGCGATGTCAAGGTGATCGGTGAAATCTCCGGCGACGACACAACCGGCGTCCTCGGCAAAGTGGATGGGGACGGCCGCGGAGTCCGTGGGGAAGTCACCGGCGACGGATACGGACTGTACACGCCTGACGATGCGAAAGTGGAAGGCCAACTCGCGGCCGGGACAGTCGATGAAACGTTGACGCTGCCGCCGTACGACGAGATTGGCGACGACCCCGATGCGGTGATCGACACCATGTCGGCGCTGTTCGCCGAGCCAGCGTGGGTTGAAGATCTTCCGGAAGCGTGGTCAACTGGAGGTTTTAAGACGAAAGATGAAGTACGTAATGGGTTCGCAGGCGGCGTTGCACTGCCAAACGGCACGGTGGTTTTCGTTCCCGCTGGTAGTGACACCATTGGCCTGTATGATCCCGGAACAGGCACGTTTCGAGATGGGCCGAGCCACGGGGAAGGTGATCAACCATTCGTCGGCGGGGCGTTGACCCCGTCTGGTAAGGTCGTGTTCGCACCTCGCGATTCGGATCACGTTGGGGTGTACGATCCGATTGCAAACTCCTACGAGAGTGGCGATGCGCACAATCAAGGCTCTATTGCGTTTCGTGGTGCTGCGCTTGCGCCGACTGGTGAGGTCGTCTTTGCGCCTTCCGCTGCGAATACCGTGGGCGTATACGATACAGCCACGGATGTCTTCACGAGTCCGGCCGCCCACGGAGAGGGAGTCCAAGCCTTCGAGGGGGCAGTGCTGGCCCCGACTGGCGACATTGTGTTTGCACCGAACAACGCTGACAACGTTGGACTCTTCGATGTAAACACTGGTGATTATACGAGCGGCGATAGCCACGGAGAGGGTTCAGAAGCCTTTCGGGGGGCAGTGTTGGCCCCGACGGGCGACATCATCTTCGTCCCCTGGGGTGCTGACAACGTCGGCATCTACGATCCGCAAACAGACACCTATACGAGCGGAGATAGCCACGGTGAAAACATCGATCCGTTTCTGGGTGGAGCAGTGACGCCCACTGGTGACATCGTTTTCGCACCAGCCGGATCGGAAAACATCGGTCTATACGATCCGGAGACAGACACCTACAGGAGTGGGCCATCGTACGATGGCGTTGGTTACGGCGGGACCTTGACGTGGACTGGCGAAGTCGTCTTCACTCCGTCAGCCTCCGAAGCCACCATCGCCACGTACGCCCAGTACGGGGGACTGACCACACCAAGCGCCATCCCGCCTCATCCGCTATTGAACAGTCTCTGACCGGTTCTGGTGAGTCGACGACGGTGCTGGGCGGCACTGCTATGACACAGCCTGCAAAAAGAAAGACACACGGTTTCGTCGAGTGTATTTCCTCGATTCTATCGCTGGCCACTTTTATTACCTTTCGTACTTCCGCTCACAACAAGTTTTCAGCGAAACTATTATTTCCAACTTACAGCAATATGCCGTATGGAGGTTGAAATCCGCGAAGCACTCTGCGAGGATGCTGACCGGATCTGTGAAGTAAACCGGCAATCAATCATACAGCTCGACACTGACACCTACGACGAGGACCAGATTTTGGCGTGGGCCGATGCTGTCGAACCGGGGCTCTACCCCATCGAAGCCGAGGATGTAAAGTTCTTCGTCGCTGAATCCCTGGCTGGGATCGTTGGAATCGGCTGGCTCAAACCCGACGCCGACGAGTACTTTGACGCCGAGGTCGACGGTGAAATCTCGGGAATGTACGTTCACCCAGATGCAACGGGCTGTGGTGTCGGTTCAAAGCTTTGCGACCATCTTGAACAGGTTGCCCCCGACCACGATGTCGAGTCGCTGGGGCTGTGGGCCTCACTCAACGCCGTCTCGTTCTACGAGAAACACGGCTACAGCGAAGTCACCGAACAGTCAGTACCGTACGGTGATACCGAGCTTTCGGTCGTCGAAATGCAGAAATCCTTGCGTTCATTGGATCGACCGACGGCGTCAGAACTGTCTTGATACAGCCCTCGTGCTTGTCGTTGCCCGTTTCGTACAGCTCCTGCGCTTTTTCAGGCGGCGGTGGCAACCTGCAAACGCTGGTGGCATTTACCGAAAACCACGCCGGGCAACGTCAGGGCTCAATCACTAGCTTTCCAAAAACGCTGTCTTCCAGCACTGCACGCTGTGCCTCGCCTGCCTCGTCGAGGCTGTAGCTCCGGGCAATCTCNATCGAGAGCGCGCCGGTCTCCATGAGGTGTGCAACACCCCGCAGTGGCACGCGGAGATCTGGCGTGTTGAACATGCTCATAAACTGGTAGTTGATATCTTTCGACCGTGCGGCGGGGCTGTTGGTAAAGCCCGGATTGGGTTGGTTCTCACCGATCCCGACGACGCGAGCGCCAGTCGCTGCTACGTCGGCGTCGAACTGCAGGTAGTCGTCGAGACGGTGATCGAGCACCACATCGACGCCGCCATCGGAGGCCTCTTCGACTGTATCGGCGAGTTCATCTTGTGAGTAATCAAAGGCTGCTGTGGCTCCCAACTCGTTTAGTCGGTCGTGGTACTCGGGTGCTGCGGTCGTGAGTACCCGAGCGTGGACTGCTGCACCGATCTGGATGGCTGTGTGGCCGACACCGCCCGAGCCACCGTGGATCAAACAGTCCTCCGCCGGATTGAGGTTTGCGTGGTCGATCAGTGCCCGCCAGGCGGTCACGGCCGCAACACCGGCAGCACCAGCCTCGGCCATCTCGACACTCGCTGGCAGCTCGACGACTCGATCGACCGGGGCTGTGGCGTACTCGGCGTACGCGCCTTGGAAAGAACCGTTTCCGATTCCTGTTCCGAAGACTCTGTCACCCGATTCGAAGCCGTCGACATCCTCGCCAGTCTCGGCGACGACGCCGGCGAAATCGACTCCCGGCGTGAACGGTAGTTCGACGGGGCTGTAGGATCCATCTCGAAAGTAGGTATCGACCGGATTGACCCCCGCCGCAGCTATCTCGACGAGTGCTTCGTCATCGGCAGGCTCTGGCCTACCGGTTTCAGTTACTTCCAGGACATCTGTCCCACCGTGTTTGTGGATTCTTGCGGCCCTCATACGCCACATTTGGTTATGCAGACATATATGTAGCCATGGAATGAGTGGGCGTGTTTTTTTGTAGACACAGTAGAAAGCATTGACCAAGAGACTCGGCAACTCTCAATCAACCACGCCCCAAGCCGAAAGGCCAAGTATGAGGAAGCCCAACATACACACATGGAGATCTGGGCCTGGCTTGGTGCGTACCTCGTCGGCTTTGCCCTGCTACAGCTGTATCTGTACCGCTATTTTATCGGTTCAACGACAGGAGACGGGTCCCCAGAGAATGCAACACCGCGTAGGGGGGAGGGGGCACCGAACACCGTCGACCGACAGGAACGAGCAACCACCGAGCACCGAACCTGTCCCGACTGTGGCACACCGAACGAAAACGACCAGGTGTTTACATACTGTCGAGACTGCGGGAGCAGGCTGTAGCGATGCGAGCGGTTGCGATCAACGTCGCGGCAAACACCAACCAACCTGGTTTTCGCGGCCCGATCAACCCGGACGGGAGTTTCGAGTACATCCCAATCCCGGAATCCGAACCGACAGTCGAGACTGT
>SL_4KL_010_BRINEDRAFT_10000379_pt1 | contig 22717 bp, 31 predicted proteins | sample SodLak_010_BRINE_2_FD_10664 | JGI IMG/M metagenome (IMG submission 10664) | reverse complement strand
ATGGTTAAACCGAAACACCTTACCTATCCAACAACGTATATATACATAGGAAGGTGGATGGTTAAACCGAAACACCTTACCTATCCAACAACGTATATATAAATGGAATAGTGAAGTAAAATAAAAACAAAAAAAACACACGAAACTAAATCAAATATGATAAGAAATATAACAGAAATCGATTTAAATAGAATAGCAAAAGATGAGGTAAATAATAAAGTTATAGCGGTTTATAACGGTAATACATATATGTATCGTGAACCAAGAGATAATGATTTAATCGGAAATGTTAAAATACATAAAATATCGATGTACTTAAAAGATGAAGATGATAATATAATAATCGATAATAAAACAATCGTAGATGATTTTAAAAATAATAATGTTAGTTTGCCAAACCCATATTCAAATTTAACTGATTTAAAATTTGTAATTGAAGGTGATAAAATATGAGTTTTGAATGTAAACGTAAAAATTGCAGGAATACAGCATCGTATATCGCAAAAATTGATGGTAGGAGCGATTGTAAGGTATGTAAAAAATGTAAAAAAGATGAAGATGATAACAAATATTGGAGGGGTAATGCATCATATATAATCACGGGTTGGGATAAATTATAACCCAAACACCTTACCTATCCAACAACGTATATATACATGGGGGTCGACCCCAAAACCTTACGGGGTAGGGTGTGTATATATACATGGAGGTAGAATAGTGAAGTAAAAATAAATAAATTAAAGCCCAAAAAAGTAAAATTATGATATACTTAAAATCAAAATCGGATGAAGCTGTTGATGAGCCAATAAAAAATGAATATAACGTTAGTAAAAAAAGAGGAGTTAACATAACTAATATATATGCTGATGAAAGCGATATCATTAGAGTTAGAGTACCACAATACATACGAGATTGTGTTAGTTGCATCGCTAAAAACAAAAACAAAAAATTCACCCAAGGAATTGTTGCGTATGAATGGATTATGATGTATAATTCTAATTTGAATGATATGTTAGCAGAATTTGAAGATGAGATAGATACTAAATTAAAAAATGAAGATATTAACCCTAAATTAATTAATAAAATAGAATGGAGTGATAAACTATATGCAAAAAAACAAAAAGATAAGCGTATGAATGTGTATATACCATCCAGAGTTAAAAACCAGATGGATATTAACCAATACAAGGATTTAGTAATTAAATCGGTTGAGAATGGATTTAACTCGTTATATAGAGATAGGAAAGAGCGTATTGATGTTAAAAAAGCATTATTTAATTATATTAAAAATGATGTTAATCCCGCAAACAAAAAAGCTAAAATGATAATTAATGATGATAATGAAATAGATATCCCATCTGATTTGGTTTTAAATATTGATGATGAAATCAAAGAGTGGGATGATTTTAAAAATAAAATAGGTAAAACTACTAAATGGGATATAAGAGAAAAAATGATTGTTAGTGTTTGCAATAACAATAGTTTAATTAATCACTATACAATTAAATCCGTTATACAAGATAAATGCGATATAGCAGATGAAAAATACCTAACACGTAAATTAAATAAAATCGGATATAAACATAATTTAGATTATATTGTTGATGTTGATAATATTAATTATAATCATCAAATAAATACCACTAAAAATAATTTAGCTGATGATTATAAAGCAAATAATTATAGGTTAGATACAACAATCCTTGGGTTTTTTAACTCCCAGCGTACATACGCTGAGTTACATATCAAATACATATCCGATTTATTTGATGATGAGTATGATTTACAAAAATATGTTGATATATCACCGATATTACAGTTTAATAAAAATAAAACAAAAATAACAGTAACAAAAGAGTTACGAGATAAATTAGGATTAAAAACTCAATATGTAAGTAAGTAAGTAAATAACCGAAACACCTTAGGGAGTAGGTACCGTATATACTATTGGGTGAGTAAATAACCGAAACACCTTACCCATTCAATTGTGTATATATACATGGGGGTCGACCCAAAAACCTTAGGGGGTAGGTACCGTATATATAAATGGAATAGTGAAGTAAAATAAAAACAAAAAAACACACGAAACATAACAACAATGAATTCAAACAATAATAATAATACAAAATACGAAACAGGAATAGAATACGAAAAAGATGATGCCCAAAAAAATAAAAATATGATAGAACAAAAATATCTCGATAACATTTGCACAGCACCACAAGATAAAAACGGAGTAGTTAGAGTATTTAATAAGCATACGTATCAGGATGATTATAATATAAAGAATCTGTTTGAAAAACGAGTAAATACACCGTACAGCCCCACAACGATGAATGATATAGATTTCGTTGTTCGATTTAAGAAAAACACAGAATTAGTTGAAAAGATGAAAAGAGAATTGAATAAAAAAGCAAGCAGATATAATACACGCACGCAAGATAAAAATAAAGATAAAGATGAGTTAGCTAAAAACCATAATACTGGTTATCTGGCAGAATATGCGTTAGATTACGCTAATCGTGCTCTAAAATTAGATTTAAAAATGATTGATGAAAAATATGAAGTTAATAAAGTTGATTTTATAAACACTAAAACAGGTGATAAAATCGATTTAAAGGTGGTGGATACAGATAAAGGTAGTAATATATTGCTAACCAAAGAATATAAATCAGCGTACCATTTAATCGATGATAAAAGCAAATTAAAAGAGCAAATAGATAACATAACATGCAACAAATATATTCATGGCTATAGGGCTGAAACAGATGAGTATATATATTTTGCATATGAATGTATCGTTGATATTAATCACCTAAATGCGATAATTAATATCAATGATTTTGGTGCGGATAACAGTATAAAAAACGGTAATAGTTTATTATTTAACGTTCAAGCACCAAAGTGGTTGATAAATGATTCTAATAAGGAAGCAGGTAAAGATTATACCTTAAATGATGCGATATACCTTCGGAGGAGCCAAGCGTATTCATACGGTATTGTGAGCGATATAATATAAATAGTTAAACTATTTTATTATCTATTTTTTTAATAAAAACCTTATACAATTTTACACTAATATATACTAATATGAGTGAAAAAGTTGTTGATATATCCAGAGCAATCGCTAACCCAACGCAAAATTATAAAATTGATTATATAAATAAAAAAATTACAAAAGATATCGATACTGGTAAAAAAACGATAGATATAGATTTTAAACGCAATAATGGTGATTTTGTTATCCCCAGTTTTAATTCATATCTTAGTGATGATATAGATTTAACTAAATTTAATCTATCATGGAAATATGATTTTAACAATGAAAAATTTATTATTGATACCCAAAATAACACTAATAGTGTTGTTACTGTTGATTTTAATATAAATATGATATCCTTTAACCAACAATAGTTAATTTGGGTCGACCCTCCTAACCATAACACTTATAGGGGGTTATACTTAATATATAACCGTGAATATTAATAATATCCAATCTGTATCAGATGCTGAAAAATACGCACAACAGTATGATATAAATGTAGTTAATTTGGTAGGAACTATATATGTATATCGTAAAAATACAAATCAACGAGTTGAGTTTGAACAACAAAAATTTGCGAGTGATTTTAAACATCCAAAAATATCTAAGATTGAATTTGATGATGAAAAAATACCACGTAATGCTCAAATATATTTTAAAAATGATTATAAAATGGTTAGCTTATGTGGTAAATCAATGATAATTAGAGAAGATAATATTGTAAAAGCATACAAATCATTTGTAAATATAAAAAATATATTTAAAGATGTTATCGATGAATCGAACGAATGGGAGTGGGAGTTTAATGTTAATAGTATTATAACAAAAGATAAAATTAATTATGAATTGGATTTATATAATGGTATCGATACATTACGTAATATGTATAAAAATAAAGCATATGTTGATTATACACCAAACATAGGGTATGCTAATATTAATTTTGATGATAATAGTAACTATTTGAGCGTATATAATACAGGTACACTGGTGTTAAAAGGTAGTAAATCCTACGAGGATGCACAATATCATTTAAATACATTTAAAAATAATGTATAATATAAACCCTTAAACAATTTTACGTTAATATATTATATATGTTAGGTAATAATAATATACCCGATTATAATCAAGATAATGATACATATAATAAATCATTCGCTGAAAAAAATATAAATATTAATCGTAAAACAACACCAAACAAAATATTAAAACAATTAAAAAATAAAAAAGGTGTTAAAATGTGGGATATAGACCCATCATTATTAAAAGATTACGCTGATAATATGGTTGTTCAAATTTTTGTGGATACCTTAAGTAAAGATATAGCTAAATACGAGTACAAAATTAAATCAGATGATGAAGTTGATAAAGATTTAAATAAAAAAATAAATAATATATTTTTAAATAAAAATTGGAATCAAGCTATAGAAGAAACCGTTCGAGATATATCAGTTACAGGTAATGCTTTTTGGGTAAAACATAGGTATAATAATGAAGAAATTGGAGAAATAGTTATACCTAACCCTGAAACAATGTATGTACATACGAACGAAAATGGAATTATTGATGGATATGTACAAAAAACAGGTTTAGATAGTGGTAAATTTATAGATAAAGATGATGTTATTCACTTTAAATTTTCATCTTCATCTGATAGTTTTTATAGCGATAGCCCCGTTAGTAAATCAAAGGATGTGATTGAAATTATAGATGAATTAATAATTAAAGAAGCTTTAGATTTGAAGGAAGGTGCTCAAAGCGGGATACTAACGCAAACTGAATCCCATCCAACGAATCCGATGAATACGGAGGAATGGAACGATTTTGTATATAATCTTACAGAAGCAAACTTAGGTAAACGTAACAAATTTGGGGTAACAAGCGGTAAATATGATTGGATTAGCTTTGATAGCAACTACGATGATTTAAAAATTTTAGAACGTTATAAATTTCATATTTCAAATCTCGGAGCAGCGTTTAAAGTAAATCCTTCATATGTTGGTTTTGATTTTCAGAATACGAACAGAGCTACAGATGAATCCCAACGTAAAAGTTATAAGGAGCGTGGTGTTTACACTCTACTTAATCAATTAAAAGATAAGATAAATGCTGATTTAATCCAAGAGTTTGATGATGATAAAAAATTTGATTGGGATTATAAAGATGATGATAATACGGAAGAAATACAATATTATAAAGAGTTGGCAGAAACAGCTAAAAAATTAAATGAATCAGGTATTAATTATGAAATTACAGATGAATCAATAAGTATTATTGATAATGATGGTAATACTGAAGAAAAAGATGATGAAAATGATGATATTGATATAAATATGAGTAAACGTAAAACTGAATTTGTGGATGAATTTGATGGTGATGATTTTAAATCTACGTTAAAAAATATTGAAGATGAATTTGATACACGCACAGATGCATTTAATCATATCAAAGAGAGAATGAGCGGTAGCATGAGTTTAAAAACATATTACGATTGGATAGAATCTTGTAATCTGAAATGATTGGGTCGACCCCTTCTACTAACCAGAACACTTATAGGGGTTTATACATAATATGTAAACAATGTTACGTGTATTAACTATACTAAATCACACAGAACTTACTGAACAAATTAAAAATCACACAGAACATAAAATTGAACGAATGAATATTTATTTTACTATTAAAAAATTAAATGATAACTATAACATAAGAAAAAAAGATAAAATCGTAAAAGAAATAGAAAAAGATATATATTTAATTAAATTAGATGATAGTAACAAATATTATAATACAAAATTAGATTTTTTATTTGAAGATGAATTGTTCGAACAACCAGATTATATTTTAAATAAAGTTAAATCAATTAATTATGATGTAGCCAAACAATTACTCGATGAAGATGTAGATTATAGTAATTATATAATTAAGGATATAAAACCTTAAACAAATATACGTTTATTATTAAGATATGGTTAAATTTAATGATGTATTCGGAGATATTGATTGGGATAATTATATAGTATCTAAAGAAGAAGCGAAAGAATGGTTTAATAATAATAAAGATAAAATAAAAAACCCAAAACAAGTGTGGAGAGATTTAAATGTTGAAATTATAAGTACAGTTAAAAATCCCGCTCATCGGAGTGAATTCCTCGAATATAAATCACAAGGAGGAGATAATGATATGGAAATAAAAGAACATGAGTATGCTATAAAATCATATGAAAAACAAATAGCATATGCACCAGCAATGGTTCCTGAAAAAGATAAAGAAGGTGATATATATCCCCCATGGGTTATACAAAATGCTGCTCATAAATTTATGATTAATAAAAATAACGATGAAGTAGATACAGAGCACGAGACACCAATAACAATCGGTGAAACTCTAAAAAGTAAAGGTACAGTTGTTGAATCATGGGTTACATCCGAAGAAAAAGAAGTAGAAACTGTTAACGGTAATATTAAAACATATCCTAAAAATACATGGATGGTTGGTATTAAATTTACAGATGAAACATGGGATAAAGTTAAAAACGGAGAACTTACAGGATATAGTATATCAGGTATACCAAATATCGTTAAAAATACCGAAACCCCTAAACAATTAAATAACAATAACATAAATATGGATAATATGGATAATCAAGAATCTGAAGAAGAAAATAGTAAGGAAAAAATGGTAGCTGAATTAACTATCACTGAACTATTTGATATGATGGATAAATACATGGATAAATATAATGAATATGATGAATCTAAAGAAAGTGAAGATTCCGAAGATGGTGAAGATGAATCTGAAGAATATGATGAAAAAGATGAAGATGAAGAAGTTGAAGATGAAACAGAAGATGAAAATGAAGATTCCGAAGATGGTGAAGATGAAGAAAGTGAAGATGAAGAAAGTGAAGAAAAAGATAATACAATCGATATACTAAAAGAAGAATTATCTGAATTACAAGAAGAATTATCTGAAATTAAATCAAATATAGATGAAGAAAATGAAGAAGTTCAAGATAAAACAGAAGATGAAAAAGAAGAAAAATCTATAAATCGAATTGCTGAAGAAGGAGCAATTTGGAAATATGAATCTACAGATGAAGAATATGATGAAAAAGATGAAGGAGCGATTTGGTAAATTATAATTAATTTTTTATTCATTCTATTTATTTTAATAGTTATTACACTCTTATTACACTATTATTACACCAAAACCCTAAACAAATCACTAACAATTATATAAACGCAAATGAACAGAACTGTAAAATCAAACGGTAGATTAAGTGGTACAAAAAATACTGCACTCAAGCAGTATGCAGAGAATAATGATGGATTAAGAGTATATAAAGATGTAATGGGCTATCAGGGTTCAGTTATAGATAAAAGAGCGGAATTCTACGAAGAAGGTGAATGGGGTGAGAAGTTCGAAAAATTCGATTCACTTGTGCGTGATGGAATTCCTCTTAGAAAAGCAGCAGAAAAATCATTAGATACAGGTAGAGTAAGTTTACCTGTATTTGTATCTGATGATATTGTAGATACAGATGAAAAGCTTACACCAATAGCTGAGGTTTTACCTCGTGTAGCTGTAGATTCAACAGAAATTCGAATCGATGAAATCACAGAACTTGGTAAAGCTGATTCATTTGATGAAGATGGTGAAGTACCATCCAATAATGATACGATTGAAAAGTATGTGTACAATGTACACAGTTACGGAAGGAAAAATAGAGTTACAGATATGGTTCAATTAGCTGCATCTCGATATAATCCGAGAGATATGAAAATATCACAACAAGCAAAATCTGTGAGATTATACGAGGAAGAACAAGCATTAATGGGTACAGATGCGGATGAAGAAGGATTCGAAGGATTGAATGATTGGGTAACAGATGAAAATACATTTGATGCTGAGTTAGAATCAGCTACAAAAAGTAAAGTGCGTGATTTAATTACAGAGTTAGAATTAACTGGTTTAACACCTGATGATACAATAATTGTAACTGATGTTCGGAGTTACGCTAACCTTAAGGATAGCGTTGATGATTTCTTAAGGTTCGATTCTCCTGATGATACACTTTCATTTGGATTCAAAACTCTGGAAGTTGATGGAGTACCAGTTGTAAAATCTCAGGGACTACCTGATGTTGATGATGATAGAGTAATGTTTGGGTTTGATGCAAGTAATCACTGGTTTGGTATGCTACGTGATTTAACTGTTACACCTATAGCTCAAGGTGTTGATGGCAGTGATGTATCTCAAATCGTACATACACACGCATTTGGTACATTTGTATCACAAGCTAAACAACGCATAGTTAAGTACGAGAACTTAGCATAAAATAAATCTTATTTTATTTTATTTTATTTTATTTTTAATTTTTTATAATATATATGAGATATATCTAAACCCTTAAACAATTTTACAATAATATATTATATATGATTAACAGAATTAGAGGGACACCTGTAGATGATAACATAGTGTATGCTGATATAGATGATGTTAAATTATATTTGCGTTCATTTTCATTTTCGGATGATAGTAATCCATCAAAAACGCAAGTTGAAAAAATGATTAAAAATAAAACAGATGAATTTGAGCGTAGAATACAAGTTCGAGCATTTAGATTAATTGAAGTAAAAGATTTAGAAATAGATATTAATCCTGATTATACTCAAAGTGTAGATACAACAAGTAGATATAGTGCTACTAATACATTAAAACCTACTTTAAGCGGTAAACGTAAACAATATATACGTGTTAAATTACCTCATAAAAGGATAAATAGTATAGATAATATTAAAACAATAACTGATGGTAATGTAGGTAAATCAAAAAATGTAANTGAAGATGAATATTTAATTGATAAAACTAACGGTATNNTACGTATTAAAACCAGTGCTTTTTATCAAACCGCAAGTGGAGGTATCGGTAATAATAGATTTAAAGATGCACGTATTAAAATAGATTATACATATGGAGAAAAAAACAACATACCTCACGATGTAAAAGAGTGTGTAGCTAAAATGGTTGTATATGATTTAGTTAACAGTGATGCATTTGGGCAAATAATAAGCGATGAAGTTGATTTTGTATCACCAGATGAATATACATCAAGATTGAATGAAGAAATAAATGATATAATAAACCGTTATAAAGGTGTGAGATAATATGGATATAAATGTAGAATTAGATTTAAATACAGATTTAATTGATAATCTGATTGAAGATATATCTGATGCTGAAGGTATGGTTATCTATAAAGCACCATACAGTTTATTCGTGGAGGTTGATACAACTTACGATAACAAAAAACCCCCATTTAAACCAATACATGAATGGGTTCAACGTAATATTACTACAGATGAAGCTGAAGCAGAAAATATAACATACGCAATAATTAATAAAATATATCAAGATGGTATAGAAGGTGTATATTATTTAACACGTACTGCTGATGAATTTACTCAAAAGTGGAAACCAATCGCTGAAAAAAGAGCAAATGAAAATGATTATGAAAATATATTTTCAGATATCATAAAAAATATAATGGATGAAATATTAATTAGTAGTAATAATAAATTACAACAAGCAAATAAAATCGATACAGGTAATTTATTAGATAGTGGTGTTACTGTGTTCGGTATTCAGGAAGATGGAATTGATGTTAATAGTATATAATTACACTTAAACAATTTTACAATAATATATTATATATGGTTAATTGGAATACTGTAGATATTATAAAACAAAAATTAGATGATAAATGGGATACTAATTATGTAAACAAACCAGCATTCGTTAATAAAAATAATCAACAAGGAAAAGCAATAAACAAAAGAGCTGAAGATGAAATTAAAATACAAGGTGAAAGCAGAACGGTAGAACCGTTAGATGTAGGTAAAAATAGTTTTAATTATACAAGTAGTGTGTTATTAACTATACATTCAACTTCTGGAAATGTAGATTTGATATACGAGGAAATAATACGTATTGTAAATCAAAATAACACACGTTCAGATTTAACAGGTGATTGGGATACATGGGATGTTTCAGATATTGGTATAAATGAACCTCGTTTAAGTAATGATATAACAACATTAACTATACAATTAAAACGCAGAGGTGTAAAACCTTAAACAATTTTATAACTATATTTATAATATGAGATTATATAAATCAGAAGATAGTTATATATTAATTGAAGAAGAAGAAGAATTAGGGGATGAATCAATAGATAATATGGAAGGATTAGGTTTAATCAGCGAAGATATTTCACTTCCAGATTTATCAAAAAATTTAGAAAAAGAAAATTATATTGGTGGAGGGAGAAAAACCGATAGAATACGGAGAGGTTTAACTACATTTGATGATGCAAGTATAACTGTAAAACCTGTTAATTATAAACCGTTTTATTATTTATTGGGTAAATACGATGAAGATAACGGTGTAAAAACAATAAAATTAAAAGAAGATAGTGGTGTTGTAAGTAATACTATACAAGCTGTATCTGAACATCCAGATAATAATTTCGTTCGAACTTACTCAGGTACTGTTGTGCAAGATGGTAGCATCAGTATTGATGTAGATAATGATTTAGTAGTTGAATTAAATGTTATTGCTACAGATGTTGATATGGATGATAGTAAAAAACAACAAGAAGATACAGATATTTTGGATGAAGAACCGTGGAGTTTCATTGATGCTTCTTTACTTGAAATGTTTGGGATTGAAATAGCTACTGTACAAAACTTAAATATAGATATTAATAATAATTCTGAATTTAAGCATTTTATAGGTGGTGGAGCAAAACCAAGTACTATTAGTATTGGTAACGCAGAAATAGATGTAGATTTAACGATAAGTGTTGATAAATTAGATATCTATCAAGAATTAATTGATGATGAAGAGTTTGATATTACAATTGAATTTGATAACGGAGATAAAAAAATTGAGATTAAAATAATAGATTGTGTTATATCTGATGCTCCACACGATATACCGATTGAACAAGAATTAACAACAGATATTAGTATTGAAGCAAAAGATGTTGAGATAATCATATAAAGTGGGTCGACCCCAATTAACTATAAATAGTAACCCCTTTACAATTTAATAACTATATTTATAATATGAGTAAACAATTAGGTACTATTGATGATTTATATAGTAAAACAACAACAAATATCGAAATAACATATAACGATAAAAAATTTAAATTTGAAGTTAAAGAAAAATTAAGTGCTGATGATATCTGGAATTTAGTAGATAATAATACTGTTACAAAAAACGGTAAAGATGATATAAAACTAAATGGATTTATAAAAGATTACCTAAAAGCAAAAATTGTAGATAGTAGTTTAGATAAACCTAATCGAGCGTTTGAGGTTATGGATTTTCAATTTTCGCAAAAATTGATGGATGAAATCGGGAATCCACTGGATGAATTAAATGATTTAGGTGTAGAAGAGGGAAACTAAAAAAAGCTGTTAGGGGTAGTAAAGATACAACTATAAAAGATAATTTAACAGTGATGAAATATATACTAATAAACAAAATAGGATTATCTTACAGAGATTTAAAACATATATCAATAGCAGAAGCAAATAGATTAATAACCGTTCACTCGGAGTTCGAAATTTATAAAGAAGAGCAAATAGATAAAAACTCTTAAACATTTTTAAAAGTAATATTATAGTATGGTAAGTATTGGTACATTAAGCTTAGGGGTGGAAATAAAAGAAGCAACACAATCAATAAATGAGTTAAAAAATATCAAAGAAGAAATAAATATAACAAAAGAAGAATCTGAAAAAGCAGGAAATAATTTTGGAAATTTAAATCAGAACATGAATGAATCTCGTTCAAGTGCTAATAATCTTACAGGTACAATATCGAGATTAACATCATGGTTAAATTTAGGTAGTGTTGCTATTGGTGGATATATAGCTAAAGCTGTAAGTTTAACAGGTATATTTAGTAGTATCGTAGCAATTGGTAAAGGTGTTTTAGGTGTTATAGGTAGTATTGGTGCAGTACTAAGTGGTACTGTAGGTATAATAATAGCTATTGTGGGAGCATTAGCATTATTCCTCTCAGAATTATTTATGATTACAGATGTAACTCGTTTGAGTGCTACAGCGGTTAATGAATTTGTAGATGATGTATGGGATGGATTTACCAGTATAGGTAGAGGTGCTGTAGATAGAGTAATAAATGGATTTGGGAGAATTAAAACATTTATTAGTGATTTAACATCAGATATAATTGATTTTGAAAATGATATTATTGATAGATTTAGAAATATCGGTAACCGTATCCGTGATTTTATACCTTCATTTGGTGATGTAAACGCAAATATATCAGAATCAACAACAAAAACAACAAAAACAGAAGCACAAGTAATGAGTACAGATACAAATTCAACCGAAAACAATGAAACAAACGTATCAATAAGCAATATAAATGTAAAATTTGATGAAGATATTGATTTAGGAAACTTGAATCCGAACGAAAAGAGAAGATTAGTTGGTGAAATATCAGATGAATTAAAAGATGATATAGAACGTAAATTATAATTAATAAACCTTATACAATTAAAAAAATATATTTAAACTATGAGTAATAATATTCCTGATGTAGCCAAACAAAAATTAATATCTCCAGATGATAGTGAAACATTTACACTATATGTTACAAATATAGATACAACAATAAGTAACAATTTAATATTAGATGATGTTGGAGCATTAACGGATAGATTAGTAGCATATAACGTAAATATAGCAACACGAGAACGTGTTATAACAATCAGTATCGGTAACCATATAACCAGTGATGATTATCCAAATAGTAGTAAATACGATAATGATGCACATGGATATACGAGAGAACTTGAACAAGCAATAAATAGATGGGCTAATGTAATACAAGGTAAAACAACGTTTGAATGGAATAGAGGTGGATATACCGATGAAATAGAAGGTGTATGGAGTGATTTAAACCATAATATATCATCTCAAAATCTAAGTGATGAACCAGATGCTTATCAAGCAACAATAACATTTAATCAAGTTGATAATATAGGTAATTAAATAATAATACTTAAACAATAATTTATCTAATATATAACTAATGGTAACCATAAAAAGAACAGATGAAAATATAGAATTAGAATCTATTATAAGTATAAATTTAATCAAAACATTTGAGTTCGAATCTGATATAGCTACAGTAGAATTATATGATGGAGAAGAAATATCTGATATAAATAAAAGCGAAACCATAAAAATATATGATAATGAAGATAATATCTTATTTAGTGGTAACATTATTAAATATAATACAACAGATACACCAGCTAAATTAAAAATAAGAGGTAAATTAAATAAACTAAAAGAATATGAAACCAGCGGAAGAGTTTTCTACCGTGAACCAGTGGGAGAAATAATTGAAAAATTAATTACTGAAGATATAACAGATAAAGGCACATCAATAGTTTATCGAGGTGATGATTTAAATAATGTAGATTCTGATTTTCCTGAATTCGAACTTACAGATTTTAAGGAAATAACAGAACAAAGAGTTGGTAACAATACTTTATTTTGTGGTTTACCACCAAAAACAGATGGTGAATTTACAGTAACGATTTCAGATTTAAATATCGATGAAGATGAATTTAAAAAATTATTTATAGATTTAATTATAAATAATCAAGGTGGTAATTTTGATTTAAAGGTAGAATATCAATATAATGATAAAAATTATGTTTGGAAAATAGATAGATTAGATACCGTAGATAACCGTGTTACATTAGAATTAAATGCTGAAAAAGCAACTATTAGTGGTTCTTCGTTAAATGAAAATAATACACTACAAATAACTGTAGATACTAATGGAAAAACGCAAGAAGGTAGAGCTTTAGCTATTGATTCAATTTCTTTTCAAGTTTATGATATTATAGATAGAGATATTGATTTAACTTTAAATACAGATAATTTAAACTCATTATCAGATTTAACTACACGTAAATTTACTAATAATTTATACGTATCCATTGAATCATTAATAAATAGTATTGATTATACTATAATAACAGATGATGATGTATTAAATGTTGTTGAAAAAAATGGAGATGATACAGATAAAACAATAAATGATAAAATGTTGATAGTTGATGATGATATTGATTTCGATACAGATGAAATAATAAATCAAGTAATAGTTGAAGGTGATAACGATATAAAAGTAACATATACAAATAATAGTAGTGTTAAATTTTACGGTATAACAAACACAAAAAGAATTAGAGATAGGAGTATAAATACACGAACAGATGCTAAAAGATTAGCACAACAAAAAACAGAAGATAAAGGATTTACAGATACAAAAATTACATATGAAATAGCAGATAGTAGTTTATACGATAAATTAAATATCGGTGAATCTATAAGTGTAGATTTAAAAGAAATAATAGGTACTTTTACAATTAAAAAAATTGAATTAACAGAAAACCTTACTACAAAAATAACTCTTAAAAAATAACCCTTAAACATTTTGTATGATATATATTATATATGGTAACACAAATAGAAAAATATAAATGGTTAAATCTCGGAGACCCAGAAGAAGTTGATTTAGAAGAAGATGATGTGATAGAACTTAAAAATTTATCATTATCCTCCGAGCTTGGAGTATTAAATACACCACCTCATAAGATAACAGCTGATTTTGAAGCTGAAAATTTAACAGATGTTGAAATAACAACACGTTTTACGATGTTGAGAGATGGGAGTGTAGTAAATAACGGTACACTAACAATTGATGAAAATGATACCGTAAATATAAGTATAATTGATGATGATGTAAGTGATTTAGGTTCATATTCAATTACAATACAATCTCCGCAAGCTATTAATGAATTATCAGATACAATCAGAGTATCATACATATAACTTAAACAATTATAATAATAATATATACTATGGGTAAAATAACAGATGTAATTACGGAAAACAACAGGAATATATTAAGGTTGGAAGGTGATGAGGATAGAGTTATCGATGAACAATCTACACAACGTATCTCAGGTGTAAAAACAATAACATTTAAAACAACCACTAAAAAAATAATAAAAGATGAAGATGATAATACAATTAGTGAAGAAACCGTTGAAGAAAATAAAATCGGAACAAAATACGCTCGTAATTTATTAATAGATATTCTTACCGATGATGATAATGATACACCAATAGAACACAGGTTCGGAGATGGGTCGACCCAAAATCGGAGAGAAACGGAATCATTAGATGATGATAAAACAGATGAATTAGATATAACTAATGATATAACACAAGATGGAGATAAAATAATAATAAAAAGTGAATATCCAGCAGAACAAGATGAATCATGGAATGAAATAGGTATAAACGCAGAATCAGATACATTACTACAATATCTAAACCCTTAAACAATTTTATACTGATATATTATATATGGAAATAGATTATGATAACTATGATGAAAATGAAACATATGATAAATACCAATACACTAATTTTGATGTAACAGTAGATTCAAATACAGAAAAAATATACGAATTTACCGTAGATAAAGATTATAGTGATGAATACGGAATAAGTATAAGTACAAAATATCCAACTGAACACAGAAAATATTGCCCAATATCTGTAAAAAGTATTAATAAAACAACAATAAGTATAAAAATAAATAACACATCAAAAAACAAATGTGATTTTACAATAGATAAAATTAATATTATACTATCTGAAAAAGATAATATAAACCCTTAAACATTTTTAAAAGTAATATATAATATACTATGGTAACAGAAATATCAACCGCAGAAGAATTTGATGATATACGTAATGATTTAAGTGGTGAGTATAAATTAGTAAATGATATAGATTTATCTTCATTTGAAAATTTTGAACCTATTGGTGATGATGATAATGGATTTACAGGTACTTTAGATGGGCAAGGATATGAAATAACAGGATTAACAATAGATAGACCCGATGAATCAAATATTGGATTAATTGGAGATAATGAAGGTATTATTATGAATATTGGTGTTGTAAATGCTGATATAAATTGTGATTCCCGTGTAGGTGGATTAGTTGGAGAGAATAGTGGTGGTGAAGTGAGTGAATCGTATGCTACTGGAGAAGTAACTGGTGAAGGTGATAGAGTAGGTGGATTAGTTGGAAGGAATACTGGTGAAGTGAGTGAATCGTATGCTACTTGTACAGTAACTGGTGATAATCTTGTAGGTGGATTAGTTGGAGAAAATACTAATATAGTGAGTGAATCGTATGCTACTGGTAGTGTAACTGGTGAAGGTGATAGAGTAGGTGGATTAGTTGGATGGAATAATGATTTTGGTGAAGTGATTGAATCGTATGCTACTGGTAGTGTAAGTGGTAATAATGATGTAGGTGGATTAGTTGGAGAGAATAGTGGTGGTGTGATTGAATCGTATTCTACTGGAAGTGTAACTGGTGAAGAAGATAATGTAGGTGGATTAGTTGGAAATAATGATGGTATAGTGAGTGAATCGTATTGGGATACTGAATCAAGTGAAATAGATGAATCTGATGGTGGTACTGGATTAACTACAGATGAAATGATTGGTGAAGATGCAGAAACCAATATGGAAGGATTTGATTTTGAAAATACATGGAGTGTAATTTTAGAATCTGATAATGATGCAGATGATGATGGATATCCTATCCTAAAAAATTTAGAAAGAGAAGTTCAACTTGAAATACAAGATATATTAATAACCATAAATGTTACTATAACTACATTAACAGCAGAAGATATTACAGATACCAGTGCTAAATTAACAGCAGAAGTAACAGATGTTGAAGGTGTAGATGGATTGAATTTATATATTCAATATCGAGATTCAGAAACTAATACAGTAACAGAACAACCAATTATATCTGTTAGTATAGATGATATTACGTTACCATATCAATTTAGTACTACAGTTACAGGATTAGATGAAGCGAAAGAATATGAATTTAGAGGTAGTGCTGATACATTTGAATCTTAAACATAATCATCGATTTAAACAGAGATTGAAGGGGATATTGAGATAGAGGAGTAATATTTAATAATTATAAACCCTTAAACATTTTTAAGATTAATATATACTATACTATGGTAACAGAAACAACCGAAGGAGAATTTGATGATATAGATAGGGAATATAATGGTGATATAGTTCAATTTACTACATTAGATGATATAAGCAAGGAATATAATGGTGATTGGGTTAAATTTACTACAGAGGGGCTAAAATATACATTTACTGTAAATAATATAACACCAAATAGTGCTGATTTAATATTAGATATTGAAGAATATAATAATATATCAGAAAGATTTATAACATTTTATATCAATAATGAAATAATAGATAGTTTTGTTGTTACAAGTACAGGTACATTTACACGTACAGTAAATTTAGAACCAAATAAAATATATAGAGCAAAAATTACAAGTAAAGATGGTTCTAATATTAAATCTGAACGTGAAATAACATTTAAATCAGATGGGGTTGAGGATAAAATTATTCAATATAACACAGAAATTACTATTGATACAGATAATGATATAAATATAACACCACTTATTAATGCTTTATCAGATAATAAAACAGATGAAATAACAACAGGTAAATTTATAGATGATAATGATATTATATATGAATCAGATGAAATAAATATAGTTAGCATATCTGAACGTACGATTGAAATTGAATTTATATCTTTTTCAGAGGATACAGATGATACTGATATTATTGATGAAATTCAATTACATAATTCATCAGAATTTGTATCTTATGAATTAGATAATATTACGGGTGCTCAACGTATTAGTGTAATAATCCCAATACGTAGTAGATAAAAAGCTTAAACAATTATAGTATGTATATATAAATAACATGGATATAATAATTTTTGAATATTTTCTGGAGATACTAATAATGATTACAGCTACAATTATATCATTAATGTATAAATTTTATAAAGATAATAAAATATATATTAAAAAATATAAAGTTTTGGAACAAAGATTATTTGGTATGGATAATGATGATACGGATATAGGATTCATCAAGAGAACGGATGAAAGGTTAGAAACTCAAAAAGAAGATATAGATGAAATTAAAAGCGATATGAAAGATATAAATAATTTAGTTCATCGCATAGATGATAAAATAAGTAATAATGATGATAATAATTATAATATTAAAAGTGGTGATGATTAAATGGATAAAAGTATTTTTAAAAAAATCAAAGAAGAACAAATAGATAAAGATTTAGGTAAAAAACCGTTATTTTATTTTGCTCATACATATCTAAGTATAAATAAAATACATGCGGTACAACTTGGTGTTTATATAGGTATTATTAGTGCTTTATTATTTACTTATATACATCCTATTATTGGTGTATTGTTTTTAACTGATGTTGCTTTAGCAAGTTTTGGTGTTAGTGTTTTAAGCATATTACCAAGGTTTTATATACCTGTTTTTGCTTATATATTTACTATACGTAAAAACCCATGGTGGTATTTAAACTTTTTAATACTATCATTTGGTATAACATTGTTATTCTTATAGGTACACTTATAGGGTTGTATTATTATTATTTATGTATGAATCATCCTATACATAATTATTTAGTGTTGTTTTTATTGATAGTATCAAATATCTTGTTATTTTTAACATTTGTTAATTATATACCATTTATTGTTGGTTTTAGTATGATAGTATTTATTTTATCATCTATTTTACTTATTGATTTAATTTTATTATACAATTGAGTTAAAAATAGCAACCCCTTTACAAACTTATAATTATATATTAACTATGGTAATTAATACAATATTATCTGTAATTATAATAGCATTAATTAGTATAATTATTTATCAAAATTATAATTTTAAAGTTAATTATAATATAACGCATACAAATAGTACATACAAAACAAATGTAACAAAAAACGATATAGAGTTAAAAAAAATAGAGAATAAATATATACCAATGGTTAAAAATGAATTAGCTAAAAACCATCATATCAAAAAAGAGAGATTTGAGATTGAAAGTGTAACATGGTTATACAATGAATTAATCGTTGAATATAATATAACAGAGTATAATGAATAAAAACCGTAAACCCTTTAGTAATTAAAAACTATACTATACACATGAGCTTAACATTAAAATCCGTATCTGATGTAAAAGAATTCAATTATTTAATACTCACGGAAAGAGATTCTTGTATAACAATTGATTATAACCAAGAACCTATTGTTATGTTTGAGAGTGTTGGTAAAAATCATATACGAGTTACGAGCGTTAATAAATTAAATGATAACGAGGAAGTATATTTATTATCAAATAATATTGGAAGTAAATCTGTACTTTATAAATTTATACTTACGCTATTTAATCATCGTTTAAATATTGATGATAATAATGATAAAGAAGATATTGCTACAAGTTGGAGAGATGAAATATACGAGGAATTATTATAAATGGGTCGACTCCCATGAACTAAAATCCGCAACCCCTATACAATTAAATAACAATAATTCAAACATGAATTCAAAATTCGATGATAAATTTACGGATGAAGAAGAAAAAATATTAAAAGATTATCATATGGATAAACTACATAACACATTTAATAAAATATATAACTCGATAGATACCGATGATAAAGAACATAAAATAGCATATAGTATTGCAGCAACCATTCGAATAGCAAATTTCCCTGTTACAGTAGATGAAATAGCATACGATTTTAATAACGTAACTAAATCAGATATAAGTGATAAACTTAAAACAATTAAAGATGAATTTGATATAAATAGAGATATACACAATACATCACTCGAAGAATACCAAATGTTATACGTAAATAATATACACACCACAAGTGATTTTAAAAAATTTTTATTATTTTTACGTGATGAAGTAGTTAAATCAGAGCAACATCTTAAAACACAAGCTAATAACTACGATAACGCTACACTAATGGGTACAATGATATGGATAACAAGTAAAGTTGTACCTCTAAGTGCTGAAAATATAAACAAAAAACAAATTACAAATATTATACCAACAAGCGTTACTAAAATTAATGATTGTTACCTTGATTTGTTCAGAGATAACGGATACGGTTTTAATGTAACGCTTAGTGATAATAAAGGATTAATGCAACATTTAGTAAATAAACAAAATAAATTAAATTTAACTAAAGATGATTTAGATTATCTTAGTGTATTTTCAGAACAATACGAAAAATACGAATACGATAATAAAAGTATCGCAGAATTAATGCTGGTTGAAATATATGATTATGATTATGATGATTGTACAATAAATAGTGCTCAGTTAAAACGGATTCATGATAAAATCAAATAAATACTGTTTTTATAAGGGGGGTGGGTAAACCCCTTCTTCATTATCATCAACTAAGAAAAGTGTGCGTAAGTAAATATATATACTACTTTAAAAAATTATATTGTACTTAGAGAGCTTATACTTATGGTTTAGATTTAAGGGTTATTTATTTATACCATAATTACGATAAATATTCAAAACTGGTTTTTACAAACCCCGTTACATGTACACGTTAACTACACAAGGGGTTTGGTGTACACCTACACCCCGTTCTACAGAAAGTAACCCATACATAATATAATAATAAATAAATAAAAGAGATTTTTTTGGGAAAAAGAGGAGATTTTTTGAGAAAATATACGTTCAGTTATAAGTGATTATGCGTATTATTGGGGTTTTAGCTATTTTTATTTTTATATATATCTGGCTAAGTACACTTTTCTGAGTTGATGATGGTGAAGAAGGGTGTGTACCCCCCGTTATTATATAAGATAAAATAGTAATTGTTGGTTAAAAATGTAAATATATGTTGGTTAAAATGAGTATATGATGTATACCATATTAATACATTAGTACTTAATTATATAATTGAGTTAAAATCAGATAAAAAAACCTTTACAAACATATAATTATATATTATATATGAGTAATTACCCTGATACGTTAAGCAATAAAATAAAAAATAAAAATTATGATTTAATAAATATACCTGAAGATAAAAAAATGAGCGATTATAATGTTGATGAAAGAAGAAATTATCTATATAGATGTTGGATTAGAGATGGTAATCTACAAAATATAAATAAACTTGAGTTAGCAGATGAGTTTGATATAAGTAGAGAGATGTTATATCAAGATATACATTATCTGAGATTATGGTTACGTAATCATTTAGGTTCAGATTATGAAGTAGATATGGGAATGAAATTAAAATCTATAATCCAAAAATTAATGGAAAAAGAACAAGAAAAAGATGCTGGTAATATGATTTTAAAATATCAAAAATTTTTACAACAATCTGGTAGAGTTAAGAAACAACCAGATGAAATTGTAGTTGATAATAAAGCAAATGAAGATACAGATATACAATTCAGAACAATTGATGTTCATGGTGGTGTAAAAGATGATGATGGTGATGGTGATTAACTATGAAAGGGATACATTATGATGCAGAACAGGATACACTAACCTATGATATTTGGAGTTCGCAAAAGAAAGCATTAAATAGTTTTATATCTGAGCAAGATGTGGATATTGTAGATTTTAGGGGTGGTTTTCGTTCTGGAAAATCTGTTTTAGGTGCTCGTGCAATCTTATACAACGCACATAAAATACCTGATACGCAATGGGCTGTTGTAGCATACAGTAATAAAGAGGGGAAACGGAGTACATTCCAAACTTTTTTTGAGCAGTTACCTGATTGCGATGGTAATAATCCATCAGAATCACCTATTGTTAAATCTTATAATGCTACGGATAAGATATTAATTTTAAAAAACAATAGTAAGATATTTTTTGCTACATCCCAGAATTGGGATGGTTTAAAGGGTACAAATCTAAACGGAGCTTGGATGGATGAAACAGCGTTTTATAATAATTTGTATGATTTGATACGGATGATACTTAATAGGTTTGATAATGAGCCAACATATGGGATAATTAGTACAACAACTACTAATGGTTATAACCAGTATTATCATTTGTTCGAAAAAAAAGAGAGGATGAATAGTGATGAAAAAATATATTGGAACATTGATACTATAACAGCAAGTGTGCTTAATAATCCATTTTTAACTGATGATGTAAAAGATAGATTAAAAAGAACTAATAAGGGAAAGGAAGATGAAGGATTATATGGTGGGTTTAGCGTATCATCTGGTAGGGTATATGATACATTTACTCGCAATACGCATGTTGTATCTAATTTAGATGATTTTAATGTTAAAGGGTATATATACGGGTATGATTCAGGGTGGAATGATAAGCGTGTAGTACTTAAAATAGCTGTTACAAGTGATGATAGGTATATTGTGGTTGATGAGTATTATCTAAGTAGTAAAACTATAGAACATTGTATTAATTGGGTTAGTAAGCAACCTGTTGGTATAATTTATTCTGAATCATCACCAGAACATAAATTTAAATTTAAAAGAGATTTAGATGGGTTTGTTGTTAAAAATGCTAATAAATCGATAGATTCGGGTATAGAATCTGTGAAGGATAG